>Ga0207706_10000983_pt1 | contig 29009 bp, 23 predicted proteins | sample KBSC53metaG_FD_184318 | JGI IMG/M metagenome (GOLD analysis project Ga0207706, IMG submission 184318) | Corn rhizosphere microbial communities from Kellogg Biological Station, Michigan, USA - KBS C5-3 metaG (SPAdes) (version 2) | ecosystem: Host-associated > Plants > Roots > Rhizosphere > Soil ... | reverse complement strand
GGGACAGTCCAGAGACGACCAGTGACTACTCGCGTCCTGGCGCCTGGAGGTCGGGCTCTATTGTAGCGGCCTCGGGTCCTGCTCTTCCGAGACGTTAGGTAGAAGTTCGTGGGGCGCCAGTTCGACCGTCAGGTCTACGGGGCTGCTGAACGTACTCGCGTGAACCGTAGATGCCTAACGCGCCCCGCCTCCACCACGTACCCGGTGACGCGTCCCTTCGCGTCGCGCTGCACGTCGACCACGGTCGTGCCGCGAGTGAACCCATCCTTGTATGAGGGCTCGAGCACGCCCAGTCGCCGGTCGTTCGCGTACACGACCAGCTGCCCCTTCTCCACCTTCCAGGTGTGCGTCGTCTCCACCTCGTCACTCCGGTAATCGCCCGCGTACTCGGCGAGCTGCGCCGGCGTGAGCGCGACGCTGTCGGCGCGCGTGTACGTGACCGGTTCCGCCGTCGTACGGACGACCATGCGCGACGGGGCCTCCGGGTTGTCGAAACGCACCTCCGTACCGGGGCCGGCACGGAAGCGGCCTTCGCCAAGCGGCACCATCCGCGTGCGCTCGGCACCGATCACGAACAGCGTATCACCGACCAGTCGGGTGCGCCGCACCTCGCCGCGCTCGACGTTGCGCCACACCCCCGCAAGCGCGCGGAAACCGGAGGCTGGCAGATTGGCCGGCGGCGCGCCGTCCAAAGCCGCGATCCATGCCGCATCGCTGTCCGGCTGCATCCGATCGCCGAGGTAGATCCCCGCCACCTTGCGCGCGAGCGAATCCGGGCCGGATGTCGTTAGGTTGCAGAACGTCGCGACGGCGAAGTGCTGGTCGGGGAAGCGGAGAAAGTGCCCGCGGTAGCCCGCCCAGCTCCCGCCGTGCGCGACGACGCGCAGGCCGCGCAGCGTGCCGACCGTGAGGCCGACCGCGTACGCCATGTTCGGTCCCGAGGTCGCCGGCCCTCCGTCGTTCAGCTTCGTCGGCGTCGTCATCGTCTCGATGATGTCGCGGCTGCCGACGGTCGCTACGTCGTAGTTGTTGAGCCACACGCCGAAGTCCTCGACGGACGTGTGGACCGCACCCGCTCCCATGATCGCGCCGTCGTACGTCGAGCTTGCGACCCGGAAGCCACCGCCCGGCCGCGGCGCGTATCCTTCCGCGCCGTTCGGGATGATGGTCGCCACGTCGGCGAGGTATCGCGTGTCATGCATGCCTAACGGGCCGAAGATGCGCTCCTCGGCGAACTGGGCGAGGGTCTTCCCCGTTAGGCGGTAGACGATCTGCGCGGCGAGGATCCAGCCGGAGTTGGTGTAGAGGTATCGCGCGCCGGGCTCGTAGTTCGGCTCCGCCGAGTGCGTGATGACGCGGAGGGCGTCGATGGTGTCGCCGGCGAACGTCCGGCCCGTCTGTCCCATCATGACGTAGAGGTCGCGCAGGCCGCTCGTCTGACTGAGCGCACGGCGGAGCGTGATCCTGTCCGCGTACGGCGGCATCTCGGGGATGTATTTCCGTATCGGGTCGTCGAGCGAGAGCTTGCCCTCCCTCTGGAGCATGAGGATGCTCATCGCGGTGAACTGCTTCGAGATCGACCCGACGTCGAGAACCGATCGTGGCGAGAGTGCCACGCCGTGCTCGAGACTCGCCATCCCGTAGCCACGCGCGTAAAGGATCTTTCCGTCCTGGTAGACGCCGAGCGAGCAGCCGGGCGAATCGGTGCGGTCGAACCGCTGGAAGACGCTGTCGGCGCGCAGCGCGCGGGCCTCGCGGACGCCGATGATCTGCTGCGCACTGGCGGTGGTGGACACGGCCAGAACGACAGTGGCGAGAACTGCAGGACTGTGGCGCATGGGATGAGGGGAGCTATCAGAACGCGACGGAGTGCCGTCGCTCGCGTGACGCCTTCGCGGAACCACCGCCGAAGAAGCGAACGGCATCGGCCGCCGAGAACTTCTCTCCGTCAAACAGGCGAATCATCATCTCGTCGTACCACAGAAGCAGCATCTGGACGACGCCGCCCGCGTCCGGTGCCGCCACTTTGAATTTGTCCATCCCGTTTCGTGCGAGCGTGTAGGCGTCCTCGTTGAGGATCGCCTTGGCTGCGACCGCACCCATCCCCAAGTTGCCCTTCGTTCCTTCGGTAGCCGCCCAGATCTCTTTGATCAGTACGGCGGTGAGGACCACGCACCCATATTGTTGGGTGCTAACCGACGCGACCACACGACCGGCGTACGGCGTGTCGCCGATGGCCGCGGGCGAGACGCCTTTGAGATTCGCCAGCGCCTTCATGTCGGCTTGGCGAAGTTTGGCTGTCTCGAGCTTCTTCGAACCGCAGCGCATACACTCGGTCATCTTGAGACCGCTTGGATACTGGCGCTTGCAACTCGCGCACACGATGACATCCGGCCGGACGTGATAGGCCTGTTGCCAGTTGGCGATGAACTTCGGCCATTTGCCTTTCGTCTGATCCTCGTAGCGCTGCTTGTCCTCGAAGACCGAGTCGTTCTGTATGTAGAGCAGCGGGTTCTGCTTGTCGTACGGCGTAGGTGTCCCGTCGCGCCACGCTTCACCCTGCGCCGGGTTGTGGATGAGGGCCATGCCGAAGTCGATCATGCGGAGACAGCCGTTGAACCGCATGAGGTTCTCGCCATGGATGTCCAGGTGCAGCACGCTCACGTCCTGCGTCACATCGACGTTCATGTAGTTCTTGCTGTAGTTGTAGCACTTGTCGAGGTCCTGGAACACGGCAATAACGTCCGACATGCGTAACGTCGTGTAATTCACCGTGCCCTCACCGAGCTGCAGCAGAAGCAGCTGGTCGGAGCCCACGCGGATCATGTCGAGGCACGTCGTGGTGACGGACGCCTCGAAGTATTGCATCAGATGCGCTTGCGTGCGGTTCACGTGTGCCGTGTTTGGGCTATAGCCGAAGCCCGCGTCCTTGTGGCTCGCGGTCGGGAGGTGTTTCACGGCGTACTTCACGCCATTCTGGTCCTCGCCGAGCATGACCACCCCGCCAACGCCGCCCTTGCCGAGCACCCTGAGGATGTGGATGCGCTTTCCTGTCTTCGGAAAGGTCAGGTTGCGGAAGTCGAGCTTCTCGCCGACAGCGTGTGCTTCGTCGCTGAGGTCCGGGAACTGGGAGGCGGGAAACTGCGCCAGCATCCCCCGCATCTCGTCGTTCTTCTTCCAGCTGTTGAGCACCTCGACCGCGACGACTTCTCCTTGCCGGCGCTTGAACTTCTCGAGCAGCTTCCAGGATTGCTCGGCGGCGGCGAGCGATCCTTTCTTCATCTTGATCGCGAGAAGCTTTTGCGCCACGTCGCTGAAGCCGCCGCCTGAGCGAATCAGCTTGTCGAATTCCCCGGCTGCGCGCCCGGCCGCGCTCACCGTTTCCTTCTTGGGTCGGGTTGCCCACGCCTGGTAGATCTTCTCGGCGTCGCTGGTCGACATGGCATCACCTCAATACCGAGCGGGATCAAGGGGTCAGAGCCCTTGATCCAAGGGTTCAAAGGCTCTGACCCCTTGATCCTCGATTCCAGCGTATTGGAGATGATTCTGAAGGCGATCGTGCAGTTGCACCACCCCCCGGTCGAGATCGCGCGCGTGAACGTGTCGCGAAGTCGTCGTCGGCCCACCCAACGGCCGGCGGGAGATGCAGAAGCGTTAGGCCCGCCGCGAGCTCGCGTCGATCGGCAAGGTGTGCCTACGAGACGGAGCTCGAGATCAATGGTTCCCGCCTGGCTCATGACGATGAGCCTGCCGTCAGAAAGGACCGTTACGCAATGGCGAAGGCGGGTGCACGATTGCAAAATTCGCACGACCCTCCAACGGAGCCCCACATGATTTACCCCTTGCCGCGCCGAATCGCATATGTCGCGGCACTATTCACCGCGACAGCCACCGCGGGTGCGCAGAACAAGCGCCCCATGTCGTTCATGGACATCATGGAGCTGAAGAACGTCGGCGGCGTTGCCCTATCGCCCGACGGCTCCAAGATCGCGTACGCCGTGAGCGGCTGGGAGCATCCCAGTGCAAAGCCGGCCACCGATTCCACCAAGCCGGACACCGCGAAAGGCGACAAGCACGAGATGCGGGCGCACATCTGGATGGTTCCCGCGGCCGGCGGCACGCCACGGCAGATGACCTTCGGTGAAAAGGGCGAGAACGCCCCGCAATGGGCGCCCGACGGACGCTCGCTCGCGTTCCTCTCCTCCCGCGGGCCCGGGACCGACGTCAAGACGCAGATCTGGGTGCTGCCGATGGACGGCGGCGAAGCGTATCAGCTCACGACGTCCAAGGAGAACGTGACGGGCTTCGAGTGGTCGAAGGATGGCTCGCGCATCGCGTTCCTCGCGGTGGACACGCTGCCCAAGACTGACGAGGCGAAGACCACTCGGAAAGATGATCCGCAGGTGTTCGAGGACAATTTCCGGCTGTCGCACGCGTGGGTGATCGACGTCGCCACCAAGCGCGCCACCGAAGTCGCGCACGGCAACCTCACGGTGAGCGGTGCGCCGAGCTGGTCGCCGGATGGAACGCGGCTCGCGTTCCAGGCCCAGCCGACGACGATGCTCCGCGAGACGCGCTCGGACATCTACGTCGTCACCATCGCCGACAAGTCGATGAAGAAAATCACCCCGAAGTCGGATGCGGCCTCGCCGCCGGCGTGGTCGCCCGATGGCAAGACGATCGCGTTCAACGTGCTGCCACAGAGCCACACCGCTCGCGCCGACAGCATCATGGACCGCGAGATCGGCAACGACCATCTCGTGCTCTACGACGTCGCGTCGGGCAAGGTGAAGGACACCTACGACTCGAAGGTGGACGTCTCGGCCGGCAATCCGCGCTGGACGCCGGATGGCTCGCGCGTGCTGTTCACGACGGGCGAGCGCGCGTGGTCGGCGGTGTACGCCTACGACGTCGCGGCAGGCAAGCTGACTCGCATCATCGACAAGCTCCTGATTGGCCAGCCGTCACTGTCGAAGGACGGGCGGCTCGCGGCCTATGCGTTAGGCTCGCCGAACGCGCCGGCGGAGGTGTACGTGAGCGACCTGACGTTCGCGTCGCCGAAGAAGCTCACCGACCTCAACCCGCAGCTCAGCAGCATCGCGTTAGGTGAGACGGAAGTGATCACCTGGAAGAGCACGGACGGCACCCCGGTGGAAGGCATCCTACTCAAGCCCGTCGGGTATCAGGCCGGACGCAAGTACCCGCTGCTCGTCGAGGCGCACGGCGGCCCGACCGGCGCCACGAACACCGCCTTCAAGGCGAACTGGGGATCGCCGGGGCAGGTGTGGGCGGGACAGGGCTGGGCGGTGCTGTACCCCAACCCGCGCGGGTCGACGAACTACGGCGAGAAGTTCACGAAAGCGAACATCATGGATTGGGGCGGCGGCGACTACCGTGACATCATGACCGGCGTCGATGACGTGATCAAACGCGGCATCGCCGACTCGTCGAAGATGGCGTTCGAGGGCTGGAGCTACGGCGGCTACATGACGGCGTGGGTCGTGAGCCAGACGAGCCGGTTCAAGTCGGCGCGCATGGGCGCGGGCCTGTCGGACCTGCAGAGCATGTACGGGACGACGGACATTCCGGGCTACATTGGCACGTTCTTCAGCGGCGTCCCAACGCAGAAGACGCTGGACTTCTATCGCGCGCGCTCGGCGATCACGTTCGTCGACAACGTGACGACGCCACTCCTCATTCAGCACGGTGGCAACGATCAGCGCGTGCCGGTGGGTCAGTCGATGGAGTACTTCCGGGCCCTCAAGGATCGTGGCAAGACCGTGGAGCTGGTGTTCTATCCGCGCGAAGGACACGGCCTCGCCGAGTACTACCATCAGCTCGACAAGATGCAGCGCGAGTACGACTGGATGACGAAGTACACGCTGGGACCGCAGCGCGTGGTTCCCTGACCGTTCGCGGTCTGACGGCCTTACCAATCGCAGGCGCCGCGGCTCCGGGCGTCTGCGATTGCGTTAGGCTCGTTGACGAAGGCTAATGTCGCGTGCATGATGTGTCGCGGTCGTGTGTCGGTCGTCGCAGGCCTCCCCTCCTCCATCGATCAACACGGCGGCGTGCTCGGTGTCATGGACGTGGCGTTCGTCGGTCCGAAGCTGTATGCGCTGCTCGACGCAGGATGCGGCCACGGCGTGCCTGATGTACGGGCGGGCGTGGCCCGCATCGAGAACGCCAGCTTCACCATGGTCGCGGACCTCACGACGTTCGTGCAGGAGAACCCGGTCGCCAACCCCTCGCTCGAAGACTTCGAGCCGGACGGCGACTGGTACAGCATGGTGGCCCGCGGCGGCGTGCTCTACGCCGTGGATGCGAACGGCGGTCAGGTTGTCACGGTGCAGCCAGACACAGGCCGTGTCGAGCGTGTCGTCGACATCTCGGCCACACAGGGCCACATCGTGCCGACGGCAATCGCGGCGGGAAATGGACGGTTCTTCGTCGGGAACCTGACGCCGTTTCCGTCCGTGCCCGGGTCCGCCAGAGTCCTCGAGTTGAAACGGAATGGCTCGTTTACGGAATACGCGACGGGATTCACCCCGATCCTCGGCATCGAAACGGACAAGCACGACAATCTCTACGTGCTGGAGACGTTCGCGTGCCTGCCGCAGCTGCCGTGTGTGCCGGCGCCGTTCGCGCAGGGGACGGGTCAGATCGTGCGCGTCGGCCGGGATGGGTCGCGCACGGTCATCGCGACCAGCCTAACGTTCCCGACCTCCATGCGCTTTGGCCCTGACGGCGCGCTGTACGTGTCGAACAAAGGCTACAACCTGCCGCCGGGGAGCGGAGAGATTCTGAGAATCGCGATCGACTGACCGAACCGCGGCTGGTAGCTGGCCGTGATTCCCTAACGCGATGGCGAGGGCGGTGCGCAAGCGCCGCCCTCTGGCGCTTTTTCGGAGGCCGTAGCAGGTTGATTACGCGATCAGACGACGAGGACGTCGTCGGTACTCCGTTCTCGTTCGGCCGCCGTGGCTCCTGTGTGGAGAACGCCTGGCATCGCCCGCATCGCGCCCGGCATCACATTAGCCTTGGCGTTAGGCGCTCATGCGGTCGCGGCTCAAAGTAATACGCCCACGCGCCGTGCGGGCGGGCGACTGCTCGCGAGCCCGAACACGCTGACGGACCTTTCCCCGGATCCTCGCACCGCGGAGTTCCGCCTCACCGCAGCGCCCGGACGGCTCGCGCTGGTGCCGGGATCATTGACCGATGTGTATGTCTACAACGGTCGGGTACCCGGGCCGACGATGATCGTACGCGAAGGCGACCGGGTGATCGTGCATTTCCGGAACGACCTCCCGGTACCAACCACGGTGCACTGGCACGGCCTGCACATTCCCGCCGAGTCGGATGGAAGTCCCTTCGTCCCGGTCGCGCCCGGTGAGCAGCACGACTACGTGTTCACGATTCTCCCCGGCTCGGCCGGAACGTACTGGTATCACCCGCATCCCCATCATCAAGCCGGCTACCAGGTGGCGAAGGGCCTGTACGGCGCGATCGTCATCAAGGCACCTGACGATCCACTTCCCGCATCACTGAGCGAGAAGCTGCTGATCCTGTCCGACAACCGCCTCCTCGGCAATGGATCGATCGACGTGCCTGACGAGTCCACACCACAGGGCGGGGCGGACGCGGAGAACGGACGCGAAGGCGACGTCACGTTCGTCAACGGCCAGGTGATGCCGGCGCTGACCATCCGCAGCGGCGAGGTGCAGCGCTGGCGCGTGATCAACGCCTCCGCCGCTCGCGTGTATCGGCTGTCGCTCGCCGGGCATACGTTCCTTCACGTGGGCAGCGACGGTGGCCTGTTCGAGCGTCCCGTCGAGCTCACCGAGATTACGCTCGCCAGCGGTGAGCGCGCCGAGCTCCTCGTGCGCGGAATCGGAGCGCCGGGGAGCCGAACCATGCTCCAGTCGCTGCCCTACGATCGCTACATCCCGCAGACGCGACCCAAAGACTGGAATCGCCCTCGCGACCTGATGGCTGTGCGGTACTCGCCCGACCCGCCGGTGCCGTTCGTCGCGATGCCTAACGTGTTACGGGTTGTTCCGGCGCTCGACACAACGCACGTGACGGTCACGCGGGTCGTGTCGCTCAGCCAGCACATGATCAACGGCAAGATGCTGGACATGAGCCGTGTCGATATCACGGCTCGGCTCGGGGCGACGGAGATCTGGCAGGTCGAGAACCTCGTCGGCATGGATCATCCGTTCCACCTGCACGGATTTCAGTTCCAGGTGATCGAGCGCAACGGCGTGCCCGAGCGCGTTCGTCGATGGAAAGACACGGTGAACGTGCCCAAGCACGAGACGGTGCGGTTCATCGTGCGGTACGACGACCATCCCGGCAAATGGATGTTCCACTGCCACATTCTGGATCACGAGGATCATGGAATGATGGGCGTTCTCGAGATCAGGTGACGCGCGTCATCAGGAGGTCGACGTGATGCGATCATGGAGCGACGGCTATCGACATCTTGCCAGTCTCGCGTTCCTGCTTGTCGTCGCCGGGCATGGTCCGGCGCAGGAAGAGCCCGATGTCGAGCGCGGCCGCGCGCTTGTCATAACGCACGCATGCAGCGCCTGTCATAGCGGCGGCACCTTCGATCCGGCCGCCGCTGGATATCTGGCGGGCATGCGAACGCCAGCAGACGAGGTCACGATCGAAGGGTTCAAGACCCGCCCGCGCAACCTCACCCCCGACAACGAGACGGGGATCGGCCGATTCAGCGAACGACAGATCTTCAACGCGCTGCGCTACGGCCTGCGCCCCGGTGAGACGCCGGACGTGGAGATCACGTCCAGCACGCCGGGCAAGGGCAACTTTCCGTCGCGCCCGAAGTACCTTGCGCCTCCAATGCCCTGGCAGGATTGGCGCCACATGGCCGATCGCGACCTGTGGGACATCGCCGCATACCTGAAGCACGCCGTAAAGCCCGTGAAAAACCGTGTCCCTGATAGCGAAGGGCCACCGGACTTCTGGGCTAGCTACTATGCGAAGAAGATCGGACCGCACCCGGCGCCGGTGTTCCCAACCGCGAACGAGATCGCCACCGCCGCCGGCGAGACCCAAGTGCAGCGGGGCCGAGCGCTCGTTATCCACCACGGTTGTGGGGATTGCCACGGTGGCATCGACAACCCCGCATCGGAAAAGTGGCTAAGTGGCGCTCGGACCGAGGCGGATACGTTTCAGGTTGGGCCATTAACTACGCGTGCTCGGAACCTGACGCCGGATGCCGAGACCGGACTTGGCCGTTTCACCGAGCGCCAGATCTTCAACGCTCTCCGCTTCGGCCTGAGCCCGAGTGCGACCCCGGATGTCGAGATCACGTCGACGACACCTGGCAAGGGAAATCATCCCGCGCAGCCACGGTACCTCGCTCCGCCCATGCCCTGGCCGGCGTGGCGTCACATGACCGACGAGCAACTGCGCGACATCGCTGCGTATCTCAAGCGCGGGCTCAAGCCGGTGAAGAACAAGGTGGCTGATAGCCAGCACCCGCCTGACTTCTGGGCGAGCGGGTACACGATCGAAGCAATAGGACCGTATCCGGCGTCGCCGTTTCCGACTGCGAACGAGAAGGTGCCGTAACCGCGACTCAAGCCGACGGGTCCGACGGCGGGCGCTCTACGGTGAACAGCGCACTACTGCCGTCCATGTCTCCGGTCTCCGCATACAGCATTGGCGCGGCGTCAGGATTGAGGACGCGGCCTCCGACGACGCGGCCGACGACCATCTCATGGTCGCCGGCCGCGTAGCTGTCCCGCACTTCGCACTCGAAGTACGCCAGGGCATCGTCCAGCACCGGCGCTCCATTCCTTCCCGGATGCCAGGGGACACCCGCGAGCTTGTCCTGCTCGCGCGACGAGGATGTGCCGAATCGTCGCGCGAGCTCCAGCTGCCCGCGCTCGAGCACGTTGACCGTGAAGGCGCCACCCGCGCGCAGGATGGCGTAGGACGCGTTCTGCGGATTGACGCTCAACGCCAGCAGCAGTGGGTCGAACGAGACTTGAGTGACCCAGGCCGCGGTGAACGCGCCACGCCGTTCGCCATCCGCGACGCCGATGACGTACACGCCGACCGACAGCCGGCGAAACAGTGACGCGATCTCGTTCATGTCCTGGCCGCGTGATGGAGACGGCTACAATGCACGGTCCAATCGCTGCACCACCAGTGCGCGGTTCATCCCGAGGTCGAACGCGGTGAGGCACCGGCCGGTCAGGGTCGTCGCCACTCAAGCGTCAAAGAGGAAAGACGGGTAGCGGCAAGACCTAACGCGGATTTGAAACCGATGACGCTGATGTTCGCGGATTTGCTCCGCGGGCAATGACGCCTCCGACGGCAAGTCCGGTCTCTCATCTCCCTTTGTTCAAAGACCTCGGGAAGCTCGTGCGTCCCGAGGTCTTTTCATTCACAAAACCCGGCTCGTTGCGAGCGGAGGTCTCAGGGCCGAGGAGCGATCCGAGTGATCCGCTGTTTCCGTCGCATCCGTTCCCCTTTTTGTCTGTGGGGCTGGCCCTCTCAGGTCCATTAACCTCGCGGTGCCGCCACCCGCGTTACATCCAGACCCGCCTTACGCACCAGAGCCGCGAAGCGCGGGCTCTGCCGCACCAGATCATACGCGGGATCTCGCACCGACATGAGCTGCGTCCACATCGAGCCGGTCCTGCTCGCCGAGCGTTCGAGGCCACTCAGCGCCGCGGCGCTGTCGCCGATCGCGAGCATGACACTGGCCCGCTGCACATCCGTCGACCAGGGTCGCGGAAGAGTCGACTCCGCCTGCCTAACGATCTGCATAGCGGTCGCCGTGTCTCCCAGCTTCGCATATCCGTACGGGGCCGTCGCGACGGGGTTCGTCCGCACCTGCGCCGCGATCAGCCGCCGCGCCTCGTCGGTGCGTCCCGTCCCGAGACTCACCAGGGCTCCGAGATTCGTCGTCGCGCTCAACGTGGAATCGAGTCGAGCCGCCCGCGCGCTTTCCTTGAGCGCCGAATCCAATTCGCCGTTCAGGAAATACACGTACGAGGTCCACGCCGACACCAGCGCGGACACCGGCTCGAGTCTCCTCGCCTGTTTGAGCTGGTGGAGCGCCTCGGGAAGGTCACCGCGAAACGTCAGGATCCGCCCGTAGTCGAGGTGCACGTCGAAGTTGTCCGGCTCCGCCGCCAGTGCACGCCCGAATTCCGTCACCGCCTTATCCCACTCCCCACTGGTCGCGTAGACCAGGGCGATTGCAGCGTAGGCGTCCGCCAGTGCGGAGTCGAGAGCGAGCGCCCGCTGCGCCGCGTGGATAATGGTGTCCCGCACCTCGCTCTGCGGGACTCCGTAGAACCACGGGAAGAACGTGAGAGCCTTCGCGAGCGCGGCGTGCGCCTGGGCGAAGTTGGAGTCGAGCCGAACGGCGGCCTCGAAGCTCTTCACACTCTCCTTCACTCCGGATCCTCGACGCCTCAGGAGCGCCTGGCCTTCCAGGTAGGCCTCGTACGCCTCGGGGTTCGTCGTCCGGGCGCTCGGCGCTCCGCGTTTCGTCTCGCCAACACGATCGGGATACCGCGCGTGCAACGCGCTGGCCAGGACGCGCGCCAAGCTATCGGGAATCGAACGAAAATCCTCCGGCGCACTTTCGAATGAACCAGCCCAGAGCCCGGCGCGGGTCAGCGAGTCACCGAGTCGCGCCGAGACGATGATCCGCGCTCCGCGCTCCTCGTACGTACCGGTCATCAGGAATTCGGCACCCAGCTCTCGCAGGACGGCGCGCTCGTCGATGTCATGGTCCCTGTACCGGCCAGCCGCATTTCTGCTGACGATCCGAATCCCCTGCACTTTGCCCATCGCCGTCAGGATCTCGTCGCTGATGCCTCCAGCGCGGTATGCGAGCGCCGAGTCGCGCGAAACGTTCTTGAACGGGATGGCCGCAAGCGTCAGCGGCTCCGCCCCGTCAGTTGCAGGCGCGTGGGCACCGGGGTACGCGATGTATGCCACGCCGGCGACGGCCATCGCAACTGCCACCACCGCGCCGCGAATCGCGGTGACTGGCGAGCGTCGACGAACAGGCTCGGGAGGCCCACCGGATACCGCATCGAGCGTCTCGAGTAGCTCCGTCGCGCTTTGTGGTCGGTGCCGAGGATCCTTCTCCAGACACCGCGCGATCAAAGCGTCGATCGCCAGTGGTACGTCGCCCCGCCCTTCGGTCACCCGACGCGGCGTGTCGTGAAGATGGGCAGCGATGATCAGATGTGCCGCTTCGCCTTGAAACGGCGGCTTGCCTGTGAACACCTCGTACGCAAGGCACCCGAAGGCGTAGATGTCGGCACGATGATCCACGGTCGGGGAACCTCCTGCCTGCTCCGGCGCCATGTACGGCGGAGTGCCGACTCCGGATCCCGCGTTCGTTAGGGCGTCGGACGACGAGTTCTGGCCTTCGTCGCTGACGCTCCTCTGGGCAAGCCGTTCGTCGCTGATGCTACTCTGGACGGGCACGCCGCCGCCCTCGGGCGAACCGGCTCGCTGCGCGGAGGCAATCGCCTTGGCGATTCCAAAGTCCGTGACGACTGCAGTCCGACCCGACAAAAGCACGTTCCCGGGTTTGATGTCACGATGCACCACTCCCTGCGCATGCGCGTACGCGAGAGCGCGAGCGACATCGCGCAGAAGATTCACACCTTCCCCAACTGGCAGAACGCCTTCGCGCGCGAGGCGGTCGCGCAGCGAGCGTCCCTCGACGAACGGCATCGTATAGTAGGGGTATCCCGCAGCGCGGCCGGTCGCGAGCAGTGGGACGATGTTCGCCTGCTGCAACGTTGCGGCGAGCTTGATCTCGCGGTCGAACCGTTCCGCGTTGATGCCAGCAGCCAGCTCCGGCGTCAGCACCTTGATGACAACGCGTCTGCCCAGTCCCACCTCGCGGGCGAGGAACACGCGCGACATTCCACCGCCGCCAAGCTCTCGCTCCACCGTATACGCCGTGTCGAGCGATGCCTGAAGCTGGGGTAGGACATCGACCGCGAGCCTCGGTACCGGCTCGCCGTCCAACAGGGCCGCGAACCGCTCCGCCGCCGCCGAGTCGAATAGCTCATCCTCGTCCTCGACCCGCCGGAGGAAACTCTCGAGGTGCGCAAGGAGCTCCGGACGGTTCGACGCGACCTCAGCGTAGAACGCCGGACGTTGATCGGGTGCGAGGTCGAGCGCGGCGTCGACGAGCGGCTCGAGCCGCAGCCATTGCTCACGGGTCATTCTCTCGGATGGCGAACGTTCTCTCACGAACCGAGCGCGTCGCGGAGCAGCACCCGCGCCTTGACCCAGTCGCGCTCCACCGTTCGCGTGGTGACGCCTAACGCTTCCGCAATCTCGTCGTTGGTCATTCCACCGAAGAACCGACATTCGACGACTCGGGCGAGGCGCGCGTCGATTCGGTCGAGGTGAGTGAGCGCGTCGTCGATCTGCAGCATGGCCTCGGGCGCGTCGTCCGACGCGATGTGCTCATCGTCGATCGTGATCGGTCCATGCCCGTTCCCGCGCTTGAGGCTCATTCGCGCCCTGGCTCGATCGACGAGGATGTGTCGCATCGCGACCGCCGCCAGTGCGAGGAAATGGGCTCGATCATTCCATTGGGCGCTCGACTGATCGACGAGCTTGAGATACGCCTCGTGTACGAGCGCAGTCGTGGCAAGTGTCTCGACATCGCCGCGCCCGGCTCGATGGCGATGAGCGATGTCACGCAGCTCATCGTAGAGGACCACGATGAGCTGGTCCAGCGACTCACGGCCGCCGCGCAAGGCCTGCAGGACGTCGGTGCGGCGCGCCGGAGAGGTCATCGCCTGTTCCGTCGGGGGACCAGGGCGATCCGAAATGTCGGTCGCCAAGAGTGTCTTACGTGCCTCTGACAGGGAGCCCGACCGCGTCGTTCGGGCACCGCGTTCCCAACATGCGGCTTCGCGCACAGTGGTGCAACACGAAGCCGATCGCCCTCGGCGCATCCCTTGTTCACCTCCAGGAGGGTTGCATGACACGTCACACGAGAATCCTCGCATTGACTGCGGTCATCGTGTTGGACGGTTCGGCCTGTGCCGATTCGGTCGCGGCGCCAGACACCGCGGTGGCGGGGGTTCCAGCGCCTGCGTTTTCGGCAATGAAATTTTGGGATGCCAACGCCGCCGCCAACTGGACCGACCTCGCCACCTCACTCAGTGCTCAGACGCCCGTGCCCGTCGGTCGCCTGTCCGTGTATCTCTCGCTTGCCCAGTTGCGGGCGGCGGAGGATGCCGAAGCGACCGTTCCCCATCCGCCCACGTCGGCGGCGATTGGCGCCGCTTCGGCCGCCTACCTGGAGGCGTCCTTCCCGTCACACACCGCCGAAATCGAGGCGGCGCTCGACGCCCAGCAGGCGGCAGTGCCATGGCCCGGCGCCAAAGGACAGGACTTCGCCGCTGGAGAGGCCATCGGTCGTGCAGCCGCGGCGCGGGTCATCGCGTACTCGTTAGGGGACCGGGTCGGGCTGGCCAATCCCGGCACGCCGCCATTGGGGCCGGGGTTCTGGGTGTGGAACGGTGGCCCAATCTCACGCGGGCTCCTTGGCGCACGTCCATTTTTTCTGACCTCGGGCGACGAGCTGCGCCCTCCGCCGCCTCCGACATTCGGCTCGGCCGCGTACAACGCCGCACTCAGCGAGGTTCGTCGGATCTCGGATACGCGGACCGCCGAGCAGGTCGCCATCGCGCAGTACTGGAACGTGAACCAGTCGCCCGTCTCCGCCGCCGCCATGAACAACCTCGCGGTCGGTCTCATTCGCCGCCACCGCACGAGCGATCACGAAGCAGCGCGCATCATGTTCCTCATGAACGCCGCCGCGTTTGACGCACTCATCGGCTGCTTCGACGCCAAGTACTACTACTGGTTCATTCGTCCGCCGCAGGCAGACCCGGCGATCACATTGCCGATCGGACTCCCGCCGCATCCGTCCTATCCCTCTGCGCACTCGTGCATCACCGGCTCGTCGACAGCGGTGCTGGCGGCCGAATACCCGAGCGAGCGGCCCATGCTCGACGCGCTGGCACAGGAGGCGAGTCTGTCTCGTCTCTATGCCGGCATCCACTACCGCTTTGACATGGAGGCCGGATTGGCACTCGGTCGCCGAGCGGCCGCCAAGGCCCTCGCCGCCAACCTCGCCGAGGTTGCGATTCGGTAGCGGCAATGTTTGCAACGCGAGCGGGCCTCCACGATGGAGGCCCGCTCAGCAGTTCGGTCGCCGACGATTCGTTAGGTACTGCTCGGGACTCGATAATGCAATTGAACCACCCCATTCTCGAACTGCTCGACCGAAAGCAGCTCCAGCGGCACGTGTCGATGACGGCGGGCGATCAGTGGAATACCGTCCCCAATGAACACCGGAGCCACAGTGATCACGAACTCGTCGATCGCGCCCTCGTCGAGGAAGGAGGCGATGAGATCACCGCCGCCCATCAGCCAGATGTCCTTGCCGGGCTGCTCTCGAAGGTGGCTCATGAACGGGCCGATGGCCTCGCTCACGAACTCGACGCCTAACGGAGCATCGGCCGGTCTCGGCTGACGGGAAAAGACGATGTACCGCGTCGGCGGCTCGAACTTCGCTCCCAGTCGCAGACTCGCCTCGTAGCTGTTCCGGCCGAGCACCTTCGTGTCGATCGACTTCACGAAGTCGCCCATCCCATAGAACCCCTTCGGCGCCGGGCGAGACGTCAGCCACTCCAGATCACCATCCGGACGCGCGATGAAGCCGTCCGCGCTGGTGCCAATGTTGACGATGACATTTCGGCGTTTCGGCATAGTCGATGGGCTACCCTCACCGATCTAGCGGATCGTGACCTTCAGGATCCGGTCGAGCTTCGGGTACTCGGCGTCCATGTACTTGTTCGACTCGCGATAGAGGCGTTTGCCGTCGCCGAACGGCGGGTCGGCCATGGTCATTTCTCCGTACCGCGAGTAGAGGCTGTCGGCCACCTCCATTCCCTGCACCACGCGCCCGATGGGCGTGAAGCCGAGCGAGTCGAGGCTCCGGTTGTCGGCCAGGTTGATGAACAGGTTCGTGTTGCGGTCGGTCGGCTTGGTCTGTGCGTACGCAATGGTGCCGCGCGCGTTAGGCGTCCTGGCCGAGTCGGGCCGCAGCTTCTGCTGGCTCCACAGTCGGGCGATCGCTGCGTCGCCGGCAATTCCGAACTGGGCGACGAACGCATATACCACGCGATAGAAGCGGGAGTCGTCGAAGTAGCCGGCCCGTGCGAGGTTATAGAAGCGGTCGACGCCGTGCGGGGCCCATTCGCGCAGCAGCTCGACGGTGATCGTGCCGCGGGACGTCTGGATGTCGGCGGTGACGGTGTCCGGCGCGCGAGTCGACCAGAACGCGTTGGACGGTGCGCGCAACATTGCCTGTCGCTGAGCCGGGGTCAGCGGCGGACGCGATACCGCCTGCGCGGGAGCAGGATGCGCAATGTCTGCCGAGAAGGCGCCGGCGGCAACCACGGTCTGAATGAAACGCACGAACTTCATTGCGGAACGCGCGTCGCCGTCGTCTCATCCTCACCCTGGCGCATAACGAAGCTCGGTGCCGGTGTCCCCGCGGCGAACTCGTACTGCTCGTCGTCATTGTCGTCGCGGACGAAGCGCCCGCCGCCCACGTGTTTGAGGCCGAACGCCGGGCCCCTCGGCGTCTGCACGCGAAGGTGGCCGCCCTCGACGAACACGCGCACTCGCGCGTTCTCCACCTGATACTCCCCGACGAGTCGCTGGAGCGCCGATGCATCGATCGCCACAGCAGGGAGGTCCTTGACCCCGAGTGCGCGACGCGCGATGGCCCGTTCGATCTGCACTGCCGCCAGCGCGCCGGTGTTCGTCAACACGACCGTCACGAGTGAGTCGTCTGGATAGTGATGCAGCTCTGAGATGAACCCGTTGATGCCGCCGTTGTGGCTCACCTGCCGGTGGCCACCCACTGAGCCAACGCCAAGGCCGAAACCGTACCTGAGCGGCTTGCCGTCGTTCAGCGTGCCCGGGGTCGACATCTGCTTGTACGACGCGGGGCTCACCACCTTGCCGCTCGACAGCGCGAGCGTCCACGCGGCGAGGTCCGTGACATTCGAGCACAGCGAGCCCGCCGCGTACGGCTGCGTCATGCTCAACGGCTCGGCGTTGATGAACGTGCTGTCAGGGCGCAGCGTGTACCCCTGCGCGCGGTGTTTGATCAGCGGCGCCTGGTCGCAGTAGATCGTGCTCTTGAGGCCTAACGGTGTGAAGAACTCGTCCTTCAGGTACTGCCCGTACGGCTTGCCGCTCACCTTCTCGATGATCATGCCGAGCAGGAAATAGCCGGAGTTGTCGTACATCCACCTGTCACCCGGCTTGAAGTCGAACGGCTCGTTCGCGAATAGTGCGACGAGCGAGTCTGTCGCGAGGTCGAGGCGGTTGATGCGCTGCCACTTGGGCCCAAGGCTCGTGTAGCTCTTGATGCCGGACGTGTGGTTGAGCAGGTGCCGCACGGTGACGCGATTGCCCTGCGTCGGGAAGTTGGGCAGGAACTTCTGCAGCGTGTCGTCGAGCGAAACCTTGCCCTGCTCCACGAGCCGCATGATCGCCGCGCTGGTGAACTGCTTGGTGACCGAGCCAATGCGATAGACCGTCTGCGCGGTCGCAGGGACGTCGTTCTCGAGGTCCGCGAAGCCGTACCCCTTCGCGAGGACCGTGCGGCCGTTCTTCACGACGGCGACCGAGACGCCCGCCGTGCGGTGGTCAGTCACGGCCGCGTTGGCGACGGAATCGACGTAGCGGACGAGGGCGCGCGTGTCCTGCGCGCGCGTGGCGGTGGTCGCAAGCGCTGCGGCGAGCAGCGCGAGGCCGTATGTGTGACGCGTGATCATTTCTCGAGGGTGAGGATACTATATCTTGTCGAGCGGGCGCTGATTCCGCATGCTATTCAGCCATGCGACGTACCGCCGCGATTGTAGCGCTTACTCTAATCGCCCGCTCGGCCGCTGCGCAGGGATGGGACATGCGCGCTGCGGCCGCGTATCTCGACTCCCGGCAAACCTGGTGGTCGGCCTGGCCCACCGCGGCGCGCGATCACGCGACTGCGTGCGTGTCCTGTCACACTGCGCTGCCGTACGCGCTCGCCCGACCATCGCTGCGCGCGGCCATGCACGAGAAAGAGCCGGCGAACCCTGAGCGCAAGCTGCTCGATGACGTCGTGAAGCGCGTGAGCATGTGGCGCGACGTCGAGCCGTTCTATCCGGATCAGACCGTGGGCCTGCCGAAGACGAGCGAATCGCGCGGCACCGAGTCGGTCTTGAACGCGCTCGTGCTCGCGACTCGTGACGCTGCCGCGGGCGCACCGAGCGATGAGGCTCGTGTGGCGTTCGACAACATGTGGGCGCTGCAGTTCCGACGTGGAAAGCCCACGGGCTCGTGGGCGTGGCTCAATTTCCATCTCGAGCCGTGGGAGGCGGACGACGCCGCGTACTTCGGCGCGTCGCTCGCGGCAGTCGCGGTCGGGACCGAGCCCGGTGGCTACGCGTCGCGGCCCGAGATTCAGGAACGTGTCGGCGCGTTGCGCACGTTTCTCCGTCAGGACACGGCGATGCAGAGCGTATTCAATCGCGCCGTGCTGCTCTGGGCCGCTTCGGCCCTGCCTGACCTGCTCACGGCCGCCGAACGCGGTGCCATTGCTGATTCACTATTCGCGAGACAGAACGCCGACGGCGGATGGGCGCTCGCGAGACTTGGGAACTGGAAGCGAGGCGACAGCACGTCCCTCGACACGACGAGCGACGGATATGCGACCGGCATCGTGACCTTCGCGCTGCGGCGCGCGGGTTATGCGAGCAGCGACGCGCACGTCGCCTCCGCCCTCGCCTGGCTGTCGCGGCATCAGGATAGCCCGACGGGCAAGTGGACCGCGACGTCGCTCAATCGCAAACGTGATCCCGCAACACCGGCTGCGAATTTCATGAGTGACGCCGCGACAGGGTTTGCGGTTCTGGCGTTGACGTATCGGTGACTGAGGGAGACGGGAATAGAGGGAACCGGGAACGGGGAACGGGGAACAGTGACTCCGCGAGGAGACTCTGTTCCCGGTTCCCTGTTCCCGGTTCCCGTTTGTCCGTCTCCGTCTCCCTCTACCCTCACCATTCCGCGGGATAAATGAACGCCGCAGCCGGTTGGTCGAGCCACTGCACGATGCGCATCATCAGCCTCATGCCGATGGCGTAACGTGCCGTGCGAATTCCTGTGAGCTGATTGTCTGTGCAGCGAAGTGGCTGCGCCACCTCGCGCCAGGTCAGGCCGCGCTCGCGTCGGCGCGCGTCGAGCGCGTTGTAGACCGCCGCGAGATCCCACCGTAATCGACGATCCTCGGCCGCCGGCGGCAGGGCGACGTGCCCTCGGTCATCGCGGGGACCCGACAGGAAGTCTTCGGGCGCACGATCGAGCCACCGCAAGATGAAGAGGGCGTGCTGGCACGTGCAGTCGCCCCGTTTCGCGATACCCGTGAGAGTGGCCGGGCTGATGGGATGGTCTCCGCGGCGCTCGTTGAGCACGGCCGACTGGCCCCACAGTGCTCGCGCCACTTTGGGCCAAGTCAATCCAAGCGCAGCGCGTTGGGCGTCCATCGCGGCATACATGGCACGGACATCGAATTCGTGGATGGACATGGCGGCGGTCGACCCGGTCATTACGGCGCCAGCTTCAAGCGCTTGTCACGCTCAGTTAGCGGAGCGTTGATCCTTTCATGCGCGACACATCTCGAGCGACGCCGTCCAACATCGAGTCGAGTTTTGCGCGATCGAGGTAGCGCCCGCGCGTCACGACGCCGTGGATGCGCCTCGTCGCGCTGATGTCGACGATCGGGTTGCCATCGAGGATCACCAGATCCGATGCAGCTCCTGGCGCGAGCACGCCGTACCGCGACGCTCTGCCGAGCCAGCGCGCCCCGTTGATCGTCGATGCCTGCAGCGCCTGGAGCGGCGTCAACCCGGCCTTTACGAGCAGCCCCAGTTCATCGTGCAGCCCAATGCCGGGATAGTCGTATGAGTTCAGGAATCCGGCATCGGTGCCGGCCAGAATCAGCACGCCCGATTGCTGGAGGAATGGAAGCTTCGAGCTGTTGAACTCGTAGTTCGCATGCCGTCTGGCGATAGCGTCTGGCGTCGCGCCGGCCTGTCGCTCGATGCGCCAGGCATATGTCGCCCGCAATCCGGGTCCGATGTACTTCAGGTAGTCGTCCCTCGTGTGGTCCTCGCTGTCGAGCCACGCCAGCGTGCGGCTGATGTTGAGCGTCGGCGTAATCGCGGTGCCGCGCTCCGCCATGAACCGAAACAGCGCCAGCGCATTTGCCGAGTCGAAGGATGGTGGCTGATTGTCGGCGCCCGGCGCCCTCGGGATTCCCTCGCTGGCACCGCGGATCGCGTACGACAGGTGCTCGATCGATCCGAGTCCGAGTTGAACGGCTTCCCTGACGGTGACGCCCGCAGGAATGTGCGCCGAACTCCTCATACCGCGTCGGCGGATCTCGCCTAACGCGTACCGGAACAGGTCGGGCGTGAGAGTGTTGTCCGTCAACTTCACGAAGTCGACGTGCAAGCGCTGCAGGTTGTCGAGCGCGCTGTCCACGCCGGCTCGAGTCTCCACCTCGGTGTCGCCAGGCCAGATCGAGTTCTTCCCCTCGATCTTCGGGCCCGACGTGAAGATCATCGGACCGTCGAGCAACCCTCGGGCGACGGAGTCACGCCACGCCAGCACCGTCGACGACAGGTCTCCGGCCGCATCTCGCACCGCCGTCACGCCGTGCGCGAGATACAGCGGCAGCAGCACGCGGTTCTCGTGGATCAGCGTGTCGCCGCCGCCGAAGTGCATGTGCATGTCCCAGAGTCCAGGAATGACATGTCGCCCCGCGACATCGACGACCCGCCGAGCGCGAAAGCGCGACCCCTCGGCGGAGTCGCCGATGGCAACGATCGTGTCCCCGCGGATGGCGATGACGCGACCCGGGGTGACGGCACCTGATCGTGTGTCCACCACGCGCGCCCGGGTGATGAGAAGGTCGACCGGGATCCCTTGCGGCGTGCGGGCTGCTTGTGTCACCACCATTCCCGCCGCGACCAGCCAGACCATCGATACCGCGTTCAAAACCTTGCGCATCATCCTTCCTTGGAAACCGTAGTCATTCGCTCGCGTAACAGAGCCTCCATCCAGCCTTTGGTCGCCGCCGTCATCAGACACGCGGGTGGACCACGTGGGTGACAGTGTAGAGACCGAGGCGGACGGCAACCACCGCGACAAAACCGAATCGGCGCATGAACCGGCGGGATCAGGATCAGAAAGTATTCCTGGCCTTCGCCGCCATCACTCCGCCCAATAACGACGGGATTTGAAAGCGCCTTTCATTCCAACAGCTGATCGTTAGGCGGAGCGCCGATACCATGCGCGATGTGGAAACGTTCGCGCGCACGCCGGGCACGTCGTCCACGGGAACTGCGCGTCGCACCGCGGGCATCGCGCGCCGGTCTCGAACGTGTCCCACACGTTACCGCAGCCGTCGGGCTCGCAGACCCATCGATCGTAGGGCGTGGGCACATACTGGCACCCCGGGCATGCGACGTCGGGCCGTCCGTTCGTCATTGGTCCGAAACCGTGAGACTCGACCTAACGAGTTTCTGTCGGCGTTGCCACCTCGCCAGCCGAGGCGGCACCTGGCGGAGGAATAGGGGCAGCGAGTGCAGGCGCCGAGTCCCGTATGGCTTGCTCGGCGGCTTCCCGCTTGGCACGCTCCTCGATCATGAACGTCGACGTATCCCACGCGTTGTGGATGCCGATGTACACCAGCAGCAGCGACGACGCGGCGACGGCGAACGACGCGACGACCGTGGCGCGCCCGAGCAGGAACCCGGCGACCAGCTGCATACCATACGCGACCAGCGGCAGCGTCACGTGCCAGATCCAGTCCTCGGCCACCATCTGGTAGGCGGTCTGGCGCGTCGCACGCAGGACGACGATTCCGGTGTAGGCCAATCCCACGACGCCACCAGCGCCGATCACGAACGCCGGTTCGGACAGCTGCGGCCATGGCGCGCACATCACCACGGATACGAACAGCGCCGCGCAGAAATGCACGATGGTTGGCGTCGCGAACGCACCGAGCGCGCCGGTTGAGGTCGACCGGCTCTGCGCCTCCGAGACCAGCGTGATGACGACGAACTGCAGTCCGGTGAGGGCAGCCGCCGCCGATCCGACGATCAGATAAAAGTCTTCCCACCCGCCGAGTGCGGCGTGGGTCGTCTCCTGGATCACGTTGTCTCCCTGCCGGGTGCGTTCGCCTGACTGGATGGGGCTACACGAGGCGGATGCTCAACCCCGAGTTCGGACGACCGAGCCGCGCCGTCGAGGCATCCTCGACGCGCTGCCCGCGCAGGTAATCCAGCACTTCGCGGGCGGGGAGTCGTTGGCCTTCCAGCTCCGCCGACTCCCGTCGCGGCTCGAGCGACAGCCGCGCGCGATAGACCTCGACGACCTGTCGGCCTTCGTCGATCGCGCGCAATGCGACGCCACGCATGTAATAACGATTGAAGTCCCCTTCCGCGAGCATCCGGGCCGCCATCTCGGGAACCTTGGCGGTGGTCTGCGCGCCGCTGCGGGTGGTGCGTGGCTCGAAGTCCACGAGCAGATCGTTCGCATGCTGCTCGAGCCAGAGGTCGTCGTAGTAGCGGATCGCGTCGCGAAGGAAGCGCTGGTAGTCGCCAATCGCGGTGGGGCGGAGGCGGTCGGAGGCGTGAAACGCACCGCTCGCCAGGTCGCCGTCGAGCTCAGCGATCGCGTGACGGCGCGTGGCCGGGTCGAGATTCTCGTATTGGAGAGGCATGGGTCCTTCGGGTTCAACTCGTGAGGCTTACACCACGCGAGAGCCCGCATGACGCGGACCGCCGTGCCGAGCACTGCCCTGCATCGCGCAGCTTTCCCGACTTGCGTATCCAACGCCCTCTTGGTTCATTGGCGCTGCGCTATAGGGACTGCCCGCCTCACAACTCCATCCATTGGATATCGACCGGGTCGTTCAGATCGTTCTCCTTGTCGGCCTCATTGTCGTCGGCATCGACCACTGGCGTCGCGGGCAGCGCGGATGGCGGCTCGCCGCGCTCGCGTTCGTCTCGCTCTACGGCGTCGGCTTGGTCGCGACGATGTCCGCGCATTGCGCCGACATCATCCACAACCTGGTTCTCAGGAACCGGTCGTTCGTCGACGGCTCGCCGTTCACATACAACTGGCGGACGTATTCGCTGTTGCTCTTCGGTGTGCTGCTCATTGACCGCGGGATACGAGTTCTGCGTGCGGCACGACGGTTCGCGGGTGGTGACGCGTCCGCGCGCACCGACATTCTCAGGAACGGCGCTGTGGTGCTCGCGATCACGCTCCCGATCATTCCGATCCACGCCTTCTTCGGCGTGCTGATATCCGTGTGGAGCTCGCTCGCGCTGATCGTGACGGCGGCCGGGCTGCGTGCTGGCCAGGTGGAGTCGACTCGCTTCGCCGCCGGCGCGGCCGGTGCCTGATCGCTACTGCGCCCCGTCGCGGCGCCACACTGGCTGACGGGAACGCCAACGCGCAACTTAGACAAGGGAATCGCTGCGGGCTCCATCGGCTGAACGACCGAAATGCAAATCGCCGAGCAGCTCAGTAACTCTCTTCGCGATCGATACCGCATTGAGCGCGAGATCGGTAGCGGCGGGATGGCTACCGTGTACCTGGCGCATGACGTGCGCCACGAGCGGTTCGTTGCGCTCAAGGTCCTGAACCCCGAGCTCGGGGCCGTGCTCGGCGTCGAACGATTCCTCGCCGAGATCAGAGTCACGGCGCACCTGCAGCACCCCAACCTACTACCGCTCTTCGACAGCGGAGAGGCGAACGGTCTCCTGTTTTACGTGATGCCCTTCGTCGAAGGAGAGTCCCTTCGCGCGCGTCTGGCCCACGAGAAGCACCTCCCGATCGCCGAAGCGGTGCACATCGCCATCTCGGCAGCCGGTGCACTGGACTACGCCCACGCGCACGGCGTCGTCCACCGCGATCTCAAGCCCGAGAACATTCTCCTTCAGGCCGGCCAGCCGCTGGTCGCGGATTTCGGGATCGCGCTGGCGGTGAGCAACGCCGGCGGCGCACGCATCACGCAGACCGGGTTGTCGTTAGGCACGCCGCAGTACATGTCGCCCGAGCAGGCGACGGGCGATCACAGCATCGACCGTCGCAGTGACGTGTACTCGCTCGGGGCGGTCCTCTACGAGATGCTCGTGGGCGATCCCCCGCACACGGGGAGCACGGCGCAGGCGATCATCGCGAAAGTGCTCACCGACAAGCCGCGGCCGGTGCGCGCATTTCGCGATTCGGTGCCGCAGCACATCGCGGACGCCGTCGACGTGGCGTTGGCAAAGTTGCCGGCCGACCGGTTCGCGACGGCGGCGGAATTCGCGCAGGCACTCGCCGGCAAGTCGGTAGTGATTCCGGCGGGCGCCTTCAGTCCACCCAAGCGGCGGTCCTATCTCCGCGACCCGCGGAGCTGGGTCGCCGCGGCGGGCGTCGCCGTTGCCGCGTTGGCGCTCACGATCACTCTTCGCACGCGTGAAAGCGACGAGCGTCCGCTGCTCCGCGCGACCATCCTGCCTCCACCCGGTGAAGACTTCGCCGGCGGTGAGGGAATGGCACTGAGCAACGACGGCACCATGCTCGCCTTCACCGTGCTGCGAGCGCCGCCGCGACCACGTCTGTTCGTGCGGCCCCTGGGCTCGGACGTTTCGCGGGAGATTCCCGGCACGGCCGACGCGAGTTTTCCGTTCTGGTCGCCGGACAACAAGCAGCTCGGATTCTTTGCGGGCGGCGAGCTGCGCATCGTCGATATCGACGGCCGTGCGACTCCGAGCGCCGTTGCGCGTGTCGGGTCGCCGCTGGGAGGCTCCTGGGGACCCGACCGAATGATTCTCTTCGCCGGGGATCCCGGCGTGATCTATCGCGTGCGCCCGGGCGAAAATCCCGTCGCCGTTACGAAACGCGAGGTCGCGGCGCAGCACATGCGGCCCAGTTTTCTTCCCGATGGCCGCCACTTTCTCTTCTCGAGCACCAGCGGAGACGTCTTCGTCGGCGACGTGCGCGACGGAACCCAACGACGTGTCACGTCAGGCGGGGCAGCAGTATTCGCTGCACCGGCCCATCTCCTGCTCCAAGCCCCGACCGAGTTCGCAAGACTGGCCGCGGTCCCCTTTGAACCGTTGCACGCGAGAATCAACGGGGAGCCCGTGGTTCTTGCAGACTCCGTCTGGGATCCCGGCGGGATCATCGGCTACACGGTCTCTGCGACCGGCGTGCTCGCGTTTCAGAAGACGCCGACACACCATATCCGCCTCTGGCTCGACCGGCATGGGACACCGATCGATTCGATCGGCCGAGACAGCGCGTGGACATACCGCCTTTCGCACGACGGAGAATTCGTCGCGCAAGGCGGAATCGTTCTGTCGGTTCGCGATCTGCGTCGGAACGTTTCTTTGCGGCTGCCGACCATGAGCGACCGGGGGGGTAGTGTGTCGATGTGGCCCGTGTGGGCGCCGGATGACTCCCGTCTCGCACTCATGGATAGGGGTCTGACGACATCTGGTCGTATAGAGGTTGTGCGAGCGGACGGCACCGCCGAGCCGACGGTGATAGCCGAGGGAAAGGCGATCGTGCCCCTCGACTGGACGAGCGACAGTCGGTCCATCCTGGCAAGCGGCCCCGTGAGCGCGGGCAATCCGGCGCTTGCGCTCTGGCTGTTCGACGTAGACGCGAAAAAGGCACCCCAGAAGCCATGGCTTGCAGTTCCCGGAAATATTGCCGCCGCACGCTTCTCGCCTAACGGGCGATGGGTGGCGTATCAGTCGGACGAGACGGGCGAGCCGGAGATATACGTCCGGCCGTTTCCCGAACCCGGCCCACCGGTGCGCGTATCACCGGCTGGTGGTGGTGTTCCTGTATGGCGAGCGGACGGGCAGGAGCTGTATTACCTGACGCCGGCTGGCGATCTCGCAGCGGTGAGCGTGACGACGGGAGCAGGGTTCGACGCAGGAACGCCGCGCCTGTTGTTCCGCGGCGTGACGCGCCAACCGTATGCGTCGAACGTGACCCCGTACGACGTGAGTCCGGACGGACAGCGCTTTCTCGTGTACACGGAGAACCGAACGGCCACGCCGCCCCTTACCGTTCTCACGCCCTGGCAACGACTGCTGCCACGCCCCTGACAGCGGCGTCGAAGCGCTGACGATCACCGCTTTCCGTCGAAGTACTCGACGATGAGCTGGGCGATGCGTCCGATTCTGTCCTCGGCCTCGCCGTAGGAACCCTCGATCGCGTTCCCGAAGAACGCGACCACGATCGGGCCCGACTTCGCGTACACGACGCCGACGTCATTCGCGAGCACGGGCGGGAAGTCGCCCGTCTTGTGCGCGACCTCCATGTCGAGACTCAGGTAGTGCGGGAGGCGCCGCTCGCCAGACTGCTGTGCTTTCATCATGCGGATCATGTCGGCACACGACTTCTGCGCCGCGACCGCCGGTGGCTTGGCCTTGCCTTCGCTACAGGTCTCGAACGACTCGATCAGTTGCCCCGTGGCCCGCGGCGTCATGTCGCCTAACCAATAGCCTCGGTCGGTGTTCGTCTTCTCGTTGTAGCTCGCGCCCTTTGGCAGCGCGCGATACTTGGCGAAGAGGTCCTTGACTGTCGAGTTGAGACGGAGCGCATCGCCGTAGCCGTGCTCGCGGATCCACGCGTTGACGCGCTCCACGCCGCCCACCTTCGCGATCGCGAGGTCCGTCGCCGTGTTGTCGCTCGTGATGACCATCTGCAGCAGCACGTCACGCAGCGTGGGCTGCAGGCCGGGATCGTTGAATTGGAAGATGCCCGACCCACCCCGGTAATCCGACGCGTTGATCGTGATCCGGTCGGACAGCGACAGCTGGCCCTTGTCGGCCATCTCGAACGCGAGGGCCAGCACGGTGAGCTTGATGACGCTCGCGCTATTGAACGCCTCGTCGGCGCGGACCGCGGCCTCCTCACCGGTCGTCAGATGCTTCACCCACACACCCGCCTTGCCCGGAAACCGCGCGAGCTCCGCGTCGAGCATTCGTTGTAGCCCACCCGACGGCCGTGGCTGCTGCGCGGCAGAAAGCCTAACGCCAATCAGCATGCCCGACATCACCAACGTCATCTGCATCGCACGTCGCATCTGTTTCCCCCTCCCGTGGCGTCAGCCAGTCGCCTGATCTCCCGAAGAGTCGAGCAGCCAGCGGCGCGCGGCGGCTTCATCCTCGAAGATGCCGATCGTGACCTGCGGGTGCTTGTTGAGCGTCTGGAACATGCGGGCGAACCCGAGCTGCACCGGCTGGGCCACCAGGAACGCCGACCGGATGGCCACGGACAGCGGACGGCCGCCCACGCGGTCCGCGATGCCCGCGACTTCGCTGTACCCGATCGCGGAGTCGGCGACTCCCCGCAGATCGGTGAGCCTCGGCCGCGAGTTTCGCCCGCGGTCCTCCAGCGTCATGACATCATCGGCCGAGCCCACGAGGTCGCTCTCAGTGACGACACCGAAGAATCGCACCACCAGGATGGGCCCGTCGAACGATAACAGGTAAGGCATTATGCACGTTAGGTGTTCCCGTGACGCTCGTCCGTCACGGGCCGACGATTGCTCCTACGAGACGCGCCGTCACCTGCGCACGCGGCAGCGCGGGCCGTCCCGGAAGAATGTTCCAGCCGTTGAACACGACGACCATGTCGTCCTGCGGGAAGGCCATCGGGACCTGTCCCCCAAACCCCGACCCGCCCCAAATGAATTTCGCCCCGTCGCGTGGATCGGGGTAGAGCCACCACTTGAGTCCATACTTCGGCGCGTTAGGTGTGGGGGCGACTGCCATCGCTGGCGTCACGGACGCCTTCACCCAGTCGGGCGAGACGACCTGACGGCCCTCCCACATTCCATTCTTCAGGAAAAGGTACCAGACCTTCGCCAGATCGCGCGCCTCGAGATACAGGCCGCCCTCGGTATCCGCGAGCCCGTTCGGCGAGCGCTTCCAATACCACCGGTCGATGCCCAGCGGAGCGAAGAGGTACCGGGCACCGTACTCCTCGACATCCATCTTCGTCGCCTTCCGGAACACATACGCCAGGAGCGCCGACGCGCCACTGTTGTAGTTCCACCGCGTGCCCGGATCTTCCGACATCGGGCGGTCGATCGTGTACTTCACCCAGTCGTCGCTCTCCTCGAGGCCGATCGCCGTATTTCTCGGATCGGCGTAGGGGAGACTCTCGTTCCAGTCGATGCCAGCCGACATCGTGAGCAGATGGCGGATTGTCATTTTTCGCTTCCGATCATCCACGTTCGCCACCTTCGCGACATCGAAGAACGACAGGACGGGCGTGTCGAGGCTCGGGAACTCGCCGCGCGTGACAGCCACACCGATGATGACCGACGTGATGGTCTTCGTCACCGACTGCAGCGAATGCAGATCGCCGCGGCGGTAGTACGGGTGCCACCACGCATTGTAATAGTTGTAGGGCCCCGTCTCGTCGTGCGCGTTGAGCGCGCCCTTCACGTGGACGGAATCCGCGTAGACGCTGTCGTAGTTGTGCGCGTACTTCTTGTCGAACGCGACGCGGCCGTGGCGGATGACAAGCATGCGGTCCACGTTGCCGTAGCGTCCCGAGGCGATCTCGGCGTCGAGGCTGTCGAGGACTTTCGCGTTGAGCCCCACGGATTGTGGGGTCGCGGTTTGCCAACCTTTCGTCGGCCACGCCGTCTGCGCGACGGAGGACGATGCGATCGACGCGGCGAGCAGCGGGGCGATGGCGATGATCTGACGTGTCATGGCAGATTGGGTCGAGTTCGGGCGCGGACAATGATTCGCCGGCGTCGCCTTGGCGCGCTAGTAGAGTGGGTCCGAGCGTCGGATAGTGGTATGGCCGACACGGGG
>Ga0207706_10000980_pt1 | contig 29041 bp, 26 predicted proteins | sample KBSC53metaG_FD_184318 | JGI IMG/M metagenome (GOLD analysis project Ga0207706, IMG submission 184318) | Corn rhizosphere microbial communities from Kellogg Biological Station, Michigan, USA - KBS C5-3 metaG (SPAdes) (version 2) | ecosystem: Host-associated > Plants > Roots > Rhizosphere > Soil ... | reverse complement strand
GTCCGAAAGAAGCACGACGGTGACCGGCGCCGCACCCGTCGGCATTCGCGGCAGGATCACGGTCGTTCCGCGGATGACCGGGTCGGCCATGGTGTCATGGCAGGCTTTCCCGACGACAAGCGCGGCAAGTGCCAACGCCAGCCACCCCGCCCAAGCCAGCTTGCGCTTGCGAAGATCGGAACCGTCCACCCGCGGCTGCCGAAACTGGCCTACTTCTTGGGAACCGTGAACGTCCCGCTGACCCGGCCGCGGCCGGTTGCGCTCGAGCCGGGACCCCGCCCGCCGCCACCGTCCACCGTCGACAGACCGGATTTGAGGTCCATCGTCAGCCGCCCGCCGTTAAGCGTGTCGGCCCCGCGGCGCAGCGCGACACCGCCGGTCAGCACGATCACCCGGCGGTTGAAGTCGTAGACTCCGGCCGATCCGCTGGCACGTTCGTTGCCGCGCGTGACGACGACTCCGCCGACCGCGTCGATCCGCTGGATCTTGAGCCCGCCATCATTGGTATAGGCCACCGTCGTGCGCGCAGCGGTAAGCCTCAGGTCGGCCTGGTCGACGACTACGTTGCCCGACAGCACCACGCGCTTCTGCTTGTCCTGCAACTCGATCCGGTCAGCGGCGTAGTTGACCGGCTGGTCGGAATTGAAACCCGCTATGGCTTGGGCGCCCGCTTGCGACCCGAACGCCAGCGCGGTGGCAGCGCCCGCCAGCACCCCAGGGGCGAGCCCGCGCAAGGCGAGGCGGGAAAGGGATCGGCGAGGCTGCATCGGCGCATTCCCTAGCGAGCCGCGCGTATCGGGGGAAGCGCTCAATGCGGCACCTGCATCTTGCCCGGGACCATGTGCAGCCGCGCGCGTCCTTGCAGCGCTACCGTCCGCGCAGTCAGGTTGGCCTGCATCGAATCCGCAGAAAACGTGCCCGCGGGCGTGACGCCGGCCACGCCGCCGCTGCCCACCATGGTTTTCTTGTCGAGATCGACCGAAACCCCGCGCGTGGTCATCCGGTAGCCGTCGGCGGCGACGAACTTGACCTCGCTGTCGACCGCCACCTGCTCGGTGTTGTAGTTGTAGCTGCCGAGTTCGGCGGTGATCTGCGCCGGGCCGTCGTCGAGCAGGATGCGGCCGACCAGGTCGCGCATCTGCACCACCGGCTGGGCCACCGAATGCTGCACCGCCGCGCCGGCGGACAGCGAGAAAGGCCGACCTTTGCCGTCCTCGCCGCGGTAAACCGCATTGTCGACCACCAGCCGGTTGGCGGTCGTCGACACCTTGTTGCGGTCGAGCAGGAAGCTGACCTCGCCGCGCGGGCCGAGCGGGGTGACCACCATCAGCGCCGCGATCACTCCGACCAGCGCGGGCAAGCCGACGGCGAGCCAGCGTACCGTGCGGTCGAGCGAGCTGCCCGGCGCGGCGAAAGCTCGGCGGCGTTCCCTGATCTGGTCGGCCTTGGTTGTCATCGGGCCTTCCTGCAACAGCCTACCTTAGTCGTGGCTGAAGATGTCCTTGTCGGCCCAGCCGGCGATATCCAGCCGTGCCCGTGCTGGAAGGAAAGCGAAGCAGGCCTGCGCCAGTTCCATCCGTCCTTCGCGTTGGAGCCGCTCCACGAAAATCGCGTGCAGCCGGTGGAGAAAGCGAACGTCGGACGCCGCATATTCGCGCTGCGCGTCGCTCAGCGTCGGCGCACCCCAGTCGCTCGACTGCTGCTGCTTGGAGATGTCGTCGCCGAGCAGTTCGTTGACGAGGTTCTTGAGCCCGTGGCGGTCGGTATAAGTGCGCGTCATCTTGCTGGCGATCTTGGTGCAGAACACCGGGGCGGCAACCACGCCGAGATAATGCTCGATTGCCGCGAGGTCGAAGCGCGCGAAGTGATAGATCTTCAGCCGCGCGGGATCGGCCAGCACTGCTTGGAGATTCGGCGCGTCGTAGAGGCTGTCGCGGGCGAAGCGGACGAGGTGTTCGTCGCCCTGGCCATCGGAAATTTGCACCACGCACAGCCGGTCGCGTGGCGTGACAAGCCCCATGGTCTCTGTGTCGACCGCTACGGGCCCCGGCGCGAGTACACCCGCGGGAAGATCTTCTTCGTGAAAATGAACAGCCATTCAGGTGCCCTTAGTGGCATCGTGGATAGAGGAAAAGCCTTGCTTGGTGGCAGAGCCGCAGGCGCGCTAAGCCGTGGCATGGCGGACACGGTTCCAGACACATGGCGCGCGGCGCTCGACCCGGTGCTGGCGCTGCCGGAAAGCCGCCGCCTCGGCGGGTGGTTGCGCGCCGAGGAAGAGCGGGGGGCAACGATATACCCACCCAAGGGCACGCGGCTGAAAGCGCTCGAGCTGACCCCGCTCGATCAGGTCAAGGTCGTGATCCTCGGGCAGGACCCGTATCACGGTCCGGGCCAGGCGCATGGCTTGTGCTTTTCGGTGCCCGAGGGAACGGCAGTGCCACCCTCGCTGGTCAACATCTACAAGGAGCTCGAGAGCGATCTCGGCGTTGCCCGGCGCGGCACTGGCAACCTGGAGCATTGGGCGCGGCAAGGCGTGCTGCTGCTCAACACGTCGCTCACGGTCGAAGCGGGCAAAGCAGGCAGCCATGCCGGCAAGGGTTGGGAAGCGATCACCGACGCCGCCGTGGCAGCCGTGGCCGCGCGCGAGGTACCCAGCGTGTTCATCCTGTGGGGCAATCACGCCCGCAAGAAGGGCGCGAACGTGCCTGGCCTGGCAAGTGGGCCGCACCTTGTGCTGGCGAGCGCGCATCCCAGCCCGCTGTCGGCGCATGCGGGCTTTTTCGGCTCGAGGCCGTTCAGCAAGACCAACGCGTTCCTGACTGACATGGGCCGCGGCGCGATCGAGTGGTAAGCCTCAGGCGGCGTCTGCTAAGCCCATCCATTCGTGCGCGCTCATCTCCGGCCCACTCTCGTTGATCGTCGTCCGCCGCATGTCGCGGCGGTATTCGTCCGAGTGCAACGGCGTAGCCGCGTGCATTGTGCAACGGTTGTCCCAGATCACCAGGTCCCATTGCCGCCATTGGTGGCGGTAGATGTATTTCTCTTGCGTCGCGTGGGCGTAGAGCTCTTCGACCAGCGCCAGGCCTTCCTCGGCTCCCATGCCATCAATGCCGAAGCAGTGCCCGCCAATGTAGAGCGCCTTGCGCCCGTAATGCATCGTTCGCACGAGCGGGTGGGAAACGGGCGGGAACGGGATGATCAGCCGCATCTCGGGCGTGATCTCGGCCTTGAACCCGGCGAGCTTGCGGCCTTCCCAGAAATCGTGGAGGCCGACGAGGCTTTCGATCCGCTGTTTGGTCGCATCGGGCAAGTCGTCGTAAGCGGCGCGGGTGTCGATGAACCACGTGTCGCCACCGGCACTCGGCGGCGGTGTCTCGACGCCGTGGAGCAGCGACCACTTGGTCGGCATCGTGTGGAAGCTCGAATCGGTATGGAACCGCTCGGCTCCCTTGGCGAGGCTTTTGGGGTCCGAGCCGTAAGGTATGATCTCGCCGTCCGGGTCGAGGTTGCCGGCATAGAAGATGCCTTCGGTTGTCTGACGTCTGCCCATCGGCCGCGCGGCGCCCGGTGCGCGGCTGGGAGTCTCGAGCGGGCCGAAGGCGCGGCTGAAATCCTTCTGCTGCTCATCCGATATCCGGGCATCGCGGATCGCCAGCACCCCGTAGCGAGCCATCGCTTCTTCCACCGTGCGGCCAAACTGCTCGTCTGGCGCCGCCGTCAGGTCGGCTCCGACGAGCTCGGCGGCGAACAGCGGGTGGAGCGGCCTGACCTGCATGGGAAACTTCTCGGGATTTGGTTCACTGTTTGAATAGTTCATTCAAGCAACGGTTGCAAAAGCTATTGCCCGGTGCGAGCAAGGCGCATGGCGCAACGGCGACGATCGGGGCACGAATGGGGCCAACTGGCCGACACCGTCGGCCCGCGCGTGCGCTTGCTCCGTAACGCGCTGGCGGCGCGTTCGATCGCCGCGCTCGAAGAGTTTGCCCTGCCGACCGGATCGCTCACAGTGCTCTCGCTGATCGCCGCCAACCCGGGCTCGAGCCAAACCGTGCTCGCCAGGGCGGCCGGGCTCAACAAGTCGGCGCTGGTCGGGATCGTCGACGAGCTCGAGAAGCGCGGCCTCGCCGCGCGCGACCGTTCGGCGAGCGACCGGCGGCGCAACCACCTCAGCGTCACGCCCGCGGGCGAGGCGGCGATGAAGTCGATGTTCGAGCGGGTGCGCAAGGGTGAGGAAACCGTGCGCGACGCGCTCGGCGCGAACGAGCACCGGCGATTGCTCGACTTGCTCGATCGCGCCAACGCCGCGCTCGAAGCCTAGCAACGCGAATTTAACCTATCTGCTGCGCACGCGGCTAACCGCACTCGTGCGTCAGGCGCTAAGGGCAAACGCCTATCCAACGTTAGATGCGGCACGAATCCCTGGTCTTCAAACGCGTGGGCGAAATCCGCCGGTCCGAAGTGATGGCCGCGTTCACCTGCGCGCTCGACCTGGCCGAGGGCCAGCCGCAGGGCCACGCCATCCGCACCTGCTTCATCGCGATCATGATGACGCGGGAGATCGGGCTCGATCCGGCAGCCACCGCGCAGGCCTATTACACGGCGCTGCTCAAGGACCTTGGCGGAAGCAGCAATGCAGCGCGGATCCACGAAATTTACCAGGCCGACGACCTGGCCTTCAAGCAGGCCTGGAAAACTGTCGCTCCAGGCTCGCGCGCAGCGCTACGCTTCGCGGTCCATCGCGCGGCACGCGGTGCGCCGCTCAAGGTCGGAGCAAAGGCGCTCGGACGAATCCTCACGAATCGCGGTCCAATGCCGCCGGAGATAATCGGGCTGCGCTGCACCCGCGGGGCTCAAATGGCCCGCGAATTGCGCTTTGGAGAAGGCATCGCCGAAGGAATTTACCGCCTCGACGAACATTGGGACGGGTCGGGTGAGCCGGGCGGCTTGCGCGGTGGGGCGATCCCTCTGGCCTCGCGGTTGGCGCTGGTGGCGCAAACCGCCGAAGTATTTCACCGCATCGGGGGGCGGAGAATCTCGGTTCAGGAGGTCGTCCGCCGCGCGGGAACCTGGCTCGATCCGGAGTTGGTGCGGGCGTTCCGGCGCCTGGCCGAAAACCCCCGCTTCTGGTCCCAGCTCGAATCGACCGCCATCGACATCCGTGTCGCCGCGATGGCGCCCGAGGAAGCCGAGGAGGTCGACGACGACTACCTCGATACAATCGCAGCCGCGTTCGGCAAGGTGGTCGACGCCAAGAGCCGCTTCACCGCCGGCCATTCGGCCCGCGTGGCCAGCCTGGCCCAACGGCTCGGCGAACGACTCGGCGTGCTGCCAACGCGGCTGCGCCGCTTGGGCCGCGCCGCGGCGCTGCATGACATCGGCAAGCTCGGCGTGTCGAGCGCGATCCTCGAAAAGCCGGATAAGCTCGATGACGCCGAACGCGCGGCTGCGTACGCCCACGCGACCTACACGCAGGCGATCCTCGGCCGCATCGGCGCGCTTGCCGAACTCGCCCCCATCGCGGCAGCGCACCACGAGCGGCTCGACGGCAGCGGCTATCCGCTGGGACTGGAGGCGACGATGATTGGCCGCGAAACGCGGATCATCACGTTGTGCGATGTCTTCGACGCACTGACCGCCGACCGGCCCTGGCGCACGGCGATGCCGGTGGAGCAGGCGCTGCGGATTATGCGGGCAGACGTCGGCACAGCGTTCGATCCCGAGGGCTTCGAAGCGTTGACGGCGATGGTGATCGGCTAAGCTGAATCGACGCGGTTAATTGCTAGCGCGGTAACTCGCTCACGCCCATCAGCGCCTCGTCGACCGCGCGCGCCGCCTGGCGGCCCTCGCGGATTGCCCAGACCACCAGCGATTGCCCCCGTCGCATGTCGCCGCAGGTGAAGATCATCTCCTCGCTAGTGCGGTAGCTATCGGTGTCGGCGTTCACGTTGCCGCGGCCGGTCAGCTCGACGCCGCTCTGTGCGAGCATCCCGGCCTTGCGCGGGCCGGTGAAGCCCATCGCCAGCAGGATGAGGTCGGCCGGAATGACGAACTCGGTGTCCGGCATTTCGGTCAGCTTGCCCTGCGACCAATCGGCGCGAACGCACTTGAGACCGGTCACGACCCCGTCCTCGCCAACGACTTCCCTGGTCAGCACCGACCAATCGCGGTCGACGCCTTCCTCGTGGCTCGACGAAGTGCGCAGCTTCATCGGCCAATCGGGCCAGGTCAGCGCCTTGTTCTCCTTCTCGGGCGGCTTGGGCATGATCTCGATCTGCGTGACGCTCGCCGCGCCCTGGCGATTCGAAGTGCCGACGCAGTCCGAGCCGGTATCGCCGCCGCCGATCACGATGACGTGCTTGCCAGTGGCGGTGAGCGTGCCGCGCGGAGCGGCGCGCACTTCGTCGTCCCCGGCGACGCGCTTGTTCTGCTGGGTGAGGAATTCCATCGCCAGGCGCACGCCGGGCAGCTCCGCGCCGGGAATATCAAGCGTGCGCGGCTCCTCGGCCCCGCCGGCCAGCACGATCGCGTCGAAGTTTTCCCGCAGCGACTTCATCGACACGTCGACGCCGACTTCGGTGCTGGTTTTGAACACCACCCCTTCGGCTTCCATTTGCACCGCGCGGCGGTTGATCAGGTGCTTTTCCATCTTGAAGTCGGGGATGCCGTAGCGGAGCAGGCCGCCGATCCGGTCGGCCTTCTCGAACACCGTTACCGAATGGCCAGCGCGGGCGAGTTGCTGGGCGCAGGCGAGGCCCGCCGGGCCCGAGCCAACGACGGCGACGCTCTTGCCGGTCTTCTCTTCCGGCGGCTGCGGCTTGATCCAGCCTTCCTTCCAGCCGCGGTCGCCGATCGCCATTTCGATCGACTTGATCGTCACCGGCTGGTCGATGATGTTGAGCGTGCAGCTCGCCTCGCACGGGGCGGGGCAGATGCGGCCGGTGAACTCGGGGAAGTTGTTGGTCGAGTGGAGGTTCTCGAGCGCGTCGGCCCAGTCGCCGTTGTAGACGAGGTCGTTCCAGTCGGGGATCTGGTTATTCACTGGGCAGCCGTTGTGACAGTAGGGGATGCCGCAATCCATGCAGCGGCTCGCCTGCTTGCGCAGCTTGTCCTCCGGCAGCGGGACGACGAATTCCTTGTAGGTCTTCAGCCGCTTCTTGGGGTCCTCGTAGCCGCGATCTTCGCGGTCCAGCTCGAGGAAGCCGGTTTCCTTGCCCATCTTCGTGATCCCTATTCGGCCGCGACGGACGCGGCTTCGTCGCGCTCGGCTTCGAGCTGGCGGAGCGCACGGGCGTAGTCGCGCGGCATCACCTTGACGAACTTCGTGAGTGCATTGTCCCAATCGTCGAGCAGCGCGGCGGCGCGCTTGCTGCCGGTGTGAAGCTTGTGCCGCTCCACCAGGATGCGCAGGCGCTCGGCGTCATGGCGCAGCATGTCGCCCATGCCCGCGTCTTCGACGCTGCGCGCGCGCTGTTGCGGGCGCCCGGCGCCTTCATCGTCCGATGCGTTCGGGTCGATCGTTTCGAGATCGACTTGCGCGGTGTTGCACAGATCGCGGAACGTGCCGTCGACGTCATAGACGTAGGCGACGCCGCCGCTCATGCCGGCCGCGAAATTGCGCCCGGTCTTGCCGAGCACGCAAACGACGCCGCCGGTCATGTATTCGCAACCGTGGTCGCCGGTGCCCTCGACCACGGCAACTGCGCCCGAGTTCCTCACCGCGAAACGTTCCCCGGCAACGCCGTTGAAATAGGCTTCGCCGGCGATGGCGCCGTAGAGCACGGTGTTGCCGACGATGATGTTCTCGCTCGCCTCGCGCGCCACGCCGTCGGGCTGGCGGACGATGATCCGCCCGCCGGAAAGGCCCTTGCCAACGTAGTCGTTGGCATCGCCCGTGAGCGACAGCGTGACACCATGGGCCAGCCAGGCGCCGAAGCTTTGTCCGGCCACGCCGGTGAAGTTCACCCGCAGTTGCTCGGGCTTGAGCCCCGTGTGTCCGTGCGCGCGGGCGATCTCGCCCGACAACATTGCGCCGACGGTGCGGTTGACGTTGCGTACGGTACGTTCAAGCACCAGTGTCTCGCCGCTGTCGATCGCCGCGCGAGCGGCCTCGATCAGCTCGACGTCGAGCGCGGCGGCGAGGCCGTGGTCCTGCGTTTCGGTCTGATGCAGCGCGTGGCCGCGAGCCGGAGTGACCTGGTGGAGGATCTTGCCGAGGTCGATCCCGCGCGCCTTCCACTGCTTGACCAGATGCCGCGTGTCGAGCCGATCGACGCGGCCGATCATCTCTTCGACGGTGCGGAAGCCCATCTCGGCCATGATCGCCCGCAGCTCTTCGGCAACGAAGAAGAAGTAGTTGATCACGTGCTCGGGCTGGCCGGTGAAGCGCGCCCGCAGGACGGGGTTCTGTGTCGCCACGCCGACCGGGCAGGTGTTGAGGTGGCACTTCCTCATCATGATGCACCCGGCGGCGATCAGCGGCGCGGTGGCGAAGCCGAACTCGTCGGCGCCGAGCAGCGCTCCAATGGCGACGTCGCGCCCGGTGCGGATGCCGCCGTCGACCTGCACCGCGATGCGGGTGCGCAGATCGTTGAGCAGCAGCGTCTGCTGGGTTTCGGCGAGGCCGATTTCCCAGGGGCTTCCGGCATGGGTGAGAGAGGTCAGCGGCGAAGCACCGGTGCCGCCCTCGTAGCCCGAAATCGTCACATGGTCGGCGCGCGCCTTGGAGACGCCCGCGGCGACGGTGCCGACGCCGACTTCACTGACCAGCTTGACCGAGATGCGCGCGACCGGATTGACGTTCTTCAGGTCGTGGATCAGCTGCGCGAGATCCTCGATCGAGTAGATGTCGTGGTGCGGCGGCGGGCTGATCAGTCCGACGCCGGGGGTCGAATGGCGCACCTTGCCGATCGTCTTGTCGACTTTGTGCCCGGGCAGCTGGCCACCCTCACCGGGCTTCGCGCCCTGGGCCATCTTGATCTGGATGTCGTCCGAATTGACCAGGTATTCGGCGGTCACGCCGAAGCGGCCCGAAGCGACCTGTTTAATTCGGCTGCGCATCGAATCGCCATTCGGCAGCGGCACGAAGCGGTCGGCTTCTTCGCCGCCTTCGCCGGTGTTCGAGCGGCCGCCGATGCGGTTCATCGCGATCGCCAGCGTGGTATGCGCCTCGCGGCTGATCGAGCCGAAACTCATCGCACCGGTGGCGAAGCGCTTGACGATCTCCTCGGCCGGCTCGACTTCGGAGATGTCGAGCGGCTGGTCGGCCTTCTTCAGTTCCATCAACCCGCGGATCGTCAGGAGCCGTTCCGACTGCTGGTTGATATCCTTGGCGAAGGCTTCGTAGTTGGCCCACGAATTGCCGCGCACCGCGTGCTGCAGGTTGGCCACGGTGGCCGCGGTCCAGGCGTGCTCCTCGCCGCGCAGGCGCAACTGGTAGATGCCGCCGACGTCGAGCATCTTCTCGTAGATTGGGTTGTTGCCGTATGCGCACGCATGGCGGCGCACCGCCTCCTCGGCGATTTCCTTGAGACCAGCGCCTTCGATGGTCGTGGCGGTGCCGGTGAAGTACTTGTCGACGAACGCGCTCGACAGGCCGACCGCGTCGAAGATCTGCGCGCCGCAATAGGACTGGTAGGTCGAGATGCCCATCTTGGACATGACCTTCATGATGCCCTTGCCGAGCGCCTTGATGTAGTTCTTCTTGACCGTTTGCGGATCGAGCTCGGGGAACTTCTCCGCCCGCAGATCCTCCAGCGTTTCGAACGCCAGGTACGGGTTGATCGCCTCGGCGCCGTAGCCCGCCAGCACGCAGAAGTGATGCACTTCGCGCGCTTCGCCGGTCTCGACCACCAGCCCGGTCTGCATCCGAAGGCCCTGGCGCACGAGGTGATGGTGCACCGCCGCGGTGGCGAGCAGTGCCGGCATTGGAATGCGATCGGGCCCTTGCGCGCGGTCGGACAGGATCAGGATGTTGCGATCGGCCAGCACCGCTTCGGTCGCCGCCCAGCACATCTCCTTGATCGCTTGTCCCAGCCCGTCCGCGCCGGTCGCCGCGTCCCAGGTGATGTCGATCGTTTCGGTGCGGAACGCGCCATCGAGCGATTCCTCGACCGAGCGGATCTTTTCGAGGTCGGTGTTCTTGAGGATCGGCTGGTCGACTTCGAGCCGCTTGTGGGTGCCGGCCTCGTGCCCGAGCAGGTTGGGCCGCGGGCCGATCATGCTCGTCAGGCTCATCACCAGCTCCTCGCGGATCGGGTCGATCGGCGGGTTGGTGACCTGGGCGAAGTTCTGCTTGAAGTAGTCGTAGAGCAGCCGGCTCTTGTCCGACAGCACCGCGAGCGGGGTGTCGGTGCCCATCGACCCGATCGGGTCGTCGCCGTTGAGCCCCATCGGCTCGAGGAACTTGGTCAGGTCTTCCTGGGTGTAGCCGAACGCCTGCTGGCGCCTAAGAAGATTTTCGGCTCGCAGCGAGGTCTCTTCGCCGCGCACCGCTTCGCGGGCCGTCTCGATCGTCTCGAGGTCCTTGAGATTGTACTGCGCCTGGTCGAGCCACTTGGCGTAAGGCTCGGCCCCCGCCAGCTCGGCCTTGAGCTCCTCGTCCTCGACGATCCGGCCCTGCTCGAGGTCGATCAGCAGCATCTTGCCCGGCTGCAGGCGCCACTTGCGGACGATGTCGGCCTCCGCGAACGGAAGCACGCCGCTTTCCGAAGCCATGCACACGATGTCGTCGCGAGTGATCGTGAAGCGCGCCGGCCTGAGGCCGTTGCGATCGAGCGTGGCGCCGATCTGGCGGCCGTCGGTAAAGGCGACCGCGGCCGGGCCGTCCCACGGCTCCATCAGCGCGGCGTGGTATTCGTAGAACGCGCGGCGGGCGGGATCCATCAGCGGGTTGCCGGCCCACGCTTCCGGAATCAGCATCATCATCGCGTGGGCGAGCGAGTAGCCGCCGAGCAGCAGCAGTTCGAGCGCGTTGTCGAGGCACGCGGTGTCCGATTGGCCGTGCGGGATGATCGGCCAGAGCTTGTCGAGATCGGCGCCGAGCAACGACGATTCCATCGTCCGCCGGCGGGCGTTCATCCAGTTGACGTTGCCGCGCACGGTATTGATCTCGCCGTTGTGGGCGATCAGCCGATAGGGGTGCGCGAGCTTCCAGCTGGGGAAGGTGTTCGTGCTGAAGCGTTGGTGGACGAGGCCCAGCGCGGAAACGCAGTCCGGATCGCGCAAGTCGTCGTAGAAGCTGCCGACTTGGTTCGCCAGCAGCAGGCCCTTGTAGACCACCGTCCGGCTGGAGAAGCTCGGCATGTAGAGCTGGGTGATCTCGGGCATGCCGTGCTTTTCGGCGAGCGCGGCGAGCGGGTTCTGCGTCTGCTTGCGGATGACGATCAGCTTGCGCTCGAACGCGTCCTGGTCGGCGCAGTTGTCACCCCGGGCGATGAAGCACTGGCGGATCATCGGCATCGAGGCGAGCACCGCCTTGCCGAGCCCGTCCTCGGTCGTGGGCACGTCGCGCCAGCCGATCAGCCGCTGGCCTTCCTTGGCGATGAATTTCTCGAACTGCCCGCTGATGAATTCGCGCGCCTGCTCGTGCCGCGGCAGGAAGCACATCGCCACCGCGTAGTCGCCCGGAGGCGGCAAGGTCAGGCCCTGCTCTTGCGCCCAGCGGCGGTAGAGCGGGTCGGGAATCTGTAGCAGGATGCCGGCGCCGTCGCCCAGAAGCGGGTCGGCGCCGACCGCGCCGCGGTGGTCGAGGTTGGCGAGAATCTCCAGCGCCTGGCTTACGATGGCGTGCGATTTCGTCCCGCGGATATGGGCGAGGAAGCCCACACCGCAGGAGTCATGCTCGTTGCGCGAATCGTAGAGGCCTTGCGGGGCGGGGTACTCGGTCAACTCGCTCGGTTCCTGTTCGGCGGGGCGAGAGGGCTCCGAAGCGGCTAAGGCCGCAACGAAGGACGACTCACCCCGCGGGGGTGGTTACGAAAATGTCGCGAATGCCCCCCATGACGACAGGAAGCTGTTTTTGCAAGTGCGAACGCGCGCTCAGGCACGCACGAGGCGCGTCTCGATCCGTCCGGAAGCCATTCGCGCGTACGCCGCCTCAGGCGGCGCCGCCCCTCCGATGTAGCGTGACGGGCGCGGCGCGCAAGTTGCGTTCGCCGTCGCTCCTGTTCGCCGGCTTCCCGGCGCGCACGAATTCCTGCTGGCGGGCCAAGGGATTCTTCATCGGCCGCGGTGAGGCGGCGCCGGCTGGCTCGGCGCGTGCGGAAGAGTCGAAAAATAGGGCTCTGGCGCGCGCGGCATCGACGGCATCGGCGGCCTCGAAGCTTGCGGCCAGCGGCCGTGGCGCCGGGCGCGCCTTGCGCTGCGCCAGGGCCACGTTGAGCCGTGCGGTAAGCTGCATCAGACCGAGTTCCGCGAGCGGCCGACGAGCGTCGGCAGCCGGCTGTTCGTCGAGAGCTTCGACGCTGACCGGATGCAGTGGGGCGTCGCCTTCGACAGCCTCGTCGGTCCGGGGCTGGTCCTGCGGAACCGGAGGCTCGACCGGCGTGTCAATGCGGCTGCCGAACCCTTCTTCACCGAGTTCTTCATGCGCCAGGATGGGCCTGCAGGGGCGTGCTTGATCGACATCGATCCGGGGCGGTGCCGGCTCTTGCGCGGCAACCTTGCGGGCGACCGCCCACCCAACCAGCGCCCCGGCGACGGCGCCCGCGAGGGCTATCGCCGCCCTCGCGGTCTCCCCGAGTGGCGGTGCCGCGGACGGGATCAGCGCGGCCAGGCCGGTGAGCGCAACCAGCCGCTCGACCAACGCGACGGGCAACGTCAGGGTACCGCCGCCGAGCAGCGCGGCAAACCACAACACGACGATACCCGGGAACGCCGGATGCGTGTTGAACGGTGCTTTTGCGGACCTGCGCCTCACCGAATAGGACTCTGCCTTTTCCGCCACTGTTGCTTCCAGTTGGGCGCGCCGGCCGATCAGGCAGCGGCGCGCATGTTTGCCGTGCCGGCAGAGCCTAGCAGGGCCTGGTAAACGGCCTGATAACGAAGAACATTCCGGTCCCAGTCGTGGTGCGCGGTGACGTGCGCGCGGGCGACTTCGCGCATCGCCGGCCAATCCTGGACCCGGGCGAGGAGCGCGGCGAGCGCGGCGGCGCAACCCGCGGGGTCGTCGGGCGGGAACAGTGCGCCGGTGAGCCCGTCCGTGATCAGCTCACGGTGCCCGCCGACGTTCGACGCGGCTACGATGCGGCCTTGCGCCATCGCTTCCAGCGGTTTCAGCGGCGTGACCAGGTCGGTCAGGCGACTTCGTTTGCGCGGATAGGCCATCACGTCGCACAGCGAATAGTAGCGCTCCACCTGGTCATGCGGGACGCGGCCGACGAAGCGAATGGCGTCGGCGACCGGCGAGGCTTCGGCTTGCGCCTTCAGCGCGGCTTCCATCGGGCCTCCGCCGACCAGCAGCAGCCGCGCCGCCGGCTGGTCGCGGACCAGCGCGGGCATCGCTGCGATCAGGTCGTCGAGCCCTTCGTAATCGTAGAAGCTGCCAATGAAGCCGATCACCGGGCCTGTATCGAGCCTCAGTTCGGTTGCCAGCACCATGTCGCGCGGGACCGGACGACCGAACAGCTTCAGGTCGACCCCGTTGGGCGCGACGGCGATACGGTCGCCTGAGAAGCCGCGGGCGACCAGGTCGTCGCGCAGCCCACGGCAAATCGTCACCACCGCGTCGGCCCCGGAAACGACATGATTCTCCAGCCCGCGGGTGAGACGGTATTTGACCGAGCCGGCGCGGCTGGCGCCGTTGCCGACCGCCGCATCCTCCCAGAACGCGCGAATCTCGTAGACCAGCGGCAGGCCGAGCGTGCGCGCCGCCTTGAGGCCGGCCATGCCGGCAAGGACCGGCGAATGCGCGTGGAGCAGATCGGGCCGCCAATCCCGGGCCAGGCGCACGATCGCTTGCGTGTGGGCGTTTACCTCGCGCCATTCGCGCATGCCGGCGGGGCCGGACGGTGACCCCGGCGTGCGGTGAAAGGTCAGGCCGTCGGCCTCTTCGCGCGCCGGCCCGTCGGCGGTATGCCGAAACCCGGTGATGCCGCGCACTTCGAGCCCGTGCGCGACTTGCGCGGTCATGATCGCACGCGTGCGGAAGCTATAGCCGCTGTGCAGCGGCAGCGAGTGGTCGAGGACGTGCAGCACCCGGGTCATCGAGCTAGGTCATTGCCACGGCAAACTTAACGGCGCGTCAACCCAACCGCCGTATGAGCGGCCCATCGCGCCCCACGGCGCGCCGGGAACGGACACGTGGTCGATATCCTCACACTCGCGCTGACGCACGGGCTCATGGCGGTGGCGCTGTGGCGGTTGCTGGGGCGCGACGATCTCGGCCGGGACGGCGCCGAGGCAGCGGAGCCGCGGCGCCCGTGGCTGTGCGAGCCCTTGCCGGCGCCCGACGAGACTGGCTGATGCTCGACCTCGCGCTTCTCGCGTTCGTCGGCCTGTTCCTGGCGCTGGGGTTCAAACGCCCGTTTATCTGGGTGCTGGCGTACATTTATGTCGACGCCGTCGCGCCGCAGAAGATCGGCTGGAGCCTGATCCAGCTCCTGCCGCTGTCGCTGATCGCCTTCGTCGCCGCATTCGGCGGGTGGATTTTCCTCGACGGCAAGCAGGGCACCCGCTTCACCCTGCGCCAGGCGCTGATCGGTGTGCTGCTGATCTACTGCGCGTGCACGACAATGACGGCCGACTTCCCGGTCGAAGCCTTAGCCAAGTGGGACTGGGTGTGGAAGGCGCTGCTGTTCGCGATGTTCATGCCGCTGGCGCTGCGCACCAAGCTGCGTTTCGAGGCGACGGCGCTGATCATGGTGCTGGCACTGGGGACGATCGTCATCAACGGCGGGGTCAAGACCGTTCTCGGCGGCGGGGGCTACGGCACCCTCGCCCTGCTGGTGCGCGAGAACGCCGGGCTTTACGAAGGCTCGATCCTGTCGACGGCGGCGATCTCGACGATCCCCCTGGTGCTGTGGCTGGCGCGGCAGGGCACCATTTTCAAGCCAGACTGGCGAGTGAAGGTGTTTGCCGCCGGGCTGATTTTCGCATGCCTGCTGATTCCGGTCGGCGAGGCGGCGCGGACAGGCCTGGTCTGCGCCGGGTTCCTCGCGTTGCTGATGCTGCGCTCGGCCAAGCGGCGGTTCCTCTATGCCGGCCTGGGGGCGTTGGCTTTGGTCCTGGCCGTGCCTTTCCTGCCGCAGAGCTTCCTCGCCCGCATGGGCACGATCAGCGAGCATTCGGAGGACGAAAGCGCCTCGACCCGCGTGGCGGTGTGGATGTGGACGCTCGATTACGTGAAGGAGCACCCGTTCGGCGGCGGCTTCGACGCCTATCGTGGCAACAGCTTCACCTACCCGATGCGCCGGATCACCGGCGCGCCGGGCAACGAGCAGGTCACCACCGTGATGGTGACCGACAAGGCGCGGGCCTACCACTCGTCGTACTTCGAGATGCTCGGTGAGCAGGGCTGGCCCGGCCTGATACTGTGGCTGTGGCTGCAGTTGCTCGGGGTGTGGCAGATGGAGCGCATCCGCTGGCGCTTCAAACGTTCCGAGGAGGGCACAAGCAGCTGGCAATGGGGGCTGGCGACCGCCTTGCAGCAGGCACAGCTGACCTACCTGCTCGGCGCCGCCTTCGTGGGCATCGCCTACCAGCCGTACATCTTCATGCTGATCGGCCTGCAGTGCGGACTGTGGAGCTACGTGAAGCGGACCGCCAGCGAGGCGCCCAGGGCCAGGTTCACCCGGCCGAGCTGGAGTGAACCGGTGGCGACGCAGGGCTGACCCGCGGCAAGGCACGCCCCGCAAGGGGTAAATCCAACAATCGTAATCGGCGAGAGGCTTTTTCCCTTTCCTACAAGCACTTGGCTTCTCTAGGCAGATCGAAGTTCTTGATTCGTTCTGGAGGATTCCCGCTCATGTCATCGCCCTCGATTTCCGTCCCTGCCGGATTCGCGCCGGCCTATGCCGTCGGTTTCGCCGACGCCGGCGGCGGCCTTGCCTTGGCCAGCCACGCGGCGCCCCTCCCCGTGGCGACCGCCGCACCGGCGCCTGAGCCGCTGGTCGGCGAAGCGGCCGCATCGGCCGTGGCCGGTCCGTTCCAACCCACCGTTGGGCGGCCGATCGTCGTTACGTTAGGCGGCGAGTGGCAGGGAACCGTCCGCCTGTTGCGCTCGACGGACGGCGGCGCCACCCAGGCGCCGCTGCGCGTGGGAGGTTTAGCCTGGGCCGAATACAGCCAATCCGGCTGCGAGCAGGCCTGGAGCGAGACGGAGGAGGGTGCCGCCTTCTACCTCGACATCGCGCTCACTTCGGGCACCGTCGCCTATCGGGTGTCGCAGTGAACGCGGTGGACATTTCCGCCCGCGGACTGGCCAGCCGGGCGATGGCTGAGTTCGGTCGGCGCCAGGTGGCTATTCGAACGCTGGCCGGGGCCAAGTCGCTCGACCTGCGAGCCGTCTACGGCGACGTGGAGATCGTCATTCAGGACCGGCAGGCGTCGCGCTGGATCGCCGATGCCGCGGTCGTCGCGGCAGAAGAGGGCTATTCGTGGTTCGCCGATGCCGGCGCCACAGTGTGGCGGCTGGCCCCGGACCAGATCGTGACCCCGTTCATGCTTGGCGGTTCGACCAGCGGTGATAACCGCTACGCCTTGCAATACTGCCTGGACTACGCCGCCGCGAACGGCGCGGTCGCGGGCATCCATGCACGGTTCGAGACGAGCTATCCGATCTACCTGCCCGCCACCGGGTGCGTGATCGACGGGGCGGGCGGCTGGATCGTCAACACCAACGCCAACCCGCTCGATGACGTGCAGCACAAGCTGTGCCTGATCCCGGGAAATTATTCGGCCCAGTACTACGGCGCGGACACGCTCGACTTCCATGCCTGCCAAGCCGTGGCTCACGGCGGCCAGGGCAAGGTCACTACCGCGGCGCCCGAAGATGCCGCCAATTTCGCGCCGGGCGACATTGTGTTCATCCGCTCCGCCGAGTTCTATTACAGCGCCGATCAGACCGAGCTGCCGGTATACGGCTGCTTCAACGAAGTCACCGGCGTCGACCCGGCGACGGGTGAGGTTGCGCTGGCCTACCCGGTCAAGGACGCCGTAGCGAACCCGCTGATCGCCCAGGCCAACCGCCCCGACCGGATCGACATCCTGTGGGATCGCAGTCTTTACGTGTGCGTGCGCGCGACGATCACCGGAGGTCTGAGCCTCGAGAGCGTCGAAGAACACTGCTGGGAACGCGGTGGCACGCTCGGGTGCGATTTCGAGTTCGGCACGGTGCGTTCGAAGACCGGCATGTTCACCAACGGCATCTGCTTTTCGCGCTTCCGGGTCCGCAACATCGAGGCCGACCAGGGCCTCCTGCAACTGGGAGCGTGCTCGACGGCCGCCCGCGTGGAAGTGGTCAAGGCGACCTATCGCAAGACTGCACGTTCGGTCCAGCTGCCGCTGATCACTTTGAACGAGAACTCGCTCGCCTGCTCGATAACCTTCCGGCAGTGCGATTTCGGGGGCTACGACTACGTCTCGCAGCCAACGATCAGCATGGCCGAAGGCAAGGACTGCGAACTGATCATCGACGATCTCGACGCGCCGTCGGCCGCCGGCCCGCTGTGCCTCTTCGTCAACTATGTCCACAACGGCCCGCTGGAAACTCAGCCGCCGTGCCAGAATATGCGCGTGAAGCTCGGCCGCGCGAAGCACGGTCCGGCGGTCGAGCGCGTGGCCTATTTCCGCGATCTCGCGGGGCTGCTGGAGGGTTGCCGTTTCGAAGCCAATGCCCAAGGCGAGCCGACTACCTCGAGCGTGACCCTGGCGGGGAAGAACCACGTGATCCGCGGAACTTATGGCTCGACCGCCAGGTTGATCTCGCTGAATACCTCGACGGCATGCGACATCGACGTGATCGCCACCGGCATCGCAGGATTTACCGGCAGCAATGCCCGGCGAATGGTCCTCAACGGCATCGATCAGTACGCCCGGCCGAAGCGCCACGGGATATCTCCCGGCACGACCGCCGCCCTCGGCGGCGGAGCACCCACCATCGTGCCCGATTTCAGTCTCGGCGGCGACAAGGGCTACGCGTGGACGGGGGCGACCGCGATCGCCATCGCCGATCCGGTCAACGCTTTCGACGGCGAGAGCATCGAAATCGCGTTGACCAATGGAAACTCTTCCACAGCGATCGCGCCGACCTGGGAGGCCAGCTATGCCAACACGGATTCGATCTCACCCGTCGCCGCGGGGATGACCACGCTCTTGCGACTGCGCAAGCGCGGCACCAGGATCGTGGTCACGCCGCTCGCGCAGAATTACCCGGCCTGACGGGAGGCGGCATCTGGCGAGTTCGCGCTGATCCATTGCTCGACCACCGGCGCGATATGGCTCCGCCATTTGCTGCCGTTGAAGATGCCGTAGTGACCGACTTCGCGGGCGAGGAAGTACTTCTTCTTCGCCTGCGGCAGGCGATCGGCGAGATCGAGTGCGGCGCGGGTCTGGCCGATGCCGGAGATGTCGTCGCGCTCGCCCTCGATCGCCAGTAGCGCGGTGTCGCGGATCGCTCCGGGATCGATCCGCTTGCCGCGGTGAATGAACTCGCCCTTCGGCAGGGCGTGCTTCTGGAACACCTGTTCGATGGTTTCGAGATAGAACTCGGCGGTCATGTCGCTGACCGAGAGGTATTCGTCGTAGAACGTCTTGGTCGCTCCGGCGCTTTCGGTGTCGCCCAGGGTGAGGTGTTTGAACATCTCGTAATGGCTCATCATGTGCGTCTCGAGGTTCATCGAGATGAACCCGGCGAGCTGCAGGAAGCCCGGATAGACCTTGCGCCCCGCGCCTGCGTAGTTGAGCGGCACCGTGGCAATCACGTGGTCCTTGAACCAGGAAAGCGGGCGAGCCATCGCGATGTCGTTGACACTGGTCGGGCTCGCGCGGGTGTCGACCGGCCCGCCCATCAGCGTCAGGGTGGCCGGGCGGCAGGGATCCTCGTCCGCGCTCATGATCGCCGTGGCGGCGTACGCAGGAACCGAAGGCTGGCACACGGCCAGCACGTGGGTGTTCGGGCCGATGAAGCGGAGAAACTCGATCAGGTAGTCGATGTAATCGTCGAGATCGAAGCTGCCCGCCGACAGCGGGACCATCTTGGCGTCGGCCCAGTCGGTGATCCACACCTCCTGGTTCTCGACCATGCGCGCCACGGTGCCGCGCAGCAGGGTGGCGTAGTGCCCGCTCATCGGCGCTACGATCAGCAGCTTGGGCGCGCCCTTTGGCAGGCCGGCGCGGCGAAAGAGCCGCAGGATGCCGAACGGCTTTTCGAACACGACGGACTCGTGAACCTTGTGCCGCTTGCCGCCGGCCTCGACCGACTTGATCCCGAACTCGGGCTTGCCGCGCTGCTCGTATACGTGGGCAAACACCTCGAGCGCGCTGGCCACCACCGGGCCCATCCCGAAATAGCCCATCGGCAGTGCCGGGTTGTTGAGCATCTTCGCGCCGATCGCCGCCCAGTTGCTGGCGCCGACCAGCATCTGCCGCTGCATTTCGTAGGCGTTGTAGAGCAAACCGTGTTCCTTGCGGATGCCGCCGACGCCCGGCGGCCAGAGCGCTCAATGTGGGCGCAAACATTCGATTGTGCAATGCGGCATAAGGGCTCCTCCCCCGGGGGCCATTGCTTGCCGGGAGCCCAGCGACTAAGCGCGCGGCGATGGCCCGACGCCCGACACCGCTTCCGCCCGAAGGCAAGCCCGCGAAGGACCTCGGCCCGCTGCGGATGATCTGGCGCGAGACGCTCAAGTACCCGCGGCAAGTGAGCTTTGCGCTGCTGGCGCTGCTGATAAGCTCGGCTGCGACGCTGGCGATCCCGTACCGCTTCAGGGTCATCATCGACCGCGCGTTCGGGGCTCATGCCGACGTCACGGTGATCAACCACTCGTTCTATTACCTGTTCATGCTGGTGGCGGTGCTCGGGCTCGCCAGCGCCACGCGGTTCTATTTCGTCAGCTGGCTGGGCGAGCGGGTCGTCGCCGACCTGCGGCGCAAGGTGCAGGACAACCTGCTGCGGCTGTCGCCCGGGTTCTTCGAGGAGAACAGCCCGAGCGAGATTTCCAGCCGCATGACCAGCGACACCACCGTGATCGACCAGGTGGTCGGGACCACGGTCTCGCTGGCCTTGCGAAATATCATCACCGGCCTCGGCGGCATCGTCATGCTGTTCGTTCTCGCGCCGCGGGAATCGTCGTTCCTCGTCGGCGGGGCGCTGGTCATAGCGCTTACCCTGCGCTTGTTCGGGCGCAAGATCCGCGACATCTCGCGCAGCAGCCAGGACCGCATCGCCGATGTCGGCTCGATGGTCTCCGAAGTGCTCGGGGCGATGAAGATCGTCCAGGGCTTCAATCAGGAAACGCGCGAGCGGACGCGGTTCGCCGACACCGTGGAAGCCGCGTTCGCCACCGCCAAGGGGCGCATTCGCCTGCGTTCGGTCATGACCTTCATGTTCATCACCGTGGTGTTCGGGGCAATTACCGCGCTGATGTGGGAAGGTGCGCTCGGCGTGGCCAAAGGCACGATGACCGGCGGCACGATCGCCGCGCTGGTCATCGTCGGGGTGATCGTCTCGGGGGCGTTCGGCGCCTTGTCCGACGTCTACGGCAGCCTGCTGCAGGCAGCCGGCGCCGCCAGCCGCCTGAACGAGCTGCTCAACGCCAAGCCCGAGATCGCCGCGCCCGAGCGGCCGCAGGCACTGCCCGAGCCGCCGCGAGGAAGCCTGTCGTTCGACCACGTCACTTTCCGCTATCCGACCCGGCCCGAAGTTTCCGCCGTCGCTGATTTCTCGCTGACAGTCGAGCCGGGCGAGACGGTGGCGATCGTCGGCCCGTCGGGAGCGGGTAAATCGACCATCTTCCAGCTCGCCGAGCGGTTCTATGACCCGCAGCTCGGCACCGTCCGTCTCGATGGGGTGCCGCTCACCAGCGCCGATCCGGCCGACGTGCGCCGCCGGATGGCGCTCGTCCCGCAGGAAGGCACGCTGTTCGCTGCGAGCGCGCGCGACAACTTGCGCTACGGCGAATGGGACGCGAGCGAGGAGGCGATCTGGGACGCGGCGCGGGCGGCCAATGCCGAGGAGTTCCTCAAGGCGCTGCCGCAAGGGCTCGACACCTTCCTTGGCGAGGGCGGGGCGCGGCTCTCGGGCGGACAGCGCCAGCGCGTCTCGATCGCCCGCGCCCTGCTGCGCGACGCGCCGATCCTGCTGCTCGACGAAGCGACTAGCGCGCTCGACGCCGAAAGCGAACGGTTGGTGCAGCAAGCACTCGAACGGTTGATGAAGGGCCGCACCACGCTGGTAATCGCGCACCGGCTGGCCACCGTCCGCGCGGCCGACCGGATTGTGGTGATGGATCAGGGCCGCATTGTCGAAGAAGGCACCCATGCCGCGCTCCAGGCCGGCGGCGGTCTTTACGCGCGGCTAGCGGCGCTGCAGTTCGAGGATGTGGAGACAGCTTAATGGGACTGACGCTTACCGCCATCCTCCTCGGCATCGTCGAGGGCCTGACCGAGTTCGTGCCGGTGTCGTCGACCGGCCACCTGATGCTGGCCTCGGAGCTGTTCGGCTACAATGCGGCGCAATGGGCGCTGTTCAACGTGCTCATCCAGCTCGGCGCGATCCTGGCGGTGGTAGTGCTCTACTGGCGTACCTTCTGGCACGCCGGCCTCGGCGTGCTCAAGCTTGAGCCGCAGGGCCTGCGCTTCGCGCGCAACGTTATCGTCGCGTTCATTCCCTCGGCGATCCTCGGGCTGATCCTCAAGGACCAGATCGACGTTCTCCTCGAAAGCCCGCGCGTGGTCGGCTGGACGTTGCTCCTTGGGGGCGTCGCTATCCTCGCCATAGAACGGGTGGTGGCGCCAGGTGACGACGTGCCGGTGGCCGACCTTCCGCTCGGCCGCGTGCTCGGCATCGGTGTCGCCCAGTGCCTGGCGATGGTGCCGGGCGTGAGCCGCTCGGGTGCGACGATCATGGGCGCGCTCGGCATGGGTGTGGGCCGCAAAACCGCGGCGGAGTTCTCCTTCTTCCTGGCGGTGCCGACGATGCTCGGGGCCTCGACACTCGAACTGGTCGACAAGCGCGACCAGCTCACCGCAGGCGCGATGACTGTCGGCTGGAGCGAAATTGCCGTCGGCTTCGCGGTCAGTTTCGTGGTTGCGATGGCGGTGATCAAAGCCTTCGTCGCCTACGTCAGCCGCCATGGTTTCGCGCCGTTCGCCTGGTACCGCATCGTCGTCGGCGCGATCGCCATCGCCTGGCTTGGCTTGCGCTGAACGGACGTGCGGGCGCGTCAGGCGCCCTCGGGGAAAACAGGAACAAACAGGCGCTTGGCGCTTTCAGTCCCCACGGCGTGCCGAAGGGGCGAAAGAATGGGTTTGTTGTTCATGATCGTCGTTGGAGCCATCCTCGGCTGGCTGGCGGCGATAATCCTGCGGATCGAAGCCCCGCGCGGCATCCTTCTCAACATTGCTGCCGGCGTCGGCGGGGCATTGCTGGCCGGTCTGCTCGTCGGCCCGCTGCTGCTGGGCAGCGCCAGCCTGCTCGCCGGTTACTATCGCGTCGGTTCGCTGTTGCTTTCGCTGGCCGGTTCCGTGCTCGTGATCGCGGCTTTCAACGTCTTTTGGCGCGGGGAGCTTCGCTAGGCCCGCGCCTCCGCACGATCTCATGAATTTACAAGAGCGCGGGCACGCCCGCCAACATGAAGGGGAAATGGAATGAAGAAGGTTCTTATGATCGGTTCGGCGCTCGTGTTCGGGCTCGGCGTGGCAGCGTGCAACAACAGTCCGGCCGAAGAATCCGCCGAAACACAGGCGGATGCTGTCGAAGCCTCGGGCGAGACCGCCGCTGATACGCTCGAGACGCAGGCCGACCAGGCTGAATCGTCAGCCGACGCGAAGGCCGATGCGATCCGCGATCAAGCCGACACTGCGGCCGACACAGCGACCACCACCGAAACCACCACCACCAAGTAAGCAGTACACCGCCGAAGGCACCGGCCCGGGAGCAATCCCGGGCCTTTTGCCGTGCGCCGTCACACAGGCGAGGCGTTCGATCCCCGACCGCCGCGCAGGTGATACTCCTGCGTGCCGCGCTGGAGCACGTCGTCCACGTCGATCACCGCCGCGTTGGCATATGTGAAGCCGGGGTTGAGGCTGCGGTAAAGCCGGTCGAAATCCCGCTCCACGGTTTGGTGGTAGAGGTCGGCGAAGCTCTCGATCACGAAGTAGCTCGGCTGCAGATCGTCGATCACGTAGTCGGTGCGCATCACCCGGTCGACGTTGAGCATGATCCGGTTGGGCGATCGGCCCTCCAGCGCGAAGATGGCCTCGCGCGGGCCGGAGAGGATTCCCGCGCCGTAAATCCGCAATTCACCCGCTTCCTGGATCAGGCCGAACTCGACCGTGTACCAATACAACGCGCCCAGCGCCTTCAGCCGGTTGTAGCGCATGGCCTTCCAGCCGGCCCGGCCGTATTCCTGCATGTAGTCGGCGAAGACCGGATCGGTCAGCAGCGGGACGTGGCCGATCACGTCGTGGAACACGTCCGGTTCCTGGATATAGTCGAAAGTCTCGCGGGCGCGGATGAAGTTGCCGGCGGGGAAACGGCGATTGGCGAGGTGCCAGAAGAATACATGGTCGGGAATGAGCATCGGGACCGGCACCACGCTCCAGCCGGTGAGCCTGTCCAGCGCTTCCGATAGCCGGCCGAATTCGGGCACCCCGTCGCTGCCGAGATGGAGCTTCTGCAATCCGGCCATGAACGCGTTGCAGGCACGGCCGGGAAGGATTTCCATCTGACGTTCGAACAAGTCGTTCCAGATCGTGTCCTCGTCCGACGAGTACTCGCGCTGGCGGGGTTCGAGCCAATCCTCGCCAACGTGGTCGGGACGCTTCAACGGCGCGGTGAAGACTCCCTCCGGTACGTCGGGGAGAGCAGCATAGTCGCCGGGGTGTTGGACGATCGTGGCCATCGTTTCAGGCGAAACTTCTATCACGGCGCGCGCCTTCCGGCAAACGACGGTGAGGCCGAAGGGGATGGCGTCGGTGAAGGAGCCGGCTGCCCCGCCGGCGGGGTTCCGCTGATCAAGGCGCCCGGGGGGAGGTGCTGCTGTTCGAGCATAGCGGCCGCTTCGTCGAGCGCCCGCGCCTCGCCTACGCTGACTCCCCCGGGACCCGCATCGGTGTCCCTCTGTCCGCAAGCGGCGAGGCATGAGATTGCAAGGGCAGGAAACAAATATCGCATGGATCGTTCAAGCGCGAACCGTGGGCGCTGACGACCAACCCGCGCCCACGGTCCCCCACCGCTACATCGTCTTTTCGGCCTTGGTCGTCGCCGCCTCGGCAGCCGCTGCGGCATCGGCGGCGGCGTCTTCGGCCGCTTCGCCGGCCTGGGCCGCGGTCGCGGTCGAGGCGTCGGTCGTGTCGCTTGTGGCCTGGACGTCGGCGACAGGTGGCGCGGCGGTCGACATCGCTTCGTCGGCCGGCATCTCGACCGTGTCGGCCATCGCGTCCTCGGAGGCGTCGTCGGACTTGCCGCAGGCGCTGAGGCCATAGGCGGCGAGGGCGGCGAAAGCGATGAGGGCGTATTTCTTCATGGCATGTACCTCTGTCTCAGGAATTGGCGGCCCCTAGCTAGCGGAGGCTGACCCGCATGGCAAAGCCTGCAAATAACCCCACGCCAACCGGTTTCGCCCAAGCGTCCGATATGCCAGAGCATTTTCGGATGGGACCGCAGGCCGCACGAATGGACGAAGCGCGAGAGGCGCTGCGCCGGGTGTTCGGCTTTGACGATTTTCGCGGGGTCCAGCCGGCGGTTGTCGAACGGGCGCTGGCCGGCCGTTCGACGCTGGCGGTGATGCCGACCGGCGCCGGCAAGTCGCTGACGTATCAGCTTCCGGCGATGATGCTGCCGGGATCCTGCGTCGTGATCTCGCCGCTGATCGCGCTGATGCACGATCAGCTGCGCGCGGCGCGGGCCAACGGCATCCGCGCCGCGGCGCTGACCAGCGCCGATGCCGACTGGCGTGAGACCATGGACGCCTACCGCACCGGTGATCTCGACCTGCTTTACGTCGCGCCCGAGCGGGCGAGCCAACCGCAGTTCCGCGATTTCCTCCAAGCCACCCCCATTGCCCTGTTTGCGGTCGACGAGGCGCACTGCGTGTCCGAATGGGGGCACGACTTCCGCCCCGACTACCGCCAGTTGCGCCCGCTGCTCGACAGCTTCGCCGGCGTTCCTCGGTTGGCCCTGACCGCCACCGCGGACGCGCGCACCCGGGCCGACATCCTAGAACAACTCGGCATCCCGGCGGACGGTCTGATCGTCGCCGGATTCGACCGCCCGAACATCCGCTACACCGTCCGCCATCGGGAGAACGGCGTGCGGCAGATCGAGCGGCTGATGGCCGAGGAACCAGGGCCGGGGATCGTCTATGCGCCCACGCGGGCCAAGGTCGAGCGGATCGCCGACGAGCTTGCCCGGCGCACCGGACGCCCGGTGCTGCCGTACCACGCCGGGCTCGATCCCGCGGTGCGCGCGGCCAACCAGGCGGCGTTCGTCGCCAGCGAGGACATGGTGATCGTGGCCACGATCGCGTTCGGCATGGGCATCGACAAGCCCGACGTCCGCTTCGTCGCCCACGCCGGCATCCCCAAGTCGATCGAGGCCTATTACCAGGAAACCGGCCGCGCCGGGCGCGACGGGGATCCGGCGCAGGCAGTGATGCTGTGGGCCGCCGGCGATTTCGCCCAGGCGCGCCAGCGGCTGAGCGAGATCGAGGCGGAACGCCGCGCTGGCGAACGCACCCGAATCGACGCGCTGGCCATGTTGGTCGAGACGCCGACTTGCCGCCGCGCGGTGCTGCTGCGCCATTTCGGCGAGGACCCACCGGAGGCGTGCGGCAATTGCGATAATTGCCGCGAGGCGCCGGGGGTGGTCGACACCACCGAGCTCGCCCGCAAGCTCCTGAGCGCGGTCTATCGCACCGGACAAAGCTTCGGCTTCGGGCATATCCAGAAAGTGCTCACTGGCGCCGCGGATGAACGTGTCAGCCAGCGCGGGCACGACCGGCTGAGCGTCTTCGGCATCGTCGGCGAGGATGAAGTGCGGCTGCTGCAACCTTTGAGCCGCGCGCTGCAGGCGCGCGGCACGCTGGTCGCGACCGAGCACGGCGGGCTCAAGCTCGGTGGCGAGGCCAAGGCAATCCTCAAGGGCGAACAGCGGGTCGAAATCGTCCAGCCGCCAAAAACCGAACGCACGAGCCGCCGCGCTCGGGCGCAGGCGGCGAACCCGGTCGGTGACCCGCTGTTCGAGGCGCTGCGCGAGCTCCGTCGCGAGCTGGCGGCCGAGGCGCAATTGCCGCCGTATGTGATCTTTCACGACGCCACGCTGCGCGAGATGGCAGCAATGCGCCCGACCAGGCGCACCGAGCTGGCCGCGATCGGCGGGGTCGGGGCGCGCAAGCTCGAGGCTTACGGCGATGCCTTTCTGAGCGTGATTCGCCGTCACGACTGACCCGCCGCGCCGCGAATAGTCCCAATGTTCGTGGTGCCCATGGCCACTCCCGCATGGCGGCGCGACGGGCACCTGCAGCGAGGGATGCCGAGGGCCAAGGACAACTTGGCTCATGGTCAGAACGTAAGTAGAACTTCGTCATGTAGGAAAGTGCTTTCCGATTCCGCTTGACCGACGTTCTCCGTGATATAAATATGATATCACTTTTACCAAGGAGATTTCGTCATGTCGGAGGAAAAGAGGGTCATGACCAAGAGTCGCGAAGGCCCCGCGCGCACGTTTAACGGCTATCTGATGTTGCTGGTGCTGCTGGCGGTCGCGGTGATCGGCTTCTGGCTGCTTACGCTTGGCGCGCCCGGATATGATTCGTCCAAGATCGCCAAACTGGCTTTCGCCGGGAGGATCGTCGGTTCTGTCGTGTTGTTCCTGTTTGTGCTGACCGGCTTCTACATGCTCCAGCCGAACCAGGCGGCGGTGATCACGCTGTTCGGCGACTATAAGGGCACCGACCGCACCGGCGGCCTGCGCTGGGTCTGGCCGTGGATGGGCAAGAACAAAGTCTCCGTCCGGGCGCACAACATCCATTCGGAAAAGATCAAGATCAACGACAAACGCGGCAACCCGATCGATGTCGCCTGCAACGTGGTGTGGCGCGTGAATGACACCGCGCAGGCCGTGTTCGACGTCGACGATTACAAGAAGTTCGTGAACATCCAGATCGAGGCCGGCTTGCGCACCGTCGGCGCGCGCCATCCTTACGACGATCTCGAGGGAGAGGAATCGACGCTGCGCGGCAGCCCCGACGTGATCAATCGCGAGCTGCGCGAAGAATTGAACGAACGGCTTCACATTGCCGGGATCGAGATCGACGAGGCCGGGCTTACCTACCTCGCCTACGCCCCGGAGATCGCCGGGGCGATGCTCCGCCGGCAGCAGGCCGAAGCGGTCATCGCCGCCCGCGCCAAACTGGTGATGGGTGCGGTCAGCATGGTGCAAATGGCGCTCGAAAAACTGAGCGAGGAAAACGTGGTCGAACTCGACGACGAGCGCCGTGCGACGATGGTCAGCAACCTGATGGTCGTGCTGTGCGGTGAGCGCGAGGCGCAGCCAGTGGTCAACGCGGGCACGCTCTATCAATAGGAAGATGGCCGAGAAGAAAGCCTTTCCACTGCGGCTCGACCCGGCGCTGCACGCCGCGGTCGAGCGCCTCGCCGCGCAAGACTTCCGTTCGGTCAACGCCGAGCTGGAAGTCTTGCTGCGAGAGGCGCTGCAGCGAAGGGGGGTGAAGCTTCCGGCACCCGATCCGCCGCGGCGCGGTCGCCCGCCCAAGAAAACAGGCGCTTAGCCGGCGCTTAATTCTTTTTGCGCTATGGCCGCTGCCATGGCCCAGACTGCACCCACGCTCCGCACTCACCGGCCGCTGCGGCTGGCGGTCCTGGCGCTGGCTGCCGTCCCTTGCGCCGCGCCCGCCAAGAACGTGCCGGCGCCCTTCACAGTGATCGAGACGGGCAAGACCTATGCCCGGCTGCAAGCCGCGGTCGATGCGATCGGTTCGGGAAAAGGGTCGATCGCCATCGCCGCTGGACGAATTACGCAGTGCGCCGTGCAGTCGGCGGGCGAGATTGCCTATCTTGCCGTGCAGCCCGGTACGGTGATCTTCGACGGCGCCGCCTGCGAGGGCAAGGGTGCGCTGGTGTTGCGCGGACGCTCCGCCGAAGTGTCGGGCCTGGTGTTCCAGAACATCCGCGTGCCCGATTTCAACGGAGCCGGGATTCGCCTGGAGCGCGGCGATCTGACGGTGGCGCAAAGCTGGTTCCGCGATAGCCAGCAAGGCATCCTGACCAACGGCGATGCGGGCGCTACGCTGGTGGTCGATCGCTCCACCTTCACGCGGCTGGGCACTTGCGAAGGTGCCGGCGGCTGCGCGCATTCGATCTATGCCGGCGAATACGGCCGGGTGCGGATCACCCGCAGCCGCTTCGAGGAAGGGCGCGGCGGGCATTACGTGAAGAGCCGCGCCGCCCGCATCGACATCGCCAGCTCGACCTTCGACGACCTTCGCGGCAAGGGCACCAACTACATGATCGACCTGCCCGAGGGGGCGATCGGACAGATCAGCAACAATGTATTCGTCCAGGGGCGCGACAAGGACAACTGGTCGGCGTTCATCGCCGTCGCCGCCGAGGGCAAGGAGCATCCGAGCAACGGCCTCGCGATCCTCCACAACGATGCCCGCTTCGCGCCGGGCGTGACCCGCACCAGCGCCTTCGTGGCCGACTGGTCGGGCGATCCGCTCAATATTGGCGACAACCGGCTCGGCGAGGGCCTCAAGCGCTTCGAAAAGCGCTGATCCTGACTAGAGCAGATGGCCGGCGCGGTCGCGCTTGGTGGCGAGGTAGCGGGTGTTGTGCGGGTTCGTCGGCAAGCTGTGCGGGACGC
>Ga0207706_10000976_pt1 | contig 29159 bp, 22 predicted proteins | sample KBSC53metaG_FD_184318 | JGI IMG/M metagenome (GOLD analysis project Ga0207706, IMG submission 184318) | Corn rhizosphere microbial communities from Kellogg Biological Station, Michigan, USA - KBS C5-3 metaG (SPAdes) (version 2) | ecosystem: Host-associated > Plants > Roots > Rhizosphere > Soil ... | reverse complement strand
GCACTACGAAACCTTCAAGCGCCGCTTCTCGCAATTCCCCATTACCGTTGAAATGATCTCCCGCTTCCGCTCACCCAAGGAGCAGAAGGTCATCGTCGAAAAAATCGAGAACGGCAAAGTCGACATTCTCATCGGCACCCACCGGATCCTGTCCAAAGACATCAAGTTTCAGGATCTCGGTCTTCTCGTCGTCGATGAAGAACAGCGCTTCGGCGTACGCCACAAAGAACGCCTCAAGCAGCTCCGCAAAGAAATCGACGTACTCGCGATGTCCGCGACGCCGATCCCGCGCACCTTGCACATGTCCCTGGTTGGTCTGCGCGACATGTCAGTAATCGAGACCCCTCCAAAAGACCGCATGGCGATTCAAACGGTGGTCGCGAAGTTCGACGAGAAAATTGTTCGTTCGGCAATCGAAGTCGAACTCGAACGTGGCGGTCAGGTCTACTTCGTCCACAACCGCGTCGAATCTATCTACGAGATCGCTTCGCGAATTCAGGAACTTGTTCCCGCCGCGCGCGTCGCCGTGGGCCACGGCCAGATGGGCGAGAAGGACCTCGAGAGCGTGATGCTGGCCTTCATGCGCCACGAATTCGACGTGCTTGTCGCGACTACGATCATTGAGAACGGCCTCGACATTCCGCTTGCCAACACCATGCTGATCAACCGCGCCGACCGCCATGGCCTCAGCGAACTCTACCAGCTCCGCGGTCGCGTTGGACGCTCCAACCGCCGCGCTTATGCGTATCTCCTGATACCGCCCGAACGTGAACTCACAGACATTGCCCGTCGCCGCCTCGCCGCGCTCAAGGAATTCAGCGACCTCGGCGCCGGCTTCAAAATCGCCGCACTCGATCTGGAACTGCGCGGCGCCGGCAACATGCTCGGCGGCGAGCAGAGCGGACACATCGAGGCTGTCGGATTCGAACTCTACACCTCCATGCTCGAGGCTGCAGTCAAGGAACTCAAAGGCGAAGGTGGCGAAGAACGGCCGACGACCCAACTTAATCTCGGCATCGCCCTTCGCATCGACGAAAGCTACGTTGCCGAAGAGAATCAGCGCCTCCGCCTCTACAAAAAAATCGCTGGTGCCGAAAGCGAAAAAGCCATCGCCGACCTTCGCTCTGAGATGGAAGACCGTTACGGCTCGCTCCCCGACTCGACGGTCTATCTGCTCGAAGCTGCGTCTTTGCGCCTTGAATGCGAGCGCATGGGAATCGCCCAGATCGATCGAAAGCGTTCCGAAGTGCAGGTTCGCTTCACTGAGAATGCCGCCATCGATCCGCAGCAGCTCATGCAGTTGGTGGCGCGTAATGCAAAGCGCGGCGCACAATTCACGCCCCAAGGTTTGCTCAAATTTCCAATGACGGCCACGAGGCCCGACGATGTTCTGCTGGAAATTCGCGATCTGCTTGTAAAACTGGCCCCGGCGCCGGTCAATGCATGAGTAAAAGCCCCGCCCAACGAGAGGAAATGTGAAAAGAATTGCCGCACTGTTTTTGATTGGAGCCTGCATGTCAACCGCATCCACCGCCACTGCTGAAAAGCAAAATGCGAAGCAGCAGTTCCTGAAAACTTCAGACGAATACTTTGATCAGGTCTACTATCCCCATCAACCCACAACGGGAACCACCGCCGGTTTTCACCAGTACGACGTAAAACTAGAGGACTTCTCGCGCAAGAGCATCGATGCCGAAATCTCGTCCCTTCAGGAATTCGAAAAGCGCATCGCTGCTATCCCAGCGGCCCCACTTGATCAGATCACGCGAGCCGACCGTGAGATCGTGCTCGGGCAGATTCACTCCCGCCTTCTCACGTTGCAGATAATTCGCCCATGGGCGAAAAATGCGGATACGTACTCCAGCACCTGCGCCAATGGCGCGTTCACATTGATTGAACGCAAGTTCGCATCCCCCGATGACCGCCTTCGCTCCGTCATCGCCCGTGAAAAGCAGATGCCCTCGTTGCTGGCCGAAGCGCGCGTGAACCTCAAGAATCCTCCGCGTATCTTCACCCAGATTGCGATCGAACAACTGCCTGGCATCATTCGTTTCTTTGAGCGCGACGTGCCGCTCGCTTTCGCTGACGCCCGCGACGCAGCTCTCAAGCAAGAGTTCGCCCAGTCCAACGCCGCCGTGATTGCAGCTCTCAATGAATACCTCGGTTGGCTTAAGACCGATCTTCTTCCGCGATCGAACGGCGACTTCCGCATTGGCGCAGAAACCTTTTCAAAGAAGTTGCACTACGATGAGATGGTCGACGTGCCGCTTGATAAGCTCCTTGAGATCGGCTGGGCCGATATGCGCCGAAACCAGCAGCAGTTTATTGAGATTTCTAAAGAGCTCGAACCCGCAAAAGACAATCGAGCCGTTCTCGAACAACTTGGCCACAATCACCCGGCGCCCGACACTCTGCTCAACGCATTTCGCGCAACCTTCGACAGCCTCCTCGGATTTATCCGGACGCATCACATCGTAACGATCGAATCCGATGTGCGGCCCATCGTTGAAGAGACGCCACCCTTCATGCGCGCTACCACCTTCGCCAGCATGGACTCGCCGGGGCCTTTCGAAACCCACGCAACTGATTCGTTCTTCAACGTCACGCTTCCCGGCCCCTCCATGACCCCCGCGCAGGTCGAGAGTTTCATGCACTCGTTTAACGTTGGCACGGTCATTTCAACATCGGTACATGAGGCCTACCCCGGCCACTACACCCAGTATTTGTGGTCATCGCGCGCACCTAGCCGCGTCCGCAAGATCCTCAGTTCCACCACCAACGTAGAGGGATGGGCGCACTACACCGAACAGATGATGCTCGACGAGGGATACGGCAAGGCCGGGGTCCCCACGGACAGGTCTTCGTCCGTGGGGTCGGAGCCCGGCGCTGGCGCAAAAGATGAGCGCGAATCCAAATTCCTGCGTCTCGGTCAATTGCAGGATGCATTGCTACGCAACGCGCGCTTTATTGTCGGCATCCAAATGCATACAGGCAACATGAGCTTTGATGAGGCCGTCGAGTTTTTTCAGAAGGAAGGCTACCAGTCCAGAGAGACGGCGATCGTTGAATCGAAGCGTGGCGCTGGTGATCCGACCTATCTCTACTACACACTCGGAAAAATTGAAATCATGAAGCTGCGGGCAGATTTGATGAAAAAGCAGGGCTCGGCCTTTTCACTGCGGCAGTTCCACGACACTTTCCTTGGGCAAGGTGCCCCACCCATAAAAATCGTGCGCGAAACAATGCTGCAGGATGATTCACCTGTCCTTTAATTTGCAAGGTATGCGACGCTGGTATACCAATAAGAAGCCGGAGCCTGACTCGCTCAAGAATTGCTGGAAAGAAACGGACGCCGCGACGATAAATTTCCTCTCGTAGCCAATAGGAGTTGCAATGAACGAACGTGTACGGAAGGTAGTTTTCCCCGCTGGTGGTTTGGGGACGCGATTTTTGCCGGCAACCAAGGTAATCCCGAAGGAAATGCTGGCGCTCGTCGATAAGCCCATTATTCAATACGGGGTTGAAGAGGCTATCGCCTCCGATATTGAGCACATCATCATCGTCACGGGCCGCGGCAAGGGCACCATGGAAGACCACTTCGATCACAGCTTCGAACTGGATGCGACACTTGAACGCCGCGGCAAAAAGGAACTGCTTGCCGTGTCTCGCAGCGTCTCGACCCTTGCCCGCATCAGCTACGTTCGCCAGCGAGAGCCGCTCGGCCTTGGCCACGCCGTGCTCTGCGCCAAGGAACTCGTAGGGGATGAGCCCTTCGCCGTCGTCCTCCCCGACGACGTTATCGATGCTGAAACTCCATGCCTCAAACAAATGATCGAAGTTTTCAACGACCGCGGCGGCTCAGTCCTGGCCACGCAAACGGTTGAAGGCCCCGGAATCTCGGCCTACGGAGTGCTCGCCGGTTCACAGGATCCCGACGACCCGCGCATCTACAACTGCACCGGGATGGTCGAGAAACCAAAATTTGAAGATGCCCCCTCGAAACAGGCCATCATCGGCCGCTACGTTCTCACCCCGCGCATCTTCGCCCTGCTCGAACAAACCACCCCCGGCGCCGGTGGCGAGATCCAGCTCACCGACGGCATCAAGGCTCTGCTCAAAGAAGAAGAAGTATTTGGCTTCACATTCGAAGGCAAGCGTTACGATGCGGGCGACAAATTCGGCATGCTGCAGGCCACAGTCGAATTCGCACTCAAGCGCGACGACCTCGGCCCTAAGTTTCGCGAATATCTGAAGGGACTCGCGCTCTAAGCGATCACGCTTTCCACTTGATGTTGCAACCGATCGACGGCTTCTGATCCTTCGAGACTTGCTGGCCTGCGAGCAGTGCATCGATCGCGGCCCGCAAATCTACCCCTGTCACGGGAATCCCATTTCCGGGCCGGCTGCCATCGAACTGTCCGCGATATACAAGCTTGAAGTTGCCATCGAAAAGGTAAAGATCCGGCGTGCACGCTGCTTTGTAGGCCCTCGCCACTTCCTGCGACTCGTCATACAAATAGGGGAACAGAAACCGCAGCGTTTCGGCCTGTTGCTTCAACCCCGCGGGGCTGTCATCTGGGTAGCTCACCGCGTCGTTGCTGCTGATCGCCACGATGTTCATCGCCTCGCCGCCGTAGTCCATTCCCAATGTCGCCAGCCCCTTCTCGATGTGCTTCACATAGGGGCAATGCGTACAGATAAACATCACGAGCAGCGCCTTCTGTCCGCGAAAATCATTCCGCCGCACTATTTTCCCTGTCACCACATCCGTTAGCGCAAAATCCGGCGCGATCGTTCCCAACTCAAGCATCGTGGATTCCGTGAGTGCCATGACTCGCTCCTGATGTATCTCTTCGCAACTACTAAAACAGTCCACCTTGCCGCCCCGGCAGTGCCAGTCCGAAATGCTCATAAGCAAGCCTGGTGGCTACTCGCCCTCGCGGGGTCCGATCGAGAAACCCAATCTGGATCAGAAATGGCTCGTAGACTTCTTCCAGCGCATCTTCCTCTTCAGCCAATGTTGCCGCCAGCGTACCCAGTCCTACCGGCCCGCCGTCATACTTCTGCATGATGGTCAGCATCAGGCGCCGGTCAATCTCATCGAACCCATGCGCATCCACCTCGAGCAACGTCAGCGCCGCGTTGGCTGTCGGACGGTCAATCGTGCCCGTCCCGCGCACCTGCGCAAAGTCCCGCACCCTCCGCAGCAATCGATTCGCAATACGTGGCGTTCCGCGTGACCGTAGCGCAATCTCTGCTGCGCCATCCGCATCGATCGGCACCTGCATCACTTCAGCTGAACGCTCCACAATCACCCGCAGTTCCTCTTCGGTATAAAACTCCAGCCGAAGCAGGATGCCAAACCGCGACCGCAGCGGCGAACTCAGCAGTCCCGGCCGCGTCGTTGCGCCAATAAAAGTGAACGGCCTGATCTCCATCACATGGGTGCGCGCTGCCGGCCCCTGCCCGATGATGATGTCCAGCTTGTAGTCCTCGAGCGCGGTGTAGAGCTTTTCTTCGAGCACGGGCTGCATCCGGTGAATTTCATCCAGAAACAAAACCTGCCGCTCGCGCAAATTCGTAAGAATCGCCGTCAAGTCACCCTGAATCTGCAGCGCCGGCCCCGACGTCTGTTGAAAGCCCACATCCAATTCATTCGCGATGATCGTGGCAAGCGTTGTCTTGCCCAGGCCCGGCGGTCCGAAAAGCAGCACGTGATCCAGAGCCTCACCGCGCGACTTCGCCGCCTCGAGCGCGATCGCCAACTGCTCCTTCGCCTTGGACTGCCCGATAAACTCCCGCAGCCACCTTGGTCGCAGCTTCAGTTCGAAGCCCTGCTCTTCTTCAGCGCGCGAAGCGCTGACCAGCCGGTCCGTTGGGGTCCCCAGGAACGGGTCTTTGTTCCTGGGGTGGTCAGGGGAGTTGTCGTGCGCGATCGCCATGCTGCCAGAAGTGTAGCGGCCCAGGGTTGTCGCTGCAAACCTGAACAGTTCGCTCCATCGTTTCGTGGACACGCCCGACCGGCTCATCCAGAAGCACATTCGATTCCGATTTTCGCGTCACGCCGAGCCCATAATATGACGGCTTCTTCATCTTTTGTCAGAAGCTGCGGTTAGACTGGAATTTGCCCATCGGATGGTGATGACCCACAGGTTTGCTCGCCTACGCCGCTTCCATTTCAATCTGCCGCAGCGCATCGCCGCGGGGATGCTGCTTCTTTTCCTGGCGCAGGGATTATGGCTCACCAGCCGGCAGACGCTTTCAGATCGCGACTATCAGTACGCGCGGTGTGGCCGGGAAATGTGGGAGCGCCCCGCAGCCCTGTCCGGCTACTTCACCACTTGCGGCAACATCCGCGATGGCGTGCTGGCCTACCGCGTCGCGGGCCTTCCCCTCACGTTGAATCTCCTCGCTCAGCGCGGCCTCGACCATTTTCGCAAGCCCGAAGACCGCGTTGTGCAATCCACCGGCCAGCTCAGCACATTGGAACTTCGCCACCAGATGACGCACGTCCTTCTGCTTCTGCGCCTCCCGTTCCTTGCCTGCGGATGCGTTCTCGGCGGCGGACTTTGGTGGGTTACGCGACGCCTCTATGGCAATCAGGGAGGATACATTGCCCTTGCCCTCTACTGTTTTTCGCCAGCCGTTCTCAGAATGTGCGTGACACCCAATCCCGAGATCTTCGCGGCCCTCGGGGTATACGGAGGTCTCTACACATGCATCGGCGTTGCGCACGCCATGCAGGGGCCACGGCGGAAATGGCGGCCTCGGCTCGTCCTACTTACGGCTGCTTTAGGAGTTGCTGCCGCTTCGCACATCGTCGCGCTTCCCTTAACAGCCGCTCTTGGCCTCGTGTTCATGCTCTGGGTCGCTGAAGGACGTCGGAGCCAGGTTCTCCCCATCGTGATGCTCACCTCCATCGGAGCGCTGTTGTTGGTTTTTGCCTGTTATGGCTTCTCGCCCGATGCTTTCAGCTATGTTTTCCGCTCCGCCGCGGGATTCCTGTGGCTTTCGCTCGACCCCGCGCGACGCTTCTTTTCCACTCTCGGCAACGCCGGCATTACGCTGGCCGCTGGCTCGTCGCTGCTCTTGCTTCTCTTCATGCGTCGCTCCCGCTATTTCGGCAACACGGCTCCGCTACTGTGCGCTTTGGTCCTGATGGTCGTTGTCACGACGGGCGTCTCCAGCAGCCCCTGGCTCTGGGCTCTTCCATTCCTTCTCACGTTTATTGGCGGAGTATTTGCCGACGCCTTTGAAGGCCCACGTGGGAAATGGGCACTTGCGGCTGCCGGATCGATCGTGGCTCTGCAGGTAATCTTGTGTGTGCTGAGCCTGCCGGGCCTGCTGTAAAGTCGAGACACGGCGCGAGACGCCAAATCTTCGCGAGACAGAGACGAACCATGCATCGATCCAGGACTGCGAATCGTCCCCGCCACGCCTCTGGCTACCCTGTCAGGTTCCAGTCCTGTCCCGCAATTTTTCTCGTATTGCTCTTCTCGGCCATCTTCAACCTGCTGGCGATGGCCCCGCCGATGTCTGCGGCACAAGCTTCCTCCCTCAGCGATCCGCAACGCGGGAAAGCTCACTATGTCGGCTCCGAGAGCTGCAAAGGCTGCCATCTCCAGGCCTACAACGGATGGAAGAAAACGCGGATGGCCAACGTGCTCCGCGATCCCAAAGAACATCCGGAAGCCGTAGTAGGCGACTTCAAAAGCAAAGATCCTGTCCGTACCTTCACCCTCGACGACGTAGCCTTTGTCTACGGCAGCCGCTTCAAACAGCGCTATTTCACAAAGCGCGGAGACGATTACTTCCCACTACCCGCGCAGTGGGATGTCCAAAAGAAAAGATGGCTGCCCTACCATGTCGAATCAGGAACCGATTGGTGGGTACCCTTCTACGGCCCGACCAACTTCGACCGTCCGACCGGTCCCACCTGCGACGGTTGCCATTCGGTCAACTACAACATCCACAATGGTCAGGTCACCGAGTGGAACGTTGGATGTGAAAAATGTCACGGTCCTGGCAGCCTACATGTTGCCCATCCGACCCGCAAGAACATCGTCAATCCTCAGACTCTCGATCCCGTGCGTGGCAACGACGTTTGCATCCAGTGCCACAGCCAGGGCCGCCCTCTCTCAAATCCCATCGACGGACGCTACTACGACTGGCCCGTGGGCTTCACTGCCGGCGAACGCCTGTCCGACTATTGGAACCTCGAAGAGCTGAAGCCCGGCACCACCGATTTCTTCCAATTTGCCGATCTCACCGCGCACAAAAACCGCATGCAAGGCAATGATTTCGTCCAGAGTCTGATGTATCACCGCCAGATGCGCTGCTTCGATTGTCATCAGGTCCACAGCGAAGCTGTCTCCAATCTGCCCCTCAGTGGAAACCAGCTCTGCCTCTCCTGTCACAACAAACAAAATCCCGCAGGCCTGCGCGGAACAGTCAGCGAACATACGCATCACGCAGCAGGCAGTACTGGCAGTCAATGCGTCGCCTGCCACATGCCGCGCATCGAGCAGACCATCAAGGACAACTACGTCGCCGCACATACATTTCGATTCATTACGCCGCAACAGACTGAACAGTCCGGCATCCCGAATCCGTGCACGTCGTGCCATACTGGAAAATCAAATCAATGGGCTAAAGAGGAACTCAGGAACTGGAATTCCACCTCCCCGTGGCGCGTCGCGCAGTAAATCGGAACTGTGCGAGGCATCTCGTTTCTGTATCGGCAACCGGCACCGAAAAAGGACAGAAATCAAACTCTCATCGAGGCCAAATTGCGCGCAAAATCGTGCTCCGTTGTCCGCCATTTCACCGCCCTTGATAACACTGGATTTAGGTATGCCTAAATTCAACGAAAATAAAGAGTTAAATCAATGAATCCTTGTTGCGGAATAGCTGTTTCAGAGAGTAAAATAAACCTGTAGCCCGCGAAACCCGGCCCGCTTCAACCGGTACCTTTTTGCCGCCTTTTCGGAGGGCTTCGAAAACCTATGCCAGACGACCAGAACCCCCAGCTCCCTCTCGACGGCGGTACTCCTCCCCCCGACGGCACGCGCCTCATTTCGATCAACATTGAAGAGGAGATGCGACGGTCGTATCTCGACTACTCAATGTCGGTCATCATCGGCCGGGCGCTTCCCGACGCGCGCGACGGTCTCAAACCCGTCCATCGTCGCGTGCTCTACGCCATGAGCGAGATGGGCCTTGAGCACAACAAAAAGTACACCAAGTGCGCAAAGGTTGTCGGACAGGCAATGGGTGTCTACCATCCCCACGGTGACTCTGCCATCTATGACACGCTGGTGCGCATGGCGCAGCCATTCTCTCTTCGCTACCCGTTGGTCGACGGACAGGGAAACTTCGGCTCTGTGGATGGCGATCCACCCGCGGCCATGCGTTACACAGAGTGCCGCTTGATGCGAATCTCTGGCGAACTGCTCGCCGACATTGAGATGGAAACCGTCGACTTCACGCCAAACTACGACGAATCCACGCTCGAACCCACCGTGCTTCCCACTCGAATCCCCAATCTCATCGTCAACGGATCCAGTGGCATCGCTGTCGGCATGGCCACCAACATTCCGCCGCACAATCTCACTGAAGTGGTCAACGCCACCATCGAGCTGGTTAAGAATCCAAAAGGCGGCCTGATCGAAGTGCTGAAGCACGTGCAGGGACCAGACTTCCCCACGGGCGGTTTCCTCTACGGAAAGTCCGGCATCGCACAGGCCTACACAACCGGTCGCGGACGCTTCATGATGCGCGCCAAGGTCGCCACCGAGAATCTGACCAAGGAAAAACAGGCGATCATCGTCACCGAGATTCCTTACCAGGTCAACAAATCCAAGCTCATCGAACGCATTGCAGAACTGGTCAATGAGAAGATCGTCGACGACATCGGCGACGTGCGCGACGAGAGCGATCGCGACGGCATGCGCATCGTGATCGAATTGAAACGCGGCGCGCAGCCTGAGATTATTCTCAACCAGCTCTACAAGCACACCCAGATGCAGGAGAGCTTTTCCATGATCTTTCTGGCCGTCCTCAACGGACAGCCGAAGGAATTCGCTCTCGACGAGGCGATCCGCGCCTTCATCAGCCACCGCATCGAAGTGGTGCAGCGGCGCACCGCTTTCCTGCTGCGCAAAGCCCGCGAGCGTGAACACATCCTCGAAGGCTACAAGATTGCGCTCGACAATCTCGACACCGTCATTCGCATCATCCGCGCATCGGGCTCCCGCGCCGAAGCCCGCGAAAATCTGTACGCATGGGGCAAGGGAACCGACATCGTCGTCAATCTCGATCGCGAGCGCCTGCCCAACGAGGAACGCGGCCTCACATTGCGCCAGGTTGACGCCATCCTCGAATTGCAGCTCTATCGCCTCACACAACTCTCAGTCGACGAAATCCTCAGCGAGCTCAAAGAAATTCGCGACAAGATTGCGGAGTACGAGGCCATCCTCGCCAGCGACAAAAAGCTGCGTGCCGTCATCATCAAGGAACTCGAAGACGTCCGCGACCGTTACGGCGACGCGCGTCGAACCCAGATCATCGACGAATCTGCCGAACTTCAACTCGAAGACCTCATCGCCGACGAGCAGGTGGCCGTTACCGTTAGCCACCAGGGCTACCTCAAGCGCACGCCAATCTCGATCTATCGTCAGCAACGCCGTGGCGGCACGGGACGTACCGGCATGAAGACGCGCGAAGAAGACTTCGTCTCGCAGCTCATCGTCGATTCCACGCACGCCTTCCTGCTCTGCTTTACCAACACCGGCCGTGTCTACTGGCTCAAGGTCTACGAAATCCCCGACGTAGGTGCGGCGGGCAAGGGAAAGAGCATGCAGAGCCTGCTTAATCTGCAGCCCGGCGAAAATGTCCGCACCATCCTGCCTGTCCGTGACCTCGAAGAAGAAGGCCGCTACATTTTCTTTGCCACGCGAAACGGCGTCGTCAAAAAAACGCCGCTCAAAGACTTCAGCAATGTCATGGCCCGCGGCATCATCGCCATCGCTATCGATGAAGACGACGATCTCATCGACGCCCGAATCACGGACGGCAAACAGACCATCTTCCTCGCCACACGCGAGGGCATGGCCATCCGATTCGATGAAGAATACGATCCGGAGCGCAACCGCAACGGCCTGCGCCCCATGGGTCGCAACGCCGCCGGCAACAAGGGCATCTCGCTCAAAAAAGGCGATCAGGTTATCGGCGTTGCCATCACCGATTCCGATGAAACCCGCGACAAGAATCGCGATGAGTGCGCCGCGAATCTCAAACTGACTCCAAAGCTCACTGCACTTCGCGCTGCCTATACCGCTGCGAAGGAGAATCTCCAGAAGGCGCGCGAGGCCAGGAGAAACGGCTCCGAGGGTGACGAGAAGCTGAAGGCCGCAGAAAAAGCGGCGGAGAAAGCTGTAGACGACTCTTACGAAGCGTTGAAAGACCTCGACGAACGCCTCGGCGTCAGCAAATTCCTGATCCTCACCGTCACGGAGAACGGCTTCGGAAAGCGCACGGACATTGACGAATACCGTCTCACGGCGCGCGCCGCTCAGGGCGTCAATAACCTGAAGGCAAGCTCAAAGGTTGGAAGATCCGCCTCGATCCTCCTGGTTGACGAGACTTCTGAACTAATGGTCATCAGCCAATTCGGCAAGATCATCCGCATCGACACGAAAACGATCCGTGCAGCCGGCCGCGCAACACAGGGCGTACGCCTTCTCAACCTCGACGCTGACGACAAAGTCGCCGCCGCCGTCATCATTCCACCCGAAGAACTTAAAGAAGACGAACCCACTCTGCTGCAGTAAATGATGTCCCAGGTCTCATCTCTGAAACCTGGGACACCACCGAGGTCATCGAGCAACATGACGATGGACAAGACAATCCGCCGGGTGACCGACCTCGAAGAACAAGAGGCAGAAACCTACCGCTACTGGCAAAGCCGCACCGTCGGAGAGCGGCTTGTCGCGGTCTGCGAATTGAGTGAAGCCGCGTACTCATTCGCCGCGAATTTCAAAGGAGTGCCGGAAAATGATGACGAAGGACTTCAAGGACCTTCTCCGCGCCTTCAACGCAAACGCAGTTAAGTACCTCATCATCGGCGCCCATGCCTTTGGTGTGCACGCACAGCCCCGCGCAACAAAGAATCTCGATCTATTCATTCGCTCCGATGAGGAGAACGCGAAGGCAGTCTTTCGCGCCCTCGCTCAGTTTGGTGCGCCGCTTGAGGGAGTCAGTCCCGCTGATTTCTCAGATGGTACGACCTTTCAAATCGGTCAGCCACCGGATCGAATCGATGTCCTGCAGCGCATTGATGGCATAAGCTTCGACGAAGCATGGGACAACAAGGTTGAAGGTTCAATCGATGGAGAGGTCCCCGCAAGCGTCATATCGCGCGAGGACTTGATCCGCAATAAGGTGGCAAGTGGAAGAGAGCAAGATCTTCTCGACGTGAAGATGCTCCGCAAAGCAGAGGAAGCTGCGCGGCGTGGCAAAAAGACCAACTAAGCCACGGCTTCTATATCGCCGATACGGATTCAAATTGCGCCTCACAAAATGCTCCACATTCGTCCATGCCCCAACATCCCCATTCTGAAATATTCCAGCAACATCCCACTCAAGTAACTCGCAAGCCGGAACAAATCAAAAACACTGCTGCGACCACCCGGAAGCAGTAAAGTGGTAGCGATTCAAAACACCGTGCGAAATGAGCGTGCAGCTGTGATCTGGATTACAAAACAGAACCACCGCTTGTCACGTCTCAAATGCAAGTCGCTCGTTGAAGGGGTTCCATGGATCGCAAGACATTCTTGAAGAGCCTGGTGGCAGCCGGAGCTGCCCTCCCTTGCTTTGCCTCCGCCTCCACTCAGGAAACAGGAAAATGTGACAACGCAGCCTGTACATCAGATGCCAACGCAGTGCGCCAATTTTTATCCGACTTCATTCAGAAAGAAGAATCCACGCTCGATCGCAATGCCGTCGTCAAACTGATGCAGCAGCGGGGACGCGCCTGTTGCCGCGCTCTGAAATTCCGCCAGGAGCTGATCGAGAAAAGCGCAGGCAGCACTGACAAGCTAGTTGAGCTGATGGGAAACATCGTCGGCGCCGAAAACTGCCGTCGCATGGGCAATCAGGTGACACTCATTTACCCGCAGGGAAGATGTGTCTGCGGATGGAGTCCCCAACGGCCTCCGACGCCTGACGATCCTTATTGCGATTGTTCCGCGGCCAACAATCAGACCCTGTTCGAAACCGTCACCGGACGAGCGGTCAGCGTCAAAGTCGCGGAGTCGCCGCGTCGCGGCGGCAAGGTCTGCAAATTCCTTATCCAGCTCACCTGAGCAGCGATACCCCGGGTGCCCCAGGTCTCGATTTTGAGACCTGGGATTCAACCCTCAGAGCTTTTGCAGCTTGCCCTCCAGGTCGGGCACATAACTCGTCTGCGCGTCGGGCTCCAGCTTCTTTGCCTCAACCAGCGCCGCCTGCCAGGCCTTTCGCGCTTCGTCCTTTTGTCCCAGCGCCGCTGCGCTATCCCCCAGCGCTGTCTGGCTCATGATTTCCGTTGGATCGATAGCCACAGCCTCACGAGCCAGTGGTAGCGCGCCTTTGGCATCGCCCTTCCATAGAAGCTGGAACGCATTGATCGCGCGACTCAAGGCGGCGGCTTGCTTCATGTCAAATGTTCCGTGATACACCATCACGCCGTAATCAATAACCTCCGTCGGCTTCATCGATTGAAAAGCGCCATACGGACTCATCCGTCCGCTCGGCCACTCGCATGCGCTCAAGTCTCCCGCGCTGATCAACACGTTGCCGGTAACAACCGGTGGAATGATATCCGCGCCGCCAAGCCAGAACGTATCGAGCGTCGGCAAATGATGGCATCGAATTCCATACACCTCAGGGTTCACTTCAGGATGCGCGAAGTAAGCAAACCAGCACTCTTCATTCGGATTCCTATCCTGCCACTTCTTCACCTGGATCAACTGTTGCGCCCAGTCCGCATTCGCGTCGCTCAGCAGGTTGTGCACATTCTTCGGCCCACCCCATGCCTCATTCGCATATGCGATGTAATTCGGAAACACCGTGAGCGCAGAAACCACGTGAAACGCCACGAGCACCCCGCACACCCACGCCCATTTGCGGCTGTATCTAGACATAGCGACCACACCCGCACCCGCAAGAATCATCGCCAGCGTATACACCGGCAACATGTGCCGCGCGCCGATGTTCATTCCCGAGGTCATCGCGATTCCGAGATAGACGGCCATCGGAATCAAAAGGAACGCCAGTTCGCGAGCGCCGCGCAACTTCCGCATCGCAATTGCGGCCAGCGCGATCACGATCGACGCAAGCAGGCCAAGCGTCGTCTTGATCGTCAGCAGCACAGGGAAGTACCACCACACGCCATGCGCAAGTTGCTTGCCCAGGATGAACACCGGGTAGAACCCCGCCATGCGCTTCACATCCACAAGGCCAACCAGGTACGACTCCGGCAACAGGTGCATGTGCGCGATGGCCATCACCGCGGAAGCACTGAAGTGACTGAGCGGTTCTACATAAGATTCCAACGTGGGATTGATCGCGAGCCCAGCTGGACGCGAGGAGTAGCGGAACCCGTAAAACGCCCACAGCACCGCGACGCCGATCACTACGATCGCTGCAACGGCTCCGCTCAATCGCAGTGCCACGCGCCCGCGTTCCCCTTTCGGTGCGAACGCAGTCTCCCAGACAACAAGGCAAAAGAGCATTGGCGCAAACAAGACGCCAGAGTGCTTTGTCGCCAGCAACAAACCCGCCGCCACCCCTGCCACCACCAGCCGCGCGATCGACGGCTGCTTCACATACCGGTAGAACATAAAAATACTTGCAAGGAAAAATAGCGAAACGCCAACATCCGTCGTCACCAGGGTAGAATGTCCAACCATGGTAGGATCAAACGTCACCAATACCAGTGCAATCAAACCAGTCGCTGTGCCAAACCAGGCCCGTGCGGCAAAAAAGACCATAAGTGATAGCCCGACTGCCAACAATCCGGCCATGAGCCGCATCTCAAAAACCATGTGCTGGGTTGAGCCATCATTGCGCGCCAGCCAGTCCCGGCCATCCATATAGGCCTCGGTTTTGAAATTGCGATCCTCAAGCTTTGGAACCCACAGATCGCGCCTTGTCTCTGGCAGAGTGGCCAGCAGCTTTACGAGCGGCGGATGCTCCGGATTCAGGCCGTAATCGCCGGTATGCCACATCATGTAGCCGGCAAACATATGGTTGCCTTCGTCGAAAGTAAGCGACTCGCGATGAACTACATACACTGTCTGTGCGATCTGAACCACAACCAGGCAAAGCACTGCCACCCAAACCCACCGTTTTTCAGTCACCTGAACTCCTTATTGTTCTGGAACCCGCCAATTCTACAACGTCAATCGTTTGACCACGGTCCGGGTGAACCTCGTCCGACTGAATCCGGTCCGGCAGCCTGTCTTGTCACGACCGCTACTTATCAGACAAAACTGAACCTCGACAGGTACTCGAATTCAATTCCCCTGCGTCATACACTGGTGAAGCTCACGATTCTCCGCACGCTCCTGATGGTGCGCACAATTCCTGTCGCATTCCTGCTCGTCGCGCTAATGGTTCCGATGGCCTCTGCCGTACGGTCCACGCCGATGCAGAAACGCGCCCACGCCACCATTACCAAGGCGCCTCTTCACAAAGCGCATCGCCCCTCTTCGCGCACTCTTAAGACCCCTAAACGAAATGCCGGCCGCAAGACTTCGCGCCGTTCTGCCGCCTCAACTCATCCACCACGCACAAATCGCACGAGTTATCGCCGATACCGCATCCGTGCTCGCTTTCGGCCCATCAGCACAACTACCACCGCTCGCCGCCTTCGAATCCCAAGCCCACGCGTTAGCCCTCCACCGGCCCCCACGTTGAATTCCACTTCCACGGTTCCTGAGTCGCCAGACACGGACATCGCCGAATCGGTAAACATGGATACTCCGTCGATCCAGGCTCCCCCGACCTCTCAACCCGCGGCAACCAATCCTGTGGACGCTTCCATCGGATCCACCGTCGAAATCGAGCGCCCCATCGCTCCCTCTTCCGGCACGGTAGCTTCCATGCACAAGCCGAAAATGGTGTATGCCGCGCCCTTGCGAGGCTCGCGCGATTCGCTGATCCGCCAAAACGAGCGCTCCGAGGCTGATTTCCTTGAACGCATCGAAGACGACGCCGATCTCTCCGACCGCATCTCCCGCGGTCTCCTCGTCCCCGTCCCCGAATCCCCAGCCCTCGCCGTGAACGACAACCTGCCGCAGGACCGCCGTTATTGCCGCCCCTGGACCGCCGTATTTCTCAAGGACTTGGCGCGCGCACATAACGCCCAGTTTCACAAGCCGCTTATGGTCAGCTCCGCGGTGCGCACCGTCCAGTACCAGAAGCAGTTAAGAAGGGTCAACGGAAACGCCGCCGATGCTGAGGGCGACATCGTCAGTCCCCACCTCACCGGTGCCACCATCGACATAGCCAAGTCCGGCTTTACTCGTCGCGAACTCGCTTGGATGCGCGTCCACCTGCTCACAATGCAGAATGCAGGCAAGATCGATGTCGAAGAGGAATTTCGTCAGGCCTGCTTCCACATCACCGTGTATCGCAGCTACGTTCACACTTCGCCTGCCACGACCCCTCGCCGCCTCGCAATATCTGAGTCCCTTGACGACTCGGTTTCCCAATCAGCTGTCAACCAGCCTGCCTCTGATACTCCTTAAGTCCCGCCACATCCCGACGCCATGAAAATGTTCATGCCGCTCTACGCGTGAAGCGGTACAATCTCCGGGAAACGCGCATCCTGTTCGCGTGGATGCGAAACCGTGCCGGGATAGATCTCGAATATATCCAGGCACATAACCATCGCGAGAAGATGTTCCCCCAAGACTTGCATTACGAGTGCGAGAAATCCCAGACGGGTACTTGAGAGGCGAAATCATGAACGAGCAGGCAGTTCAACCCGAAGTCGGAACGACCACCGGACTCACTCAATGGCAGCGCGTTGCGAACACTTTCACGGCGCCCTCCAAGACGTTTGAAGACATCAAGCATGGCAATCGCAGTTGGTGGATGCCATACCTGATCATGATCGTGATTGGCTACATCTTCTTCGCTGCCGTCACGACCAAGATCGGTTGGAATCAAGTTGCACAGAACGCGATTCACATGGACCAGAAGGCCGAAGAGAGGCTCCAGCAGGCTCCGCCGGAACAACGCGAAACCACGATGAAGATCACCCGCTACAGCATGCAGGGAGGCTTCGCGGCCAGTCCGATTCTCGTGTTGATCGTCGTCGCCTTGGCGTCACTCGTGCTCTGGGGAACCATCAATTTTGCCTTTGGCGGAAAAGCGCAATTCGGCAGCATCTTCGCCGTGTGGATGTACGGGTCCCTGCCTGGAGTCATCAAGACCCTCCTCGGCACCGTCGTCGTCTATGCAGGAATGGCGCCGGAATCCTTCAACATAAATAACTTCGCTCCCACCAATCTTGGAGCGTTCATGAACCCGCTGGATACAAACCCGGCGCTTTACAAGCTCGCCACCGCCCTCGACTTCTCAACGATCTGGAGCATGGTGCTTCTGTCGATTGGGGTTGCAATTGTCGCCGGCGTCAAGCGCAGTTCGGGCTACATCGCCGTCTTCGGATGGTGGGCGATCATCACCCTCTGTTCAGTGGGATGGTCAGCCATCATGGGCTAGCTCGAAACGATCCAAAACAAAACGGCGCGCATCCCAGGATGCGCGCCGTATCGTTTAGTCCCTTAGTTCCGGTCTCTAATCTTCATTCCAACGCCGTATGATCAGCGTCGCATTGATCCCGCCAAATCCAAACGAGTTCGACAATGCCACGTCAAAAGCGTGCTTCACGGGCTTGTTCGGAACATAATCCAGCTTGCATTCAGGATCGACATCGTCCAGGTTGATCGTTGGCGGAAGCTCCTGGTTCAAAAGCGACATCACTGTGATGCCGGCCTCAAGCCCGCCCGCTCCGCCCAGCAGGTGCCCCGTCATTGACTTAGTCCCACTGATCTTCAGCTTGCCGCTCAGCGCGTGCTCGCCAAACACCTGTTCAATCGCGCGCGATTCGTTTCCGTCGCCGGCCGGCGTCGACGTGGCATGCGCATTCACGTGGCCCACATCTTCCGGCTTGAGCCCCGCATCTTTCAGCGCCGCCCGCATGCTCCGCTGTGCGCCCGCGCCCTCGGGAGCAATGCCGGTCATGTGATACGCGTCCGCGCTCATTCCGTACCCAATCACTTCGCCCAGAATCTTCGCGCCGCGCTTTTTGGCAAACTCCAACTCTTCGAGAATCAGGATGCCCGCGCCTTCGCCAATCACAAATCCATCGCGGTCTTTGTCAAAGGGTCTGCTGGCCTTTGTCGGTTCGTCGTTGCGCGTTGAGAGAGCGCGCATCGCAGCAAAGCCGCCAACCGAGAGCGCCGTGACCGAGGCCTCCGCGCCGCCTGCAATCATCGCGTCCGCATCGCCGTGCAAAATCATGCGCACGGAGTCGCCGATGGAGTTGGCGCTTGTCGCGCAAGCCGTCGCAGTGGCCGAAATCGGCCCCTGAGCTCCATAGCGAATACTGATTTGCCCCGCGGCCATATTCACGATCACCGCGGGAATGAAGAAGGGAGAGATCTTGCGCGGTCCGCCCCCAAGCAGATTGGAGTGTTCGCGCTCGATAATCTCGAATCCGCCGATGCCGGAGCCGATAAAAACGCCTATTCGGTCCGCATTCTCCGGCGTAATCTTCAGGCCGGATTGCTCCATTGCCTCTTGCGTTGCCGCAAAGGCAAAGTGAATGAAGCGCCCCATCTTGCGCGCTTCTTTCTTGTCGACAAAGTTGAGCGGGTCGAAATTCTTTACCTCGGCGGCAAAAGTCACCGGGAATCCCGTCGTGTCGAAGCCCTGAATTGGCCCCATGCCGCTGGCCCCTGCCAACAGCTGACGCCACACCTCCGGAGCGGTGTTGCCCACACCGCACACCAGCCCAAGGCCGGTGATTACGACTCTACGATTCACCAGCTACTTGCCTTTCGCGGTCTTTTCGTTCTTCTCGATGTAGTCGATTGCATCCTTAACCGTCTTGATCTTCTCCGCATCCTCGTCGGGAATCTCCAGGTCGAAAGCCTCTTCGAACTGCATCACCAGCTCAACCACATCCAGCGAGTCCGCCCCAAGATCTTCCTGGAAGCTCGCGCCAGGGGTTACCTCGGCTTCGTCCACCTGCAACTGCTCGACGATGATCTGCTTTACTTTCTCTTCTACGGCCATGCCTGCTTCTCCTCTTTTTCCTTAAAAACTTGGGATTCACTCCGGGATTCAATCCGATTGCGTTCCGCCTGCCTACAATACCGGCCAACGGCACAAAAATACAACCACCGCGCCAATAATTTGCGCATGGCCCCGAAACTCCAAGTCTACCGGGCCTCTCCGGGTGTGTAAAGGCGAGGGCAGGTGGAAATAAAATCAATCACCTGCAACACCATCACCTGCTTTCAAACTTCCTCATTCGGGAACCAAAATACGCATGGTTTCGCCCCTGAATTACACACCAAAAAGGCGTACATTAGGCGAAGAGGCAACTCATGCAGGCAGTCATCGCTGGAATCGGAATCCTTGTCGGTATCGCTCTTGGCTACTGGATTCGCACGATCTCAACCAAAGCCGAGAAAGCCCTGCTCGAACAGCGCACCCGCGAATCCGCCGAAGCACTTGTCCTGCTGCAATCTCAAGTGGCGCAAGCCCAGGCCGCGTCCGTTGCCCGCGCCGGATTCGAATCCCTCGCCCTCGAACGCGAAAAGACGATAGAACGCCTCAACGCCGAGCGCGATCTTTTGCGCACCGAGCAGCAAACGAGCCACGATGCTTCCCGCACCTACGCGGCGCGCATCAGCCAGCTTGAAGCCGACCTCAAAAACGAACGCCAGAATCTGGCGGAAAAACTCGCGCTCCTCGATGCGGCGAAAAAGTCTCTCTCCGACCAGTTTGCCGCGCTCGCCTCCGACATCCTCGACCAGAAATCCAAAACCTTCTCCGAAGGCAGCCAGAAAGAAATCGGTACCCTGCTCAATCCGCTCCGCGATCAGATCAAGGAGTTCCGCGAAAAGGTCGAACAGGCACAGAGCGACTCCAAAACAGGAGTCACCAAGCTCGAAACCCTCATCGGCACCCTTGGCACTCTCAACGAGGCACTGACCGAAGAAGCCCGCAACCTCACCACTGCACTTCGCGGCTCGTCTAAAACGCAAGGCGACTGGGGCGAATTCATTCTTCGCGATTTGCTCGACAAGGCGGGATTGCGTGAAGGCGAACAATACACTTTCCAGCAGTCTTTCGCGGTCGAAGGCGAAAGCGGAGAACGCGCGCGTTCTGTCCGCACCGACGTCGTCATCTTTCTGCCCGGTGGCCGCAATCTCGTAATCGACTCGAAAGTTTCGCTCGCTGCCTACACTGACTGCGTTGGCGCCGCCGACGAAGACGCTCGCAGGTCTGCTCTCAAATCGCACCTGGCCAGCGTGCGTGGCCACATCTCCACCTTGGCCAAGGCCGGCTACCACACACTTCCCGGCATCGAGGCCCCGGACTTCGTTGTCATGTTCGTTCCCGTCGAACCGGCATTTCTGCTGGCCCTGCAGGGCGATGGCGAACTCTGGGCCGACGCTTATAAGCAGGGCATTCTTCTCGTCGGGCCCACCACCCTGCTCTACGTCATTCGCATCGTAAACGTGCTCTGGCAGCAGGAGCGCCAAGCGCGAAACGTGCGCGAAGTTATGAAACGCGGCACGGAGCTGTACGAAAAATTCGCCGGCTTCGTGACGGATATGGAACTGATCGGTGACAGCCTGCGCAATAGCGACAAGCACTACACCAATGCGATGAAGAAGCTCGCCGACGGCCGCGGCAATCTCATTCGCCAGGTTGAGCTGCTCAAGGAACTCGGCCTGCGCACCAACAAATCGATCCCCAAAAATCTCCTCGACCGCGCCGACGTCGATCAAGCCGAACTCGCTCTTGCGGCCGAAGCGGAGGAGCAGTCAGGCTCCGGGGTCTGACAGCGTCATCGCAGTCTGAAGGAATCTTCAATCCGAAGCACTCACCAACTTGCGCTCGGACGTTCGCTGGTTAAGGGCATGCGGTTCGGCCTTCGATGGAAACATCCGGTCCTTCAGACGCATGCTGTGCGCCTCAAACCCGTACCACATGGCGTAGGTCACGCACAGGCTGAGCGTAATGCCAAGCACCGCCACGGGCAAATGAGTGTGCCGGCTCAGGTGCATGCGCGCCACCAGCGCAGTGCTGACGATCATCAGTGGCAGGTGCACCAGGTAGAGGCTGTAGCTGACTGTCCCGATACTGCGAATCGGCCTGAGGCGAAGAAGCCTGCATACCAGAAGATTCTCCTCCGCATGTCGTACCACCGCGTAAACCACGCTCGCGAAGAACAGGTCGGCGAGGGGAATGCCGATCGCGGTGGTCCGCACGTCGTTTACGTCGCCGCCTGTAAATGCAAAAAAGCCGGCAGCGAGGAGACCGAAACCCAGGCACGACCAGTCCCATAGGCGGTCGGCTCGCGTCGGGCCCGCGGGTCCGCGGCGACGCGCCTGCACCAGCACCGCAACGAATGATCCCAGCGCAAGCCCATTCATCCGGCAGTAGAAGGTAAACCGGCTCAGCGGCGAATGGGAATGCAGCGCCACTGCGAACGCGGAAGCCCCGAAATACAGGGCAGCCAGCAGGATCAGGAAGCCGGTCCGGCTGAGCCAGCGCACCGCAGGCGCCCAGACTGTGTAGAACAGCTCTTCCACCGACAGCGACCAAAGAATTGACAGTCCGGCCTGCGTCACTGCGTTCAGGTCGTACTCATGGTTCTGTGACAACAACAACGACGCGTAATAAAAAACGTACTTCGTCCACAGATTCAGAGTGCCCAGTTGGTGAGTGGCAAGGGATGTGATCAGGTAAATCGCGAGCACAAAGAAGTAAGGCGGAAAGATGCGGAATGCCCGCCGCGCGTAGAAGGTCCGGAAGTAGCCGTCCTTATGTTTCAGATCCAGCAGGATGCTGGTGATCAAGAATCCGGATAGCACGAAAAACAGGTCAACGCCCAGCCATCCAAATTGCGCGCCGCTGTAAGGAATCCAGTTCAAATAGTGCGTCGCCACCACAGCCATGACGGCAAATGCTCGTATCCCATCGATTTCTCTTATCCTCATCCGCCTCCAGTCGATCTATTCAGAATTTCCAAGGCATGCCGCGGGCGTTCCTGTTGAGGCCCCGAAACTACTGCGGCGAGGGCGGGTAAGGGATGTCCCGCCTCAAGTCTTGATACCTAAAATCGTTCTGGATTCGTATGCTGCACGTCGAACGGTGCGGAGAGCCCGCCGCCGATACTTTCGCCCCTGAACCAGGAATTGGCGGAGCGGCGCCCATTGGACCGGCAATGCCACGTTTCAGCTCACGGCTCGCACGTGGACGTGGTCTTCGATCCCGCTAGCGGAATTGTATCAACGGGCGAGGACAGGGAAAACTCCGCGCAAAATTCTCCGGTTGACATGCAGCAGGAATACACCGACAATTCGTTAAACAAATGATTAACGAAAAGGAGCGCATCATATATGCCCCTCAAAGCTGCAAATTCACTGAATAAAGGTCGTGCCATTCTCACCTTCGCGCTCGCCTATATCGCCGTCACTATTCTCGGTATCGCGCTTTCGCTTTCCATCTCCGCCATCGGTCACATCCCGCAGACAGCCGAGCCGATGCAAAACGCAGCCTACCTGCTCTCTGAGAGATTCCTGCCCATAATGAATCTTCTGGTCTGGATGCTTTTCAGCTGGATGTACTTTCAAAAGCGTCCCAGGATCTCCACATCACATCGCCAGGCTTTCTTTCTCGGCGCTTTCTGGCTCCTCGTCGCGCTTGTAGTCGACTACGTTGGCTTCGTCCTGATCAAAAACCCAATCTCGCTCAGCCCGCACGATTTCTACATCGGCCAGTTTCCGTGGATCTATCTCATCTACATCGCCGTGCTGATCAGCCCGCTATGTTACGTTGCTCTTTCCGATGCCCGGCAGAAAAAAGATCTCGCCTGAACTCCGGCGCAGGAAATCTCGAGTCGTCGAAGAGCCGCGAAACCTGCGCCAGCAGCAGAGTGACGACACGCGGCGCCGCTTGCTCGACGCCAGTCTCCAGTTGTTTGTGCATAAAGGATTCGCAGGCACAACCGTGCGTGACATTGCCAAGGCCGCTGGCGTAAGTCCTGGCCTGATGTTTCACTACTTCCCGTCGAAACAGGCGCTCCTCCAGGAGCACGTACGCGTGATTCGTTCCGGGGTCGATCTCATGGCTCAGCGATTGAATGCGGCCGGCGATCCTCTCGAGACCTTCACTGAAATCGCGCGTACCATCCTCGATTCGTTTCGCGAAAACTACTCGAAGAATCTCTTTTTGCTTGCCAACCAGGTGTTGTCGTTCGATTCCATTCCCCGCGCCGCAAAGAACGCAGTGAGCGCCACAAGGTCAATCGAGGCCAGCGTGCCGCTCGTCGTTCGCGGACAGCGCAAGCAACAATTCAAGCGCGGAGACCCGCTCGCGCTAGTGGTTGCATTTTGGGGCGCGCTCCAGGGCATCGCAGAGGTTCTGATCTGGAACCCAAATGCGCCCATTCCCGACCCTGAAGTTATCGTTGCGATTCTCAGGCCGTAGCGTCGCGCTACTTCGTCAACCCCGCAAACGCCTCTCGCAACCTTCGCCAGGTGGTGCTCAGGTCTTCCGGCAGCACCCGGGTCTCAGACACCGTCGTGATAAAGCTCGTATCGCCGGTCCAGCGCGGCAGAGCATGCAGATGCAAGTGCCCGGCCACGCCCGCTCCGGCCGCCTGTCCCAGGTTCATTCCAAAATTCAACCCGTGCGGACGATAAAGCTGCATCAGGGCTTGCTCAGTAAGTTGTGCAAGGTCCATCAACTCGTGAGCCGCCTCGGCAGGCATGCCCGCCAGTCGATCGAGATGAGCGAACGGCAACACCATCACGTGCCCCGAAGTGTAGGGAAATGCGTTCAGGCAAATGAAACAATGCTGCCCGCGCAGCACCAGCCCGCCGGCCTCTTCCGCCTGATCCCGGCTCATGCCATTGGCAATCGCATAGTCCACCGACGAAATCAGATTGCAGAAAACGCAGCTGTGGTCTCCCGGCCACGCGCTCAAACTCGCGGGGATACCGGGGCGGGGCGCACCGTCCGCCGTCGTTATGTATGCAAAGCGCCATGGGGTCCAGAGTTGGTCCATATCAGCAATTCCGTCGCCCTAAGTATAGAGGTGTCCGACGGGCCCCCAGCCATATCGGAAATCTCAAGCTCGCTCTGGAAATGTGACCAAACCGCAACATAAGTCGGACCCGCTTTCCGCCGATTGGCTTCATCCGTGTCCTGTGGCGGCCATCACAACGCAACTCTAAGTTCAATCAATGTCGCGTTGTCCCGCGCCAATCTTGCACTACTACGTCAACTCCAGGCCCAAATTGGCCAAAGTGTTGCATTGACGCTGGAAACTAGAGGTTGCTACACTTGAAAGCGTAGCTTCCTGCGTGGATTCCAGCAGTTAGCTGCGGCCGCCCTCCAGCCAGCCGTTTGCCTGCTTGGTGTTTCCCACGGAGACGAGTCGCTTTTAAACCAGCCTTGCTGGATCGAAGCCCCGTCTCTGCGAAAACTCCACGGTCACAGGTACGCAGTGACGTCGTGAGGATCGGTCGTGAGCATCTTCCGTTCGCTGCAATCACGGCACAGATGTAATTCCGGCTAAAGATCATTTCGTCGCTGGAGCAAGGAATCGCGGAGCCGCTGTCATGCCAAACGTCCTCAATCCCGAACCCGAGAGCATAACCCTGAACACCGAATTGGAAACCCCCACACTTGAACCTGCGACGGAGTTTGAGCAGCCGTCGTCCGAATCCACGTCCAACCCCGAGACCGCCCAAGAAGTGGCCGCAATCGAAACACCCGCGCTGGACGCCGATGCCCCAACCGTGCCTGTAGTCGAGGCCGTACCCGTTGCGCAAGCAACGACAGAGGCAACGCAATCCCAGGCCGTTGCTCCCGAACAGCCCGCGCAAACGCCGGCCGCCAAGACAAGCGTGCCTGGCGACCACAGCGGGGAACCCGCTGATGATTTTTCTGCTGCCCTCGCCGCCTTCGAGCGCGAACAGGCCGCAGAGGCTGCTGCCGTTGAAGCCTATGGCGACAAGGTCGTCTCCGGCACGGTCATCAAGCAGTCTGAAAAGTTTTTGATCGTCGATGTGGGCCTCAAGTCCGAGGGCATGGTGCCCCTGGAGCAGGTTGTCGACCACACCGGTGCAGTCAAATTCAACGCCGGCGACGTCATCGACGTGGTCATCGAGCGCGAGGAGCCCGAGGGTGGATACCTCGTCAGCTACGAGAAGGCCCAGCGCCTCCGCGTTTGGGACGTCATCGAGAAGGCAGCCAACGACAAGACGCCCGTCATGGGCACCGTCGTCAGCCGCGTCAAGGGTGGCCTCACCGTAGACATCGGCATGAAGGCATTTCTGCCCGGCTCACAGCTTGAGATTCGCCCCGTGCGCAATCTCGACGGCTACCTTGGCCAGCAGATTGAAGTTCGCGTCATCAAGCTCAACAAGAAGCGTGGCAACGTCGTGGTCAGCCGCAAAGAGATCCTCGAGGAAGAGCAGAACGCCAAGCGTTCCCTGACCCTCGACCATCTCGGCGAAGGCGCGATCCTCACCGGCGTAGTCAAGAATCTCACCGACTACGGTGCGTTTGTTGACCTCGGCGGCATCGACGGCCTCCTCCACATCACCGACATGAGCTGGGGACGCCTCACCCATCCCCGCGATCTGGTCAACGTCGGCGACGAGATCCAGGTCAAGGTTCTCAAGTTCGACAAGGATAAGCAGCGCGTCTCGCTCGGCTTCAAGCAACTCACCCCCGATCCGTGGCTCGATGCCACCGAGCGCTATCCCGTCGGCGCACACGTCCATGGCCGCGTTCTTTCGGTCACCGACTACGGCGCGTTCGTCGAGCTGGAGCAGGGAATCGAAGGCCTCGTTCATCTCTCTGAGATGACCTGGTCCAAGCGCCTCAAGCACCCCTCCAAGCTGGTCAAGCCCGGCGATGAAGTCGACACGGTTGTCCTCAGCGTCAATCCTGCCGACCGCCGCATTTCGCTCGGCATGAAGCAGCTTCTCGAGAATCCGTGGGAAAACCTCACCGAGCGCTACCCTGCCGGAACAGTGGTCGAGGGCCGCGTTCGCAACCTCACCGACTTCGGCGCCTTCATCGAAATCGAAGATGGCATCGACGGCCTCGTCCACGTCTCCAACCTGAGCTGGACAAAGCGCGTCAAGCATCCTTCTGAAGTCGTGAAGAAGGGCGAAAAGGTCAAGGCAGTCGTTCTCGGCGTCGAACCGCAGAACCGCCGTCTCTCCCTCGGTATCAAGCAGCTTCAGCCCGACGTCTGGGAGAGCTTCTTCGCCGCGCATCGCGTGGGCGACGTGGTTCATGGCAAGGTGCTTCGCACCGCTCAATTCGGCGCTTTCGTTGAAATCGCCGAGGGCGTTGAGGGCCTCTGCCACATCTCAGAAGCAGGTGACGACGCCAGCGGTGCTTCCAAGCTTGAGACAGGCATGGAGCACGAATTCAAGATCATCAAGATCAATGTGGAAGAGAAGAAAGTGGGTCTCAGCCTCCGCGCAGTCGGTCACGAAGCCAGCCGCGCCCAGGTCGAGCACTACAAGGAGAGCGCGCACAAACAGCCCGTCTCCAGCTCAACCACGACTCTCGGCGATCTCATCAACTGGCGCAAGAACGAACGCTAATCTCCGCGCAATTGCAGCAGCAGAACGGCCACCCTACGGGGTGGCCGTTTTGCTTATCCCAGAGACTATACCCGTCTTATGAAGGGCCCCGGGGCTTAGCCGTCGAGGGCATACGAAAACGAATGTGTCATCTTAAGCGAAGCGCTCCAAGTCTCGCCGCTCGAACGCGAAGCGTCATTCCCATCTCACCATCAACTGTGATGCAGACCCTATTTCTCGAACTCCGCGCCGGTGTATGCTGCACTCCTTCCCCGGGAAAGGTGCCACCATGACGCTGAAATCGTCTCGCCGCGAATTCCTGTCCGCGGGGTTAATGCTGCCCGTCGCAGCCGCTGCCTCAAACACCGGTTTGCTGCAGGCCACCGATAAAGCCCTCGGCAAGCCCACCAATTCTCCCGTCAAGCTCGACCACCGCACCCTCGGTAAAACCGGCCTCAACCTCACCACCCTAGGCTTCGGTTGCATGATCACCTCCGACCCCAGCGTCATTACCCGCGCCGCCGATCTTGGCATCAACTACTTCGACACCGCGCGCGTCTACCAGCACGGCAACAACGAACGCATGGTCGGCGCAGCCCTGGCCGCCAAGCGCAAGCAGCTCATTCTCTCCACCAAATCCATCTCCGGCGATAAAGCAGCCCTGCTCAAAGACCTCGACACCAGCCTCGCCGAGCTCAAGACCGATTATGTCGACATCTGGTATCTCCACGCCAAAGACAAACCGACCGAGATCCGCGACGACATGATCGAAGCCCAGCACATCGCCAGGCAGCAGGGCAAGATCCGCTTCGCCGGCATGAGCACCCACGCCCTCCCCGAAATGCTCGAGTGGACCGCGCAGAAAAAAGCCTTCGATGTCGTCCTCACCGTTTACAACTTCGCCATGGACCCTGCCATGGAGAAGGCAATTGCCGCCGTCGCCGCCACCGGCACAGGTGTCGTCGCAATGAAGGTCATGGCCGGCGGATTCCGCAGCCTCAAGCCGACCGATCCTGTCGCCGCAAAGCTGCACCGCGATGGCGCGATGCTGTCGGCGCTCAAGTGGGTTCTCAGCAAGCCCAACATCGGTACCACCATCCCCAGCATGACCGACATGGATCAGCTCGACGAAAATCTCCGGGCCATGTCCGAACCGTTCTCCACCCGCGACGAAAAAATCCTCTCCGCGCACCTCGAGCAGATCAAGCCGCTTTATTGCCGCATGTGCGGTCAATGCGACGGAGCATGTCAGAAAGGTCTTCAGGTCGCGAATACACTGCGCATCCTCGCCTATGCCGACGGCTACCGTCAGTTTGCCCTCGCTCGCGAGAGATTCCAGGAGCTTCCGGCCCACCACGCTGCGGTCCGTTGCGGCGATTGCACCGAGTGCTCCGTAAAATGCCCCTTCGGCGTGCAGGTTTCTGCACGCATGGCTCGCGCCCAGGAACTGTTTGCATGACCGTGCAGCAACGCATTTCCTGGCCCCGCAATTTCAAAGTGTCGGGCCTTGCAGCCTGGAGTGAGACCCACCCGAAGCCGGCTTTGTGTCAGGGCATGACTTCAGTCATGCCGAAAAGCCGACCAAAATCATCAGGGGCTTTAGCCCCTGAGGCACTGTTCTCACTCCAATTCCTTCTTGTTCTGATTTGCTTGACGCTTGCCACCCAACCAACTCACGCGCAAGCCTACCTCGATTGCCATTTCGTTCCGGGCTGGGAACAGTCCGGAGCGAAACGCCAGTACACCCCCGACAATCTCTTCGACTATCGCGACGGCGCCGCCGAAGGTTATCTCATCTTCAGCTTCGCTCGCATGCAGGGAATCGACTGCCAGTCCGGCTCAACCACGCTGGCAATCGACGTCTCCGACATGACCGATGCCGACTCCGCTTACGGCATGTTCGCCTCCAACCGCGACCCCAATCAGCCCATCGCCAAAATCGGAATGGGCGGCCAGCTTCTCGCGCAGAGTCTGCTCTTCGCCAAAGGCAAATACTTCGTAGAAATCATCCAGACCGACGGCAGCCCAACCGCCGATCAAACTGCCACGTTGCAGGCATTCGCGGCGAAGATGGCGCAACTCCTCGATGGCCGCGATACTCCGCCCGAAACCCTGCAATGGTTCCTTAGCGAGAACCAAACCTCTGCCCGCCTTGTCCCCGAGAGCGTGCTCGGTCTGAAGATCCTAAGACGCGGCTACGTCGCAAAATACAGCGAAGGCCAGGCTTTCATCGTTCTCGAAGACACCCCTGAA
>Ga0207706_10000973_pt1 | contig 29233 bp, 21 predicted proteins | sample KBSC53metaG_FD_184318 | JGI IMG/M metagenome (GOLD analysis project Ga0207706, IMG submission 184318) | Corn rhizosphere microbial communities from Kellogg Biological Station, Michigan, USA - KBS C5-3 metaG (SPAdes) (version 2) | ecosystem: Host-associated > Plants > Roots > Rhizosphere > Soil ... | reverse complement strand
CGATTGAAACCGTCCGCGCCGGCAAAGTGTCCCCCGAACCGCAGGACGCCGGCAAGGCGATCTACCGTTACGACGGCATCTCGTTCCTTCTCAGCGCTCATGCGCTGGAAGGAAAGTGATCATGCTCTGCGTCCTTTGCAGCCTTCTTTGCGCCCTTTGCGGTTGAGATTGTTGGACGATTGGGTGAGATCAACCCTTTACCGCAAAGTTCGCAAAGAAAATCCGCAAAGGACGCCAAGAGTGTTGCATCAGAACAGCACTTAGCTGGCCGCAACCGCTTCCGTATCCGAAGCGCCCGCCGGCTTTGGCGTGAGGCTCTTCGTCGGATCCACAACCAGCCACGCCGCCGCTCCCAGCAGGCACAAGCCAGCAGCTACCAGAAAGGAGGCCGTCCAGCCGAAACGCGCTGCGATCGCGGGCGTGAGCGAAGCGGTGACGGCGCCGCCGATCTGCGCTCCCATGTTCATGAAACCGGAAACCGAACCGGACGACTTGCCGGCAATGTCGGCGGTCACCGACCAGTACGAGCTCTGCGCCAGATAAAGCGCTCCCGCTCCACCCGCCAGCACCACGCTGGCCAGACGTGCGCTGTCAACCTGGGAGCCGAAGGCGATGAATATTCCGGCCACGGCCAGGCCGAATGCGGCCACGCCGCATCGTCCTAAACGGGCGCTATGCCACTTGGTAAGCCGGTCATTAATGCCGCCGCCCAGCAGGCTGCACACCGACATCGCGATCGGCGGAAGCATGGCGTAGAACGCGCTGGCTTTCAGATTCAGTCCGCGCACCTGGGCCAGGTAGATAAAGAACCAGCTGAAGAATATCCAGGCCACATATCCGAAAGAAAAATAACTGAGCGTGACCGCCCACACTTCCCTGCTGCGCAGAACCGTTCCCCAGGGAACCAGTCCGCTGCCCTTCAACTCAGTCTTGACCGGCAGCCCCGCTCGGATGGTCGCGAGCTCAGAGGCGGAAACCCGAGGATGCTCGGCAGGGTCGTCGCGAGCGGTGAGATACCAGACCGCGCCCGCGACCAGGCCGATAATGGCACACGCCCAGAAAGACGATCGCCAACCGTAGCGCAGCATGAAGTATGTGATCAGCGGCGGGGAGAGGCCGGCCCCGGCTCCCACGCCCGCGAAAATCCAGCCGTTGGCAACGCCGCGCTCCTGCGCCGGAATCCAGCGCGCCACAAATTGATTCGATGCCGGATACACCACGGCCTCGCCGGCGCCGAGCAGAAAACGAATTGCGATGAACAGAAACAGCGCTCCGCGAATATTCGAAGGCACCAGTGCCGTCAGCCCGGTAAAGATTCCCCACCACACAACTCCCGCCGTAAGCACACGACGGGCGCCAAAGCGGTCCGCCAGTCTTCCTCCCACGGTCTGGAACAACGCATAGCCGATCAGCATAGCGCTGAACACGTAACCCAGATGCACGTTGCTCAGCCCGTATTCCTCGGCGATGGACTTTCCGGCAACCGAGATATTCACCCGGTCGAGGTAGGAGACTGCACTCAGGACGAACATCCAGCCCACCAGGAACCACCGCACGTGGCTTGCCCGGGCGCCGTTCATTGTCGTCCCCTGAACACACGTAGGCCCGGACACCCTCGTACGGGCGGGCGAGCACAGCTCGCCAGGGGTTGGGCAGCGCTGGAAGTGTTGTTGCTGCGAAGGCGTTGTGATATTTTCCCCAACGGCTCGAACTCCGATCGCGACGCAGGTGACCTTTGCGCAAACATTTCTTTCGCTCGATCTGCTTCACCGCAGCCACGCTGGCGGTGACGATCTTCCTCGCAATTTCCGGACACACACAGCTCGGTCTGTTTTCCCCCGAGCAACGAATCGCGTTTACTCCAGACTGGCACGGCGACCGCTTTCCTGACGGGCGGCCGCAAGTGCCCGACGCAGTTCTGCAACGCCTGCACAGTGTCACTGCGGATGAAGCCTGGGATGTGCTGCAGGAAGCTGGCTTTCACAATCAGTTCGAGGGCGGATGGAAGGTGCTTAATCCGGGAGAGCGTCTGGTCGGTCGCGTGGTCACCGCCGTCTTCATGCCGCGCCGCCCCGACGTTGACTCCGTAATCCGCGCCAACGGAAAGAAGGAACGCCGTATTGGAGACGAGAATTCCTGGATCATCGACATTCTTCAACCCGGAGACGTGCTCGTGGTCGATCTCTTCGGCAAGATCAGGTACGGAACGATTGCCGGCGACAACCTCTCCACCGCCATCTTCACCAAAAGCCACAACGGCCTGATCGTCAATGGCGCGGTGCGTGACGTCACTGGAATTCAACAGATTCCAGGTTTCCAGGTTTACGTTCGCGGCGTCGATCCTTCCGCGCTGGAGAATGTCATGCTGACTGGAATCAATGTTCCCATCCGCATCGGCGACACCACCATCATGCCGGGAGACATCGCGCTCGGGGATCCCGAGGGCATCACTTTTATTCCGCCCCAGCTGGCGCAGAAAGTGGCCGACGACACGGAAATGGACCGCCTGGTGGATGAATGGGGCCACATGATGCTGCGCGAGGGCAAATACACACCGGGACAAATTGACGCGAAATGGACCCGGGAAATGATCGACCAGTTCAACCAGTGGCTGGCCCAGAAGGGATCCGCAAGGCGCATGCCACAGAACTGACGCCGTCGCCCTCGCGATTCGCTGGTCGGAAATGCTCTCATTCCCCGTTCCAGAACTTTGATCACTCACGCGGAATGCTCGCGGAAAATCTTGCTCAGCCGGTCGGCGACAATCTTGTCTTCTCCGGGTTGCAGCATGAACGAGTTCATGGCCATGCCCGGCTTCCCTTCACCTCCTCCCATCACAATGGCAGGGTTGGACTCTCGCAACATTTGGGAAACCTGCTTGGGAGTCAGTGAGATTTTCGCCTCGTCCCAGGTAATCTGCATATGGGGCACATGATTCGCGATGTCGGGAACGAAGAACGACGTGCTCACGCCCGGCACCCGCGTGATTTGCTTGGAGATCAAATCCAGCCGGCCCTGCCATTCCTGGTTCAGGGCGTCGTGGTCCTCGGCGAGATAGACTTCGAGTGCTTTCACCATCCCGATAATTTCTTCCTTGCCGACCTTCGAACTGCGCCCGAGCGTGTCCTCGTGCGGACTGTTGTTCAGCAGCGCGTAGGCGACCAGATCCTTGCGTCCGATCAGCATTCCGGCGCACTGCGGCCCGCGCATGGCTTTGCCCCCGCTGAAGGTGATGAGGTCGTAGCCCATGTTGGCGTAATCCCAGAGATGAGAAACCGGCGGCGTGTCGGCGGCCGCATCGTTCATGCAGGGAATTTTGTATTCCTTCGCCAGCTTCACCCACTCATCCACTTTGATCTGTCCCGCGGCGTTGGCGAAGTTGGAAAAATGCATCATGGCAGTGCGCGGGCTGATCGCCTGGCGCAACTCGTCGCGAGTTTCGATCACGATCAGCTTGATCCCCGTGGTGCGCAGCTGGTGGTCAAACGGGTTGCGATGGGACTTCTGGATGATGACTTCGGACTTCAATCCGGTGAGGTCCGGCAACTGCTTGATGAATGTTTCATTGTCGCCGGTAAGGATTCCCGCAAGTCCGGATTGGATCGCCGCCGCCGCGCCCGCCGTAACCAGCGCTGTGTACCCGTCGGGCAGCTTGAGCATTTCCGCAATGCGCTTGCCCGCCGCCACCTCCAGCTCAGGAATGCTGACAAAGTGGCGACCGGCCTGGGCCATCACGGCTTCCAGTTCCGGACGCAGGATGGAGCCGCCCAGCATGGTCATCGTGCCTTCACAATTGATGACAGTGGTGACTCCCAGTTCTTCGTAAGGATTTCCCGAATGGCCGAAGCCGGTGACTTTTGCGCTGGCCTTTGCCGCAAAAAGCTTCGCCGGCGCCATTATCGAGCCGGCAATCATTCCCACTGTCCCCAGAAAGCTCCGGCGGTTCCATCCCGTTCCCAGTTGCATGATCTTCTCCTTGTTACCGGCGTTGTTACCGGCGTTGTCCCCGGCGTGGTGGCCAGCTCTACTTCTTAACGATGGCGGCAATGCAGTTGATTTCCAGCATGGAATTTCCCGGAAGCGCGGCTACCGCGACCGTGGTTCGTGCCGGCCCGCCATTCGGAAAGTAGGTCTTGAATATTTTGTTCATGGGCTCGTAGTAATCCAGGTTGGCCAGATAAACCGTAAGCTGGAGTACGCTGTCCATGGTGCCGCCGCCGGTTTCGACCAGCTCTTTTACGTTCTCCATCACTTTCGTGGTGTGGCTGTCGATGTCGTCCTTCCCCACCGGTCCGTTCGAGTTGGCGCCCTGCCCCGCGATGTAGAGCAGTCCGTTGTGCGTGATCAGAGCGGTAATCATCTGCTTTCCGTCGGCGGGCTTGCCGTCACGGTTGAGCTTGCGCACGCCGCCATCCTTGCTCTTGGCCTGGGCGCTGCTGGACATAAATGCTCCCGCACCCACCGCAGATATTACTCCTGCCAGCGAAGTCATCAGCGTTCTACGATTGAAGAGGCTCGAGGTCATGATCAATCTCCTTGAAGTTTGATTCGTTCTTAAAAAAGCAAAAAACTCACGGCAATGCAAAACTGAAAATATCGCTTCCCGCGGCGATGGCCACGTACTGCTTGTCCAGGACGGCGTAGCTCATGGGCGACGCGCTGAAGTCCTGGCCGGTATTGAAGTGCCACAGGGGCTTTCCGGTCCTGGCATCCACGGCCTCAAACGATTGCGCGTCATCGCCGAAGAAAAGCAGGCCAGTGGCAGTCGTCATGGTCCCGCCCGCCGAGCGCGCGTGTCCCACCTGGGGATAGCGCCACGCGAATGCCTGCTTGTCCAGATCGTAAGCCAGAAGGATCTTCTGCGACATTTCCCCGGGAATCCGCTTTGTGCCCGTAGAATAGTATGTCTTTCCTTCCTCGAATTTCTGCGGTTTGGTAAAGAATATCTCGCAGCTTTCCAGCGCCAGGAAATAAACGAAACCGGTTGACTGGTTGTAAGACGGCGCATGCCAGTTGGTGGCGCCATTGAATCCGGGACATATCCGCGTCCCGTCGGGTGTCGGCTTGAGACCGGACAGAATGGGACGGCCTTGCGCGTCAATACCCTTCGCCCAGGTCAGGTTCTTCACGAAGGGTGTGGCGGAAAGAAATTTCCCGTTCGTCCGGTCGAGCACATAGATGAACCCATTCCGATTGGCCTGCACCATCAATTTCCGAGGCTCGCCCTGGTAAACCGTGTCAATCAGAATCGGAGTCTCGGTGGCATCGAAATCAAACAGATCATGCGGCGTGAACTGGAAGTACCACTTCAGCTTCCCGGTATCGGCATCGAGCGCCAGCACGCAACTGGTGTACAGATCGTCGCCCGGGCGCACGCTGCCATCGAAGTCAGGGCTCGCGTTGCTGGTGGTCCAGAACAGCGTGCCGGTTTCGGGATCGTAGGTGCCGGGCATCCAGGCAGTGCCGCCGCCGTGGAGATACATATCCCCGGGCCAGCTCTCGTTGCCAAATTCTCCGGGTCCGGGCAGGGTCCAGAAACGCCATGCCAGTTTTCCCGTGGTTGCATCGAACGCCGCCACAAAGCCGCGCACCCCATCGTCTCCGCCGGACGTGCCGACAATCACTTTGTCCTTCACCACCAGCGGCGCGCCTGTCGCACCGTAGTTCGGGTTCCAGTCCGCATAGGCTACATCCCACAGCAAATTTCCCGAACGCGCATCCAGGCATAACAAATGTGCGTTGTCGGTCTGGCGGTACACTCTTGAGTGCCACACCGCGACCCCGCGGCTGAGATGCCCCGAGGCATCGTCGATCAATCCCTCCGAAATCGGCCACACGTGGTGCCAGATAACGCGCCCGGTGCGCGCATCCAGCGCATAGGTATCATTCGCCGAAGTCACGAACATGACACCGTTCACCACCACCGGCGTCACTTCCAGCCGGTTCGAATTGCTGGAATGAAATACCCATTGCGCCCGAAGTTGGGCGACATTCTCCGGTTTGATCTGGGACAGGCTGCTGAAGCGCCGTCCGGTGAAGTCTCCGTTGTAGGAAAGCCAGTTTGCTCCGGGAGGCTGGGCGATCAGCTGCGTGGGAAGCACGTCGATCACTGCCGCGGTTGATTCCCTGGACACATCGTCCGCCGCCATCATCATCAGGCAACCTACGAGAGCAGCGAGCGCCAGGGTCACTCTTGCGAACAGTCGCGTTCTCTCCACCATCCGAATCAGGCCGCCTTTAAAAGGGGGATTCATGCGCTCGGGTTGACCGACATGCCACGGCGCAGAGCCCAGTCCATTGAATCGATTTAATGGAACCGGGCATTATCCAACGAAAATTGGTTGAATGCAATCACAACGTCCTGATTTCAACTACCCGGCTTTTCTCTGCGTCCTTTGCGTCCTTCCTTTGCGTCCTTTGCGGTTCAAGGTTTTTCGGCGGCCCTGGGCGAGGTCAACCCTTTAACCGCAAAGGGCGCAAAGAAAGGCCGCAAAGAACGCCAAGAGCCAGGACACTTGACCAATTCCTCACAACCTCCCAAACCGCTTGACCGCCTCCTGGATAGATTTGTATTTCTCGATAATCGAGTACATGGAGTGCTCTTTGAAATCCATGTCCTGGGCCAAGGCCAGAACTTTCTCCGCATTCGCCCTGGGCACAATCACCACCCCATCGCCATCGGCTGCGACTATGTCCCCGGGCCGCACCTCCACGCCATCGCACGTCACCGGAACATTCGCTCCCGCAAAACGGTAATGGCTCACTGAGGTTGAGGGAACAATGCCGGTGGCGTAAACGGGAAAGCCGATCTTGGTCAGCTGACCCACATCCCGGACACCTCCGTCGATGACCGCGCCGGCATAGCCGCGCGCGGACATCGCGGTTCCCATGAGGCCACCCATGCCGGCGATGTCAGCTCCATCATCAACCACCATCACCCACACAGAATTCTGCGAGCCCTGATCGATGGCCGCCAGCATGCCGCTCAGCGCCCCGGGGTCCTTGTTGCCCTCATCTTTGCTCAGCTTCACGGTGAGGGCAAAACCGGCGAACCGGGCGGGAAAAATGGGCCGCATCTTATGCGACAGGTACATCTTCCGGCCGGTGAGCTGCTCCAGCGCATCCGACACCGACGCCACTTCAACGTGCCGGTAGCTCTCCAGCAGCGCCTGGCTTTCATTGGCTTGAGGAGCGCCGGCGGACTGCGCCAGAAGACTCAAACTAAGCTGCCACATGACACAGATGAACACAACTCCCACAGCCGCCCACCGACCTTTCCGCCAAAATCTCCTCAATTGCAATTTGTTCATCTCTGCCTCCTGGTTGTATATATGAACGCGGACTCTAGCATTCCTGTCGAGTGATTGTGAAGGTCAATTCTCAGGCTGTCAAAAGGAGCTGCCCCGCATGACTAAGCAAAAATCGAGTTTGCCTCTGAAGCATATTCTTGTCGGACTGTTTGTCTTCACGCTGTTTGTCCAGGCCACCGCATTCGCACAGGAAAGACGCGCGATCAAGTTCCCGGGCACCGAAGGTCTTCCCTTCAGCGATGGAATCGTCGCCGGCAACACGCTCTACGTCGCGGGACAGGAAGGCACGAACGACCAGGGCAAGCTCGCGCCCGGCGGGATCGCCGCCGAAACTCAAGCTGCCCTTGCCAACATCGAGAGGGTCGTCAAGGAAGCCGGCTTCGACATGAAGGACATCGTTTCCGTCACCGTGTTTCTCGCCGATATTCACGAGTTCCCCGAAATGAACAAGGTTTACAAGACCGTGATGCCTGATCCCAAGCCCGCTCGCGCGACCGTGCAGGTAGCTGCTCTGGTCAACAATGCGCGCATCGAGGTATCAGCCATCGCCGTAAAACGAAAATAGCCATATGGCCCGCAAATTACTGGGACTCTCTCTGTTGCTGCTCGTGGCATGCGCTGCATACCTGTGCGCGCCGCCTGCATTGCTGGCGCAGCTGTCCGGCAAGGCTGCGAACGGCGCGGGTGAGGGCAAACAGATTTTTGCCACCACCTGCGCCGCCTGCCATGGGCTCGACGGAGCAGGCGGCGAGCATGGCCCCGATATTTCCCACCGGCGTGAAGTCCAGGGCCTGACGGACCAACGCCTCCAGCAGATTATTCGGGGAGGAATACCGGGCACTGGGATGCCCGCCTTCCGTTCGCTCAGCGAAAGCCAGGTCAAAGCCGTGGTCCGCCATCTCCGCAGCTTGCAGGGTCAGGGCGCAACCGCCGAGGTTTCCGGCGACCCTAGGGCTGGCCGGGCCATCTTCTTTGGCAAGGCCGGCTGCTCGCAGTGTCACATGGCAAAGGGTGAGGGCGGATTCATCGCCTCCGATCTTTCCAGCTACGCCAGCGCGCCCTCGCCAGGCGACATTCGCGATGCGATTACCGATCCCAACCGGAATCTCGATCCGCGAAAGCGCCCGGTGGCGGTCACCACGGCGGGCGGCCAAACCCTGACCGGAATTGTACGCAACGAAGACAACTTTTCCGTGCAACTTCAGACCCCTGACGGCGCGCTTCATCTGTTTGCCAAAACAGAATTACAGAGCATCGAATATCAGCCACGCTCGCTGATGCCCGACGACTACGCCGCCCGGCTCAGCCGTAAAGAACTGGACGATCTCGTCAGCTATCTGGTCAGCATTGCGCGAGGTAAAAGCAAACCGAAGGTAAATGAGGAATGAAACAGCAGCCTGGAATAAGAATACGATCATTTTTTAGCAGTCATGTGAGTGATCGTCTCAGGATCGCCGTGACCGGCGTTGCAGTGCTGTTCGCCGTTTCGCTGCTGGCGACGGCAGCGGATGCACCCGCGCGAACCTTCAAACTCATCGCCGAGTCTCCCCGCTTCTGGAAACTGTTTGATCGCAACGCACAGCTCACGCGCGTCGCCGGCGATTTCGGCTTCACCGAAGGCCCGGTGTGGGACGAATCCGGTTTCCTCTACGTGAGCGATGAAGTGCAGAACAAAATCTTTCGCGTCTTCCTAGACGGCCGCAAAGAAGAGGTGATCTCTCTCGGCGATCCCGACGGCAACACTTTCGACCGGCAGCGTCGCCTGATTGATTGCGCCAGCGTTTTGCGCGCCATCATCGCCGTCACTCCCGAAGGGAAATACACCGTTCTCGCTGACCGCTACGACGGAAAGAAACTCAATAGCCCTAACGACGTTGTGACCGGCCCCGATGGCGCCATCTATTTCACCGACCCCACCCTCGATCTGGTCAAGGGAGAAAAACAGGAAATATCTTTCCAGGGTGTGTACCGCCTCGATGACAAGGGCGGCGTCCGCCTCTTGACTAAAGACCTGACCCAGCCCAACGGGCTGGCGTTTTCACCCGACGGAAAGAAGTTCTACGTGGATGACAGTGAACAGCGAAACATTCGCGTTTACGACGTCGCGCCCGATGGTTCATTAAGCAACGGTCGAATCTTCGGCGAGGAACCCGGTGGACCGCACCAGGGTGTGCCTGACGGAATAAAAGTTGACCGTAAGGGAAATCTGTTTGTAACCGGCCCGAAGGGCATCTGGGTTTGGGACGCGAAAGGCCACCATCTGGGCACCATCGAGATGCCGGAGCAACCAGCCAACCTTGCGTGGGGCGACAACGACTACCAGACGCTGTACATCACGGCGACGACATCGGTGTATCGCCTACGCACCAAGGCGCGAGGCTTCGTGCCTTATCGCGTCCACTGACACTTTCAGCGGGTACTTCTGGGCGGTGCCGCTACCAACCACGTAGGGGCAGATGTCCTCATCTGCCCGGTCGAGCAAAGCTCGACAGGTATTTCCTCATTCAGCTTCGCTCCGCCGGACAGATGAGGACATCTGTCCCTACGCAGCTCGTAAGCCTACTCTCCGACTCCCCGTACTTTTCCACGCAGGACAGTGATCGAAGCTTTGGGCAGGGTGAAGATCGTTTCGGCACCGGCCGCCACCGTGGTGGCAACCGGCGGGTTGTCCGGATCAGCATGGCTGTTCAGCCCGTCGTTGATCCAGACATACTGCTCGCTCCCAAAGGTCACGAACGTGACCGGCCCCGAGAACGACGCGCTCTTTCCGGAATCGTCGAACACCACGCGCACGCCGTGCGGATTGTTCTCATCCCGATTCACCAGCATCAACGACCAATTCCCATCGGGACGATGCACCGCGTAACTCGTCACCAGCGCATTGCCCTCACTGTCCCTGATGTCGGCCGACGACTGGAACATGGTGTGCACGCCGGAACGATGCTGCACCCACTCCAGGTTGATCATGTGGGCCGCGAAATACGGTGAGGTATAGCCCTTGATGTCATAGTGTTCATTGGAGACAAAGTTCGACCACGAAGCCCAGCCCAGGCAGCTGTCCTGCAGGCCCTGCGGCTGAATCGGCGAGTGATAGAAGGCGGCGCCACCACCCTCGAAGAACGATCCGATATTGTCAGCCAGCCACAGCGCCGCAAAAATCGTGGTCATCGGCCCGGTCAGCGAGGCCGCCAGATGATTTTCCGTCACCATCAAGGGAACGTGTTTCGGGACGCCGTCATCCCTCCACACCTGCAGAACGTGCTTCATCAGTTGCGGCTCGGTGTAGAGAGTTTTCCAGGTGATGGTGCAGGGCTCAAACGGATAGTGCTCGAAAGATACGAAAGAGAGATCGTCCAGGCGGCCGTGCGCCTTCAGGTAGTCCACAAACCGCCCCATCCATGACGTCCGGCCCTGCGCGTCCGGCCACACCGTTATGTCTTCATTGACCCCTTCGAAAATCGGCCCGCCCAGTTTCAGTTTCGGATCAACCTTGTGAATCGCCGTTGCCCATTGCAGGTAGAGCGCCGCATAGTCCTCCGGCATGGCATGCTTGCCGTCAGGCTCCTCGCCCATTTCCACATATCCGATGCGATAGCCGCGCTTCTCAATGTAGGCGATCTGCGCCGCCGCATCGTCGGGCGTTCCGTACAACATGCTGACCGGAATCATCGCCGGCAGATTGTTCGTCAGCCCGCTGGTGAAGAAGAGATCGAAGCCGCTGTGCTGGTAGCCTCCGCCTTCATATACATCTTCATCCGAATGCCACGGGTCAATAGACGAAGCGCAAAATGTGGTTCGCTTTTCGCCAGGATCTTTCGCCGCCTCCGAAAACGCGCCGCCCCGGTCCACCGTGCCGGCTTCGATTTGCTGAATCGCATACCCCACGCAATTGCGCACGTCGCCCGATCCGTGTTCATCGCAGGTATTCGAGGATTCAGTCATGAGCACACGCAGAAAGCGCGTCGAAACGGGCGTATCCGCAAGTTTCAGCGTGCCCGTGCCACCTCGGGATTTGTTCACTACGCCGGACGCAAAAGCTTTCCACTCACCCTTGGGCCCTCCGTCGAAGTCGAGCGCGTCCCCGGTCCCCACCCAATACTCCACCTGATATTTGGTAGCGTACGGACTCGCCCAGGCGATGCGCACTGCGTTCACCGGCTTGTTCGCTTTCAAATCCACAATCACCCACTGCGGATGAAGCGCGTCGCTCTCGCCGGTAAACTTGCTGGTTAGGTAGGGGTTGCTTTTCCAGTAAGACAGATTCGGACCTTGAACCGGCCGGTCGCCGCTGGTCGCGAAACCCCGGTGCGGCAGCGCATAGGCCAGGATGTATCGGATGGGTTCCTTCAACTCCGTACTGCCGGTGAAGTATCCGCTGCGGTGCGCAGCATCGCTCCAGGCTCCGTTTTCCGTCCAGTGCCAGGCCGCCATGCGCAGCTCAGTGTTATTGCGATAGGTGATCGGACCCCAGCCGGCGGAAAGTGATTCCTGAAGGATATGCGGCGAGTAAACCATGTCGATGTCGCGGCGCGACAACACATCGATCGAACTGCCCAGCGCGCTGTCGGGGTCAAACGAATTGATGGCATGGCCCGCCTCAACCCGCACCGTCCCGGTCTGCGCTACTGTGGCGTCCGCCGCGGACTGGGCCAAAGTGCGATTTGGCTGCGCCGCAATACAAACGGCCACGATGGCCATCGCTATCGCGCTCGATAGCCTCTGAAGCACCCGCCCCTCCACTCCGCCTGAAGTCATCTCCATCTCAAGTCCTCTCATTCTGACCACGGAAACGGCCTCCGGGTTTAGAGTAGCGCCGGCGTCCCGCCGGCTGTCGTGCGGGCGTCCCGCCCGCACCCGCCGAGGGCAAAGCTCGGGGCAGGCTCCGGGCCCGTCCCGCCCGCACCCGCCGAGGGCGAGACGCCCTCGGGACAGCCGGCAAGATGCCGGCGCTACACAGGCCGTGAATCTTCTCAGCATTGCAACGCGCGAATTCTAGCATCGCCGCCGCTCCCGGCGACGAAAATGAGCTGCTTCATGTTCTGATATTCTGTTCGCGATCTCTCACGGCCCGGAGAACTGATCCCATGAGATTCCATTTTCTTTTAGTCGTATGTGTGCTGTTCACCATGGCGCTCCCTCCAATTTCAAAGGCCGCGGACCAGCCCACGCGCGAGGTCGCCATCACCATCGACGATCTGCCCGCCGGCTCCGCCAGTTCGATGTCCGCTGCAACCCTGCTCGACATGACCACGAAGCTGCTGACTACGCTCCGCGACCAGAAAATTCCGGTAGTCGGATTTGTCAATGAGCGAAAGCTCTATAAGTTCGGCGAGGTTGACGACCGGATTAAAGCTCTCCGAATGTGGCTCGACTATGGTTTTGAGCTCGGCAATCATACCTACAGCCATTCGTCGCTCAATAAGGTTGGACTGCAGGCGTGGGAAGACGACATTGTGCAAGGCGAGACCGTCACTAAACTGCTGCTCGCCGAACACAACATGAAGCTCCGCTATTTCCGCCATCCCTACCTCGACACCGGCCGCGACCTTCAAACCCGGCGCCAGGCGGAAGCCTTTCTCGCCAACCGCGGCTACAGCATCGCCCCCATAACTCTTGACGCCTGGGACTGGATGTACGCCGGGGTTTATGAAGATGCCAAGAAGCGCGGCGACACCGCCCTGCAGGACGAGCTCACCAAGAGTTATCTCTCCTACAGCGACCAGGTCTTCGCCTACACCGAACAACTGGCGAAACAGACGATCGGCTACGAGCCCAAACAAATCCTGTTGCTGCACGCCAATCAACTCGAAGCCGACCACATCGGCGAACTGCTCGGCCTCATTCTTAAACGGGGCTACCACTTCATCACGCTGGGTGACGCCCTGGGCGATCAGGCATACGGCCTGCCCGATACGTATGTCGGAGAGGAAGGCACCGGCTGGATCGATCACTGGGCGGTTACTCAAGGCAAGCCCCCGCAGGGCGCTCCGGTCTTTCCACAATGGGTGATTGACCGCTCCAAGGTCCTGCACCAGCCACAACCCTAATGGCCGGCAGAGAGCTGCCGGACCGGGACGAAACTGCGGGTGCCTGCTTTGCGAACTTTGCGCTCTTCTTCGCGTCCTTTGCGGTAAAAGGGCTCGACGGCTCCTGAATCCTCTTGGAACCTTAACCGCAAAGTCGCCGGGAAAGCCGCAGACAATACCAAAGCCTTACCAGACGTGTATCATGTTGAGTTCCAACTGAGCATCCTCATGGACGCGCTGCTCCTCCACCGTCTGCACTTCGCTTTCACTGTCACCTATCACTATTTGTTTCCGCAGCTGACCATGGGGCTGGCGCTGCTGATCGTGGTACTCAAAACGGTTGCCTTGGTCCGGCACAACGAGCGCTACAACCAAGCCGCGCGCTTCTGGGCGAAGATCTTCGCCATCAATTTCCTGATCGGTGTCGTAACTGGTATTCCCATGGAATTCCAGTTCGGCACTAACTGGGCGCAGTTCTCCCGCTCCACCGGCGGCGTGATCGGACAACCCCTCGCCATGGAAGGCGTCTTCTCCTTCTTTCTGGAATCCGCCTTCCTGGGTCTTTTCCTCTTCGGCGAGAAGCGCCTTTCTCCTTGGGCGCACTGGGCATCTGCCTTCCTGGTTTTTCTGGGTTCATGGATATCCGGCTTCTTCATCATCGTCACCAACGCCTGGATGCAGCATCCCGTCGCCTATCAAGTTCTTCCCAACGGATCGTTTGAGGTCACGAGTTTTTGGGGACTGCTGATGAACCCCTGGGCACTGCTGCAATATGCCCACAACATGTCGGGCGCGGTCATCACCGGCTCGTTCGTGATGTGTGCGGTGGGGGCGTTCTACCTTTTGGAGAAACGCTTCGAGGAACACGCCAGGATTTTTGTCCGCGTCGGCGTGATCGCGGGAGCGATTTCCTGCGTCACCCAGATCTTCCCCACCGGAGACCTGCATGGCCGCTATCTGGCCAAGCACCAACCCGCGGCCATTGCCGCCATGGAAGGCCTGTTCAGCTCACAGGCGGGTGCGCCGGTGGTTTTGATGGGGCAGCCAAACGAAACCACTCAAAGCATCGACAACCCCATCGTCATCAATAACATGTTGAGTTTCTTGATTTACGGGACTACGCGCGCGGAAGTGAAGGGACTGGACCAGTTTCCCCGCGACCAGTGGCCCTCGCCGCTCCCCCTGCTCTTCTACAGCTATCACATCATGGCCGGACTGGGCACATACTTCGTGGCGCTGATGTTGCTGGCCGTGTTTCTTCTATGGCGCGGAACGCTCTTCCACACTCGCTGGGCCCTGTGGCCCCTGCTGCTGAGTTTTCCCCTGCCTTACATCGCCAACACAGCGGGCTGGATGACGGCTGAAATCGGCCGCCAACCCTGGGTGGTTTACGGGCTTATTCGCACCTCCGACGGATACTCAAAGAATGTATCGGCCGGCAATACTCTGTTCACTCTGCTGGGATTCATGGGGATGTACACCGTGCTCTCGATCCTGTTCATCGTTCTGGTGTACCGCACGGTGAGCGAAGGACCGAGCACCGGCGTCGCGCCGCCATTGGCGCGCTTGACACCAAGTCAGGGCGCCTGAGGTTGGCATACAAATAGCGGAGCTTCGCTCCGCCGGACAGCCGAGGCGGCTGTCCCCACGCGGTTTACGAAGGAAAGAGAATGGGATTCATCTGGTTTTGGATCGTCGCCGTCATGCTGGCCGCCTACGTCGTGCTCGACGGCTTCGACCTCGGAGTCGGCATCCTGCATCCTGTGCTGGCGCGCAGCGAATCTGACCGGCAGATCATGCTCAGAAGTATTGGCCCGGTCTGGGATGGCAACGAAGTCTGGTTGCTGGCCGGCGGCGGCACTCTTTACTTCGCCTTCCCTGCCCTTTACGCGGCCGCATTCAGCGGTTTCTATCTGGCCCTGATGATTGTGCTGTGGTTGCTCATTCTGCGCGGCGCCAGCATCGAACTGCGCGTGCATATCGACGATCCCCTCTGGCGGTCTTTCTTTGACGCTCTGTTCTTTCTCTCCAGCGCACTGCTGGCCGTGTTCTTTGGTGCCGCCCTGGCCAACGTAATTCGCGGCGTTCCCCTGCAGGCGGACGGCTATTTCTTCCTTCCCCTCTGGACCAACTGGCGGGTCGGCCCTAAACCCGGCATTCTGGACTGGTACACCGTCATCGGCGGCGTGGTCGCCCTGGTGGCCTTGGCCGTTCACGGCGCGCTTTATCTCGCGGTGAAGACCGAAGGTGAGTTGCAGGAGCGCGCCCGCACTTTCGTCCGCCGGTTCTGGGCCGTGCTATTCGGCATTACCGTGGTCAGCCTGGTCGCAACCATCGCGGTTCGGTCCGACGCACTGGCTAACTATTCCGCCTTTCCGCTGGCCTATGCCGTTCCAGTTGTGGCGCTGGGTTCGTTGGGCGGTATGCTTTATTTTTGCCGCGGAAAATCCGATCGCAAGGCCTTCATCTCCTCGTGTATCTATCTTGCCGCCATGCTGGTGGGCGCCGCGATTTCCCTGTACCCGCGCCTCCTGCCCTCCAGCAACGATCTGGGACGCGACATCACGGTGCAGAATGCGCTCTCCGGACCCTACGCCCTCCGGGTAGGTTTGGCCTGGTGGGCATTCGGCATGGTCCTCGCGCTGATTTACTTCGTCGTCGTCTATCGCATGTTCCGCGGCAAGGTGACCCTCGACGGAGGCGGCTACGGGCATTAGTTCATCTCTTCCCGTCGAAACCAGATGAATATTCTGGAATTCACCGCCCTGGTCTTCCTCGGCTCCATGATTGCCGGCCTGCTGGGAGCGTTGACCGGTCTCGGCGGTGGCGTGGTCCTGGTCCCGCTGCTGGCTCTGTTTTTCAAAGTGGACATCCGTTACGCGATTGGCGCATCGCTGGTCTCTGTGATTGCCACTTCTTCGGGTGCGGCGGCCGCGTACGTGAAAGAGGGATTCTCCAATATCAGGATCGGCATGTTTCTGGAGATTGCAACCACCCTGGGCGCGCTGCTGGGTGCGTTTCTGGCCGTATGGGTCCCTGCCAACGCGATCGCCGTGATTTTTGGCACCGTACTACTGATCTCAGCACTTCTCTCACGCAAGCCTCGTTCCCTGGCGGAACGGAATATACCACCTGATCCCCTGGCCACGCGACTGCGCCTGAACGGCAGCTTTCCTGACCTGGAGGGAATGCGGAGCTACAATGTCCAGCGCGTGCCTGCGGGCTTCAGCATAATGTTTGGGGCGGGCGCTTTGTCCGGACTCCTGGGCATCGGCTCCGGCGCCATGAAGGTTCTCGCCATGGACCAGGCCATGAAGATTCCCTTCAAGGTCTCCACCACCACCAGCAACTTCATGATCGGCGTCACCGCCGCCGCCAGCGCCGGCATTTATCTGCACCGTGGCTATATCGACCCTGGACTCTCCATGCCCGTCATGCTTGGCGTTCTGGCCGGCTCGCTGGTGGGCACGCGGATTCTGGTCAAAGCGGAAACCAAGTGGTTGCGCATCATATTCAGCGCGGTAATTGTGCTGTTGGGAATCGAAATGCTCTACAAAGGCCTTACCGGAAACCTGTGAAATCGTCAGTGGTGAACAGAACCTCGACTGAATGAAAAAACATGATGAGAAAGTGATCACCGAACATGCCTCAAAAGACAATGACCGACCAGAGAATCGAGAATGTCCTGGGAAACCTGCTGCGCATCGGCGTGGGCCTTTCAGCTGCTATCGTCTTTTGCGGCGCCATCATTTATCTGGCCCGGAACGGCCATGCGCCCGCCTCTTATCGCGTCTTCGAAGGCGAACCTTCCGACCTGCACAGTCTGCACGGTATCGCGCGTGAGGCCTTCGCACTGAACGGCCGCGGCATCATCCAACTGGGCCTGCTGTTCCTGATCGCCACTCCCGTGGCTCGGGTAATATTTTCGATTTGGGGATTTGCCGCCGAGCACGACCGCATGTACGTGGTCTTCACCGTGATCGTGCTTGCCATCCTTCTCTTCAGTCTGGTCGGATCGCAAATGTAGAAGTCGATTTTCTTTGCGTCCTTTGCGACCTTTGCGACCTCCTTTGCGTCCTTTGCGGTTAAAAGGTTTGCTTACTCTACAGCAACGCCAACCTCCTTGAACCGCAAAGGACGCAAAGACAAAACGCGAAGGACGCAAAGAACCTCAAATACGCCGCACCAGCCCCGCATCGGTTGCCTTGGTATTCCGCACCAGCAACAGGACCAGAATCATCCCCACGAACGGAACCAGCCCCGCGGTAATCACGATCGGATCAAACGAATGCGTTGCCGCCGCCTGGCGGGCATCGGAAAAATATCCGATCAGCTTGAAGGCAACGATGGTCCCGATCCCCGCGCCCGCGCCTCCCATGCCGCTGACTGAAGCCACCGAGTCGCTGTGGTAAAGGTCCGAGGGCAGCACGTTGGCCATGGTCGAGAAAGCCGCATAGGCGAAGGTCGCCAGTCCGAAGAGAAACGCCAGCCAGTACAGATTGGTGGTAAAGATCGTAGGGATGAGCAGGGTGACGCCGATCCCGCCAAAAATTACCAGCGCCTTTCGGGCCGCCCCCAGCGACCATCCCCGCCGCACCAGGTAGCCGGATATCCATCCCGAAAAGAAGTTGCCCGCATCGGCGGCGACGAACGGTATCCACACCGCAATCAACCCGCTCCTCAGTTCGATTCCTTTCGCCACCAGGTAAATCGGAAACCAGTCGGTAACGAAAAACCACACGGGGTCGGTGAACGTCCGCGCGATGATCGTTCCCCAGGTCTGCGGCAGTTTCAAGAGCTCGGCCCACCGCGGACGCTTGCGGTTGGCAGCCGGTAAATCGGACTCCCGGTCCGCCATGATCATCGATAACTCGTCCTCGCCGATGCGCGGATGCGTCTCCGGCGGATAGTAAAACCGGCGCCATGCCATCAACCAGATAAAACCGAGCACGCCCGGAATCATGAATGCCGGACGCCATCCCCAGCGAAAGTAAATCCACAAAACGATAAAGGGCGCGATGGCCCCTCCGACTGAAGATCCGCTGTCAAAGAAGGCCGTGGCCAGTCCGCGCTCCCGCCTGGGAAACCACTCGGAGACGGCTTTGGTCGCGGCCGGCCAGTTCGCGGATTCTCCTGCTCCCAGCAGAAAACGAAATCCTGCAAAACTGCGGAAGCCCGTTGCCAGCGAGGTCAGCATCGAGACCACCGAATACCAGACGACCGTGAAGGTCAGACCACGCCGGGTACCAACACGATCCACGAACCGCCCGCACAGCGCCATGCCCAACGAGTAAGCGACCCGGAACGCGATCACGATGTTGGCGTAGTCGCTGTTGCTCCAGTGATGTTCCAGCTTGAGGTAAGGCGCAAGCACCGAGAGCGTCTGACGGTCGATGTAATTAATGACTGTCGAGGCAAACAGCAGACTGGCAATCCACCAGCGCAGGGAGGAAATGACCCGCGGCCTGATGACATTCGACTGTCCGGCTGGCGCCATGGCATGGGGACGGCGGGTGATAGACGGGCCTCGATTCCGTGGCGATCACATCTTAAGCGGAAGCCAACACAGCCGGGCTAAGCAGCGCCGCGGAATTTGTGTCCAGATACACGGTCGCATTCGGATGCGTGCGCAGGATCGAGGCCGGAGCCATGGGACTGATCTCGCCTTCAAAGCACGCTTTGATCGCTTGCGCCTTGCGCGTGTCCGGCACCACCGCAAGAATCTCCTTCGCCTTCAGAATCTGGCGCACCGACATCGAGATGGCTTGCGTCGGCACCTGCGACAGGTCCGCGAACCAGGCCTCGCCCACTTGTTGCATCCGGCAGGCTTCGTCCAGGGTGACGATCAGGTATGGGTCTTCGATCTCAAAATCAGCCGGTGGATCATTGAATGCTAGATGTCCATTCTCGCCAATGCCCAGGAACGCGATGTCAATGGGCGCGGAGGCCAAATCCTTTCCCACGCGCCGAACCACTTCCACGGCATCGCCATCACCGTCGAGCAAGTGATATTTAGTAATTCCTGTTTTCTCCACCAGTTGCTCCAGCAGCATCTTGCGAAAGCTGCCGGGATGCGTAATCGGCAGCCCGATGTATTCATCCAGGTGAAAGACCTCAACCCGCTTCCAGTCAATGCCGGGCTCGCGGGTGAGCGTGTCGAGGAACAGAAGTTGTGACGCGGCCGTCGCGGCGATGATGCGGGCCTGTCCGCGATCGCGAAGGGCGCGGCGAATCGCATTTGCCGCTTGCCCGGCGGCAGCCTTGCTGGCCGCACTCTTGTCGTTGAATACCTTGAGCGCCATGTGGGAAGTCCTGGCCGCCATCAATTCGGCGGTTTGAAGTGCGGCGATTATACAAGACCAGGGTCCCGCTTTCTATTGGCCAATAACGATTAAATAGCGTGGGCCTCATCGTCAAAATGGTTGCCAAGAAGGAGCACCGCTCTTTAGACTGTGGCGCACGCAAATTTCCACTCAGGATGCTCATGCCTTCAATCCCGGCTGCTTCACACCTGCTGTCCGGAAGGTGGTTGACTCGCTTTCTCCCTGTCGCGCTTTTCCTGTTGATCGCGACATCCTCGTGGAATGAGAGCCTGGCGCAAACCGTTCAAGTCGATGCCACGCCCAGCCACGTGGTCAACAAATTCAGCCCGCTATACGCACTGGGCACCACCGTGGACCGCGTACCCAGCAACTCCACCGACATGTTCTTCCGCCCCGATCAACTGAAACAAGTCCTGTCCGCTGGATGGGGCTCGGTCAGCTATCGTCAGAACACCGAGCTATTCGTGCAAGCCTGGCACTGGAATCCCAGGGGCAAGTGGAGCGATCCCTCCGGCAAAGGCTACTTCACCGGAGACGCCACTCCGACCAGGGAATCGATCCGCCACTCCTACGGCTATTCCCTGCAGCACCGCGGCTTCACCCGCAACGGCGGCACCGAATTCGACGGCTTCTCGCGCCTCGATGACGGCGACCTGAACACCTACTGGAAGAGCAATCCATATCTCACCCAGGGATTCACCGGTGAAGCGGATTCTCTTCATCCGCAGTGGGTGGTCATCGACCTCGGCACCAAGCAGGACGTAAACGCCATTCGCATTGCCTGGACCGAACCGTATGCCCGCGCCTACCAGGTACAGTACTGGACCGGCGAAGATGCCATGGACGACCAGGGCAACGGTGAATGGAAGAACTTTTCTACCGGAGCCGTGACCGAGGGCAAGGGCGGCACCGTAACTCTTCCTCTGGACTCGTCTCCGGCCAGCGCGAGGTTCGTTCGTATCCTGATGACGACATCCTCGAACACCTGCGACACCCACGGTTCGAGCGACCGTCGCAACTGCGTAGGCTATGCCATCCGCGAAATCTATCTGGGAACAATCGATGCCCAGGGAAATTTCAAAGACCTGCTGCACCATTCTGCTGACCAGCAACAGTCCCTTACCTACTGCTCGTCGGTCGATCCCTGGCACCAGCCTTCCGATCTGTACGTCGCGCCCGATCGAATGGAGTCGGGAGACCAGCCCGGCCTCGACCTCTTCTACACCAGCGGCATCACCCGCGGACTACCCGCAGTGATTCCCGTGGCCATGCTTTACGGCACGCCGGAAGATTCTGTGGCCCAGATGACTTATCTGAAGAAGCGCGGATATCCCGTCTGGTATGTCGAGATGGGCGAAGAGCCCGACGGCCAGTACATGCAGCCCGAGGATTACGGCGCATTCTATTTGCAGTGGGCCACAGCCCTTCATCGTGTGGACCCGAGTTTCAAGTTAGGCGGGCCCGTCTTCGAAGGTGTCACCGAGGACATCAAGGCCTGGCCGGACGCACAAGGCAGAACTTCCTGGTTCGGCCGCTTCCTCCATTACTTGAAGGCCCACGGCCGCCTTTCCGACCTGGCCTTCATGTCGTTCGAACACTATCCTTATGACGGCTGCGAGACTCCGTGGAAAAATCTTTACCAGGAACCGCAACTGCTCACGCACATCATGCAAGTCTGGCGTGACGACGGTCTGCCGCCCAACGTCCCGCTGCTCGATACCGAAACCAACGCCCACGGTGGCGAAGCTTCGGTCGAAATCTTCGGGGCCCTGTGGCTGGGCGACACCTTCGCCGGCTTTCTGACCGCCGGCGGCCAGGCCACGTTCTACTACCACGCGCTCTCCTACTCGCCGGCCCACCCGGTGTGCCCTAACAGTTGGGGGACGTATCACATGTTCATGGTGGACCCGAATTACCAGATCCGGTCACGCACCTCGCAGTTCTTTGCCGCCCAGCTGCTCACCCAGGAGTGGTCACAGCCGGTTGACGCCGAGCATCGACTCTTCTCCGCTGCCAGCGACATCAAGGACGCCGACGGCCATGTGCTGGTTACAGCCTATGCCGTGCTCCGTCCCGATGGACAGTGGTCACTCCTGCTGATCAACAAGGACTATGACAACCCGCATGCCGTGCGTATCAAATTCCATGACGGCGACAGCAATACGGAGAGCTCCTTTGCAGGGCCAGTTGCGATGGTCACTTTCGGAAAGGCCCAATATGAGTGGCACCCGGGTAGAAAAAAAGGCTACGCCGATCCCGACGGCCCCGCCGCAACCTCCACAATCGACGTCGGCGCCGGCGCGCAATATACGCTGCCACCTGCATCAATGACCGTGGTGCGTGGCCGGGTGAAGCCTGTGGCGCCGTCCAAAACTGAGTAGAAACCAGAACGAGTCGGTCGGAGGAAAGATGAAATTACTGCGCTACGGTTTACCGGGCGAGGAGAAGCCCGGCGTCCTGGCCACGGACGGCACCATCCGCGATCTGTCGAACCTCATCCCCGATCTCGCTGGGCCGGCCTTGCTTCCCGATTCGCTGGAAAAGCTGCGCCAGGCAGATATCTCGGATTTACCTCGCGTTCCCGGCAAACCCCGCCTTGGCCCGTGCGTGGGCGGCGTGGGAAAGTTCATCTGCATCGGTCTGAACTATTCCGATCACGCCGCCGAATCAGGCATGGCAGTCCCCGCCGAACCGGTTGTCTTCATGAAAGCCACATCATCCATTTGCGGCCCGGACGATGACGTCGTAATTCCGCGCGGGGCAAAAAAAGCAGACTGGGAAGTTGAACTCGGCGTGGTCATCGGCAAGCCCGCCAAGTATGTAGATCAGGCCGATGCCCTCTCCCATGTTGCGGGATATTGCGTGGTCAATGATCTTTCAGAGCGAGCCTTCCAGCTCGAAGGCACCGGCCAGTGGGTCAAAGGAAAGAGCGCCGACACCTTCGGTCCCATTGGGCCATGGCTGGTCACACCAGATGAAGTTCCCGACCCGCAGAATCTGGACCTATGGCTGGAGGTTGATGGTCACCGCTATCAGAATGGATCCACCAAAACCATGGTCTTCGGCGTGGCCTACCTGATCAGTTATCTAAGCCGGTTCATGAGCTTGCGCACCGGCGACGTCATCTCCACCGGCACGCCTCCCGGCGTGGGTCTCGGTCAAAAACCGCCGCTCTACCTGCGCCCCGGTAACCGCATCAAGCTAGGCATCCCAGGCCTCGGTCAACAGGAACAGAAAGTGGTGGCCGACTCAATCTAATCCGCTGAGAACCGAGAACTAAAATCTGAGATCTGAGATCCAGAACCGGACCTCGGACTTCGGACTTCGGACTTCGGACCTATATGTCTTGGCTCTCACATCTCAGATTTTAGTTCCCGGTTCTCAGGAGATTAAAGTCCGAGGTCCGAGCCCCGAAGTCCCGTCAAGTCAACTTTGGTACCGTCCTCGCCCGCCTCCCTGGCGGGATCCCCAGATTCCCATTTAGAGCTCCTCGGAGAAATAAAGGGGGATTTAACAGGGCCCGTCACTGCAGGCAAGTCAGGCAGATGGTAGTCCTGGGTTCAGCGGTTTCGCAGCTCCCAGGTGCTTATGAATTTTCGCGTGCGCGCTCACGTCCTCGTGTGTCTGCTATTTTGTGCCGGGCTGGCGTCCGCCCAGATCACAACCCCCCGCACTGAACCCGGGCCATCGACCTCTCTCGCCAGCAGCCAATCGCGTCAACGCGAACAGTGGTTCCGCCATGGGCGTATGCTTCCCGGACGCTCCGCGGCGGCGCTGCGCTATCGGGCCCAGCGGCAGAAGCTGCAACTGCGGGCCTTCCGCTCCGTACCACAAGCGGCTGGACCAGCCGCCATCCCACGCGTCGCCGCCGGCACGGTCTGGACGCCGCTGGGTCCAGCTCCTTTGGCCTCCGACGCAACCGGACTGGGGGTGCAGGACTACGGCCCGGTTGCGGGCCGCGTCACCGCCGTGGCTGTCGATCCGGCCGACGGCACCGGCAATACCGTGTACATCGGCGGCGCGTATGGCGGGGTCTGGAAATCCACCAATGCAGGCGCCCTCAGCCCGGACACTTCAAGTGTTACTTGGACTCCGATCACCGACGATCAAGCCACTCTGGCCGTGGGCTCAATCGCCATCCAGCCCCAGTTGACCAGCCCCGATGCACGCCGGAGTGTAGTGCTGGCAGGCACGGGCGAGACTAACAGCTCCGCCGACTCCTACTACGGACTGGGCATTCTTCGCTCCGCCGACGCCGGCGGCACCTGGACCTCGATTTCGCAGGACAGCACCGGCACTCGATCTTTTGCCGGCCTCGGCTTCAGTCAGATCGCATTCAGCACCGTGAACCCCAGCGTGGTGGTCGCCGCGGCCGCCGGGGCAACGCAGGGCGTGATCGAAGGCCTCGAGGACCCCGTGACGGCCAATCGCGGACTCTACTACTCCAACGACGGCGGACTGTCGTGGAACTACGCCACCGTCAAAGATGCAGGCCTCATCATTGATCCGAGTTCGGCGACCTCGGTGGTGTACAACGCAACCAGCGGGCAGTTTTTCGCCGCCATCCAATGGCACGGCATTTATTCTTCGACCGATGGGGCGACCTGGGACCGCCTGAACAGCCAGCCCGGAGGCCTGAGTCCAGTCTCCTGTCCCGCCACCCCTACCTCTTCGACCTGCCTCTTGTATCGCGGAGAATTTGCCGTCGTGCCCGGACGCAACGAGATGTATTTCTGGTACGTGGACGGAAACAACAGCGACCGGCTGATCTGGCAGACCAAAAACGGCGGTACCAGCTGGACTCAAATCAATGATGACGGCATCACCAACTGCGGTGACGTGTTGGGTGGCTGCGGTACCGGACAGGGCGGCTACAACCTGGAACTGGCCGCCGTCCCTGACGGACAAGTGACCGACCTTTATGCCGGAGCAGTGAATCTTTACAAGTGCAGAATCACCACCGCATCGCCCAGTTGCAACGGCAGCGCGCCCGATACCTTCATCAATCTCACGCACGCCTTCGGATGCCCGCCGAATTTCGGCTCAATCGCGCACGTCCATCCCTACCAGCACGCCCTGGCCTTCCTGCAGACCAGCGGCAACACCCGAGTGGTGATGTACTTTGCCAACGACGGCGGAATCTACCGCGCCCTGGATGGCTACACCGGACTTCTCACCGGCGCCTGCGGCGGCAGCAACCAGTTCGACAGCCTCAACCAGACCCTGGGATCGATCACCCAATTCATTTCCTTTTCACAGCATCCTACTGACCCCAATACGCTTTTGGGAGGCGCGGAAAACAACGGCTCGCCCGCAACCAGCACCTCACAAAGCAACCCCAGTTGGGTCAGCGTCAACGCCGGCGGCGGCGGATACAACCAGATCAACCCCGATAATCCCACGGAATGGTTTACCGCCAACACCGATGTGAGCATCGAACGTTGCGCCCTGGGGGTTGACTGCCGGGCGCAGGATTTCAGCAGCGGGCTGGTAGTTTCGAACGCCACCGTGGGCGGCGACTCCGGGCCGTTTTTCACGCCCTTTATTCTGGACCCGCAAAATTCCGGAGAGCTCCTGGTGGGAACCTGCCGGGTGTGGCGCGGCGCCACCGACGGCAGCAGATTCTCTCCCCTCACCAATAATCTCGAGACCGGCGGCTCCGAAAGCTGCACTGGCAGCGAGATCAACCTGGTGCGAGCGCTGGCCGCGGGTGGCATCAAGGACACCGCCGGATTCTCCAACGTGATGTACGCAGGAACCGATGGCCTCGGCCCGCTCATCCCCACCGGAGGCCATGTCTGGGTGGCCACAAATGTCAGGGCCGGTGCGGACGCGTGGATCGACCGCACCGGAACAACCAACCCCTCCGGATTCCCCATCTCCGCGATTGCAATTGACCCATCCGACTCCACCGGCCGCACCGCCTACATGACGATCATGGGATTTCACGTCTCGCACGTCTGGAAGACAACTGATGCTGGCGCATCCTGGATCGACTTCAGCGAAAGCTTGCCCGACGCGCCCGCCAACGCAGTGCTGGTGGACGGAACCGCAAGCACGGTCTATGTCGGCACCGATGTAGGAGTTTTTGCGAGCAGCACGGCCAGCCCGGTCTGGACTGAGGTTGGGCCGGCCCCGGAAAGCGGGCAAGCCGGATACTTGCCCAACGTTGCCGTTACTGCGTTACGCATGTTCAATTCCGGGGGGACCAGAAAACTGCGCGCTTCTACTTACGGCCGTGGGATATGGGAATTCACCCTGGCCTCAGGACCAGATTTCATATTCGCCTCCCCCGACAACGAGTTGACCGCATTTGCCGGGCAGAACGCTGCATTCGCTGCCAGCCTGCTGGCGGAAAACGGCTTCAGCAGCGCCGTGAATCTGAGTTGCACCCGGCGCGCTACTCCCCCGCCGCCATCTTGTTCGGTAACTCCCGCTTCGGTGACACCATCTGTTTCAGGTGCCGCCTTCAGCGTGTCCGCTGGCGGTCCCGTGGGCGATTACTTGTTCAACGCTCATGGCGTGGGCAGCGACGCAAATACGACCACCCGCGATTTCTCTCTCACTCTGCACGTGGTGGATTTCAACCTGACCGCGCCCGCGCCCGGCAGCCTGACGGTGAATCCGTCTAGCGTTTCCGCGCCCACGGCGTTTGACGTGACCGCATCAGGCACGTTCAACCAGGAAGTGACTCTTTCCTGTAGCGGTTTGCCGGCTGGGGCCGCGTGCAATTTCGACTTACCCTCCGCGTTTCCGTTTTCCGGCGGCCCGGCGAACGTGACCATGACGATAAGCACGGGTGCCGGCACGCCCCTGGGGACATTCCAGATTTCCATCAACGGCTCGGTCGCTGGCGGACCGACCAGGACTCAAACCCTGTCCCTGACGGTCCGCACCGGAAGCACCAGCAATCCCGATTTCGCCATTGCGGTCAGCAACCCGTCGCTGACCGCAAATCCGAACGAAGCGGTTGTGTTCAATGGCACACTCACGGCCTCCGATGGATACAAAAGCGCGGTCAATCTTCGTTGTTCTGGCGCCGTGCCCCTCACCTGCACGCCCTCGCCCGCCATCCTTGTCCCGTCCACCGCGGGCGCGCCATTTACCGTGACCGCAAGCAACGATGCGCAGAACCATTTCAACTTCGCCATCGACGCTACCGGAACCGACGCGGATCAGGTCCACAAATCGGCCCCGGTGGAACTCATCGTCGGCTTCAATTTTGTCATCAATAACAATTCCGCCGCCCAGACCGTCAAGGCCGGACAAACCGCCAGCTATAACATGGACGTGGTGCCGCTAGGAAATGGCAGCGTATTTCCGGCCAACGTAACCTTGTCGTGTTCGACCGCCACTCTGCCCCCTTTGACCACATGCTCATTCACCCCCAGCCTCGTGGCTGCAGGCCAAGGAGACACGAACGTGGTGGTAAAGCTCCAGACCACCGCGGCCTCCGTCTCGCAGCTGGCAGCGCCACACGTGATGTGGTACGACCTGGGCGTGTCGCTCGCGGCAATCATCGCTCTAGGCCGATTGAAACAACCTCGCAGACGGCGTAAGAAAAACTGCTTGCGCCTCGTTATCCTTGGCATGCTGCTCACCTTGCTCATAGCCTGCGGCGGAGGCAGCAGCGGTCCCGGCGGAGGAGGTGGGGGAGGCGGCGGTGGCGGCGGCGCAGGCCATCCCGGAACTACTCCCGGAAACTACACCATCACCGTCACCGGTGCGGTGGGCTCGGTTACGCGGAACGTGGATGTCGCACTGACCGTACAGTAGCAAGTGAGGGTCGGACACTCCTGTTCGACACTCTTGACTTTACTTTTCATGGTCGGAGTCCCCACTGAGCAGGTGTGGTGTGGTCGCGGGCGACTCGCCCGCGGCGTTTGATTTTGGGCTTTCACTCTCGCAGGCAGCTCGATCACCACTGAGCAGATCCAAGTCAAAGGCGTCGGACAAAGCCTGCCCTGAGCGAAGTCGAAGGGAGTGTCCGACCCACACTGGGTCATGTCCGGATAACCGCCGTAACTTCGCTCAGATTCAAGCCACCATGTATAAAGAATGAGGCGCCGGTTTCCCTGCGCCCCTATGCCTGATCAATCTTTCGATATCGTAGTCATTGGCGGAGGAATCGTCGGTCTCTCGACTGCGATGCACGCCACCCGCGCCCTGCCGCACCCGCGCCTGCTGCTGGTCGAGAAGGAAGACGGTGTTGCCCGCCACCAGAGCGGACACAATAGCGGCGTGATCCACTCCGGCATTTACTACAAGCCTGGATCTTTGAAAGCGAAGTTCTGCGTCGAGGGCGCGGCCGCCATGGTGGACTTTTGCCGCACTCACAGCCTGCCGCACGAAATCTGCGGGAAAGTCATCGTCGCCACCAGTGCCGAAGAGGTCCCGCGCCTCAACACCTTGCTCGATCGTGGAAAGGCCAACGGCCTGGCCGGACTGCGGCTGCTGCAACAGGAAGAGCTGCGCGAAATTGAGCCGCACTGCAGTGGTTTGCTGGGCGTGCTGGTGCCGGGCACGGGCATCACCGACTACGCTGCCGTCAGCAAGAAATACGCCGAGATCCTGACTGATCAGGGCGGCACGGTGAGCACCGGGACGGAAGTGCGCGCCGTCGTCCGGCGCGGCGCGGAAATGATCATCGAAACGAGTCGCGGAACTTTTGCGGCGAAATATGTAATCAATTGTGCCGGGCTGCACAGCGACCGCGTCAGCCGCATGGCTGGCCAGAAACCCGAAGTCAGGATCGTGCCCTTTCGCGGCGAATACTATGATCTGGTTCCAGAGAGAACGCATCTGGTACGCACACTCATCTATCCCGTGCCCGATCCCAAATTTCCATTTCTCGGCGTGCACTTCACGCGCCGCATCCAGGGCGGGGTTGACGCCGGCCCGAACGCAGTGCTGGCCTTCAAGCGCGAGGGCTACAAGCGCACCGATTTCAACCTTCGGGACCTCGCCGGCACCCTCACCTATCCCGGCTTCTGGCACATGGCGGGAAAATACTGGCGCGATGGCGCCAGCGAATACTATCGCTCGCTGAGCAAGAGCGCGTTTGTGAAAGCCCTGCAGCGCCTGGTGCCTGACATCGTCAGCTCCGATCTGGTGGCCGACGGTTCGGGTGTGCGCGCCCAGGCGGTGCGTCCCGACGGTTCCATGGTGGACGATTTTCAGTTTGTGCAAGCCGACCGGATGCTGCATGTATGGAACGTCCCCTCGCCCGCAGCCACCGCTTCCCTGCCCATCGGCCGCCACATCGCCGAAATGGCCCGCCAGGCCATGCAGATGTAGATGGAGGACGGGCGTCCCCGCCCGTCTCTTTAGTGTTCTCCAACAGCCAGCCGAGCTTTGCTCGGCCTGGACGGGTCGAAGACCCGTCCCCACACGATCCCTGCCCTCGCCACTGCCGCATGAAACTGTACAATTGCGAACACACAACACACGGAGGAAACAGCGCGATGGGTTTCGATCTTTCCGGAAAACGAGTAGCCGTCCTGGGCGCGGGCAAGATGGGAGGAATTCTGCTCAAGGCGTTGCTGGAGAAAGGTCTGCTCTCTCCCAAGGCGAC
>Ga0207706_10000971_pt1 | contig 29268 bp, 27 predicted proteins | sample KBSC53metaG_FD_184318 | JGI IMG/M metagenome (GOLD analysis project Ga0207706, IMG submission 184318) | Corn rhizosphere microbial communities from Kellogg Biological Station, Michigan, USA - KBS C5-3 metaG (SPAdes) (version 2) | ecosystem: Host-associated > Plants > Roots > Rhizosphere > Soil ... | reverse complement strand
GTTGTTGAACTTCTGCGCGATGTCGCGGGCGAGCTCGAGGTGCTGCTTCTGGTCCTCGCCGACCGGCACGTGGGTCGCCTGGTAGAGCAGCACGTCGGCCGCCTGCAGCACCGGGTAGGTAAAGAGAGCGACGCTCTGGCCTTCGCGATTCTTGCCGGCCTTGTCCTTCCATTGCGTCATGCGGTTGAGCCAGCCCATCCGCGCGGTGCCGGAGAGGAGCCATTGCAGCTCGGCATGGGCCGGCACCTGGGCCTGGTTGAACAGGATCGATCGCCGGGGGTCGATGCCGCAGGCGACAAGCGCGGCGGTCATCTCGAGAGTGGCGGCGTTCAGCTCCGCCGGCTTGTGCGGCAGGCTGATCGCGTGAAGGTCGGCAAGGAAGAACAGGCACTGATTCTTGCTCGCGCCACCGCCTGCGGCCGCCTCAGCGCGATTGCCCGCTTCCATCGCGTCCTGCATCCGCACCCAGTTGCGGATGGCGCCAAGATAATTGCCAAGGTGGAGGTTGCCGGTGGGCTGGATGCCGGAAACGACGCGCATGACGAAAGCCTTCTTGTCAGGGGATTGTCGGGGACGGCGGCCCGTTCGCCGGGCCGGAGCGCTAGCTCAGGCGCGCCATCGCCCCGAACGGTCTTGGGCCGCCCGGCCGCGACCCGCAAGGCGGCGCAGCGCTGTCCGTTCGAGGCGGGCGGTTCGGTCCATGGGCAGGCCCATATCACAAACCCGACGGCGCGGAACCCCTACTCGGCGAGATCGACCGGCTGTTGCGGCCGCCTGCGCCGGAGCTGGGCGATCAGGTCCTTGTCGAGCGCACCGACCAGCCACGCGACGGCGAAGAAGACGACCATTCCGGCAAGCACCAGTACTCCCAGCGACCACACCCGCTCGACGATGTTCCCGTGGTAGCGGCTCGCCATCAGCGGCGTCAGCCACCACAGCAGGGCCGACATCGCGGCGGTGGCGACGATCTGGCGGCCGATGCGGCCGGCGAGCTTGCCTGTGACATGGAACCAGCCGCGCATCCGCAGGAGCGTGTAGAGCGTCAGCACGTTGAGTGAAGCTGTCGTTGCGGTCGCGGCGGCGAGGCCGACAATCCCGAAGCGCGGCACGACAATGAAGTTGAGAGCGATGTTGATCACCAGCGCCGCTCCCGCCACGAGCACCGGTGTGCGCGTGTCCTCGCGGCTGAAGAACGCCGGCTGGAACACCTTGACCAGGACATAGGCGGGAAGGCCGCAGACGAGCGCGGTGACGATGTCGGCCATGATCGCGCCCTTCGCCAGAGTCATCTTGCCGCCGACGAAGAACGCGGTGACGAACGCCGGCGCGCAGATGGCGAGGGCGGCTGCCGCGGGAAGGGTGAGCAGCGTCGCAACCTCGACCGCGTTCGCCTGCAGGCGCTGCGCCTCGCGCGCGTCGCCGGCCTGGATGTGCCGGGCGAGCATCGGCAGGATCGCGGTGCCGAGCGCGATACCGAAGATGCCGAGCGGCATCTGGTTCAGCCGGTCGGCGTACTTGAGCAGGGCCAGCGAGCCTTGCGGCAGGCTGGTCGCGAAGAACGTGTCGACCAGCTGGCTGATCTGGTAAATCCCGGCGCCGAATGTCGCCGGCAGGATCAGCATGCCGAGCCGCTTCACGTCGGGCGTGAAGCGCGGCGCGCTGATCCTCATGTGCACCCCCGCGCCGCGGCTCGCCCACCACATGTAGCCAAGCTGCACGATGCCTGAGAGAGTGAGCGAGACGGCGAGGGACCAGGCGACGATCCGGTCGTCCCCGTGCGGGCCGCGCAAGTACCAGCCGGTGGCGATGCCGCCGATCATCACCAGGTTGAGGAACACCGGCACGAACGCGCCCGGCCCGAAGCGCGAGCGCGCGTTCAGCACGCCAGACAGCATCGCCACCAGGCTGACCAGCCCGAGGTAGGGGAAGGTCATGCGGCTGAGCATGACCGAGAGATCGAACTTGCCGGCAATCGCGAGGTAGTCGCGCGCCAGCAGCCAGACGATCGCCGGCATGGCGATCATGCACAGCGCGGAGAAGGCCAGCAGCACCCAGACGAACACCGACAGCACGTCGCTCGCGAAGCGGTCTGCCGCCTCTTCTCCCCCCTCGCCGTGCAGGCGCCGGGTGTACATCGGCACGAACGCGACGCTGAACGCACCCTCGGCGAACAGGCGCCGGAAGGTGTTGGGCAGCGTGAACGCCAGTTGCCAGGCGTCGGCGGCGAGCCCCGCGCCGAGCACGCGCGAGAGCATCATGTCGCGTATGAAGCCGAACACGCGGCTGACCGCCGTCAGCCCTCCGATCGTGCCGACGTTCTTGACGAGGCTGCTCACGCGACCCCTCCCGTGAGCGGGCTAGGCAGCGCTCGGCGGAGTATCGAACCCCTGCTCCTGCTGGCGCGCCTGAAGCTGCTGCATGTAGACCGCGCCGAAATCGATCGGATCGAGCACGAGCGGCGCGAAACCGGCGTCGCGGGTGGCGTCGGCGATCACGCGGCGGGCGAACGGGAACAGGAACCGCGGCGCCTCGGCGAAGGCGAAGGCGTGCTTCTGCTCGTCGGGCATGTTGCGCATGCCGACGAGGCCGCAATAGGACAAATCAACGATATAAGCCGTCCCCTGGCCCGTCTTGGCGGTCACGGAAATCTTCAGCGTGACTTCCTGCACCTCGTCGCTCACCGGATTGGCGGCGATATTGAACTGCACGTCGAGCTCGGGCGCGTCGGTCCAGCCGAAGGACTCGGGCGCCTTCGGGTTTTCGACCGAAAGGTCCTTCACGTACTGCGAAATGATGCCGGCGACGGGGGCGGTGTCGGCGCCGTTGCCGTTCGGCTCGGGATTGAGATCGGTGAGGACGTCGCCTTCTTCGGCCATTTAACCATTTCCTGCTAAGTGCGTGACGCGTGGGAATGGCGGGCGCCTAGCAGCCGTGTGACGCGCCCGCAACGGAAACGGCCAAAGCGCCGGCGAATCGCGCCGAAGCGGCCTGTTCCGCAGTTGTTCATTTGTATTTCGTACCTATCTCGGGCACAATCGGCCAAGCGGCACGTTGCCTCGTTGTCCGGCATGAACAGGACCGAAGTCTAAGTGATTTACGAAATCGTCATCCTCGCCATGATCGCGGCCTTCCTGGGCCTGCGTCTCTACTCGGTGCTCGGTCGCCGGGCGGAGCACGAGGAGGAGCCGATTCCGAACCGCTTCGACGCCGGCGACGCGGCCAAGACTCCCAAGCCGGTGCTGCCGCCGGGCCAGCAGACGGTGCGTCCGCAGCGCGAGCTCGCCGGATACCCGCCCGCCACGGAGCGCGGGGTGCGCGAAATCGCGGCGGCCGACCGCCGGTTCGACCTCTTGACGTTCCTCGATGGCGCGAGGGCGGCTTACGGGATGGTCCTTGAAGCGTTCTGGCGCGGCGACAAGGCCGAGCTGAAGCACTTGTGCGATGATGACGTCTACAAGGGCTTCTCGGACGCGATCGATGCGCGCGAGGCTGCCGGCGAGACGCTCGACAACCGGCTGATCCGGGTCGAGGACACGACCGTTCACTCGGCCACGCTCGACGGCCGGATCGCGCGCATTGCGGTCCGCTTCGTCGCCGACATCGCCACCGTCACCCGCGACAAGGACGGCAACGTCATCGCGGGATCGCTCGACGACGCGGTGGAAAGCCGCGACATCTGGACCTTCAAGCGCGACATCACCGCCGCCGGGCCCGACTGGCTGCTCGACGAAACCGACGAGGGCTGATGGCCCGGCATGGTGGGGAGGGGACGCAGCTTGCTCGGCAAGTACGCAACTGCCCTTCCTGCCCTCGTCCTGCTCGCAAGCTGCGGACCGCTGATTCCGCCCGGGCATCCGCCTGAAGGTCTTCCGGCACCTGCGCCGACCCCGCCGCCTCCTGCCAACGCGATCGTAGCCGGCGTCGCCGCGGGCCCGGCGATCGCCTCTTACGGCATCGCCCAGGCCAAGGCTTCCGCCGCGCTCGCCACGTTCCAGCAGAGCTGCCCGCAACTGTTGCGCCGGCAGGATGTCAGCGGGCTGACCCGGCCCGAAGACTGGCAGGGCGCGTGCAATGCGGCGGCGAGCTGGCCGCGCAGCGATGCCCTGCGGTTCTTCGACACCTGGTTCGAGACCGTCCGCGTCGGCGACGGCAGCTCGTTCGTGACCGGTTACTACGAGCCCGAGATCGCCGGGCAACGCACCCGCGCGCCGGGGTTCGACGTGCCGGTGTACCGCGTCCCGCCCGATCTCGTGCGCGCCTGGCCCGCCGGCACGCCGGCCGACCAGCGCAGCGGACAGCCGCCGCTCGGCCGCTATGACGAGAGCGGCAACTTCGTGCCGTACTTCACCAGCGCCGAGATCGAAAACGGCGCGCTGGCGGGCAGGGGCCTCGAGATCGCCTGGGCGGCCGATCCGATCGAGTTCTTCTTCCTGCAGATCCAGGGCTCGGGGCTCCTGCGCGCGCCCGACGGAACCACGATGCGCATCGGCTACGCCGGGCAGAACGGCTGGGCCTACACCGGCATCGGCCAGGTCATGAAGGAGCGCGGGCTGATCGGCCCGGGCACGCAATACGCCACCTCCATGCAGGGCATCGTCCAGTACCTGCGCGATCACCCGAACGAGGCGCGCGGCCTCATGGACCTCAACCAGAGCTACGTCTTCTTCCAGGAACTGCCGGGACAGTCGCCGGTCGGCGCGATCGGCGTTCCGGTCCAGCCGCAAAGCTCGGTCGCGGCCGATCCCAGGTTCGTGCCGCTGGGCGCGCCGGTGTTCATCTCGACCGACCGGCAGGAAGTGAACGGCCTGTGGGTCGCGCAGGATGTCGGCGGCGCGATCAAGGGCGCCAACCGGTTCGACAGCTTCTGGGGCACGGGCGATGAGGCCGAGGCCGTCGCCGGCGGGATGAGCGCGCGCGGCCAGGCGCTGGTGCTGGTCCCCAAGGGCACGCTCGCTCGCCTCAAGGCGCAATGAAGCCCCCGCGCGGGCTGACGGGAGAGGAGGCTGCCGCGTGGGCGCGGCTGGCGGCGACGGTGAGGCGAATCCATCCCCGAGGGGAACGAGAGGGGGACGGGGCGCCCGCCGGTGGAGCGGCGCCCGCGGCCGGCACGAAGCCGCCCGCCAAGCGCCAGGCGCGCACGCCGCTCCGCGCTGGCCCGATGCCCGGCGGTGCTCCTCGAGCTTCCGGCGAGGACCGCATCGGCCTCGACACCGCCTGGGAACGCCGTCTTTCTCGCGGCACCTTGTCGCCGGATTTCACCCTCGACCTTCACGGCCACACGCTGGCGGCGGCCCACCAACGGCTCGACCACGGCCTCACCCAGGCAAAGGCGCTCGGCGCGCGGGTCGTGCTGCTCGTCACCGGCAAGCCGCGCCCGACCGAGGCCGCCGACCGGGGCGAGCGGCGCGGGGCGATCCGCGCCAAGGTCCTCGACTGGCTTGCCGCCGGCCCCCACGCGTCCTCGATCGCCGCCGTGCGCAACGCGCATCGCCGCCATGGGGGCGAGGGCGCGCTGTACCTGGTGATGAAGAGGTTGCGTTGATGGTTGTGCGCACGGCCGGCCGGCACGTTGCATTCGTCCGGTGAATCTGGCTGTTCCATCATCGATGGAGGAGGGGAGGCGACAGATCGCGTCGCGCTGGGGCGTGCCGGCCGTGTTCGGCCTCGCCATCGCGCTGCGCCTCATGAGCGCGATCCCGTTCTCGGCCCTCCATCCGGACGAGATCTGGCAATATCTCGAGCCGGCCTACAAGCTGATCGACGGCCACGCCGTCGTGACCTGGGACCAGCGGGCCGGCCTGCGCTCGTGGCTGCTGCCGGAAGTCCTCGCCGTGCCGATGTACCTCGGGCACCTTCTCTCGCCGCACAGCGAAGCCCACCTGTTCGCGGTACGCCTGTCGATGGCCGCGCTGTCGCTGCTCATCGTCTGGGCCGCCTGCCGGCTGGGCAAGGCCCTCGGCCCGGCCCACGCGCTCATCGCGGCTTTCGCGACGGCGACCTGGTCGGAGCTCGTCTACATGGCGCCGCGCGCGCTGACGGATTCGGTCAGCGCCTCGCTGTTCGCCGGCGGCGCGGCGCTCCTGCTGAGCCGGGCGAGACGCCACGATTACTTCGCCGGCCTCCTGCTCGGCCTGGCGTTCGTCGTGCGAATCCAGACGGCGCCGGCGATCGCGGTGCTGATCCTGTCCACCTTCCCGGAATGGAAGGCGCGCTGGCCTCGCCTGCTGGTGGGCGGGCTCGTGGCGCTCGCGCTCGACAGCGCGGCGAACGCGGCGATGGGCGCTGTGCCCATGATGTGGATCGTCAGGAATTTCACCATCAACTTCATCGAGCACAAGAGCGCCTCGTTCGGCGTTTCCCCGCCCTGGGCCTATCCGGTCGACCTGCTCAGCCGCTGGAGTTTCCTTATCGTCCCGCTGCTGCTGCTGGCGCTTCTCGGAGCGCGAAGGTACCCGGCGCTGCTCGCCGCCGCCGTGGCTCACATGGCCGTCCATTCGCTGATCCCGCACAAGGAATGGCGCTTCGATTACCTGTTCCACGTGCTGATCGTGCTGCTCGCGGGCATCGGCGCCGGCAGCCTGGTCGAAGGACGCTCCTGGCGCAGCGCGGCGCTGGTCTGCCTGGGATTTGCCGGGGCATCGGGGTTCGTCGCCCTGCAGCCGAAGTTCAAGAGCGATTACCTGCGCTTCCATCCGATGGAGGAAGCCCTGTTCGATGCAGGGGCCATCGCGCCGTCCTGCGCCATCGCGATCTACGACTTGCGGCAGGAGATCGCCGGGTCCTACGCGCTATCGAACACCAACAGGTCGTTTTACGTCTATGCTCGCGGCGACACGGCCCGCTTCGACCTCGATCTTTCGGCAAGCGCCTTCGGCGCGATCATCGCCAGCCCGCCGCAAATCGCCGAGCTCCCGCGCCAGTTCGACGAGGTCAAATGCTATCCGTATTACGACGGCCGCGTCGACTGGTGCGTTCTGAAGAGGGCCGGGGAGTGCAAGGGCACGCCGCCGAAGGAGCTCGAAATCAACAACTACCTGAAGGCGAAGGGCCTGTAGTCGGCCCTGGCCGCGGGCTCGCCATGCGACGCGACGACGGCCTCGCAAGGCCTCGTCGTCATCTTCCGCAGCGCGTTCGGCTTCGACATCCTCGTGGTCAACCGCCGGTTCGAGGCCTCGCCCGCGCTGGTCCAGGCGAGGCGGCGCACGGTCGCGCACGGCCCGCTCGACGCCATGGGCCTGGGCCTTGGCCCGTCCTGTCGCTGCGCTCCGGCGTGCTGCTCGTCATCTTCCGCGGCCCGGCCGGCAGGCCACTCGCGGCGAGCTCGGCCGGGCCCACCGAAAAGGCCCCGGACGCTGCCGGGGCCTTGACGGTTTCCGCCCGGCTCAGGCGGCCTTGCGGTACTTCGCGTAGCGGACGTCGAACCGATCGGCGTCCATCACCTTGGTCCAGGCGCTGACGAAGTCGCGGACGAACTTCTCGCCCGCATCGGCCGCGCCGTAGACTTCGGCCAGCGCCCGCAACTGCGCGTTCGAGCCGAACACGAGGTCGGTGCGCGTGGCGGTCCACTTCGGCTGGTTGGTCTTGCGGTCGGTGCCGACGAACGTCTCGTCGCCGCTGTCGTCGGTCTGCTTCCACGCCGTGCCCATGTCGAGCAGGTTGACGAAGAAGTCGTTGGTGAGCTGGCCCGGGCGGTTGGTGAACACGCCGTGCCTGCTGCCGCCCTGGTTGGCGCCGAGGACACGCAGGCCGCCGACCAGCACCGTCATTTCAGGAGCGGTGAGGCCGAGCAGCTGGGCGCGGTCGACCAGCAGCTCCTCGGTCGGGACATTGTAGCGCACGCCGAGGTAGTTGCGGAAACCGTCCGCCTTGGGCTCGAGAACCTGGAAGCTGTCGAAGTCGGTCTGGTCCTCGCTGGCGTCCCCGCGGCCGGTCGTGACATTGACGGTGACCTCGTAGCCTGCATCCTTCGCCGCCTTCTCGACCGCGGCCGAGCCGGCGAGCACGATCGCATCGGCGAGCGAGATGTCGCCGCGCAAGCTGTCGAGCTTGTCGAGCGTCGCCTTGAGCTCGTCCGGATCATTGACCTTCCAGTTGCGGATCGCGTCGAAGCGGATGCGCGCGCCGTTGGCGCCGCCGCGGTGGTCCGACTGGCGATAAGTCGAGGCCGAGGCCCACGCCGCCTTGACCAGCGCCGAGACCGACAGGCCGCTTGCCAGGACCTTTTTCTTGAAGTCCGACACCGCGCCGTCGCTCGGCACCCTGCCGGCCGGAACCGGGTCCTGCCAGATCAAGTCCTCGGCCGGTACTTCCGGCCCGAGGTAGCGCGCTTTCGGGCCCATGTCGCGGTGGGTCAGCTTGAACCACGCGCGGGCGAAGGCGTCGGCGAAGGCCTGCGGATCGTTGCGGAACCTCTCGCAGATCTTGCGGTATTCCGGGTCCATCTTGAAGCCCATGTCGGCGGTGGTCATCATGGTCGGGACCTTCTTGCCCGGCGTGTGCGCCGCCGGGGCCAGGTCCTCGTCCTTCGGGTTGACCGGTTGCCACTGCTTGGCGCCGGCGGGGCTGGTGACCAGCTCGTAGTCGTAGTCGAGCAGCATGTGGAAGTAGTTCATGCTCCAGCGGTTGGGCGTCGGGGTCCACGGACCCTCGAGGCCGCTGGTGATCGTATCGTCGCCCATGCCGCTCGCGTGGCCGCTCTGCCAACCGAGGCCCTGCTGGGCGATATCGGCGCCCTCGGGCTCGCGGCCGACCTTCGAGGCGTCGCCGGCTCCGTGGCACTTGCCGAAAGTGTGGCCGCCGGCCGTGAGCGCGACGGTCTCCTCGTCGTTCATCGCCATGCGCAGGAAAGTCTCGCGCACGTCGCGCGCCGATTGCAGCGGGTCGGGGTTGCCGTCCGGTCCCTCGGGATTGACGTAGATGAGCCCCATCTGCACCGCGGCAAGCGGGCTCTCGAATACCTGGCCCTCGACGATCCGGGTCTTGGCGCCCTGGCCGACCCAGTTCTCCTCGGTGCCCCAGTAAACGTCCCTCTCCGGTTCGTAGATGTCCTTGCGGCCGCCGCCGAAGCCGAAAGTCGGCCCGCCCATCGATTCGATGGCGACGTTGCCGGCAAGGATCAGCAGGTCCGCCCAGCTGAGGTTGCGCCCGTACTTCTGCTTGACCGGCCACAGCAGGCGCCGCGCCTTGTCGAGGTTGGCGTTGTCCGGCCAGGAATTGAGCGGGGCGAATCGCTGGTTGCCCGAGTTGGCCCCGCCGCGCCCGTCGCCGGTGCGGTAAGTGCCGGCCGCATGCCACGCCATGCGGATGAAGAAGCCGCCGTAAGTGCCGTAGTCCGCCGGCCACCAGTCCTGGCTGTCGGTCATCAGCGCGGTGAGATCGCGCTTCACCGCCTGGTAGTCGAGCGCGTTGAACGCCTCGGCGTAGTCGAAATCGTCGCCGTAGGGATCGCCCGTCGCGCCGTGTTGCGGCAGGATTTCGAGCGAGAGCTGGTTCGGCCACCAGTCACGGTTGGTGCGCCCGAGCAGCGAGCGCAGGGCCGCGCCTTTTTCCATCGGGCTGCCGCTCAGCGGATCGCCGGTCTTCATGTCCATGATCGTCTCTCCTCTTGCCGTCGCCCTGTGGGCGACTCTGCCACCGCCATCTGACAGCTTGCACCCTAGCGAGCGGCGGGGGGAGAGCTAAACGAGACTATCCGATAAGGTTGAGCGACTAAATCAATCAGCCGTGCTTGAGCGAGTGGCTCGATTAAGCTCGTTAGCCGGCGACCGGGCGCGGCGCGCCACGTTCATCCCGCTCGGCTCCCCGCTATCGTGCCTAAAGGAGGAAATGAACGGTTTTACGCCGCTTGCGACAGGTCTTCGACGGGCTCGTGCCGGATGAGGTAGTCGAACGCCGACAGGGCCGCCTTGGAGCCTTCGCCCAGGGCAATGACGATCTGCTTGTAGGGCACCATCGTCGCGTCGCCCGCGGCAAACACGCCCGGGAGGTTGGTCGCGGCTCGCTCGTCGATGGCGATCTCGCCGAAGCGATTGAGCTCCAGCCCGGAATCCACCAGCCATTCGGTGTTCGGAACGAGCCCGATCTGCACGAACACGCCTTCGAGCTCGAGGCGGTGCTCGTTGCCCGAGTGGCGCCCGCGCCAGACGAGGCCGTCGACGCGTTCGCCGTCGCCGGTGATCTCGGTCGTCTCGGCCGACAGCACGACGTCGACGTTCTTGAGGCTGAACAGCTTGTCCTTGAGCACCCGGTCGGCGCGCAGGGCGTCGGCGTATTCGATCAGCGTCACGTGCGCGACGATATTGGCGAGGTCGATCGCCGCCTCGACACCGGAGTTGCCGCCGCCGATTACCGCCACGCGCTTGCCCTTGAACAGCGGCCCGTCGCAATGCGGACAATAGGCGACGCCCTTGTTGCGGTAGGCCTCCTCGCCCGGCACGCCCAGCTGGCGCCAGCGCGCGCCGGTCGCGAGCACCACGCTGCGCGCCCTGAGCGTCGCGCCGTTCGCGAACTGCACGTGATGCAGACCGCCGGGCACCCTGGCCGGGATCAGCTTGCTCGCCGTCTGCAGCGTCATCACGTCGACCGCGTTCTCGGCGACGTGCTGCTCGAGCTGCGCGGCGAGCTTGGGGCCTTCGGTGTAGGGCACCGAGATGAAATTCTCGATTCCGAGCGTGTCGAGCACCTGGCCGCCGAAGCGCTCGGCGGCGATCCCCGTGCTAAAGCCCTTGCGCGCGGCGTAGATCGACGCCGCCGCTCCCGCCGGCCCGCCGCCGACGATGAGGACGTCGAACGGCTCCTTCTCGGCCAATCTCGCGGCAGCCTTGGCCCCGGCGCTGGCGTCGAGCTTGGCGAGGATTTCCGGAAGGCTCGTCTTGCCGCTGGCCCACATCTCGCCGTCGAGGAACACCGCGGGCACCGCCATCACGCCGCGCGCGTCGACTTCGGCCTTGAAGGTGCCGCCTTCGATCAGCGTCGCGTGCACGCGCGGGTTCTCGAGCGCCATCAGCGCCAGCGCCTGCACGACGTCGGGGCAGTTGTGGCACGAGAGCGAGAAGTACATCTCGAAACGGTAGTCGCCGTCGAGCTCGCGCACCTGTCGCAGCATCTCGTCCGCGACCTTCGGCGGATGCCCGCCGGCCCACAGCAGCGCCAGCACCAGCGAGGTGAACTCGTGCCCCATCGGCAGCCCGGCGAACTCGACCGACGCCGCCGGGTTGGCGGCGCGGCGGATCGCGAAGCTCGGCCTGCGGCTCGACGCGCCGTCGAAGCGCGCCGAGACCATCTCGTGCAGCGCCGCGATTTCCTCGAGCAGCTCGCGCGCCTCGGCCGACTTGCGATCCTCGCCGAGCGTGGCGACGAGCTCGATCGGCTCGCGCAACATCGTGAGGTACTGCTTGAGCTGCTGGGTGAGGTTGGCGTCGAGCATCGTGTTCTCCAGGTCCTCCCTCGGCGGGGTGAGGCGAACGGGCAGCCTCGCACAGTTCCCCGCGCGATTAAGAAGGATCAGGTCAGGGTTTGGAGGCCAGGGCGGCGTTTGGGGGGGAGGGTGCCGCCCCGGCCTCACGCGATCGCGTCACGCGCGACCGTAGGTCCTACAGCTTGCCGACGAGGTCGAGCGACGGGGCAAGGGTCTCCTCACCCTCTTCCCAGGCCGCCGGGCAGACCTCGCCGGGGTGATTGCGCACGTACTGCGCGGCGCGAATCCTGCGGGTCAGCTCGTTGGCGTTGCGGCCGACGCCCTCGCAGGTGATCTCCATGAGCTGGATGACGCCGTCGGGGTCGACCACGAACGTGGCGCGGTCGGCCAGCCCCTGGCCCTCGCGCAGAACGCCGAAATTGTTGGCGAGCACGTGGTTCTGGTCGCCGAGGAACGGGAACTGCAGCTTGCCGATCCGCTCGCTGGTGTCATGCCACGCCTTGTGGCTGAAGTGAGTGTCGGTCGAAACCGCGTAGACCTCGACGCCGAGCTTCTGCAGCTGCGCGTAATGCTCGCCGAGGTCCTCGAGCTCGGTCGGGCAGACGAATGTGAAGTCGGCCGGGTAGAAGAAGAACACCGCCCACTTGCCTGCAAGGTCCTTCTCCGAAACCGGGAAGAAGTCCTTGCCCGCCTGGAAGGCGGTCGCGGTGAACGGCTTAACGGTACTGCCAATAATGCCCATGGTGTCTCCGATTGAGTGGGTGGTTGAAGATCGCAGGCGCGAGATAGGGATTGCTGCGGCGCAGTAAATCGGTGAATTCCGATCGGTTCAATCGGCCCGGTCGATGAGCGATTGTGCGCCGGCCACGGTGGGCTAAAGGGGTGAACGTTTCCGCGGAGGGAGGGCCGCCATGACCGCAACTGCCATCGCTGGGCCCAGGGCCGTGGTCCGGTTCCGGCCGTCGTTCTTCTTCTGGATGACGCTTGCGATGGGCCTGTTCGTCTTCGGCGGGTTCGGCATGAGCTACCTCGTGCCGCTCGCCGAAGGCACTTTCCCGACAGCGCCGCCGTTCGTCCACCTGCACGGGCTGATCTTCATGTCGTGGATGCTGCTTCTGGTGGTCCAGGCGGGCCTGGTGAGCGCCGGCAACGTGAAGCTGCACCGCAGCCTCGGCACATACCTCATCGCCCACGGCAGCGTCGCGATCTGCGCCGGGCTCATGCTCCAGCTGATCGCGACGCACCTCGCGATGGAGAAAGGCCTCGCGCCGGGCACCGACGGTCTTTACCTCGGCCTCAACGCCTTCTTCGGCTTTGCGACGATGTTCACGCTGGCGATCCGCAACACCCGCCGGCCGCAGATCCACAAGCGCCTGATCCTGTTCGCGATGCTCCCGGTCCTGCCGCCGGGCGTGAACCGCTTCTGGTCCCACGCGCTCGGGCTGGAGCCGATACCGGTCATCCCGCTCTACCTCACGCTGTGGTCGATGGCGGCCGCGATCCTGATCCACGAGCGGCGCCGCACGGGCCGTATCAGCGGCTATTCGCTGTTCGGCGCGGGGTGGATTGTGGTCGAGGGCGTGCTGCACAAGGTCGTGGTCCATTCGCCGCCGTTCGATCGCCTCGCCGCGATTATCCTCGGCCTGGTTCACTATCGCTAGGCGCGGCGCCCGATGAGCGTTGAGCAGCAGATCGACGACTATATCTCAAGCCAGCCCGCGGCGAAGGCCGACGACCTGCGGAAGCTTCACGGCCTGGTGCGCGAAATCGCACCCGGCGGCCGGCTGTGGTTCCTTGACGGCAAGGACGAGAGCGGCAAGACGGTCGCCAACCCGAACATCGGCTACGGCGCCCTGACCATCGCCTACGCAAACGGCACGGCCCGCGAATTCTACCGCCTTGGTCTGAGCGCCAACACCGACGGCATTTCGCTCTACGTGATGGGCCTCGATGACCGCAGATACCTAGCACAGGCCTACGGTCCCAGGCTCGGCAAGGCGAAGGTGACCGGTTATTGCGTCAAGTTCAGGGTCCTGGGCGATCTCGACCGCGGAGCGCTGGAGGACCTGTTGCGCTTCGGCCTGGCCGATCGCTGAACGACGAGGGAGAGAGACTTTGCGATTCATCCTGACAATAAGTCTGGCATTAGATCTGGTCCTGTCATCCGCGGCGTTCGCCGCCCACCCGCAGCGCCCGCCCGCCAGGGTGGCGCAGGCCTGCGACCGCGAATGCCTGCGCGGCAAGATCAGCGAAGTGCTCTATGCCCTCGTCGATCACAACGTCAGCCAACTGGCGGTGTCACCCACGCTGCGCGTGACCGAGGACGCGGTCGAGAAGCCGCTCGACAAGGTCGGCCTCGTGCGCACCGTGACCAAGCTGCGCGGCTACCGACAGGACATCATCGACGAGCGCGCACAGCAGGCCGTCGCCGGCGTGATGGTCGAGGAATCGGGCGCCCCGATCCTCCTCGTCGTGCGCGTCAAGCTCGATCCCCAGCAGCGCCTCAGCGAGGTCGAGCTCGTGACCACGCGCAGCCGCGCCGACGGGATGATCTACAACATCGACGCCTACAGCGGCGCGCCAGCCGAAGGGATGAACCTGCCGCCGCGGCCCGAGCAGCTCGCCAGTCGCGACGAGATGATCCGCATCGCCATGTTCTATCCGCGCGGCCTCAGCGAAGCGAAGACCTTCAACGCGATCGGCACCCCCTTCGCCAAGGACGCTTTCCGCCTTGAGAACGGCGCGCTGATGGCCGGCCCGGGCTGCAGGTTCGCCCCCGGTTGCGACGACATCGGCAACCAGTCGCTGGCGATCTTCAAGACGCTCGGCCGCGTCACCGTGCGCGACATCATCGTCGACGAGCGGATGGGCATCGTCATCATGCGCCTCTCCTGGAACCAGCGCGGCCCCGGCTCCGACCGGCTGACCGCGTGGGAGATGTTCAAGATCTACGACGGCCGGATCCACATGGTGCAAGCCTGGATGCGCCTGTTCCCGCCGGCGCAGGACCTCGGCGGCTGGCCGATCCGCGAGGGCATCGTGCAACCTTGACGGGCGACTGACGGTCCGGGGGGCAGCCCTTTGCCAAGGGTCGTGGCCCCCGGGCTTGAGAGCACTGGTGCGCCGTGCTGCCACGACGGGCGATGCCGGCCTTGCCGAGCTCGGCATAAGCTCGATTATGCCGAGCGCCAGACAATGCCTAACAGGCTTGGGATTTCGCGGTTTCCCCGGCGCTCTGGCGGCAGCCGGCTCGGCATAGTCTTGCAGACAGGCACGTTGAGACTTTGAGCTCTCATCTCGTATCGGAGCTTGCTTCCTGTCCGGCAGACGGCGAGAATCGGGCGATGCGCACTGATCTCGACCATCTCCCGGTGACCCAGCAGGGCGAGCTTGCGCGCGTGCGACAGACGCTGCTGGACGAATTTGCGGCCGCGATCGCCGGGGCGACGCAGCCCTGGAAGAAAAACGGCAAGGTTCAGAAGATCGTCCTCTTCGGCAGCTACAGCCGCGACGACTGGGTCGACGAGGCGGCGAACGGCTATCGGTCGGACTTCGATATCCTGGTCGTGGTAAGCCACAAGGACCTCACAGACGTCGCTGAGTACTGGTATGTGGCCGAGGACAAGATCCAGCGCGACGAGGGTATCGCTCGGCCAGTCAACATCATCGTGCACACGCTCGAAGAGGTAAATGAGGGACTGTCGCGCGGCGAGTACTTCTGGGTCGACATCGCCCGCGACGGCATCGCGCTTTACGAGCTGCCTGGGGTCGCGCTGGCGACGCCGAAGCCGCTGACCGCGGCGGATGCTTACAAGATGGCGCAGGGGTACTTTGATCGCTGGTATCCCGAAATTGCGGACCTGTTGTCGGGCGCTGAGCACTATCAACAGATTGGAAACAGGAACCTCGCAGCATTCACGCTGCACCAGGCGGCGGAACGGGCCTACACCTGCTTCCTGCTCGTCCGCACGCACTACGTGCCGCGCTCGCACAACCTCAAGTTCCTGCGCTCGCTGGCCGAGGCCAAGGAGCCGCGTCTGATCGACAGCTGGCCGCGCGCGACGAAGCTCGACAGGCGCCGCTTTGAACTGACCAAGCGCGCCTATGTCGAGGCCCGTTACTCGGCCAGCTTCGAGATCGGCACCGACGATCTCGCGGCGATCACGGCCGCGATCCGTTCGCTACGTGACACGGTCGAGGCGGTATCTCGCGAGTGGCTCGACGCGCTTCGCGAAAAGGCCAACGCCTAGCCGAGACCGTGCCCGGTGCAGAGCCTATCCGCACTGCGCCCGGTGCAGCAGCTTGTGGTCGGCCAGCACCAGCGCCATCATCGCCGCGACGACCGGCGTGCCGCGGATGCCGACGCAAGGGTCGTGGCGGCCCTTGGTGGCGAGCTCCGTCGCCTTGCCCTCTTTCGTCACCGTCTCCTGGGGGATCAGGATCGAGCTGGTCGGCTTGAACGCCACGCGCACGACCACCGGCTGGCCGGTGCTGATGCCGCCGGCGATGCCGCCCGCGTTGTTGGCGAGGAACTCGGGCGAGCCATTTGAGCCTGGCCGCATCGGGTCGGCGTTCTCCTCGCCGCGCAGGCGCGCCGCGGCAAAGCCGGTGCCGATCTCGACCGCCTTCACCGCGTTGATCCCCATCATCGCGGCGGCGAGGTCGGAGTCGAGCTTGGCGTAGATCGGCGCGCCCCAGCCGGCGGGGACGCCCTCGGCGACGCATTCGACCACCGCGCCTAACGACGAGCCCCCAAGCCGCGCATCGTCGAGAAGCTTTTCCCACCGCCTGGCGGTCCACGCGTCGGGGCAGAAGAACGGGTTCTTGCCGATCTGCGCCTCGTCGAACGCCTCGCGGTCGATCGCATCGCCGCCGATCTCGCTCACGTAGGCGGTGATCCTGACCTCGGGGATCACCAGCCGCGCCACCGCTCCCGCGGCGACCCGCGCCGCCGTCTCGCGCGCCGACGAACGCCCGCCGCCGCGATAATCGCGAAAGCCGTACTTCGCGTCGTAGGCATAGTCGGCGTGGCCGGGGCGATAGGCCTTGGCGACCTCCGAGTAATCCTTCGAACGCTGATCGACGTTCTCGATCATCAGGCTGATCGGCGTTCCGGTCGTCCTGCCCTCGAACGTTCCCGAAAGGATGCGAACCTGGTCCGGTTCCTTCCTCTGGGTGGTGAACTTGCTCGTCCCCGGCCTGCGCGCGTCGAGGAACGGCTGGATCGCGCCCTCGTCGAGCGCCAGCCCCGGCGGGCAGCCGTCGACCACCGCGCCCAGAGCCGGCCCATGGCTCTCGCCCCAGGTCGTAAAGCGCAGCACGCGGCCGAAGGTGTTCCAGCTCATGGGCCCGAGCGTGTGGCGCAACTGCGGGCGGCTGTCCATATCGGCCCGGCACCACCTTCTCGCAGGCCGGCGCCGAGAAGGGACAGGACTGGCGCTTCTGCTCCCCGGGCAGTTTCAGGGGCGCGGACGTCCGTGCGAGCTTCGCCCCGCTCGCCATGGTGGAAGGCCGGCGAATCGCCCTAGCCAAATCCTCCGCCAACGGGCAGGAACAAAACATGATTGCGAAGCTCATCGGGCGGCTCGACGAGACGGGGGCGGACTGGGCGGTGATCGACGTCAGCGGCGTCGGCTACCTCGTCCATTGCTCGTCGAAGACGCTCCAGGCGCTCGGACAGCGGGGCGATGAGTGCACGGCGTTCACAGACCTGCAGGTGAGCGAGAACGACATGCGCCTCCTGGGCTTCGCCACCGCCGAGGAGCGCGACTGGTTCCGCCTGCTCACGCAAGTGCAGGGCGTCGGCAGCAAGGTCGCCCTGTCGATCCTCTCGGCGCTTTCGCCGGCCGAGTTGCAAGCGGCATGCTCCCACGGCGACGCTGCCCAGGTCGCCCGCGCGCAAGGCGTCGGCCCGAAGCTCGCAGGCCGTATTGTCAACGAGCTGAAGGACAAGGCTGGCGCGCTCCCCGGGGGCGTCACGGCGGCTGTTGCCGCGCCGGTCGGCAGCGCCAGCGCCGATGCCGTTTCGGCGCTGCAGAACCTCGGCTTCAAGCCTGCCGTGGCGGCCAGCGCCGTCGCGCATGCGCAGGCGGAGCTGGGGGTCGATGCGGGATTGAACGACCTTGTCCGCGTGGCGCTGAAGAGGGCGGCGGGATGATCGTCCCTGTCCATCTGCTCGCGGCGACGGCGCCGGGCTGGCAAAGACCGGTTCCTGGCACATTCCGGCCGAACGGCGGCGAACCGATGTTCGGCGGGCCCGAAACGGCGAGTTTCGGGGGCATTGAAGCGGGTCGGAGGTTTCGCGCGATCCCGACGAGTGATCGACATGACCGATAACGCCGCCCTTTCCCCCCAGCGCCAGCCCGAGGACGCCGACGCCGCGCTGCGGCCGAAGTCGCTCGGCGAGTTCGTCGGGCAGGAGGCGGCGCGGGAGAACTTGCGGGTGTTCATCGACGCGGCCAGGGCCCGGGGCGAGGCGATGGACCACGTGCTGTTCTTCGGCCCGCCCGGCCTCGGCAAGACGACGCTGGCGCAGATCGTCGCGCGCGAGATGGGCGTCGGCTTTCGCGCGACCAGCGGGCCGGTGATCGGCAAGACCGGCGACCTCGCCGCGCTCTTGACCAACCTCGAGCCGCACGACGTGCTGTTCATCGACGAGATCCACCGGCTCAATCCGGTGGTCGAGGAAGTGCTCTACCCGGCGATGGAGGACCGCGCGCTCGACCTGATCATCGGCGAGGGCCCCTCGGCGAGGAGCGTGCGGATCGACCTGCCGCCGTTCACGCTGATCGGCGCGACGACCCGGCAGGGCCTGCTGACGACGCCGCTGCGCGATCGTTTCGGCATCCCGGTGCGATTGAATTTCTACTCCGTCGCCGAGCTCGAGCGGGTGGTGACGCGCGGCGCGGGCAAGCTTGGCGTGGCGCTCGATCCCGCGGGCGCGCGCGAGATCGCGCGCCGCGCCCGCGGGACGCCGCGGGTCGCCGGGCGGCTGTTGCGGCGGGTACGCGACTTCGCCCATGTTGCGGGTGCAGCGACCGTCACCGCCGAGGTCGCGGACAAGGCCCTGACAAAGCTCGAGGTCGACGGCCTCGGGCTCGACGCGATGGACCGGCGCTACCTCACGATGATCGCCGACATCTACAAGGGCGGCCCGGTCGGGGTGGAGACGCTCGCCGCCGGCCTTGCCGAGCCGCGCGACACGATCGAGGACGTGATCGAGCCGTTCCTCATCCAGCTCGGCCTCGTCGCCCGCACCGCGCGCGGGCGCTGCCTCAACGATGCCGGGTGGAAGCATTTGGGGATGGCGCCGCCAAGCGGCTCGCAAGCCGGCCTGTTCGATCCGGGCGAGGCGGGGAAGTGACCGCGCAGGAGTTAACAAACGCTTCGTAAACCCGGGCCGTTCGGTTCCAGAGTGGGACAGACGCGCGCCAACCCTCGGATTCGGGACAGAAAAGTTGCCCGGCCGCAGGCGAATCGTGGTTAATCCGATTGCCGTTGCGCCGATTTGTCCTGTTGTTGACGCGAACGGGTGCAGCCGTGCCGGCCACTTCGGGTCGGTCAGGCGAACCCCGTCGAAGCTGAGAGAACGACCATGTCGGTACGAATGGCCCTGGCGAAACTGTCCGCCGTCGCGGCCGGCGGTGCGCTCGCCGTCGGCGGCGCGGTGCATGTCGCGGAAGCTCCGGCGAAGGAAACCAAGTACGTCAAGTCGGTCAAGCAGACCAAGACGCGCAAGCCGCGCAAGTACGTCAAGGTTCAGCGCACGGTCCGGCGCAAGGTGCCGCAGGTCAGGCACATCGTCACTTACGAATGCGAGGCGCCCAAGCAGCTCGTAACGCGCAACGGCGAGAAGGTCTGCATGGAAGTGCAGCAGTTCGCGCTTGCGCCGCTGCCGTTGCCGGCACCTGCACCAATGGTCGCCACCGGCGGCGGGGGCACGCCGGTGGTGATCGGCGGTTCGAGCGGTTTCGGCGGCTTCGGCGGCGGGTTCTTCGGCGGCTTCTTCGGCGGGTCGAGCGGCGGGAGCGTGACGATAAGCTCGACAACGACCACCAGCGGCTCCTCGTCCGGCAGCTCGAGCAGCAGCAGCGGCACGGTGATCAACGTCAACGGCAGCTCGACCTCGACCTCGAGCGGCGGCTCCTCGACGTCCACCTCGACCGGCGGCAGCTCGACCTCGACCTCGACGGGCGGGTTCACCAGCACGACCACGACCTCGACCGGCGGCTCGTCCACTTCGAGCTCGACCAGCACCGGCGGGATTACCAGCACGACGACGTCGAGCTCGGGCAACGTGACGAGCACCTCGTCCTCCTCGGGCAACGTCACGTCGAGCAGCTCCACGAGCTCGTCGACCAGCAGCTCGGGCAACGTCTCCACCAGCTCGTCGACCAGCAGCTCGACGAGCGGCAATGTCACTTCCAGCACGTCGAGTTCGACCAGTTCGTCGACGAGCGGCTCAAGCTCAACCGGCGGCAGCAGCTCGACGAGCGGTTCCAGCTCGACCAGCGGCAGCACCAGCACCAGCTCGGGGACCCAGGTGCCCGAGCCGCCGATGCTCGTGCTGTTCGGCGCCGGCGCGGCGGCGGTTTTTGGTCGCAGGCGCAAGAAGAAGGCCACCAGCCCGGCTGCCTGAGGGCGCCCAATGCGATCAAGGGGGGAGGGCGGTCCTGACGGGCCGCCCTTTTCGCTTTCCGGCGGCTATTCGCCGGCGAGCGAGAACAGCCGCTCGACCGGCTCCTCGAGCGCGCGGGCGAGCTTGAGCGCGATCACCGTCGAGGGCACGAATACCGCGTTCTCGACCGTGTTGATCGTCTTGCGGCTGACCCCGACGCGGTCCGCCAGTTCAGCCTGGGTCAACCCTTGCGCCTCGCGCGCCTCGCGGACGCGGTTCATCAGCTCAGCCAAGCTTGTACACACGCCGTTCGAGGATGCTGAAGCGCACAAGCGCGGCGCCCACGCCGGCGCTGAGCATGGCGTGGATGACCTCCGACGCGTCCATCGGCACGAACACCTGAAGAACGAACAGCGCGATCCCGGTCAGCATCGAGAGGGCGAACCCGAGCGAAAGCGCCTGGGCGCGGTGAGCTCTGGTGATCTCGTCCTCCATCAGCTCGCGGACAGCCTTGGGCTTCATCCAGAACCCGCCCGTCACAAGGCCGGCCAGGATGACCAACGCGAGGGCGGTCCAGCCGCCGAGACGGACGAGCGACACCACGCGGTGATCGGGCGGATTGCTGAAGAACGCCGCCTGCTGCATGAAGAACATGAAGGCGAGCGGAATCATCATCCGCGCGCGGCGCCGGCCCAGCCGCTCGGCTGTGTCTGCGTTGGCATTGGCTTGCATGGCATGACTCTCCGTGTAACCTCTGGGTTACATGTAACCTAAGGGTTACACGGGAGTCAAGCGTCAGCTGGCGAGCCGGCGCAGCACGTACTGCAGGATGCCGCCGTTGCGGTAATATTCCATCTCGTTGGCGGTATCGATCCGGCACCTGGCGGTGAATTCGAAGCCTGTCCCATCCTTGCGGGTCACCTCGACAGCGACGTCCTGGCCGGGCTGGAGATCGGCGAGGCCGTGGATCGTGAAGCTGTCGTCGGCGGTAAGCCCGAGGCTCGCGCGCGTCTCACCGCCCGTGAACTGCAGCGGAAGCACGCCCATGCCGACGAGGTTCGAGCGATGGATACGCTCGAAGCTTTCGACGATAACCGCCCTCACGCCGAGCAGGATTGTGCCCTTGGCCGCCCAGTCGCGGCTCGAGCCGGTGCCGTATTCCTTGCCGGCGACGACCACCAGCGGCGTGCCGTCCGCCTTGTGCATCATGGCCGCATCGTAGATCGGCATGACTTCGCCTTTGTAGGTCGTCATCCCGCCCTCGACACCCGGGACCATCTCGTTCCTGATGCGGATATTGGCGAACGTGCCGCGCATCATGACCTCGTGGTTGCCGCGGCGGCTGCCGTAGGAGTTGAAGTCGCTGCGGGCGACCTGGTGCTCCAGCAGGTATTCGCCGGCCGGGCTGTCGGGCTTGATCGAACCGGCCGGGCTGATGTGGTCGGTGGTGACCGAATCGCCGAGGATCGCCAGCGGCTTGGCCTCGACGATATCGACGATCGGCGCCGGATCCATCGCCATGCCCTCGAAGTACGGCGGATTGGCGATGTAGGTGCTGCCGGCGATCCAGTTGTAGGTGTCGGAGCCCTCGACCACGAGCGAGCGCCAGTGCTCGTCGCCCTTGTAGACGTCGGCATAGCGCCGCTCGAACATCGTCCGGTCGATCGCCTTGCTGCGGATCTCGGCGATCTCGTCGCTGGTTGGCCATACGTCCTTGAGGAACACGTCGCTGCCGTCGTCGGCCTGACCGAGCGGTGTCTCGGTGATGTCTTCGGTGACCGTGCCCTTGAGCGCGTAGGCGACCACCAGCGGCGGGCTGGCAAGGAAGTTCGCGCGCACGTCGGGGCTCACGCGACCCTCGAAGTTGCGGTTTCCGGAAAGCACGCTCACGGCGACGATATCGTTGGCGTTGATCGCCTGGCTGATCGGTTCGGCCAGCGGCCCGGAGTTGCCGATGCAGGTGGTGCAGCCATAGCCGACGAGATCGAACCCGAGCGCGTCGAGATGGTCCTGCAGCCCGGCCTTCCTGAGGTAGTCGGTGACGACCTGCGATCCGGGGGCGAGGCTGGTCTTGACCCACGGCTTGGGCTTGAGGCCCTTCTCGTGCGCCTTCTTGGCGAGGAGACCGGCGGCGATCAAAACGTCGGGATTGCTGGTGTTGGTGCAGCTGGTGATCGCGGCGATGACGACGTCGCCGTCGCCGATGTCGTGCCCGGCGCTCTCGACCGCGCAACGCCGGGCATTGGCCTTGCCGTACAACGTCCGCAGGTCAGCCTTGAACAGCTCGTCGACTTGCGGAAGGGCCACCTTGTCCTGCGGCCGCCGCGGGCCGGCGAGCGAAGGGACCACGGTCGCGAGATCGAGCTCGAGGGTGTCGGTAAAGACCGGCTCGGGGGCGCCGGGATCGGCCCACAGGCCCTGTTCCTTCGCATAGGCTTCGACCAGCGCGATCTGGTCTTCGCTGCGGCCGGTGAGGCGCAGGTAATCGAGCGTCTTGTCGTCGATGCCGAAGAAGCCGCATGTCGCGCCGTACTCGGGGGCCATGTTCGCGAGGGTCGCGCGGTCGGCGAGGCTGAGCGACGCAAGGCCCGGACCGAAATACTCGACGAAGCGGCCGACGACGCCCTTGGCGCGCAGCATCTGCGTGCAGGTGAGCACGAGGTCGGTGGCCGTGACGCCCTCGGCCAGCTTGCCGGTGAACTTGAAGCCGACCACCTCGGGGATCAGCATCGAGATCGGCTGGCCGAGCATCGCCGCCTCGGCCTCGATCCCGCCGACGCCCCAGCCGAGCACGCCGAGGCCGTTGACCATGGTCGTATGGCTGTCGGTGCCGACGCAGGTGTCGGGATAGGCGAGCAGCTGCCCGTCCTGGTCCTCGCTGGTCCACACGCACTGGGCGATGTGCTCGAGATTGACCTGGTGGCAGATGCCGGTTCCCGGCGGCACGGCGAGGAAATTGTCGAGGCTCTTGGAACCCCACTTGAGAAAGTCGTAGCGCTCGGCATTTCGCTTGTATTCCAGCGCCACGTTCTTCTCGAACGCCTTCGGCGTGCCGAACTCGTCGACCATCACCGAATGGTCGATCACGAGGTGCACCGGAACCTGCGGGTTGATGCGCGCCGTGTCCCCGCCGAGCTTCTTGATCGCATCGCGCATCGCGGCCAGGTCGACGACGCAGGGGACGCCGGTGAAGTCCTGCATCAGCACGCGCGCCGGGCGGTACTGGATTTCCTTGCCGGTGACCGGATTCTTCAGCCAGTCGGCGATCGCCTGGATGTCGCCGAGCGAGACCGTGAAGCCGGCGTCCTCGAAACGCAGGAGGTTCTCCAGCAGCACTTTCATGCTGAACGGCAGGCGGGAGACGTCGCCGACCTTTTGCGAAGCCTTCTTCAGCGAATAATAGGCGTAGGTCTTGCGTCCGACCGAGAGCGTGCTGCGGGTATCAAGCGAGTTCTTGCCGACCTGAGTCATCGCGGAAAGTGCCTCCTGTTCCGGGTCCGGCCGAAAGAGAGTCGCGAGATCCGCGAAGGGCCGGAAGTTGCGCGGCAACTGCGCGCTCCCGGTCGCAAAATCAAGGGTGGCGGGATTGGAACCGGCCCTGCGAGCGGGTAGTTGCATGAGCCGAGAAAGGAACCCGATGGCCATTGGACCGCCCGGACGCCCCCGCGACCCGATCCACGTCATTCCGATGGCGCTGGCGCTGGCGCTGGCTGCCTTTGCCGGCGGCGCCCTGGGCCTGATCTGGCACAAGGTGATGGGCGACAGCAAGCCGGCCGAGACCACGGGGACAGGGTCGCAACCTTAAGCCCGCGCACGCGGGTTCAAGGACCGCGACGCGGCGGGTACGGTTCTTGCGACAAGCAGCGCCCGCCGGTCGACGGGCGCCTGGGGTAAGCAACCGATCGCACCGGCGCATGACTCGTCACCGACGGTGTCGGGAACAGCGCCTGGTGGCGAGAACTGATGTCAGGCCGCGCTCTGCTCGGGGCGTTTGCGCGGTGCGGCGAGCCAGCAGCCGAGCACGATCAACGCCGCACCTGCGAACGTCGGCAGCGTCACCGGCTCGCGGAAGAACAGCCAGCCGAACAGCCCGGCCCACAGGAACCCTGAATATTCAAGCGGGGCGAGCGCCTGGGTTTCCGCGCGCGCATAGGCCCACGCAAAGATCATCGCCCCCGCCACCGAGAGGACAGCGGAGCCTGCGCTGAGAAGGGTTTCCCGCGAGCCCGGCGCGTTGAGCGCCCAGGGCGCGAACATGACGAGCACGAGCAGGACGACGGCCTGGTGGAAGGTCGAGACTTCCGCCGGCCCGGCGACTTGCGCCTGGCGCCGCTGGAGCACGAGGTTGAGCGCATAAAGCAGCGACGACACGAGGACCGCGAAAATGCCCCATCCCGTCGCGGGGGTGCCGTCATCCTGCATTCGGCTGCCGGAGATGACGACGACGCCCATGAGGCCCAGCGCCGAGGCGGCGACGGCACCCCTGCCGATCCGTTCGCCGAGCATGACGGCAGCGAGGTAGAGCGCCGCGAGAGGCGCGGTGAACGAGATCGCGATGGCCTCGGCGAGCGCAAGGCGCGTCAGCCCCCAGAAGAACGTGAACGACATGCCGGTGACGACGACGCCACGCAAGAGATGGATCTTCAGCGTTTGCGGGGCGGGCCAGCCGGTTCGTCCGGCCAGCCAGATCGGCCCGGCCAGCGCCAGCCCGAATACGCTTCTTACAAGCAGGGTCGAATAGGCCCCGATGACAAGGGAAGCGCCCTTCATCAGCGCATCCATCAGCGACAGCAGCGCGATACCCGCGAGCACGGCGGCGAACGGCAGCACGGGATTGTGTCGGGACATCGCCTGCCTTTAATCGGTGGACGATTCAGCCGCCAGTCAGCCACACCTGTTGATGCTCGCAGGCGAATTGGGCAGATTGGCCCGGACTAGGAGGCGTCGCGCGAGCGCCTTTCCCCCGCGCGATCGACAGGGCAACAAGATGATGAATTACGTGCGCATTCTTTCGCTTCCGGCGCTGGCGGCACTCGCTCTCGCGAGCCCCGTGTTCGCCCAGGCGGCGAAGGACACCGACGCGCAGTTCGACAAGGTGCTGCCGCAAAAGGTGCTCGAGACCGATGCCGTTCCGGTAACGGCGAATCCGGCGGCCGCTCCGTTGGCGGCTCCCGCGCCGCAGTATCCGGTGGTCCAGCAATGGGGCGTGGCCGACGCGAGGAACCTGTTGGCCGCGATCAGGGCGATCGGCGCCGAGGGCCTCGATCCCGGCGACTATAACCCTGACGCCCTGCAACAGGCGATCGCTTTCGGCGCCGGTCCCGAGCTCGACCAGCTGGCGAGCCAGAGCTTCTCCTGGCTGGTCGAGGACCTGCGCGACGGGCGCACGCCGATGGACGCGCGCAAGCAGTGGTTCGTGGTCGATCCCGATGCCGATCTGATGCCGACCGGCCAGCTGATGTCGCAGGCGCTCGCCAGGCACGACATTGCGGGCGTGCTCGCCGGGCTCGATCCGACGAATCCCGATTACGCCGCGCTAAAGGCGGAGCTCGCGACAACCCCCAAGAGCGACACCCGGCGCCGCGACCTTATCCGCATCAACCTCGACCGCTGGCGCTGGCTCGCCCGCGACCTCGGCGGACAGTACCTGCTCACGAACGTGCCGGAGTTCGAGTTGCGGCTCACGGTCAATGACCACATCATCCGGACTTACAGGACGATTGTCGGCAAACCCGGCAGGACCGCCACCCCGCAGCTTGCCGAAACGGTCGAGGGCGTGATCTTCAATCCCACGTGGTCGGTGCCGCAGTCGATCGTCGTCGGTGAAGGCCTCGGCGAAAAGGTGCTCAACAACCGGGCCTGGGCCCAGAAGGCCGGATACAAGGCGACGAAGGGATCGGACGGGACCATCTGGGTGGTGCAGCAACCGGGGCCGACAAACTCGCTCGGCGTGCTCAAGCTCGACATGCCCAACCCGCACGCGATCTTCCTGCACGATACGCCGAACCACAACCTGTTCAATCTCGAAAATCGCGCGCTCAGCCACGGCTGTGTGCGGACCGAGCGGGCGCTCGAACTGGGCATGACGATTGCCATTCTCGGCCAGGGCGCGAGCAAGGACGAGGCGGTGGCGATCTCGACCTCGGGCCAGTACAAGCGCGTGCCGGTCGTGAAGACGATGCCGATCTACATCACCTATTTCACGATGGGACGCGACATCGACGGCAACCTGCGGACGTTCAACGATCTTTACGGGCGGGACGCGCCGGTCCTCGCCGCGCTCCATGCCGCTCGCGTGCCCAATCGCACGCGCACGAGCAACGAGAAGATCGTGCCGATCGTGGATGACCTGCAGAACAGCTGAGGATCAGGCGAGCGCGAGCCTGTCCGCGTAGATGAGGCGCCCGCCCGAAAGCTGGGTAAGGGCGAACATGAAGTCGTCCGGCGCCATCGCGAAACAGCCGTTCGAGCGGCCGAGAACGCCATGCTCGGCGAGAAACGCGGGCGTGGCGTACGGGGCGGAGTGCATCACGATCGCGCGGTCGAGCGCGTTCGAATTGTCGGGATCGAGCCCTTCGAGGCGGATCGAAGTGCCGTATTTGCCCTGGTACCACTCGTAAGTGAGGTAGGCGCCTCGGCTGGTGGCGAACGAACCCGGCTCGTTCGAGAACCAGTGGAGCCAGCCGTCGTGCTCCGGGTCCGAGCCGGAGCCGTGGGTCACCAGGTAGGATGTGACGGTGCCCGCCTCGAGATTGGCGAAATGAAAGCGCGGCCGCGACGAGCGCTCGCTGAAATCGGCGATCGCGGCCATGTCGCGGCGCCACAGCACCGAGCTCGCACGCCCGACTTCCCGCCGCGCGATGTCGAGAATGCGGACCGACCTGGCATCGACACCGAGCGGCTGGGCGGGCAATCGCGCCGGCAGGGCGAGCGCACCCGTCGCGGCAGCTGCCGACGCGATGAACGAACGCCTGTCCATGCCCCGAACCATGGTCGCGTGCTTAGCACGTGTTCCTTACCGAGGGTAAACGAGCACCGATGATGCGTCGATGAAACGTGGCGTGTGGTCGGCGAAGCGAGGGTTCAATAGGCCAGATCGCCGATCGCGGCGGCGCTTGCCCTCATGTATTCGTCGCCGGCAAAGCGATGGCGGGGCGGGAAGTGGACCAGCGCGGGGTCGTCGCTGACGGCTTCGCCGCGCCATGCGGCATAGACCTCGCGCGGCAGGATGAAGGGGTGAATCTCCTCGGCGAGGACGCGGTTCATCGCTTCGTCCGCCGCCATTGCCTTTTCGCCGGAGCGGTCGGCGAGCATGGGCGCAAGGTTCGTGCGGCCCGGCCCTCCCGCGGCGAAACCGGCAATGCCGCCACAGTCGCGGCCGACGAAGCTGCGGTTGCTGGCAATCGCGCCGGCGACTTCGTAGACCGGGCCAAGCGTCACCGTGTGGGGATCGAGGGCGATCCAGTAATCGCCGCCGCGTCGATCGAGGATCGTCAGCAGCAGCGCCCAGGCCGGCTCGGGGGGGAAAGGCCCGCGCCGGACGGCCTGATGGTGAATGATCTCCGGGTCGCCACAGTGATGGGCGAGAATGGCGCGATCCTCACCGGTGAGCGTGCCGTCGTCGACCACGGCCATCCGTCCCCTGCCGAGGTGCCGGTGAAGCGACTTGATGGCGACGAGGTGCTCAAGCACGTCGGCCGCGCCGAGAAGGGAAATGATCGTCGGGCCACCCTGTGCCTGCTCGAGGGGTGCCGTCTGCAGAACAGCCTCGATCGCCTCTGCATGGCGCGCCCGCTCGGGGGTGGAGCGCCAGCGCCGAGGGAGGATTCCGCTGATGGTCATCGCCCGGCAAAGCTACCGGCGAGAGGTTAAGCGAATCTTCGCTCGTGCCTCAATCGGACAGCGTCAGCGTGTCGTTGGCGATCTGGACGTTGGGAACGTGGCGAAGGAACGACTGGCCCAGCAAGGAGACCGGCAGGCCATCGGGCACGATGATCGCCTCGACGTCGTGCGCCTCGAAATCGCCGACCGACATGTCGTGGATGGTCGCCGGAACGCCCATGACCGGCCCGCCGGCCCCTTGCGCCACCGGCCTCAGGGCATCCTGGTCCCACTCCAGCCCGATGTTGCGGGCATCCTGCGCCGTGAGCGCGACGACGCTCGCGCCGGTGTCGACGAGCATTTCGTAGTCGCCGGACTCGATCTCGGCGGTCGCATAGAAATGCCCGTCACCCTCGCGGCGCAACACCATGGCGCCGCCCGACCATGCCGGCTCGTCGCTCGAGCCGGCGGTGGCAACGGCGCTCGCCTGCGCCGGCGCCGGCTTGTCCGCGCTGTCCTCGCGAGGTGCGACGACGGCCACGCCGACGGCGATCGCCAGGACCGTGATGACGAAGCCTTTCATCCCGCGAAAAAAGCTACATGGCCACGCTTAAGGCAGGGTAAAGCCTACTCGGCCGCCTCGGCCACACCGGCGCCAGCCTCGATCTCCGCGGCCTTCGCCTCGACCAGGGCAACGATATGATCGAGCATGTCGGCGTCCTGCACGTGGTGATCGGTCACACCGGAAAGATAGACCATGTGCTTGCCGGCGCCGCCGCCGGTGATGCCGATGTCGGTCTCGCGCGCCTCGCCCGGGCCGTTGACGACGCAGCCGAGGACCGAAAGCGAGAGCGGTGTCTTGATGTGCTGCAGCCGCTCCTCGAGCGCCTGGACGGTGCGGATCACGTCGAAGCCCTGGCGCGCGCAACTGGGGCACGAGACCACGCGCACGCCGCGGGTTCGCAGGCCGAGCGCCTTCAATATCTCGAACCCGACGCGCACTTCTTCCTCGGGCTCGGCCGAGAGCGAGACGCGGATCGTGTCGCCGATGCCGGCCCACAAGAGGTTGCCCATGCCGATCGCGCTCTTGACCGTGCCGCCGATCAGCCCGCCCGCCTCGGTGATGCCGAGGTGCAGCGGGCAGTCGACCGTCTCGGCGAGCTGCATGTAGGCGGCGACCGCGAGGAACACGTCCGACGCCTTCACCGCCACCTTGAACGCGTGGAAATCGCGGTCCTCGAGCAGCTTGATGTGATCGAGCGCGCTTTCGACGAGCGCTTCCGGGCACGGTTCGCCGTATTTCTCGAGCAGGTCCTTCTCGAGGCTGCCGGCGTTGACGCCGATGCGGATCGCGCAGCCGTTGGCCTTGGCGGCGTTGACCACTTCGTTGACCCGCTCGGCCGAGCCGATGTTG
>Ga0207706_10000968_pt1 | contig 29344 bp, 19 predicted proteins | sample KBSC53metaG_FD_184318 | JGI IMG/M metagenome (GOLD analysis project Ga0207706, IMG submission 184318) | Corn rhizosphere microbial communities from Kellogg Biological Station, Michigan, USA - KBS C5-3 metaG (SPAdes) (version 2) | ecosystem: Host-associated > Plants > Roots > Rhizosphere > Soil ... | reverse complement strand
GCCGAAAGTCTGGCCATGCACTCGGGAAATCCCGACTTTGTCCTTTCTCTTGCGCGAGGCCTGCGGGTGATTGAGAGCTTCGAGGGGTATACGGATGGCCGCAGCATTGTTGAGATTTCTCAATCCACAGGTCTATCGCGCGCATCGATTCGCAGAATCCTGCTTTCACTCGAATTGCTTGGATATGTTGAGCGCTCCAGGCAGGTATATCGGCTCAGGACTCAGGTGATGCGGCTTGGCTTCTCCTTCCTGTCATCATCTTCAGTCGTCGAGGCAGCGAGACCTGTCCTCGAACGGATCACGGAGATCGTGCATGAGTCGTCTTCCATGAGCATGCTCAATGGCGGAGAGATCGTCTATGTCGCGCGGTCGGCCGCCAGTCGAGTGCTTGCCGCAGGTTTGTCGGTTGGAAGTCGCCTGCCTGCATATTGCACCTCGATGGGACGCGTGCTGCTTTCCGGTCTTCCAGATCCGGCCCTCGATTCTTATCTCAGGGATTTGAAGCCGAAAGCGTACACATCGCGGACAATCGTCAAAGTGCCTCAACTGCGGAAGGCAATCCTGGAGGTGCGCAAACGTGGATACGCAATCGTGAGTGAGGAGCTTGAAGCGGGGCTAAGGTCCATTGCAGTTCCGGTGTATACGCGCAGCAATCGTATGGTGGCAGCCATCAACGTAGGTACGCATGTATCGCGCGTTGATCAGGGCGCGCTCTTGAAGTCATGCTTACCTGCTTTGCAGGATGGTGCTAAAACGCTTCGTAACGTTTTGATCTGAATGGTGACTCCAGCAGTCACAAGGGAGAACTATGACCGATTCATACCGTGCGGATCATGTAGGCAGTTTCTTACGGCCGCCGGCGTTGCTTGAAGCACGCCGAGCAAGAATCCCTATCCCGGAACTCGAGGCGCTGGAAAGCACGTATATCTCTCGCGTGCTTCAAAAACAGCGGGAAATAGGGCTCGACGCGTTCACCGATGGCGAATTGCGGCGCAGTAACTTCATGAGCGACTTCACCGACGCTGTAGATGGGTTCGACTCCAGTGCTTCCGTACCTCGAAGTTGGAGTGATGACGCGCAGAAATCAAGCACACCGACGCCTGCCGTTAGCAGCATCAGCGGCATCGTGACTTCGGCGCTCAAACAGCGTCAGCCTTTGACAGGCCGCGAGGTCCCGTTTCTAAGAGAGCAGGCCCCGGGACCGATTAAGATCACGTTGCCCAGCGCCACCCAGTTCCCAGCAATTTCCTTCAAGTACGGCGTCACCGACGCTGTTTACCCGGATCCTTACGCGATGCTTGATGCGATCACCGGGATCATGGCGGAAGACATTAAGGACCTATCGGGACAGGGAATCTCGTATCTCCAGATTGATGCGCCGCGCTACAGCTACTTCCTTGACCCCAAGTGGACCGCATGGATGGAGAAGGAATTGCGAGTCAATCCGGCAGAAATGCTTACTGCTTCTCTGAACGCAGACAACGCTTGCTTTGCCGCGGCAAAGAGGCCCGGGGTCACACTCGCGATTCACTTGTGCCGCGGTAACAATCGCAGCCACTGGTATGCGGAGGGCGGGTACGATGCAATCGCGGAACGACTCTTCCATGAACTTGAAGTCGATAGGTTTCTCCTGGAGTATGACGATGAGCGTTCAGGCGGCTTCGAGCCATTGCGACTTGTGCCAAGAGGAAAGATGGTGGTCCTCGGATTGATCAGCACCAAGCGTGCCGAACTGGAGCGAAAAGAGGAACTGTTAAGGCGTATTGACGAAGCGGCCAAGGTGCTTCCGCTGGAACAGCTGGCACTGAGCCCGCAATGCGGATTCGCTTCAACTATGGAGGGAAACCTGTTGACAGAAGCCGATCAATGGGCCAAGTTGCAACTTGTGGTCGACATTGCCCGGGAAGTGTGGGGTTGAGACCGCTCACGGGTTTCGAAGGTGAGCCTGAAGAAAATCTATGACCATGGTCGGGATGTCTGCTGAACCGTCGCAGGACCAACGAGAGCGCGACGAACGATCCGTTTGACTGCGGAACACAGTCACTTTGCCATAATCAGTCTTTGCCAGGTCGCAGTTGTTAAAGAAGCCGTGACCCAACTTCTCAAAGAGAACCAACGTTGCATCGTTGTCCGTGGTGCGCAATGCGTCAAATAGAATCTGGCTCTGGTTACACGGAATGAGGCTGTCCGCTTCCCCATGCAGGATCAGAAACGGCGGGCTTCCGGAATGCACGTAGTGAGCCGGATCGGCCAGTTGTACTTGACGTGGCGCTTCTTTGACTGACATGCCGATGAACCGTGACTCGAATGAGTCGGGATCCGCCGCGGGAAGCACGTGTCCACCCACCAGAGCGCTCTCGGCATCACTTGTGACAGTTCGCAGCGAAGAACGGTCTTCGTCAATACGCGCCAGATTAGTCGGACCATATCCATCGACGACTGCCTGCACAGCCGATGAAAATTCGGAGTGTTCCGAACTTAAGAAATCGTCTTCAGAAGACAAAGCTGCACATGCTGCCAGATGCGCCCCGGCTGATGATCCCCATAGGCCGACATGGCCGCCGTCGAGGTCAAATGTCGATGCAATGCTTCGCACCCAGCGCACAGCTGTCTTCACGTCTTCAACCGGGGCAGGGAACTTCACTTCATCGCTGAGGCGGTAGTCGATGCTGACCACGGCGAACCCGGATCGTTCGGCAAACAGACGTAGGTTGGGAGCGAGCTTGCGATCTCCAAAGCGCCATCCGCCTCCGTGGACCCAAATCACCACGGGTGTGGGATCGGACCCTGAAGTGGGCAGATAAACGTCTGCCAAACGCGGAACGCCGCCGGCATGGCTGTAAACCTCGTCAGAAAAGACGCGCACTTCTTGCTCGGCGTTTCCCATAATGCTCTCCACACTGATCAACTGGTATTAGTTTTAGGCCGATGGAGGCCCACCGGGTCGCTCGAGAAGAGTGAGATCCAGTTCGGAAAGGTGCTGGATTACACGATCGAACCGAAATGGCGGCGGAACCAGCGGATAGCGGTATCCATCAAACGGTTCGCAGAGGTACCGGAAGAAAGGCTCGAAGTCTCCCGGAGCAATAAAGCCGAGAAAGCGGGTGTCGTGCTTTGTCAATTGAAAGGCATGCGGTGTTTTAGGTGGAACATGCAGGAAATCACCGGGGCACAGCGGGACGAATCCGTCCCCTGCAAACATCTCCATCGCGCCATTGAGACAGTAGAAGAGCTCTGTTACTCTCTCGTGCTGGTGGCGTGGAATAGGCGCGCCGATAGGGCCCTCCGTCAGTAACGAAATGAAGGCCCCGCCGCTATGACGCTGGCTGCCCAGGATTGTGTATACCTGGTCGCCGGCAATCATGCGCTCTCCTTCACCGGCGGCAAGAACGAAAGGAACCATGTCACCTGGCGGCGTGGTGAGCTTGAGGGCTGGCTTTTCGTGGGCCTGCTCGTCTTCTTTCAAAAGGTCCACGTCGACAGAACTGTCCAGCAACTCCCAGTCAATCGCTTCAACGCGTTCGGGGTAAACCGTTCCTGCATAGGGCTTGCCAAGTCGGGCATACATTTCAGTTGCGTTTCCGCCAAAACTCCAAGCCAAAAGCTTGCCGCGGTGATCGACGAATTCGTAACGGTGCGGGGTGCCGGGTGGAATGTTCACATAGTCTCCCGGCGTCAGGAGATAAGTCTTGCCAGCGAGTGAAAGCGACATAACGCCGTCGACAACAAAGAGCGCCTCGTGCAGGTAATTGTGCCTGTGCATGGGAAATGCGGCACCCTTTGCCCCAGTAAGAATGATGCCTGAAGCCGATTGCCCGAGATCGTCGGGGCGAGCAATGATCGTGGCTAGATGACTTCCGAAGGCGTAGTGAACTCCTTCCCCAGCGTCGAGCTTATAAGGGGACAGGCGCGCAGGTAATACATTTGTGATCACGATGTCGACCTCAGTTCTGTTCGTTGCGCAGTCAGCGACACGTGTGAGATTGGGGACGGCGCCGTTGCGTACCATCAATTGACGTGATTGATAACAAACGTGCGATAGCAGTGTAAAGGGCGAATCTGAGAAGTCAATTCGATTGACACAAAGCTGCCACGTACAGGTACCATGTGAGCTTCCGATGCCGATTTTGGCCGACATCGCGAATAGAACAAGAGAGAACTGGCGTGGTAGCTTACTCGAGCCGGAAGGACGCGGAATGAAATTTGCCAGTTTCAAGATCGACGGCAGGGAAACGTGGGGCGTGATTGAGGGGCCGTCCGCAGTGGATATGGGAAGTGTTCTCGCTCCGCGTTTCCCTGATCTAAAGTCACTGATTGCGAAAAATGGCTACAGTGAGGCTCAGGCCGTCAGAGCCTCGGCTCCTCGCTATGAGATTTCGTGCATTAGCTATTTGCCAGTAGTGCCGAATCCGGAGAAGATTTTTTGCGTTGGGCTGAACTATGAGATGCACAGAAAAGAAACTGGGCGAAGCGAGGTAGCTCATCCAACGATTTTCACCCGGTTTCCAAACACTCAGACGGGGCATTTGACTGATATGCTCCGGCCGCGTGTCTCGACGGATTTTGATTTTGAAGGGGAATTGGCGCTGATCATCGGAAAGAGTGGGCGCTACGTTGCACCAGAGCGCGCGTTTGATTACGTTGCCGGCTATGCGTGCTATAACGACGGAAGCGTGCGAGACTGGCAACATCACACACACCAGTTCACGCCCGGAAAGAACTTTCCCAAGACAGGTAGCTTCGGCCCCTGGATGGTCACACCGGATGAACTACCCGATTTGGGAGCACGCACGATAATTACCCGACTCAATGGGCAGATCATGCAGCAGGCGACGATTGGGCAGATGATCTTCGATATTCCGACTCTCATTGAATACTGCTCGTCGTTTAATCCTCTTGAATGCGGAGACGTGATTGTGACCGGGACGCCCGGGGGCGTTGGCGTAAAGCGAAACCCGCCGGTCTGGATGAAGCCTGGCGACATTGTGGAAGTTGAGATCGACGGAATCGGCGTTTTGCGGAACAGAATCGCAGACGAAGAGCCTTCGTAAGCTTGATACGACTCATCTTCCTTAATAACCGCCGCAATGCAGATGCTGTTCGAAATGGAGATCGTCATGGGCGAGTTCCCAGTAACCGCCATTCGCAGTGTGGACCTTGGTGTTCCCGATATTGGGCGCGCGGAGGCTTTTTATGCAGAGACGTGGGGGCTGGCAGTCGCGGCCCGACAGCGCGATGCTGTGTACCTGCGCGCGACCGGACGGGATCATCACGTCCTCGTGCTGCACCCTCATCCCTGTGCCGAGATTCTTTCCGTGAGCTTTCGCGTCGTGGCAGAGGAGTTGCTGGCGCGAATTCGATCGGCGGTAACTGAGGCCAAAGGTGAAGTCATTGGGCCTATCGCACAAAGCGATGAACCGGACGGGGGAATCGTTTTGAGTGTCCACAGTCCAGAGGGATATGTATTGCGCTTTCACCATGGGGATGCACTTCAAGATCCGGGTGATTCAAGGTGCGGATTCCCAATGCGTTTGTCGCATGTCAATCTCAACTGTAAAGACATCGATGCATCCAGCTTTTTTTTTCAGAATATTCTGGGCTTTAAGCTCACCGATCGATCGAGGGCCATGGTCTTTTTGCGATGTAACCGGGATCATCATGCAGTGGTTCTGGCGGACTCGGGCCTCAACGGCCTCAACCACATTGCGTTTATGATGCCGGATATTGAATCTGTTATGCGAGGTTCGGGTCGAATGATCGACCATGGCTTCCCGATCGGCTGGGGAGTTGGCCGGCACGGCCCGGGCAACAATGTGTTTGCCTACTTCGTCGATCCGTTCGGCTTCGTTATCGAGTACACGGCGGAAGTGTTGGAAGTTGACGACACGTATCAATCGCATGGTCCGGACTATTGGGTTTGGCCACCGGGCCGCACCGATCACTGGGGCATCGCGCCGCCGAAGCCCGACTATGTCAAACACGCACAGCTCGCCATTCGGTTTGCAAATCAGAAATCGGAAAGCATGGATGCGGCTTGGCCTGGCGCGCGTAACGAAGGTTCGAGTTCGCAGTCATCGGGAAGACTTTGAATCGATGACGACCGACGAACCTGAGTTCGACGTTGTAATTGTGGGCTGTGGCCCGGTCGGAGCAGTTGCCGCCTGCTGGCTGGGGCAGGCAGGCGTGAAAACGCTCGTTGTCGAGAAGAGCCGCTCGATATGGGAGATCCCTCGAGCGATGGCTCTCGACCACGAGATTTTGCGTGTGTTCCAGAACATCGGAGTGATCCAGAAGGTTCTTCTGTATACCGCTCCCTTCGGAATATCGGAGCATTATGGCGCAGAGGGTCAACTGATTCGGACCATCGGCGTTGTCCCTCCGCCTTATCCGCTTGGCTATTTGCCGAACATGGTTTTCACACAGCCGCCGGTTGAAAGAATATTGCGATCTCGAGTAGAGGAGCATGTGTCCGTGACGGTTAGTCTCGGGAAGGAAGTGACCTTTCTCGAAAACCAGGAAGAGCGCATTTCGATAACGGTCCGAAATGAATCTGGAGAGGAAGAGGTAGTACGCGCGAGATTTGTTATCGCATGTGACGGCGCGTCAAGTACGATTCGACGCCTTTCGAACATCTCGCTCGACGATCTTGGTTTTGATGAACCGTGGCTCGTCGTTGATCTGATTGTGCATGATGCCGCGGTGGCAAAGTTGCCAAAAGCGTGCGCGCAATACTGCGATCCGGCGCGACCTTACACATACATCATTGGGCCAGGAAATCACCGCCGCTGGGAAATCATGCTGAATCCCGGCGAGGACGCACGCGAAATGGAGCGCGAAGAAAACGTCTGGAAACTGCTGTCTCGATGGCTGAACAGAGGTGACGGACATTTATGGCGCGCTGGAAGCTATCGATTTCATGCCCTTGTCGCCGAGAAGTGGCGGGACGGTCGGGTGTTTCTTGCAGGGGACGCAGCGCACCAGCAGCCCCCGTTTATCGGGCAAGGCATGTGCCAGGGCATTCGTGACGTAACAAATCTTTGCTGGAAGATGGTGTCGGTCTTAGGTGAGGAAGCAGATGACAAACTACTTGATACGTACGAACGTGAGCGCAGCCAGCATGTACGCACACTGACGCAGCGCATCAAAGAGATCGGCGCTGCAATTTGTGAACGCGATGCCGGAGCAGCGCGATTACGCGATGAAGCTCTGCTCATTAAAGGTGGAGGAACAGCTCCCGTCGTAACGCGTCAAGAGATTGTTCCACATCTTGAGTCAGGTCTAATTGCACCTCGGCACGGACCAGGAGCTGGAACGATTTTCCCCCAACCGAAGATTGCAACAGCAACCAGAGAATGCCTTTTGGACGATGCGACCGGGCTTGGATGGCGCTTGTTTTGGGATGGGAGACTAGATGAGGATTGCCCGGACGTAGAGCACTACGGGATACGCGCTCTGGCCTTGGGAGGCGAAGGCCTTACTGATACGGAGGGAGTGGCTACAGCCTGGTTTGAGCTGCATGGCTGTCAGGCTGTGATCGTGCGTCCCGACCATTATGTCTATTGTGGGATCCGAGACATGAGCCAGTCTGCCGAAGCATGCCGCGATTTGATGGAGTCATTGAAGAAGATCGGACTTGCAGGTGAGTCGGTCCGGTAACCTTGCAACAATTCGAGAGCCATCTTGGAGTTTCAGCCAGCCTCAGAATTCAATCAAGCAAGATGCCCCGTTGCGACGGAGCCAGCTTGCTTGAGGGGCACGCGGGCTTCAATCGTCGTCCCTCTTCCAAATTCGGATCGAATCTTGAAGTTGCCGCCAATGGATAGAGTGCGCTCTTCCATGCTCCTGATGCCGAGTCCTTCGCGGTTGTTCGATTGCGACAAATCGAACCCATGACCGTCGTCTCGGATGCGAACCAACAAATTTTCGCCTTCATGCAACAACTGCACAGACGCTATTTTTGCGTTGCTGTGCTTTCTCACATTGCGTAGCGCCTCTTGAACGATCCTGAAGGCGCACAAAGCCACGTCCGGATCAACGTTTTCGCGAACTTTATCAGAGGTGAAATTCGCTTTCACCCCGTTTTTGGCGGTAAATTCGCGGCACATCGCAGTGATGGCAGAAACGAGTCCAAGATTTTCGAGAGTAGATGAATGCAATTGGTAAGACAGGGCATGAAGTTCGGAGCCCAGTTCGCTCGCTGAATCTTCGACTTCATGGAGCTGTCGATGGACTTCTTTATACGACAAGGGCACTTCTTCGGCAATGTTCTCGAGTTGTAGCGCCATGACAGCCAGTCTCTGACTAAAGTCATCGTGAATTTCGCGCGCCAACCGGCTACGCTCCTGCTCCTGTGCGTTTATCAGCCGGCCGCTGAGTTTTCTTTGACTCTCTTTGGCCTGCTTCAATTGCTTTCGACTGTAAAGCAGATATGCTGCGAGTGCTGACAGGCCCAAGATGATTGCCCAGAGCCATTTGTTGCGTTCCCAAACACTCGGCTCCTCAAACAGGATGACACTTTCCGGAGGAAGAGTGCTCTCCGCTATGTTCCACTTACTCAGTTCATGAGAGTCGAAGACATACGCGCCAGGAAGAGTCTCGATTGGAATTTCTTGTGGCTTTTTGCCGTCCAACAGTTCTGAGACCACCTGGGCGGTTATCTTCCCCTGACGCTCAAAACCCATCAGGTAACCTCCAACAATCCCGTGCCCCATATAGGTATCTGACATGCCAAAATCAGGACCGTTGGAAGCCGCGGCGATCATTGGAAGTGCCTTGGTGGCATTCGGAAACCGCACTCCCGCTGCATCCTGAAAGAAAGATGTGTAGAGCACAACGGACTGGCTGGGCAACTGCCGCAATTGTTCTGTTAACGTGCTCATCTCCATTTCAGGAAGATAGCGAATCTCTACTTTTGTGTTGAGGGTGCTGAACGCGGCTTTCGTTAAGGAGGTTACCTTTCTGTCAAAAACAGAGCTCCCGCCTACGACGAATATGTGTTTGGTATCGGGGAAAAGACTCAACGCCACTTCGAGCGTCTTTTGGGGTTCAAATTTCAACCACGTTCCTGTAAATCGTGAGCGGAGTTTTGGATTGGCCAGTTGATCTGGGCTCGTCCCGCAAATGACCACGGGGATTTCTGCGAATGCAGCCGGTTCATAAGTTGAAAGAAAATCGACCGTGTCGGGGCCCAACGCTACGATCACGTCCAATTTGTACCGGCTATATTTCGCCTGTAGCCAATCTCGCATATCCTCGCGCGAAAATTGACTTGGTAATGACATTAAATCGAGGCTCTCAGAGTAGAACTCGACGTGGTGATTGGGAGTCTGGCGAACCTGTTCGCTAATCTGATCGACTATCAAATTAGTAAGAGTATGCGAAATGCCGACTTCAGAGATGATGAGCACGCCTTGGTTCTTCGGTAACTGCCCCAAGAGAATCGATGAGGTGAATAGCGCAAAAAGAAATAACAGCGACACTCGGGACAGGTGTTTCCCAAAGCGTATCGGCGTTAAGGCAACTTGCCCGCGAGAGAAACATCCGCGAATTCTGTTCACTCGTTCCATCCAGACCGACCTGCCAGTAAAGATAAAGTCAGGCGATGATGTTTATTCCCGCGTCTCGGTTTTAGCCCGCGGTGCCTCTAGCGCTAAGGACCCGACGAACCTCGCGACTGCAAGCTCGACCGTAAACTGCATCTCGCTTGTCCCGAGTGCTCTCCCGAGAGGCGACCTCTGAACCATTCGCAACACTCGAGGGTTTAGCCCCACCAGCCAGGTGCTCAGTCCTTGTTTGCGGCTGCGCCTTTCTGCCTCTGTCAGCATCTTGAGGGCGGTGTATTCGAGGTCGGGAACTCCACTTAAATCCAGCACAACGACCTTGGGCTTCGTTTCACTTATCAGGAGTCTTATCTTTTGTGCGATGTGTTCAGCGTTGGCAAAGAATACGCGCCCTTCGAGCCGTAGCAGCAACAACCCCGGAAAGGATTCGTCTTCAGGGTGCTCGTCAGAACGTGGTCTAAACACATTCGTTCCTGGCTTGCGAGTCAGAACATAAACAGGTGGATTCGCGACTTGGGCCGCCAGAGCAACGAGCGACAACACGATAGCGACGATGATTCCTTTTAGCGTTCCCAGGGCCATAACGCCAACAAAGGCGGCAATGGCCCAAGTGAATTCCGTCCACCGGATCCCTAGTATCGCAGAGAATTCCCCCGGCTTAATCAATCCGATCGAATAGACAACGACCACCGCTGCAAGCGTTGCCTGAGGCATGAGAGCAAGTAGGGGTGCGAGCAGGAGAATCGTAGCCAGGCCGATCACAGCTGTTGATAATTCCGCCATCTGGGTGTGAGCGCCCGCGAGGCGGTTTACTGCGGTTTGCGTTGTACCACCACCGGCTGGCATGGCTCCCAAGAACGCGCCACCGGCATTTGCTAGTCCGGTCGCGAGTAACTCCTGATTCGCCCGGATAGGCGGTTCCTCACTCTCGGCGAACGCCCGGCCCGCGGCGATAGTCTCCGTAAAGCTCATCAGTGCAATCCCCAATGCTCCTGGCCAGAGGGCCTCAGCCAAGGAAAAGTCGGGGAGAGTAACTGAGGGAAGGCCTTGAGGAATTCGACCAACAATCTCTACGCCAATTGCATGCAGACCCAGGAACCTCACGGCTACGATTCCAGCCGCCACAGCGATGAGGGGCGCCGGTGCCTTGGGGAAGAAATGCTCGGTACCAACCAACAATGCGATCATCACAACTCCGACGATCAATGTCGGTATTGACGCCTCCGGAATTCCGCGGACGAGGGCAAGCACGTTGTGGAAGAACGAGCCTCTCGGAAAGTGAATACCCAGAATCTTCGGGAGTTGATCCAGCACGATTACGACGCCTATCCCAGCCTTAAAACCGATCAGCACTGGTTCAGAAATAAAATTTGCGATGAAGCCAAGCCGCAATAATGATGCAAGGACGAGCACGCCTCCTACTATGAGTGCGAGCATCGCGGTCGCGCTCAGAAGGGACGCCGCCTCTCCGCCAGGCACAACTTCGCCGAGTTCGGCAGCAGTCAGGACTGCGATGGTAGTTGTGGTGCTTACACTTAGCGGACGCGAAGTGCCCAGCACGGCGTATATCGCCATTGGAACCAATGCAGTGTAAAGCCCCACCTGTACCGGCAGCCCCGCAATCGTTGCATAGGCCATTGCTTTTGGAATGACCACCGCAGCCGAAGTCACGCCTGCAACTAGATCTGGCCCCAACCATTTCCTCTGGTACGAAAAGATCCAATCCGCAAGTAGGAAGGAGCCGCGATTCTGATTGCCGGTCGACAAGTTGTTCCCTCATGGAAAGGCTTCGTGTCGGAGGGCCGCAGCCGATGGTCCGGACTGTTTTAACCTTGGTCTGACAGCCTGCTGAATTCCAAATCATCAGACGTCCGCCAATGCACAGTAGCAAAACTGACTTTCTCTAACCACTGTCAATTTGAACAGTACCGCTCGCCCCCTTGGAGCGCGTAGGCTTAGGGCCAAGTAAGGAGGCATCTTGGAGACTCTATCCCCCAGCGCGTCTCGTCCTCGAATTCTCATTGCAGATGACCACGCGATCTTCGCCGAGACTCTGCGCGCCTATCTGACGAAGACTTTTGCCGTTGTCGGAACGGTAGCTGATGGTCGATCGATGGTAGTAGAGGCTGTGAGACTCAGGCCTGAAATCGTTCTGGCAGATGTCTCAATGCCATTGCTGAACGGGATTGATGCCGCGTGCAGAATTCAGGAGCAAGCTCCGAACGTTAAGTTCGTGTTTCTGACAATGCACGACGATCCGAATCTTGCTGCCGCAGCAAGCTCACTCGGGAACGTGGGTTTCATGCTGAAAAGTTCTGGTGGAAGGGAACTGCTTGAAGCGATTGAACAGGTTCTGCAGGGTCGAAGCTATCTGACTCCCAAGCTGAGAGCCGCCGATTGGGTCGAAGCCAAGGCAAGGGCACGTCAGTTTTCAAGGGACCTAACCAAGAGACAGCGTGATATTTTGCAGATGCTTGCTGAGGGGCGGCCCATGAAAGAGATTGCTTCCATCCTCAACCGGAGCATCAAGACCGTAGAATTCCATAAGTATCACATTATGCATGCTTTCAACGTCAAGAGTAATGCTGATCTAGTCTTGTTTGCTTTGGAACTCGGATTGGTTGAGGTTGATCCGGGTCTCAAGCGGGAGACGATGGCTGACCAGCATGTTTCTTGATTGCCTGCTTGCCCGAGACCCTGGCATTAGCGGCTCCATCTGCAGCAATTCACCCTCGGTAAACCATGGTAGGACGTTGGACCAATCCGTGGAGCCCCGTCTTCCAGGGAGTGACTTCACTTTCTCGCTTGATTGGGGGTCGCGCGCGGGCACAAGATCATGGTGGAGGTTGGATTCAACGGTGTGCCAATTGTCTACACCTATGAAACGGACCCGAAGGAGGAATTGAGATGCGTGGCATCGATCATAGAGTATCGATTCTTAGGTCAATGCGTCTCTGGACTTTGCTCCTCGCAGCTCCGTTCCTTTTCTTTTTGGTTTCCTCGCCCGCTCAGGTTGTGAAGTCTCCTATTCCGACTTCCACGAGTCCCGAGCCGGCTGGGACGGTGGCACTGGACCCTCTAGGTAGAGATACACCTCGAGGAGCGCTCGTAGGCTTTCTCAAGTATGTTCGTCGCGGCGACTACGCAACATCCGCGAGATTTCTGGAAGCACCTCAAGGAAAACATGCAGAACTTGAAAATAAAGCGGCAGAACTGCAGGAGCTGATGGATCTCACGTTCACTGGGCCGATTGACCTTGTGAGCGACAAAGCTACTGGAGACCTCGATGACGGGCTTCCCATTGATCGCGAGCGAGTGGGTTTCTTCAGCGAAAATGGACATCGTGTCGACCTTATATTGACGCGCGTTGATACCGGCGCGTCAACTGCGATCTGGCTGATTTCAAGACAGACTGTCGCCGATGCCGATGCGCTCTACCAGGAACTAGAGCCATCAAAGGCACTGAAGTATGTCCCCGAAGTATTGACCACAAACTATTTTCTTTCAGTTTCTGCTTTTCAGTGGATTGTCTGGCTCGCCTCGGTCCCCATGGCATATGGAGTGTCGTGGTGCTTGCTCGCCGCTGTCAGGTTGGTACGCAGGGTCATACAGAGAGCTCTGAAACATTCCCAGACTCCGCTATTCCCGAGCTTGCGTGCGCCGTTCGCATTCACAATTGCGGTCCTGTTCCATAGTGTTATTGTCTATCTTCTGCGCATCCCGCTGTTCTATCGCCTGTACTACACTCGGTTTGTAATGAGTCTCTTGATCGGCGGAGTCTTCTGGCTGATCAGCAGAGTAATATCCCACGGATTCGATCGTGCGGTGAATCGTCTCGGGCGCAGCTCAGAGCGAGGAACTTTCTTGCTCCTGATAGGCCGCTCAATGAAGGTTCTCCTCGCCATTATCACTGCACTTTTAATCACCACCGAGCTCGGGTTCGACACCAAGGCAATGTTGACGGGCCTTGGTATTGGCGGATTAGCGATCGCTCTGGCTGGGCAAAAGACGCTTGAAAACATAATCGGCGGTGCGTCCTTATTGCTCGACAGTGTAGTTCACGTCGGAGATACATGCAGAATCGGCGGTCAACAGGGCAAGGTCGAAGATATCGGCCTCCGATCCCTTCGGTTCCGCATGCTCGATCAGACAATGATGATTGTGCCTAACGGGGTTTTGGCTCAAGTCCAATTTGAAAACCTGACGACGCGGAAGAAGCTTCTGATCAGTGAAACCTTCTCAGTAAGGATGGAAACAAGGCTCGAACAACTGAAGAATGTGCTAGCAGCTGTTCAAGAGATGCTGGATCGCAATGATCAAGTTGAGAAGAAGACTTCCAGAGTCCATGTCGTGCGAATTCCAGGTGCATCCATCGAAGTGGAACTGGTCGCCTATGTTCTTACGAGCGACTGGGCAGTATTCACCGCGATCAGACAACAGATTTGGATGAGCGTTTTGGGCACCCTCGAGCAATTTGATGTGAAGATTGCTGGCCCAACTCAACTCACCTACATTGAAACAAAGGAAAGCATCGGTCTCGCGGACAAGCAGTCGACGGCCGAACATGCTGAGACGATTGAAGTGTAATGCCTCAAAGATTGACGGATGGTATCCTTAGACTACGGATATCCTTCCGCCAACTGGTTATCCCGCCACCTTCGAGCGGTGCGCTGTTGCGAAGATCACCAGGTTCCCATGCGCACCACGAGGCCGCCACTTACCTTGATAGCGTTACGGTACTCAATACCGTTCATCGGGCCGAGCCACGTGTGTTCGTATTCAAGCGTTGCGAGGCGTATTTCGAAAGCGTGATTGGGTCGAAAGTTCAGGCCGCCTCCGGCATGGAGGGTGAAGCCGTTGTCGTCCCAATCGGTTGTGTAGTAGTAATGTTTCGCGAGCGCCTCTCGTTCCGTATCGTCGGGCATGCTGGCTGCAGCAACTTCGCGGACGGGATCCTTGTATTCTTGTGTGATCTTCATGCCGCCCAGCAGGATTTCGAAGTGCGGAATCCAGCGCTGGGATTTCTGCACTGTCCAACGGGGACCGATAACATAAGACAACGTGTCGCCGCTCCAGTTTGCCTTCCACTCAACCACCCGGCAACCGCCAACGTCGGTGATCAACTGCACGTTGGATGCGAGACGGAAGCCCGCTGTTCCTCCCCCGCCAATGCAGGTGCCGGCGTCGGTGTTGCCGAAGTATTGCCGGGCCGTCGCATCGAAAGAAAACTCGAAGGGCGCTACACCGGGCGGTGGATCAACCGGTGGAAGTTCCCCGATTGCCGGTTTAAACATTGCGGCGCGCGCATATTCCGGGATGTGCTTGAAGACGCCGGGACGATCATCGCGGCTCCAGGGAACCTTTCCATTCATCGTGTTGGAAAAGGAGCGGGCGGGATTCAACAGGCCCCGCAGAAAGACGCGGAAATAAGGATTCGCCACACGGGTCTCAATTCGCTGAATGAACATGCGATCCACTGCATCTTCGCCGACGGCCCAGCCTGTGCCAATGGTTGGGGTGACTACCAAATCGACAAGACCGAACTGGGGCCAACGCGCCTGAACATTGCCTAGGGAAGCCTCACTGACTGGGCCGATTTCAAACTGAGTACTGTAGGCGAAGGCAAATGCCATTCCGCGCAATTTGGCTTTCCAGTAGCGTCGGTTGCGGCCGAATTCAGCGGTTCGGTAAGCGCGATCATTGTGCTGCCACATGAAATTGCTGACCGCTCCCTGCATGGGATGACCGATGTAGTTGACCATGAATTCGTCGCCGTCGCCCCAGCCATGCAGATTCGTCACCGAATCAACGTATCCTTCCAGGGAAGGATCTTGCACGTAGTACCGGGTGGAATCTTCTGTGGAGTAGCGGAACGTGTGTTCAATCGCCAGGAAATTGGCGGAACTCAGGAGAAGGTTTTTCCAGTCGATCCCCGTTTGAGTCTTCGGCAGCGCAGAAACATAAAAAGCATCAGCCATAACGGTTGGACCGGATCGCAAGGGGCTTTGGGCGGTCGGGGCCTTCGGCGGGTCGGAGCGAGAGATGGTGGGGAAATCGATCATAGGTTCGCGCGCGTCGCTGGACGCCTGGCAAAGGGCGGAACGAGGTGCGCATGAGACCACGGTCAAAAGCACAACAAGAAAGCGAATTTGGGCTAGCGATCGCAATACAATGATCCAAGTATGAAAGAGATGAAAGCTCCCCTATCCTAGGGAGCGATAAATGATAACTATTAGTATTCCAAATCGGATGCAACTGGCAGTATTTACAGATGAGAATCCCGATGCGGAGCGGAGCACCGGGAATGAAGCAACGCTGCCGGTTATACCACCCGCCCCGTGACTTGCTCACGCGTCATCTTTGCGATCGTCGTGAACTTGTCGAATTCGAGTGACCGATCTGGATCCAATCGGGCGAACATGTCGATGAGACGCGCAACGAGGCCGGTCCATCCGGTTTGATGGCTTGCGCCAAGCCCGGCCCCGTTGTCTCCGTGAAAGTACTCGTAAAAGAGGATGTAATCCTTCCAGTAAGGATCTTCCTGAAATTTGGCGGATCCTCCATACACTGGACGTTTGCCGTCCGAATCGCGGAGGAAGGTCGACGACAATCTGTTGGAAATCTCCTTCGCCACCTCGAACAACGTCAGGAGGTTCCCTGATCCAGTCGGGCATTCGACCTTAAAGTCTTTTCCGTAGAACTGATACAGATTCAGCAGTCCACGAATTATCAGGATGTTTACTGGCATCCAGACAGGTCCGCGCCAATTGGAATTTCCTCCGAACATTCCCGTGTTTGACTCAGCTGGAAGATACTGAACCTTGTACTCCACGCCGCTGAGATTGAACACGAATGGATGGTCGAGGTGATATTTGGACAGGGAACGGATGCCGTGCTGACCAAAGAACTCGCTTTCATCCAGCATGTACTTCAGAATCTGTTCGACCTTGGTCTTATTGCACACAGACAGAAGCCGCCGATTCATGTACCCAATGAACTTGTCGTCGGCCGGCGCAATCTTCTTTATCACTTCAGGGTTCCGTCTCTTGAACAACTCAACCAATTCCTTGATCTTGGTGTTGCGAGTCATCATTGTGTCGATGGATCCAAGCACCGTGGAAGCGCACAGCGGAAGGAGGCCTACCATCGAGCGGACTTTCAGTCGCTGAGCATCACCATTCGGCAGGTGAAGCAAGTCGTAGAAAAAGCCGTCTTCGGAATCCCACATCTCATCGTGGTTGTCTCCGACTCGATCCATCGCGTAGGCGATCCACAGAAATTGTTCAACGAACCGGAACGCAATCTCCTCGTATTCGGGGTCGTACTCGGTTAGGACGAGCGCGATCTCGAGCATGTTCTGGCAGTAAAAAGCCATCCACGCTGTACCGTCTGCCTGGTCAAGATGGCCGCCAGTCGGGAGTTCCGCGCTGCGGTCGAATACTCCGATATTGTCGAGGCCGAGAAAGCCTCCCGCAAAGACGTTTCTACCCTGCGGATCTTTTCGATTGACCCACCAATTGAAGTTCGACATCAGCCCTTGGAAGGACCTTTCCAGAAAACGAATATCGGAGCGGCCCAACTCCCGCTCAATGTTGAACAGCAGCAAAGTCGCCCAGGCATGGACTGGCGGATTCACGTCGCTGAAGTTCCACTCGTAGGCTGGAATCTGGCCGTTCGGGTGCGCGTACAGACTCCGGAGCATGAGCAGGAGCTGGTCCTTCGCAAAATCAAAGTCCACGAGTGACAGGCAAATCGTGTGAAATGCCAGGTCCCATGCGGCATACCAGGGGTACTCCCACTTGTCCGGCATCGAAATGATGTCGTTGTTGAGCATGTGGAACCACTCTGCATTGCGACACGTTGCCTTGCCAGTTCCCTTAAGGGGATGAGAACCATGCTCCTCGAGCCAGCGGTCCAGATCGAAGTAGTAGTACTGTTTGCTCCACAACATTCCTGCTAGTGCCTGGCGGTGAACGCGGCGCTCGTCCTCGCTCAACGACGCTGGAGTGATCCGATCATAGAAATCGTTTGCGTCCTTCAGTCGAACGTCAAACGTCGTGTCAAAGGTTGCGAAGGGATCGGCCGGAGCTTTTTCGCTCAGGCGCAAACGCACAACCTTACTGTCCTTGGCTGGCACATCCAAAACGTAATGGGCGGCGGCCTTGGTACCGGTATGCGACGGATCCACTGCATCATGATCGCCCGAGATCACGCAGTTATGGAAGGCGTCCTTAACATAAGGTGAGGGATTCGGTTGCCCCCAGAGTCGTAACAGATTGGATTCATTCTCAGTGAATAGAAGTTCCGGTGTTGCATCGCAAGAGAGCGTTCTCTCACCGAGGACAGGGTGCGAGGCAACAATCGCCCCTTCCTTAACCATGCCCAACACAGGTTTGGTTGTATCTCCAGACGACCATGTGTTGCGGAACCAGAGAGTGGGTAGCAAGTGGATTGTCGCGGCTTCCGGTCCACGATTGTGCACTGTGATCCGGATGAGAACGTCTTCGGGATCAGCCTTGGCATATTCAACGAAGACGTCGAAATACCGGTCTTCTTCAAATACACCTGTATCCAGGAGCTCGTATTCGAAATCTTCGCGTGATCGGCGGCGGTTCGTCTCGATCAGGTCCTTATATGGGAACTCCGCGTGAGGATACTTGTACAGATACTTCATGTAGGAGTGAGTTGGGGTGCTGTCTACATAGAAGTAGTATTCCTTTACATCTTCGCCGTGATTACCCTCGCTGTTTGTCAAGCCAAAAAGGCGCTCCTTGAGGATGGGATCGCGGCCATTCCAAAGAGCGACCGCGAAGCAAAGTTGCTGCTTATCGTCGCTTATGCCGGCGAGACCGTCTTCTCCCCACCGATAAGCCCGCGATCGTGCCTGGTCATGAGTGAAGTAGTCCCAGGCATTCCCATCTTTGCTGTAATCCTCACGAACTGTGCCCCACTGCCTTTCGCTGAGATATGGTCCCCATTTCTTCCAGGGAATGCCTGTCTCGCGTGCTTGATTAAGGCGTTTCTGTTCCTCTGTTTCATTTTCATTCAGCCGAGGATCGGTAATTCGGCTCATCGCTCGTCTCTCCTTTTGGCTGGAAGTTGGTTGCGGATTCTGTTTCAAACCAGCCCCCGCAGGGTCAGTTATGGGTGTTCACTTCGCACCGAAGCAGGTGATACCCCCAAGGGCCTAGCTCCACATACAGCCCGGATGACAGCATTTCATTTCCATCTCTCACGCAATTGAAACCGGATAGCGAGTCGGTTAGCGACCACGTCCTATCGCGCGATTCGGGCCATGAGAGTTGCACTCGGGCCTGACTGTAGTGATCGCTCAGATTTACAACGATCAGATATTGTTTGTCGTTACCGCTCTGCCAGCTCCAAGCCACCAGGTTTTGAAACGTCAAATTATCGGGCCAGCCAGATCTTGCACACAAGGTCCAGTCACCGCCGTGAAATGCGGAATCGCGAACACTCTTTAGAAGTTCCCTGTAAAACACCTGAAGCTGCAAGTCAGATGCTTCCTCAGGGCGTCTTCCCAAAAATACTGGAAGCCTGACCTTGCGCCCCTCCAACTGTCCTTCATGCAGGAGCCTCATTCCGGGGAGTGTAATCGTTGCTAGAGCCGCGGCCTGTTGCTTTGCGGAGAGGAAGGCGGAAGCGGCTCTTGGCTCGTCGTGGTTCTCGATAAACCGAACGAGCTTCTCCTGATAGCCCATATCGGCGCAGAGGTGAAGGCGGACGCTCTCAGCGTTGTTATGTTCCAAACGATCGTAAAGCTTCTTGTCGTAACAGAAATCAAATCCCTGTTGCTGGAGTTCCCATTCGAGATCCCAATATGCCTCGGCGATGAAAATAAAATCAGGAAGATCCTTCTTCGTTGCGGCGATAAGCTCGGTCCAATATTCGGCTGCCGGAGCCAGCCCGGAACGGTCCGCCCAAGTGCGCTGAAATACCGAGTTGATGAATAGCATTGCCATGTCGCAGCGTATGCCATCGCATTGTTGAGTAATTGCGGCGATTGTCTTGCGGACAGCGAGTCGCAGTCCGGGATTGAAAGCGTTCAATTGGAGAACGTCGGGCCATGCAGGAAAGAACGGATCGCGTCCGCATGCGTACAAATTCCCGCCGATCTGAATGCACGAAGCCGGGTCCTTTTCAAGATCGTCAGGTCGGCCCGAAATGAAATACTCGGGATGCTCGGTCGTCCAGGGGTGATCCGGGGCAACGTGGTTCGGAACAAAGTCGAGAATCAACTTTATTCCACGTTCTTGAAGGTCGCGTCGCGCGATCGCCAGACCTTCCGGTCCTCCGAGATGTTGATCCACGACGTACCTGCGCACGCAGTAAGGTGAGCCGACATTGTCTTCCAGATGGAAGTCGGGCAGTGCTTGTCGAAAGCTCTTCAGGAGACGTTCATTCTTGTTGGCAATTGAAATCCCAAGCGGGCTTCGCTCCCACACGCCCATGAGCCACACGGCGTCGAAGCCGTAGCCTGAAATTGCCTCCCATTCAATCGATGGGACGCAGGACAGATCAATCGCCGTCTGGTATTTCCGGCTCAGGTCGGAAAGCCAGACCCACGTATTGATTTCATAAACGTTCGGAAAGCGAGGCCATGCACACGCCTCACTCGGTTTCCGGCTCATCTTGGACACGATCGTCGCAGCCATTGCGAATCTCCCCCTGGACTCTGGCAACGAACCCGACTCGACACCGATATGCCGTAGCCAAATTACGACGATCCTAAGGCCAGCGAGCGTGTCCGCAACACTAGGAAAAATACCAGTATGCGTCCCCGTCAAATGAGGTTCTGGGGTTTTGTCGTCCGTTTTGCAACCAATTTTCCACGGGGAAATCCTCTTGAATTCAACCATGGGATTCTTGTGGAGAGTGGGCGAAGAGCGACTAGCGCCTTCCGCAAACTGCACATTCGTAACCACTTGTTAGGGAGTTTTGGGCTCTTGATGACGCCTCCGGGCAATGACGCAAGCGCGCGGTTGCACAAGATCTACGTAGCTTGCCTAGGAATTTCCCCAGTAGCGGAATCTCCTGACAACAGCTAGCGTCGATTCCGGTTGCAGGCTGTGGAAGTTGCACAGCTCGAGTCGAGGCGCGATCGATGACGCGTTGATCGATATGGAAGTGGTTGGAGGCGTTCATTGGTTCTCCCGCGCATATTTTTGGCCGATGATCATGCTCAATTCCTGAGGGCAGAAGTCGCTCTCCTGGAACCCCATTTCGATCTTGTGGGAACGGCGAATGACGGGATTTCGATGGTGTCAGAGGTTCGACGTCTCAACCCTGACATTGTTGTTGCCGATATCACAATGCCGGGTATAAGCGGGATTGAAGCCGTTCGCGAGCTCGTCAAGTCGGGTTCAACGGCTAAGTTTTTGTTCCTTACGATTCACTCGGGTGAGGAGTTCGTAAAGGCTTGTCTTGAAGAAGGCGCACGAGGTTTCGTGGCAAAGCCGCGAATGAAAGCCCATCTGATTCCGGCGATTCACGCGGTCCTGGACGGTCGACAGTATGTTTCTCCATCTTATGCATCAGTTGAGAATCCGCAGAACCTGAATGAGCCTGCTGACTGGGGATTCTCCTAGGTGTGAAATGCAGCGTTCGATGTTAGCTTCCGATGTTGAGTTACACGTTTGTTCAGAACCGAAATTGCCCCGGAAGATCGCTTCCGGCCGATGTGTGCACTCCCAAGTTTGTTTTGAAATCTGGAGAAGCCTTAAGTGGAAGCTGTTCAACAGGATCAACTCATTGACGGACGGCGCACGATGGTAGTCGCTGTACTGAGGCGAATGCGAATGACTACAGAAGTTAACTGCTCCGCAGTTTTGCGGTCGAGAAGTGGAGGAGCCTCTACGCTTACTCCGACACCATCTCTCAAATGCACTCACCAACGACGCCTGGTTGCACCCATGCAACTTCTCATGGCGGGCGCTCTCATATCCATCCTTTTGGTCGGATGCTCCAATAAGGAAGAAAAGCCCGCTCCGCCACCGCCTGGTGTAACCGTTGCTCCTGTCGTGCAAAAGGATGTAGAGATCCATCAGGAGTGGGTCGGAACAATGGTCGGCAACATCGACGCGGAAATTCGTCCCAAAGTCGAGGGGTTTCTGCTGACCCGCCTGTACACCGAAGGTTCCTACATCAATAAGGGTCAGGCGATGTTCCAACTCGACCAGCGCCAGGCTCAGGCTGCCGTTGAACAGGCTCAGGGAAAGCTTGAGCGCACGCGGGCAGCGCTTGCGCAGGCTGAGATTGACGTAAACAGGTACACGCCGTTGGTCGCCCAGAAAGCGGTGAGCCAGGCTGAACTCGACAAAGCGTTGAGCATGAAGCGAGCTGCCACGGCAGAGATGAACGCCGATCAGGCAATGATCGACAACGCGAAGCTCGATCTAGGCTGGACTACCGTGACTTCGCCGATTGCTGGAATTGCCGGTATTTCAAAAGTTGGCGTGGGAGATCTCATGACCCCCTCTACTGTCATGACAACGATCTCAAACGTAGATCCTATCTACGTTGATTTCAACATTGCCGAACAAGACTACATGCGATTCACGCGCGACAAGGAAGGACAGGCAGCGCGGCGGTCGCTGCAGATGATTCTCGGGGATAGCACCCCCTATGCCCACACCGGTCATCTCCTCCTCGTCAATCGTCAAGTAGATGTAAGCACCGGCACGATTCAGGTTCGAGCTGAGTTCCCAAACCCAGGGAACACTCTACGTCCGGGTCAGTATGCTCGTATTCGAACCGTCACAGACACGCGCAGAGGGGCGCTTCTAATCCCGCAGCAGGCAGTTTCCGAACTGCAGGGCATCTACCAGGTTGGAGTGGTGGGACCCGACAACAAGGCCACAATCAAGACCGTGACGCTCGGTCCACAGTCTGGTGACATGTGGGTGGTCGAGTCCGGTCTCCAACTCGGAGACCGCGTGATCGTCGACGGATTGCAGCGCGTTAAGACAGGCGTAACGGTTGCAGCCACAGATTTCAAAGACACGCAGGCAAATGCTGCCGCGAGCGGTAAGTAGCCATGTCAAAATTCTTCATTAACAGGCCAAACGTCGCGATTGTCATCGCGATCCTTACTGTCATCGGCGGACTGGTGGCGATGCTGAAACTGCCGGTTGCCCAGTTGCCAGACATCGTTCCTCCACAAATCAACGTGTCTGCAACCTATACCGGTGCGGATGCTTTGACGATTGAACAGTCTGTTGCCACACCTCTTGAGCAGCAAATGAATGGCGTGGACAACATGCTTTATATGATGTCCACCAACGCCAACGATGGCACGATGACACTCAAAGTGACCTACGACGTAGGCACCAATGTGGACATCGACCAGGTCAACACTCAGAATCGTGTCTCCCAAGCCAGTCCGAATCTTCCGACCTCAGTAAATCAGTATGGCGTCACGGTCAAGAAGTTGATGGGCCTTCCACTGCTCGTGCTTGCTCTGCATTCGCCCAAAGGAACCTTCAGCGGTCAATTCCTGGGGAACTACGCCACCATCAATGTTAACGATGCTCTGTTGCGCGTTCCCGGGGTAGGGCAGGTTACCAACTTCGGGGCGTCGGATTACGCCATGCGGGTTTGGGTTAAGCCAGACCAATTAACAAAGCTTGGCTTGACTGTAACGGACCTTACGAATGCTGTTCAGCAACAGAGCGCCGTTAACCCTGCGGGCCAGATCGGTGGCGAGCCCGCACCCAAGGGACAGCAATTTACCTATTCGGTGCGCGTACCTGGCCGGCTCATTAACGCTGAAGAATTTGGCAACATCATTGTCCGTCAAAACAAGGACGGATCAACGGTCAGATTGAAAGATGTCTCGCGCATCGAATTGGGCTCACTGGTCTATCAACAAATCGGTCGTTTCAATGGAAACCCCTCGGTCATTATTTGCGTTTATCAAGCCCCCGGTTCCAATGCCCTGGCGGTCGCAAAGCAGGTCAAGGCGCAAATGGAAGACTTGAAGTCGCGCTTTCCCGACGGCCTCGAATACACCCTCGCAATGGACACGACCCTTCCTATCACGGAGGGAATGAAAGAGATCGTTACGACGCTGCTTGAAGCGATCGTCCTGGTCATCATTGTTGTATTTCTCTTTCTTCAGAACTGGCGCGCTACCTTGATTCCTTTGTTGGCCGTGCCGGTGTCCCTGATTGGCACGTTTGCAATCTTCCCGCTTCTCGGGTTCTCGATCAATACACTCTCTCTGTTTGGGTTGATCCTGGCAATCGGTCTTGTGGTCGACGACGCGATTGTTGTTGTCGAGGCGGTTGAACATCACATTGAACACGGCTTATCGCCTAAAGATGCGACCTTCAAAGCTATGGAAGAGGTCACCGCACCGGTGATTGGAATTGCGTTGATCCTGTCCGCGGTGTTCGTGCCGATGGCTGCCATGGGCGGCATCAAGGGCCTCCTGAACCAGCAATTCGCTGTTACCATCGCGATCTCGGTTCTGATTTCGGCATTCAACGCTTTGTCACTTTCGCCGGCGCTGGCTGCCCTGTTGCTGCGTCCTCGCAAAAAGTCGAAAGGCCCCTTGGGAAAGTTCTTCGACTTGTTTAACGTCTGGTTTGGGAAGTTGACGGGGACTTACGTAAGCTGGAGCGGCGTGCTCATCCGTCGGTGGGTCATTTCTCTGCTTCTGCTCGTTGGGATTTCCGTAATAGCCGTGGGCATGGGCAGAAAGCTTCCTGCCAGCTTTATCCCTGAAGAAGATCAGGGTTACGCATTTCTTCAGCTCCAATTGCCCGATGCTGCCAGCCTGCAACGCACCGACGCAGTCATGCGCAAGGTTGACAACATGCTCTTGCACACGCATGGCGTTAAGAGCATAAGCGGAATTTCCGGCTTCAGCCTCTTGTCCAATACATCAGCCTCATACACCGGTTTCTACTTTCTTCAACTTGAGCCCTGGGAGGAGCGCACGGCCGATGAACTGTCTGCAGAAAGCCTGATGCGCAGCCTCAATCAAAAGTTGAGAGCGGAGATTCCGGAGGCCATTGCGTTCGCATTTGGTCCACCCGCAATTCCTGGACTCGGCACCGCAGGTGGGTTCACCTTCATGCTTCAGGACCGCAGCAGTGGAAGTGTTGCCCAACTCTCAGAAACACTGGACAAGCTGACGCTGGCGGCTCGAAAGCGGCCTGAGATTGCGTCACTAGTGAGCACCTTCCGTCCAACTGTGCCCCAACTCTATATTGAAGTGGATCAAGATCGGGTGCTGAAACAAGGCTTGCAGTTTGGAGAGGTCTACCAGACACTTCAGGCATTCCTGGGCGGCTCCTATGTCAACCAGTTCAATCGATTCGGACGCCAATGGAAGGTCTACCTTCAGGCGGAACCGGAGTACCGCAACGCTGCTGACAAGATTAACGACTTTTATGTTCGAAACTCGAAAGGCGAGATGACGCCTTTGGCTTCGCTGGTCACGATCAAACGGGTATCCGGACCGGAGTATACAAACCGCTTCAATCTCTACCGAAGTATTCAGATCAATGGCTCTCCGGCCCGCGGATACAGTTCCGGGCAAGCCATGGCCGCGATGGAGCAGGTTTCCAATGAAGTTCTCCCGGCAGGATTCAGCTACGCATGGAGCGACATGTCGTATCAAGAGAAGAAGGCCGAAGGCGGAACGGCGATGGTCTTTGCCATGTCGTTCGTCTTTGTGTTCCTGATTCTGGTTGCTCTCTACGAAAGCTGGTCGCTACCGTGGAGCGTGCTGCTGTCGGTGCCCGTGGCGGTTTTAGGAGCAAACGCGGGTCTTCTCTTGCGCAAATTTGATAACAACGTCTTTGCCCAGATCGGACTCATCATGTTGATCGGGCTTACAGCCAAGAACGCAATCTTGATTGTTGAGTTCGCGATTCTTGAACATTCGAAAGGGAAAGGATTGGTAGAAGCTGCTCTCGAGGGAGCCAGATTGCGGTTACGACCTATCCTGATGACGTCGTTCGCCTTCATTCTAGGGTGCGTTCCGCTCTGGACTGCGAAAGGTGCCGGTGCGATCGGCCGCAAGGTTCTGGGGAGTTCCGTCATTACGGGAATGTCGGCAGCCACGATCCTGGGAGTCTTCCTCGTTCCCGTGTTGTTCGTAGTTGTTGAGCGCATTGCCGGAAAGAAATCTCACGCACAAGAGAGCCAGCCAAGCTCGCTCGTTGGAGGGCACGACTGATGCGAAGACTATTGAACGTTGCGCTCCTCGCTTTCCTCTTAGCTGGCTGTACCGTCGGACCGAAATACAAAAAGCCGACATTCCAGCCGCCGCCTACCTTCTATACAGAAGCGCAGGCATCGAGTGACTCAATTGCCGATCTAGGGTGGTGGGATCTATTCAAGGACCCGGTTCTTCAAGGGTTGATCCGCGAGGCGTTCAATAACAACTATGACCTGAAGCTGGCGGTTTCGCGCGTCGAACAGGAGCGCGCTCTGCTCGGTGTCACACGCTCGCAGTACTACCCTCAAGTGGGCTATGACGGGAACATCTCGGGGCAGACGTCTCCCTTGATCGCTAATCACACGTATTACGGGTATAGCATTAGCACGTTCTGGGAAATAGATCTCTTCGGTCGGCTCCGCAGAATGAATGAGGCGCAGCGTGCAGTTTACTTCGCAACAGAGGAGGCGCGGCGCGACATTCGGCTCCTCGTAATGTCTGAGGTCGCGCAAGGTTACTTCCAATTACGCGCATTAGACGCTCAATTGGAAGTCGCGAACCGGACTGTGGTCGGATTCAATGGGACCCTCGAGATCTTCCAGCACAAGTTTGAAGGCGGAGCTGCATCGGGGCTCGAGACCGCACGCGCGCAGGCAGCGCTCTCCAACGTTGCCGCAATTGTTCCGGACCTCGAGCGGCAAATCGTAGCGCAGGAGAATTCGCTAAATCTGCTTCTCGGCCGCAATCCCGGTCCGATCGCAAGAGGCACCACTCTTATCGATCAGTACGACCCACCACAGGTTCCCGCGGGGCTGCCGGCGTCGCTGCTTGAAAGGCGTCCGGATCTACGCGAAGCCGAGCAGCGATTGATTGAGGCGAATGCGAATGTGGGAGTGGCCAAGGCAAACTTCTTTCCGACGCTTTCGCTGAGTGGTTTTTTTGGCGGCATGAGCCCTCAACTCTCGGAACTCACCGCTTCTGGCAAGGCCTGGAGCCTTGCAGGAGATTTGGCTGGTCCTTTATTTACGGCGGGGCGCCTGAAGAATCAGTATCGCGCCTCGATGGCACAGCGAGATCAGGCAAGAATCGCTTTCGAAAAAGGAGTTACTCAGGCATTCGGGGAAGTGTCTACCTCGCTGGTGGCACATGAAAAGTTAGGTGGAGCCTATCGCGAGCAAGCCAAAAGCGTAGAAGCCTACATCGAGTCCGTTCGGCTATCAAAGATCCGGTATGACAGCGGCCTGGCCAACTACCTCGAAATCATTGATGCTGAGTTGCAGTTGTATCCCGCAGAGAGTTCGATGATCAATTACGATCTGGGACGCAAGCTCGCTCTCGTTAGCCTCTATCGCGCCCTGGGAGGCGGATGGAATCTCACCGACACGCAATGGGCCGGTACAGCGGGAGCGCCGCCCCCTGCACCGACTGTAGCCCCATAACACCTTCAGCGAAACTCTGACGCAGAAGTTGTTGCGGATCGTTTACGTAGTTTCGGGTTTTTTGGAGTTTCGACAAAGGTGGATGTCCGCACGTCGCAAGGAGGAACAATTCAGTGGCTCACAAGAAGGAAGCGCAAGTAGAAGGGATCTCCAAACGCAAGGAATACGAGAAGGAATTGCGACGGCTTCAGGCGGAGCTCTGCAAACTCCAGGACTGGGTGAAATACAAAGGGCTTCGAGTCATCGTCATTTTTGAAGGGCGCGACGCAGCCGGAAAGGGGGGCACAATTCGTGCGATAACTGAGCGCGTCAGTCCCCGGGTTTTCCGCCAGGTTGCTCTTCCGGCCCCATCGGACCGCGAAAAAAGTCAAATGTACTTTCAACGCTACATGCAGCAATTCCCGACGGCTGGCGAAATCGTAATCTTCGATCGGAGTTGGTATAACCGGGCCGGTGTCGAACATGTCATGGGATTCTGCACCGAAGGGCAGTACGCTCGCTTCCTTGAATTATGCCCTACGGTCGAAAAGTACATCGTGGATGCCGGGCTCATCTTGATCAAATACTGGCTCGAGGTCGGCATGGACGAGCAACACCGTCGCTTCGAGGCCCGCATCGCGGACCCTCTTCGTCAATGGAAGCTCAGTCCAATGGATATTGAATCCTACCGGCGCTGGTATGAATACTCGCGAGCGCGCGACAGGATGCTGGCAGCAACAGACACTGCGCATGCCCCTTGGAACCTGATTCGCTCGGATGATAAACGCAAGGCCCGCTTGAACTGCATCTCTCACTTATTGAGCTCGATTCCTTACAAAAAGGTCCCCCGGGAGAAAATCAAATTGCCTAAGCGTTCCGCCGCACGTGGCTATGACGATCAAAAGAGTCTTAAGGGTCACAACTTCATCCCGGAGAGATACTGACGAGACTTACTGGTATGCTACGAACCTTTATCAACGCAAAATGCACCTTTGTGATTGCAGCCCAGCGTGAGCCTGCGTTTCCCGTTGGGCTCTTGGAATGAACACAAGAGAGGTAGCACACTAGTATTTTTGACAGTTAACAAAGACTCGTCAGTTGATTACCGTCGATACGGTCGTTTCATCGTTTTTGAGAACTCGATGACGGGTCTCATTCACGTTCGTGTCTCAGAGGAAGGCAAGGAAATGAAGCCGAAAATCCCATCTTTCACATCGTTGTTGCGAGCGATGCACAGTGCGATCGCCATCCTAATGTGCCTGTTTCTCATCGTTTCGGCAGACCCTATTGCATTTGCTGCGGCGGTGCAAGAGCAGCCGGCCGGTACTGCTGACCCCAAGCTCCCCAACGACGAACTGGACTCCCTGGTAGCTCCGGTCGCGCTCTATCCGGATAACCTGCTAGCCCAAATTCTGGCGGCATCAACCTATCCCCTTGAGATCGTTCAACTCAGTCAGTGGATGCAGAAGAACCCCAAGGTCACCGGGGACAAGGCAGTAGCGGAAGTAAAGAAGCAAGACTGGGATCCCAGCGTCCAGGCGCTGCTCTCGTACCCGACCGTCCTCAAGATGATGAGGGACAAGATCGAGTGGACGCAGCAGCTCGGTCAGGCCTTCGCGGCCGACCAGGCGTCCGTGCTCGAAATCGTCATACGCACGTTTCGCCGCGCTGAGCGGATAGCGGTCGACGAGGATCTTGAGCCGACCCAGGGCCGCCAAGCCGACGACCTCTTGCAATGCGATGCTGCCGCCGTTCAGGCTCGTCACCAGCTGCGCACCCGGGGGCACTTTGAAGAAGTCGAAGGGGATCGATCCGCCGCCCGCACCGACCATGGCGAGGCGGCCGCGCCATGACAGCGCGGCGACGGCTGTGGCGAGCGTCGCGTCCACTCCCACGCAATCCAGCACGAACGTCGCTCCCACGCCGCCGGTCAGCTCGCGAATCTGGTCCGCGGCGCCCGGACCACTCGAGACCACGTCGTCGGCGCCGTACTCGCGGGCCAGCTTCAGCCTGGCTTCGGTCGAGTCGACTGCGACCACCGTCACGCCGCTCTTGCGGAGCACGGACGAGCGGCCGCCGAAGAGCTCCTCGAAGTGGACGTAGCCGACGTTGCGCGAATCGTGGTTTCCGGGTATCACGACGAACGCTTCGCACTCGATACGGTCGAGGTAGCGCTT
>Ga0207706_10000967_pt1 | contig 29354 bp, 29 predicted proteins | sample KBSC53metaG_FD_184318 | JGI IMG/M metagenome (GOLD analysis project Ga0207706, IMG submission 184318) | Corn rhizosphere microbial communities from Kellogg Biological Station, Michigan, USA - KBS C5-3 metaG (SPAdes) (version 2) | ecosystem: Host-associated > Plants > Roots > Rhizosphere > Soil ... | reverse complement strand
GGCCCGCCGCCATGATCATCGCGGTCGCCGGCACGTCGGCCGGCACCTCGGCGCGGAGGCTCAAAGCGCGCTTCGCCTGGCTCATGCCGCCTGTTTCCATGGCTCGCGCCTGTGCTCCGGGCCGATGTTGGCATCGAACCAGGCTCGTACGGGTTCGAGGTGCGGCTGTGCGAGGTCGCGCTCGAGCAGGCCCCACATGCGCGGCTGGAATTGCCGATAGCCGGGCTTGCTGTCGCGCTTCCAAAGCCGCGTGAAGACCCCGAGGATCCGCGTGTTTCGCTGCGCCGCGAGCGCCCAATAGGCGTGCTCGAACGCATCTCCGCGCCCCGTGGCGGCGACATAGCGGTCGATCATCGCGCGCTCGGTCGCCGGCGGCACATCGCGCCGCGCATCCTCGAGCACCGAGGCGAGATCGTAGGCCGGATGTCCCGAAAGCGCGTCCTGGAAGTCGAGCAGCCCGAAATGGGCGACTCCGTCGCGGCCCTCGACCAGCATGATATTCTCGGCGTGATAGTCGCGGAGCACGGTCACCGGCCCCAGCCCATCCCGCGCCACCGGCTCCAGCACCTCGCGCCAGGCGCACTCATAGGCGGAGGCATCGACCTTCGCCCCGACGGCGGGGCAATACCAGTCGGTGAACAGCTTCAACTCCTCGAGCCACTGGTTCACGCCGTGCGGCGGAAGCCCTTCCATCGGCGGGTGGCCGTGGAGCTGGACCAGCACGTCGGTCGCGAGCTCGTACAGCTCGCGCTCCCGACCCGGATCGCTGTCCAGCGTCTCGCGCAGCCGGGCATTCCCGAAATCGCCAAGGAGAAGCAGCCCCCTCTCCAGGTCCCGCGCAATGATGTCCGGGGCCGTGAGCCCTCTTCCAATCAGCCACTCCGATACCGCGATGAACGGCCGCGGGTCCTCGTGCGGCGGCGGCGCGTCCATCAGGACCGCCGACCGATCCCCGTGCACCACCCGGAAGTAGCGGCGGAACGATGCGTCGCCAGCAAGCGGCAGGATCTGCGCGCCCGCCCAGCCTGAAGCGGCAAGGAAATCGTGTGCATGAGCGGGGGGCGTCATCGGGGCGGCCATCGTCCTTCCCATGACGGGGGGACATTCGCTGTCAAGATTCTCTCGCCGTCCTGCGCGAAGTCGAGGGACAGACCGAGCGCTTCGGGCCAGACATCGGCGCCCGCGCGCTCGGGCCATTCGACCAGCAGAACGGCGTCCGCCGCATAGTCGAGTCCGAGCTCGCCGATCTCCGATGTCTTCTCAATCCGATAAAGATCGACGTGCCAGACCGGCGGCTCGAGCTCCTCATAGGGCTGGACGATCGCGAAGCTCGGGCTCGGGATGTCGCCCTCGTGGCCGAGCGCCGCGATGAACCCGCGCGCGAGCGCCGTCTTGCCGACGCCGAGGGGACCCGACAGGGTAATCACGTCGCCTCCTCTCGCCACCGCGGCAAGGCGGGCGCCAAGCCGCGCGGTCGCCCCCTCATCCTCGAGGGTCACCGCGAACCGCGCGGGATGGTCAGGGTCACGCTCGTGCCCTTGCCCTTCTTCGAATCGAGCGCGACGGTTCCTCCATGCGCCTCGATGAACTGCCTCGTCAGCGGCAGGCCGAGGCCCAGTGCGGCCTCGCCCCGGAAGCCGGTTTCGTTGACGCTGTGAAACCGGTCGAAGACACGGGGCAGGTCGTCGGGCGCAATTCCCGGGCCGTTGTCGCTGATCCGGATCACGGCTTCCTCGCTGTTCCCTTCCGCGCTCAGCACGACGCGTGCCTTCCGATCCGAATGGCCGATCGCGTTCTGGAGCACATGCTCGAGCGATTCGCGCAGCCGTCGCGCATCGCCGAACACGTGGCCGGCGGACGGCGATATCTCGGCCTCAACCTTCTGCCCCTTCTCGCTCGCCCGGGACCTCGCCGTGTCCACTGCGGCGCGGCATAGTCCCGCGATATCCACCCGTTCCTTCTCGAGCGGCGCGCCGCGCGCCTCGCCGGTGGTGAGATCGAGCACGTCGTTGATCAGCTTCGACAGGCGGTCGACCGATTCGAGGATCGCGCCGACATAATCCGTCGCCTTGGGCGCGAGGTCGCCGGCATAACCGCCGGCGAGCAGCTCCGCGAAGCCTCCGATCGAGGTCAAAGGCGTCCTCAGCTCATAGCTCATGTTGGCAACGAAGTCGGTCTTCACGCGGTCGGCTTCCTCGAGCGCGGTCGCCCGCTCGCGGAGCGCCGATTCAATGCGCGTCGAATCGGTCACGTCGACCATCGTGAAGAGCGCATTGCCGTCAGGCAGGGGCACCGCGGCGAACTGGAAATGCCGGCCATCGGTCATCGAGATCCGCCCGCTCGCCGACTGGCGCTCGTTGGTGGTCTGGCGGACCATCTCGCGGATCTGCGCGGCAGCTGTCGGATTGACCAGCTTGCGCGCCATCGCGGGCACCAGCTCGTCGACCCGCGGGTGGGTCGAAAGCCACTGCTCGTCCAGCTCCCAATCTTCGAGGAAGCGGCGGTTCCACAGATAGAGCCGCCCGTCGCTCGCGAAGACGCTGATCGCCTCGTACAGATTGTCGAACGTCGCCGCGCGGACCCGAAGCAAGGTGTCGCGCGCCGACGCCAGCCTGAGCTGCTCGGTCCGATCCTCGAGGAACAAGCGCAAGCCGCCGTCCGGAAGCGGCTGTGCGACAACCCGCAGATGATCGCCGCCCGGAAGCATCCATTCTTCCTCGATCACCTCCTCGGCGCTGGTGAACCAGTTGCGGCGTTCGTCCTTCCACGCCGGAAAGTCGCGCGCCTCGGGAAGCCGCTGGTTGTCGCGCATGCGGTCGACGACCCGGTCGAACTCGGGCTTTTCCGCGAGCCAGTCGGGGTCGAGCTGGCTCATGACCGCGAACGGCCGGTTGAAGAAGCTCAGCGTCCGGTCTGCCTCGAACTGCGCCGTCCCGGCGGTCATTCGGTCGGCAAGCTCGCGCTGCGAATCGCGATGGCGGGCGAGCTCGGCGCGCGCCTCCTCCAGGTCCTGGACGTCGACCGCGAAGCCCGCGACCGCGCCGGTCGAAAGCGGGACATTGACGATCCGCAGCATGCGTCGTTCGCCGTGGATGATCGCCGGCTGCATGCGCGAGACGATCCGCGCCTCCGCCTGCGCTTCCCGGGCGGCGGCGACCGCGCTGTCCTCGCCTTGCGCGTCGATCAACTCGGCCGAGCGCTCGATGACGTCCTGCGCGTCCCGCCCCTCGACCGCCTGGACGAAGGCGCTGTTGACCAGTCCGAGCTTGAGGTCCGGGCCGCGATACCACATCGGGAACGGCGCGGCCTCGATCAGATGGGTCAGCGAGTTCAGAGCGGCTTCGGTCTGGCGCAGCCGGAGGGCGATCTTCGCTCTCTCTTCCTCGCCGCTGCTCATGTCGAAGAACCACAGCAGGAGCGTTCCCGGCGGCTCGGGCGGCGGAGCCGGTCCTCCGCGCACCTCGAACACGCGCGACGAGCCGGCGACCCGCACCTTGGCGGCAAGCCGCGAGGCCGACGACCTTGCAGTCTCGATCTGGCGTGTGAGCAGTGCGAGATCGTCAGCGGCGAGCCCGCTGTCGTTGCCGTGCAATTCGGACAGCGCCGCGGGCGCGGCCGTCAGGCCGAGCTCGCGCACGAGCGTGCGGTCCGCTTCCACGCGACCGTCCGGCCGAACGACGAGCGGCCGCGCCGGCGAGATATCGAGCAGCGTAGCGTTCGCCTGGGCGACGCCGAGAACGCGCTCGGCCAGGCGATAGCGCCGCGCGGCGAGGAGCGACAACGCAGCCGCGATTCCGATCCAGAGCGCTGCGAGCGCAGCGGCGATCACTCCGGTGGTCGCAAGCCCTGCCACGCCTCAGCCCCCTCGCCCATCGCCATTTCATATGCGGAAGGCAGAATCAAAACAAAGGGTTGGAGAGCATTTCTGCTCCCCAACCCTCGTTCGTGTTCCAAACCCTGGTCTGGTCCGGTCTTACAGGTTCGGCAGCGCGGTCCTCACGCTGACGAACACGCGGCGACCGAAGTAGTCGTAGTAGCTGCCGTTGAGCGGCACGTTCCCGAAGGAGCTGATAGCCGCTCCGAAGTTGGAAACGAGCGGCGGCTTCTTGTCGAAGATGTTCGACATGCCGATCAGGAAGCTCATGTCGCGGGTCACCTGAATCTCGGCAGAGAGGCTGTGATAGGCGACGCGCGGCAGCTTGTAGACCGGGCAGTACGGTCCGCCGAGGAAGGCGAATGCCGACGCGGTTGCAAGACAGTTGTTCTCTGTCAGGTTAGCCCCGCCAACGTCTTCCAGGTCATGGAAGTTGTTGGTCTTCGCGATCACGTTGAGGCCGTAGGTCAGGGTGAAGGGCGCCTTGTTCCAGCTCAGGTTGAAGTCCGCCACCCACTTCGGATCGCCGGCGCGACCGTTGTTGGTCGTCGTGACGCCCTGGAAGAGAGTGAACTTGTCCTTGAACTGGTAGGTCGCCTGACCAAGGAAGGAGAGCGATCCGAGATTGCCGAGATCCTGACGGAACCGCGTCGTGAAATCGATGCTCTTGCTCTCTTGCTCGTTGATGTTCAGGTACGGGTCCTGGACGGTTTCGATGTTGAACTCGTTCGCTGCGCCCTCGGGTGCGCGGGTGAACAGCGAGCAGAGCGGATCGTCCGGGAAGCTATCGGACGTGTAGCACCCGGTCAGGATGTTCGCGCCGCCGAGCTGCGTGATCTGGTTCTTCACGTTGATGTTGACGTAATCGACGGCGAAGCTGAACTGACCGCCGCTCCACAGCCATCCGTCCGGCGTGAAGATCGCGCTCAAAGTCAGCGCCTTGGACGTTTCCGGCTCGAGGTGACCGACGCCGCCGCCGGAGAAGCTCTCAACCGACGGACCCGCGCCGTTATAGTCACCCGGGATACCCTGCGCCGCGCAATTGGCCTTGACCTCGGCGTTGTCCGATTGGTCGTAGCGGATGCAGGGGTCGATGCCCTGTCCGAGGAAGCCCGATTCGTCGGCGAGGAACTCCTCGAAGAGAGCGGGCGAGCGGAACGACGTTCCGTAAGTCGCACGCAGGCGCAGGAAGCTGGTCGGCGAGTAATTGCCGGCGACCTTGTAGGTCCAATTGCCGTTGTTCGACTGGTTCTCACCGTCCCTGCGCTCGGCGTAGGTGTTGGTGAGACGCGCAGCGCCGTTGAGAGTCAGGTTCTGGATGCCCGGAACGTTCTTGATGACCGGAACTTCGACTTCGCCGAAAACTTCCTTGGTCGTCTCGAAGCCGGCGGTGATGCCGGACGTCGTGCTGCCCCAGATATTGTCCATCAGGTCGGGATCGACCGCCTCGCCCGGAACGTCGCGGATCGAGTCACGCCGCCACTGCGCGCCGAGCGCGAAGCGGAACGGTCCGTACGGCAGCTGGAATGCGTCGCCGCCGAACGAGAACTCTGCCGTGTCCTGCTTGTAGAGCGTGTTGCCCTTGTCGATGCCGAACAGGAACGCGCGCTCCTCGGGTGTGAAGTTGCCGGAGAGGACGCGCGGATCGGTGTAGTCGATGTCGAGGCACGGGATGCCGCGGATCGCGGTGACCGTTCCGGCGCATGCCTGGGTCCGGAACTCGGCGACTCCGAACTCGATCGCGTCGCGGAAGATGATGTCGCGCGAATAATCGCCATCCGAACGGCTGTGCTGGAAGTAGAAGTCGGCGAAGCCGTGCGGAAGGATGTTCTCAAGGTCCGCATGGGCCCCGGCGACGCCGCGAAGATATTTGACGTCCGTGCTCGAGTTGAACGGCGCGAGCACGATCGGCTCGATCAGCTGCTCGCCGCTGAACTCGGTGTTGAACGGATCGCCCTTCGCATTGACGCAATCGGGATTAGTAGCGCTGTCGCAGAAGAAGTAGGGAAGGTAATATCCGCCGCCGAGAGCGGCAGTATAGAAAGTCGGAGCGAAGCCGGTGAACTGGTTGAAGAACAGCTGCCTGTGCGCGATCGTGTTCGTCTTGCGGCGATTGTAGAGTCCCTCGAAGAACAGGCTCACATTGTCGGTGATGTCGTAACCGCCTTCACCGTAGAGGGTGAAGCGCTTGGTCGCGGGGATGACCGAATCCCGGTCGAGCTGGGAATTGTATCCGTTCTCCAGCGCCGCACCCGGCCCATTGAACGAACCGACCGGGAAGAAGCCCGGCGCATTGCCGAACTGGAACGGATCGATCGGGTCGGCCAGGATGCCGCCGAGATATTGGTCAAGGTTCTGACCGGGACGGTTGAACTGGATTGCGGTGATTCCACGGCGGGTGAAGCCGGCAGGGTTGAGATTGCGGCAGGCATCCCGTCCGGCCGGCGTCCCGGGAATCGCCGGGACGAGCGGGCCGCAAAGATTCGACGGATTGCCGAACAGGCGGCGCGATCCGCCGATCGAGCTGTTGACCGAAAAATCGCTCACGAACAGCAGGTCGTTGACGGTCAAGCCGCACAGGGGATTGCCCGTGTTCGGGTTGAGCGGATCGACGCGCTCGCCGGTCGCTTCGCTGGTGATGTTGTATTCTTCGCAGCCCAGGAAGCTGCGGTCGCCGCGCGTCAGCGCGCCGCGCTTGTAGTAATTGGCGCTGACCATGAGGTGGCCGCGGTCGCCGAGGCCGAGGCCGTAAAGCCCGGAAAGGCTCTGCTCTTCGGCGCCGCCGTGCGTCGGCACGTTGGCGAAGCCGCGGACCTGGAGGCCGCGCAGGTCCTTCTTGGTGATGAGGTTGACGACGCCCGCGATGGCGTCGGAACCGTACACCGACGAAGCGCCGGTCTTGAGGATTTCGACCGACTGGATCGCGTCCTGCGGGATGACGTTGAGGTCGAACGCCGAAACGCCGCCGCGAACACCGGCGGGGCCGGCCCGGCGGCCGTTGAGAAGCACCAGCGTGCGGCTCGGGCCGAGACCGCGAAGGTCGATGTTCTCGACGCCTTCACCGCCGTTGATCACGAAGTTGGTCGACAGCGCCGAGGTGATCTGGGTCGATCCCTGGGCCAAAGTCGAAGTCTGCAGGATCTCGGCGGTGTTGAGCCGGCCCTCGCGGTTCTGGACGTTGGGGTCGATGACGCTGACCGGGTCGGGGCTCGTCCGCTCATCGCGGTGGAGGCGCGAGCCGGTGACGACGATCGCCGTGTCCCTCGCCGAGCCCGCTTGCGCGCTGGCGACTCCGCCGCGCGTCGGGCTGGTCTCGAGCTCGCCCTGGTTGGCGTTCGGATCGGTCTGCGCAGCTGCGGCGTCGGAGCACGCCTGCTTGGCGGCCGCATCGGCGATGTTGGCGCAGCTTTCGGGGACCGGAGCCGGCGCGGGCGCCGGAGCCTGCGCAAGCGCGGGGCTCGCCCAGGCGGCGCCGAATGCGATGACGGATGCCGAGAGCGTAAATCGGGAAGCTGAAGACAAAAGGCGCATGTTAAGGGGTCCCCTCCAAAGGTATGGGAACCGCCTTACCGAAGGTTAGAAGTCAGGCAACAGAAGGGCTTAGCCAACGTTACTGAATCCCGTGCGCTGTAGCATTAATGCAACATTCAGGTTGAGTCGGCGGGCCGACATTGCCGCTTGGTCGAAAAGTTCGCCCCGTCCGTGGAAAATCAGTAGCGGTAATGATCGGGCTTGAACGGCCCTTCGGGCGAAACGCCGATATACGCCGCCTGCTTGTCGTTCAGCGTCGTCAGCTTCACGCCGAGCTTGTCCAGGTGCAGCCGGGCAACCTTCTCGTCGAGGTGCTTGGGCAGGACGTACACGTCGTTCTTGTACTTGTCGGCCCCGGTCCATAGCTCGATCTGTGCGAGCACCTGGTTGGTGAAGCTCGAGCTCATGACGAAGCTCGGATGGCCGGTCGCATTGCCGAGGTTCACCAGCCGTCCCTTCGAAAGGACGATGATCTTCTTGCCGTCGGGGAACTCGACCTCGTCGACCTGCGGCTTGATCTCGGTCCACTTCATGTTGGCGAGCGCGCCGATCTGGATTTCTGAATCGAAGTGCCCAATGTTCGCCACGATGGCCATATTTTTCATGGCCCGCATGTGGTCGAGCGTGATGACGTCCATGTTGCCGGTCGCGGTGACGAAGATGTCGGCGCGTTTCACCGCATCCTCCATCGTCACGACCTCATAGCCCTCCATCGCCGCCTGGAGCGCGCAGATGGGGTCGACCTCGGTCACGATCACTCGCGCGCCGCCGTTGCGGAGCGACTGCGCGGAGCCCTTTCCGACATCGCCGAAACCCGCCACGCAGGCGATCTTGCCGGCGAGCATGACGTCGGTCGCCCGGCGGATCGCGTCGACCAGGCTCTCGCGGCAGCCGTAGAGATTGTCGAACTTCGACTTGGTGACGCTGTCGTTGACGTTGATTGCCGGGAACGGGAGCTTGCCCTTCCTGGCGAGGTCGTAGAGGCGGTGAACGCCGGTGGTGGTCTCTTCGGAGACGCCCTTGATCGCCTCGACGGTCCTGGTGAGGTAGCCCGGACGCTCCGCCAGGAACTTCTTCAGCGTCGCGGCGAAGATCTCCTCTTCCTCGTTCGAAGGAGCGAACAGCTCCTCGCCCTGCTCGACGCGATAGCCCCACAGCGCGAACATGGTCGCGTCGCCGCCGTCGTCGAGGATCATGTTGCAAGTCGTGTCGTGGCCCCAGTCGAAGATGCGCACGACGTAGTTCCAGTAATCTTCGAGCGTTTCGCCCTTGATCGCGAACACGGGGATGTGGCGGGCGGCGATCGCGGCGGCGGCATGGTCCTGCGTCGAGAAGATGTTGCAGCTCGCCCAGCGAACCTCGGCGCCGAGCTCGACCAGAGTCTCGATCAGCACCGCGGTCTGGATCGTCATGTGCAGCGAGCCGGTGATTCGCGCGCCCTTCAGCGGCTTGGACGCACCGAACTCCTCCCGAAGCGCCATAAGCCCGGGCATCTCAGTCTCGGCGATCTCGATTTCCTTGCGGCCGAAATCGGCGAGGCCGAGGTCCTTCACGACATAGTCGTTGAAACGGGTTTCAGCCTGCGTCGCCACGTCGAGATTCTCCGGATGATTGATGCAAGAATGCGCTTGCAGCGCGAGGCCGCCCCTAGCGGCAGCGCATCCCGAAGGCAAATATAAAGGATTCTTTATATGTGCTCTCCTGTTGCCGGTGCCGGCATTTCGTCTATTTGGCGCGGAAACGAGAATTTCAGGGAATTTCATGTGGCTAACGTCACCACTTCGCCGGGCGCAACGACGCGCGGGGGTAGCTACGAGGAGGGGCTCGCGAACGGCCGGAAGCTGCTCGCGTCCCATCCGGCGGTTGCGCTCCAGCAGGCGCAGACCCTGCTTCGCGCTGGGCCCGAGCACCGCGCTCTCCAGCTTGCCGCGGCGGCGCTGAGGAGTCTCGGCGGCGCCGCCGAGGCCGAGCAGGCAGAGCTGTCGGCAATCAAGGCCAGCTTCGCCATTCGCGAGCTCGAGCGGGTCGCAATTGCGGGCCAGGACGGCCGCGGCGAGGAAGCGCGTACAGCGATCGAAAGCTTCCTGGCGAGAGAGCCCGAGAACCTTTTGGCGCTGACCATGGCCGCCGAAATGGATATGGGGGACGGGCAACTGCAGCGCGCGGAGCAGCGGCTGCGAACGGCGCACGACCGCGCGCCGAGCTACCTCCGAGCGACAATGCTCTTGGTCGATTGCCTAAGGCTGCAGCCCCGGCTCGGCGAAGCGATCGCGCTCGCGGAGAGCGTCGTCGCGCGGAAGCCGGACAATGTCATCGCGCTGCGCAAGCTCGCCGACCTGCTCGCGGAAGGAAACCGGCAGGAGAATGCGGCAGAAGTCTACCGCCGCCTGCTCGAGCTCGACCCCGGCCAGGTCCAGAGCTGGATCATCTATGCCCACATGCTCCGGATGCTTGGACGCAAGGAGGCGAGCGAGGCGGCTTTCCGAAGCGCGCTCGAAGTCGACCCGAACAGCGGCGCCGCCTGGTGGGGCCTCGCGAACTACTTTCCCTCGCAGCTGTCCGACGCCGACATCGCCGCGATCGAAAAGGCGCTCGAAGCCGAAGGCGAAAATCCGCAGAACGGGGGACCGCTGCACATCGCGCTCGGCAGGCTCGCGGAGCAACGCGGCGACCATGAACAGGCATTCCGTCACATCGCGGAGGGGAAGAGACTTCGGGCGAGCGCGCATCCGGACGATAGCGCGGAGAACACGGCCAATGTCGAAGAGGTGACCCGCAGGCTCACGCCGGAACGCTTCGCCGCAACGGCGGGCGGCGGGTCGAAGAGCGACGCCCCCATCTTCATCATCGGCATGCCGAGGTCGGGCACGACGCTCCTCGAGCGAATCCTCAGCCGGCACTCACAGATCGAAGCCGCGGGCGAGCTTCCGGTCGTCGCCCGCCTCGCTTCCGCGACCGGCTCCGCCTCGCCCGAGCGGATGGCGTCGCTCGGCCCCGACGAGCTGACCCAGCTTGGAGAAGCCTATCTCAACAGCGCGCGCGATTACCGCAAAGGGGACAAGCCGCGCTTCATCGACAAGATGAACCCTAACTGGTTCCGCGTCGGACTGATCCGGATGATGCTTCCGAACGCCAGGATCATCGATCTTCGGCGCAACGCACTCGACTGCTGCTGGTCGAACTTCAAGCTGATGTTCGCCGAAGGCAATGTGGCCGGCAACGACCAACGGCGGATCGCGCGCTTCTACCGCGACTATGTGCGCATGGTGGAGGCGATCGACGCCGCCGCGCCGGGCGGAATCCTCAAGGTCAAATATGAGGAGCTGGTCGACGACGTCGAGCGGGAAACGCGCCGGATTCTCGACTTCCTCGGCCTGGAGTACGAGCCCGATTGCATCGATTTCCACCTGGCGTCCGAGGCCGTGGCAACTCCCAGCAGCGAACAGGTCCGCCGCCCGATCAACCGCGACAGCATCGGCTCTGCGCAGCCCTATCGCGAGTGGCTTGGGCCGATGATCGAAGAGCTTGGAGAGCTGGCCGACTAGGCCGCGCCGGTCTCGGTACCGAGAAGGCGCGGATCGATCCCTTCGGCCTTGAACGAGGCGGCCCAGCGCTCGTCGGTCGGAGTATCAAACAGGATCTTCGGCTCGGTCCGCGCAGCGAACCAGCCGTGGCGGGTCATCTCACCCTCGAGCTGCCCCTCGTCCCAGCCGGCATAGCCGAGGGCGGCGATCCACCGCGAAGGGCCCCTGCCCTCCGCGATCGCCCGCAAGACGTCGATCGTCCCGGTCATCGCGAAGACCGCACCCTTCTCGCCGTTGACCTGGACGCTGTCCTCTCCGCCCCAATCGGTCGAGTGCAGGATGAAGCCGCGCCCTGGCTCGACCGGCCCGCCATGATGCACGGCGCAGTCCGGCGCCTCGCCCGGCTCGATATCGAGCTGGCGAAGCAGCGCGCGAAAACTAATCCCGGCACGCTTGTGTCCGATGCCGATGCCGATGGCGCCATTCTCGTCATGCATGCACATTGCGATCACCGCCCGCTCGAAGCGAGGGTCGGACATGCCCGGCATCGCCAGAAGCAGCTTGCCGGAGAGAAAAGTCGGCTGGTCGGCCATCGACACGACAATGGGACGCAGCCGCGCGGCGGGCAAGACTTGAGGGCGTCACAGGGCGGGCCTATCTGCCGCTTCAGCTGACGCGAAGGAGACATTCCAATGACCATCCAAGTGGGCGACCGGCTGCCCGACGTAGCGCTGACGATCGGCACCGCCGACGGACCCAAGCCGACCACGGCTGGCGAATTCTTCGGCGGAAAGCGGGTCGCCCTGTTCGCCGTACCCGGCGCCTTCACCCCGACCTGCTCCGCGCGGCACCTGCCCTCCTACGTCGACAAGGCGGGCGAGCTCAAAGGCCAGGGCGTCGACGAGATCGCCTGCATCTCGGTCAACGATCCCTTCGTCATGGCCGCATGGGGCCAGCGCGACGGAAGCGAGGACATCACCATGCTGTCCGACGGCAATGGCGAGTTCGCCGAAGCAACGGGCCTCGGCATGGACGCCAGCAAGTTCGGCATGGGCAAGCGGTCGCAGCGCTATTCGATGATCGTCGACGACGGCGTGGTCGAAAAGCTGAACATCGAAGCGCCGGGCGAATATCGCGTGTCGAGCGCCGAGCATATGCTCGACCAGCTGGCGACCGCGTAACAAACTTCGCCACTGGCCGCTGCCCCGCCTCTCCTCGCCGCTGAATGTTTCCGGCGGAGCGAAACGGCGCACGCTTTCAATCGTTTAATCAGGCTGAGAGCGTAACAATTCCAGAGGAGAGTGTAATGCCAAGGAACAGCAATCGTGGCGGCCGCAACAACAACCCCACGGGCCGCAACCAGTATAGTGATTGGGGCGTGATGGAGATGGCGCGCGAGCGTCCGATCGCGGCCGCCGCGGCAGCCGCCGGCGCGGCGGCGGCGGGCCTCTTCCTGTGGTCCAAACGCAGCGCGATCAGCCAGCAGCTCAGCAACCTTAGCGACCAGATCGGCGAATGGACCGAGGGCATGGGCTGGCGCGGCGGCGACGGCTTCGAGATGGACGATACTGCCGGGCTGACCTCGGCCACCCCGACCAAGCGTTCAGGCGCGGGCTCGCGCTCGGCTTCCGGCACGCGGTCGGCGACGGCCAATCGCAGCAGCGGCGCGGCCGGCAAGAACCGCGGAATGAGCGAGACCGGCGGCGGCAACGCCAGCATCGGCGCCCACAGCGGCGGCATGGGCACCGGCGGCAACAGCTAGGCCGCTAGCCCGACCAATCAAGGGGCGCCTCCGGGCGCCCCTTTCCTTATGCACGGAGGAACCGCGCGATCGCCTCGCCCAGCTCGGGCCTGGTGACGGAGCTCATGTGCGTGCCCGGCACCTCCTCGAAGATCGCAGTGGGAAGGACGTTCGCGAGTTCCTCGGCCGAGCCATTGTCGTCGTCCTGGTCGCCGCAGATGACGAGCGTCGGCATGGTGAAGGCCTCGAGCCAGGTGAGGAACGCATCCTCGAAGCTTTCGAGCAGCTGCGCGGCCGCGACTCGGTCGACGCCCTGGCTCTTCATGAACTGGATCGACAGCCAGTGCGGATCGCCGCGCTTGACCGTGTCGAACATTGCGATTGCCTCGACGAAGAAATTCTTGCGCCGCTTCCAGTTGCGCAGGCCTTCGAGACCGGCGCCGCCAAGGATGGCGCGGCGCGGCCGCACTCCCTCGCCCACCGCCTCGACGGTTGTGCGCGCCCCGAGCGAAAAGCCGCCGAGGTCGAAATCCGTCAGTTCGAGCAGCGCGATCAGCTCACGCAAATCGCGCGCCAGAATGCCCCTCGGATAATATTGCTCCCCATGCGGCTTGCCGCTTTGGCCGTGCGCTCGCAGGTCGGGCATGATCACCCGGGATCCCTCGGCGGCGATCCGAGCCGCATGGCCGAACTTGATCCAGTTCATCGCGGCGTCGGAGAAGAGTCCGTGGAGCAAGACCACCGGCCTCCCCTCGCCCAGCTCGTGGTAGGCGAGCTCGACGCCGTCCGAAGCGGTCCAGAAGTAGGTGGCGGCGTCGGTCATGCGGCGCGGAAGTTGCCAAAGTTGGCAGTGCCACGTGCGCGCAAGCGCGCGTGCGTGCGCGCGAGGACGAAACGCAGCGAACGCAGAGAGCCTACGCGCGCGTGAGCGCGGACTGGTGAGATGACGTTCGGGAGCTGGATCGGGGATTGGCAGCCGAGGCGCGACATGAGCCGCAGCGCATGTCAGCCCAATCCCTACATTGCAACGTCTCTCGTGGGTGGAACGTCGCCGCCGGCTCAGTCAACAGGGCTGCGTCTTGATGCAGCTGGATGCGTCGTTCATCGCGTCCCCAATGGCCGCGCCGAGGCCTATTGCCCCAAGGACGGCCGCACTTCCGATAACGGCAAGAATCAACGCATATTCCGCGGCCGACGCGCCGCTGTGGTCCCGCAGCATGTTGAGAAACGTCTTCATTTCCCTTGCCCCGATAGCGGGGGCTCCCCCGCCGGCAAAAGCTGCGCCTGCAGCAACTCTCTGTCAACTCTGCGCCTCGAGCCGGTCGCCTGCGCGACAGCTGCGCAATCGGGTCGGAAGATGCCATTCGCCTAACCCGGAAATTTCCCCGTCGCGTCGACCCATTTGTCGACCAGCTTCTGGTAATCCTCGGTCCGTTGCTCCGGGAGGCCCTCCGTGTTCAACCAGGCGCGGTGCATGCTTTCGGCGCCGAAATGGTGCTTCGGACGGAAGCGCGAGGGATCGTCGAAACTGGCGACGGTGAGGTCCATGTTCTCGCTCCCGTCCTTGAACTGGAAGCCGAGCGAGGTCCCGCATTTGCTGCAGTAAGGCCGCTTCGCGATTGGGGAGCTCTCGTACCAGTCGGGCTCGCCGTCCCATTGCACGTCGGCCTGCTTGAGGTTCTTGAAGGCGATCGAGACCGAGCCGGTGGCACGCTGGCACATCCGGCAGTGGCAGAGATAGGCGTCGTCGTCGCGGACGTCGGCGGTATAGCGCACCCGGCCGCAGGCGCAGCCGCCGGACATTTGCTCGGCCATGTTTTTCCTCCCTTTCAGCGCCGCCCTTTGCAGGGCAAACTGCCGGCATGTCCAGCGCCCCCACGGCCGATGCAATCGCGCGCGACGCGACCTGGCTCGCGCAGGCGCTGGACCCCACCGAAGGCGCGGCCCGGCTGGTCGCGATGGACCGGGACAGCTACCGCGCGGCGAGCTTCCTCGACGATCGGCTGCTCCAGGCCCCGGTCGATGCACAGATCGTCCAGTGGACGCTGATCGAGGAAGCGGTGAGCGGCGAAATGCGAAGCGACGCGCGCTGGATATTCCATATCGGGCATGTCGGATCGACTTTGGTGTCGCGGCTGCTGGGCGAGATCGAAGGTGTGCTTTCCATCCGCGAGCCGCGCTTGCTGCGCGATCTCGCGCTCACGCCCGCCGATGTCCGCGGCCGCTATCTCGCGCCCGTCCCGAAGCTTATGTCCCGGACCTTCGCCGAGGAAGAAGTCGCCTGCGTCAAGGCAACCAGCTTCGCCAGCGAGATCGCGCCCGAGCTGGTGCCGCCCGGCCAGCGATCGCTGTTCCTCTACGCGACCCCGCGCAACTATATCGCCAGCATCCTGGCGGGCGAGAACAGCGTCAAGGAGATGCAGATCCTCGCCGGCAGCCGCGCCCAGCGCTTGAACGCGCGCGGAATCTATCTTCCCGCCCAGAACGAGGCGGGCATGGCTGCTCTTGGCTGGGCGGCGGAAATGACTGCCCTCGAGGCGGCCGCCGAAGCTATGACGGACCGCCCGATCCGCTGGGCGGACTTCGACGCCATGCTGGCGGATATCGAGCTTGCCATCGTGCACACGGCGAGCTTCTTCCATATCACGTTCGACGCCGCGGACGTCGGCAGGATCATGGGCGGACCGCTCATGGCGCGCTACTCCAAGGCGCTCGAATATGAGTACAGCCCCAAGCTTCGGCGCGAGCTGATCGGCGAAGCCTCGGAACGGTTCGGACCCGACATCGACGCCGCGCTTGCCATGCTCAAATCGGCAGCCGAAAAGTCGTCGCTGTTGGAGCGAGCGCTCGCTCGGGCGGAGGGAAATTGATGTACCGGGTCCTGCAAATCCTGACGGACGCCGAAATCGCCGAGTGCCGCCGCATCGCCGCGGCCGCGCCCTTCGTCGACGGGCGCATCACCAATCCGCACATGACGGCGAAGCAGAACGAGCAGCTGCACGATGCCGGCACTTATCAGCAGAGCTCCGAGCTGATCCGGGGCGCGATGCTTCGCTCTCCCGAGTTCATGGAGTTCGCTTTCCCGGTCTCGATGGCCCCCCCGATGATGACCCGGTACAAGCCCGGCATGAAGTACGGCGCGCATGCCGATGCCGCCTTCATCCAGCTGCCCGGAGCGACCATCCGCAGCGATCTCAGCTGCACCATCTTCCTCAATGACCCCGAGGAATATGAAGGCGGCGAGTTGCACGTCCGGCTCGGCGACGCGGACCTGAAGTTCAAGCTCCAGCCCGGCGAGGCGATCGTCTATCCCTCGGACTCGCTGCACCAGGTGGTCCCGGTGAGCAAAGGCGAGCGGCTGGTCGCGATCACGTTCATCCAGAGCCGGGTCCAGGACCCGTTCCGCCGGAACATGCTATTCGAATTGAACGAAGTCGCCGCTCTCGAGGGGTTGAAGATGGACCCGGAGCATTTCAGCCGGCTGCAGCTGATCCAGCAGAACCTGCTCCGTTATTGGAGCGACATGCCCTGAGCTAGGGCTGCCCCGGCGCGGTGGGCGGCATCGACACATGCTCGTGGACGATCTTCCAGCTTCCGTCCTTCTGGCGCTGGAAGACGTCGGTGAAGCGGGCGCTGACGGTCGGCGATGCCGCGCCGGCCTTCACCGTGAAGACCTCGGTCCCCGAGCTGACGAAGGCATCCGGGCCGACGATCTGGATGTGGCGGTCAGGCACGTGATAGCCGGCGGGCTTCATGCTGACGAAGGCCTGCGCCCAGCCCGTTTGAACCTTGCGGTCGGTGCTCGGCGCAGCGTTCGAGGCGTCGATCATCACCGCGCCGTTGGCATATTGGCGCATCACCGCATTGACGTCGCCGGAGGTGAAGCTCGCCTCGGCCCGCTCAGCGATCGCGGCCGCCTCAGCCTCGGTGACGGGCGAATGCGCCTCCTGCTGCTGACGGCAGCCGGCGAGCGCGGCCAAAACGATCAGCGAAGCCGCGGCGGCGCGCATGCTCATGCCGCCTTCCGCAGATGCTTGCGGCCGAGCAGCTCGGCGATCTGCACCGCGTTGAGCGCAGCGCCCTTGCGCAGGTTGTCGCTGACGATCCACAGGCTGAGGCCATTGTCCACGGTCGGGTCCTCCCGGATCCGGCTGACGTAGGTCGCATAGTCGCCGACCGCCTCGACCGGCGTCACGTATCCGCCGTCCTCGCGCTTGTCGACGACCATGACCCCCGGCGCTTCGCGCAGGATCGCGCGCGCCTCGTCGGCCGAAATCTCGTTCTCGAACTCGACGTTCACGGCTTCGGAATGGCCGACGAACACCGGCACCCGAACGCAGGTCGCGGTCAGTTTGATCTTCGGATCGAGAATCTTCTTGGTCTCGACCACCATCTTCCATTCTTCCTTGGTCGACCCGTCGTCGAGGAAGCCGTCGATGTGCGGAATGACGTTGAAGGCGATCTGCTTGGTGAAAAACTGGGGCTCGTTGGCATCGCCGACGAAGATGTTGCGCGACTGCTCGAACAGCTCGTCCATGCCCCGCTTCCCGGCGCCAGACACGGACTGATAGGTCGCGACGACGACGCGCTTGATCTTCGCCGCGTCATGGAGCGGCTTCAGGGCGACCACCAGCTGCGCCGTCGAGCAGTTCGGGTTGGCGATGATGTTCTTCTTGGCGTAGCCCGCGATGGCTTCGGAATTCACCTCGGGCACGATCAAGGGCACGTCCGGGTCCATCCGGTAGAGCGAGCTGTTGTCGATGACCGTGCAGCCCGCCTCCGCGGCCTTGGGAGCGTAGAGCTTCGATACCTCCGACCCCGCGGCGAACAGCGCGATGTCCCAGCCCGCGAAATCGAAATGCTCGAGGTTCCGAACCTTCAGCTCCTCGCCGCTGTCGCCGAAGTCGATTACGTCGCCGGTCGAGCGCGCCGAAGCGAGCGCGGCCACTTCGTCGAGCGGAAATTGACGTTCGGCAAGGATGTTGAGCATCTCGCGCCCGACATTGCCCGTCGCCCCGACGACCGCGACCCGATAACCCATTTCATGCACTCCAGAAGCTTGGCGCCGCGCCTATCGCATGCGGCGGCACTTGGCGATATGGCTCCCCTTTCCGCGCGAGCAAGGGGGGACAAGGATGCGGCGCGCCACGCTCATCGCCTGTGCAGTAATCGTCTTGGTGCTGGCCGCGCTCGCCGCCAAGTCGCTGCTCGTCTCGACGCCGCCGCTGCGCGCCCTCAACGCTCCGGGCGAGTTTCATGCCGAAGGAGCGAAGGCGCGCCTTGCCTGGATCCTCGGCGACCAGCGCCCGCATCCGGCGGATTCGGCGGCCGACGACATGGTGAGGGCCCGCCTCGTCGCGCAGCTTCGGCGGATGGGCCTGCAACCTATCGTCCGCGACCAGTTCGCCTGCAACGGCTTCCCGGACGCGCGCGCGGTCGCCTGCGCCCGGGTCCGCAACGTCATCGCAATGATGGGGCCGAAGACGGGCAAGGCACTGCTTCTGAGCGCGCATTACGACAGCGTTCCCGTCGGCCCGGGCGCGGCGGACGACGGCATCGGGGTTGCAACCCTGCTCGAAGTCGGCTCGATCCTGAAGCAGCGGCCCCTTCGAAGGCCGGTGATGCTGCTGTTCAACGAAGGCGAGGAGCTGGGCCTGATCGGCGCGCGCGCCTTCCTTTCGGACCCGCTCAGCCGCAACGTCGACAGCCTGCTCAATTTCGAAGCGCGGGGTGTCAACGGCCCGGCGACGATGTTCGAGACCAGCAATCCCAACGGCGCCGCAATCTCCGTCTTCGCGAGCGCTGTCCGGAGGCCGCTCGCGAGTAGCATGTCGACGGACGTCGCTCGGCTGATCCCCAACGGCACCGACGTGATGACCTACAAGGAGCGCGGCTGGCTGACCCTCAACTTCGCGATCGTCGGCAACGAGACGCGCTACCACAGCCCCGGCGACGACCTGGCGGGGCTCGATCCGCGAAGCCTGCAGCATATGGGCGACCAGGCGCTGGCGGTGGCATCGGACCTGTCCGCGGGCACTCCCAAGGCGAAGGGCGATCGAATCTTCTTCGACGTGCTCGGGCGCTGGTTCGTCCAGATGCCGCTGCCGGTCGGAGCCGTGCTCCTGCTCACCTTGCTGATCGCCTTCGGGGCGATCGCCTGGAAGCGCCGGGCGATCGTGCGTGAGCCGGCACTGCTGCTGGGGACTGTCGTCGTCGGAGTCGCGGGCGCGTGGCTGGCGGTGACGGTGATGGGGATGATCAGCCACGGGACCTGGTGGCGCGCGCATCCGGAGACGACGTTCTCTGCGATCTATGCGACCACCTTGTTCGCCGCGCTGGCGATGTTGCGCGCGCTCGGCGGGAATACCGGCGCGGACAAGCTGCGGCCGGCTTTCTGGTTCCTGTTCCTGCTCGTTGGAGCGGCGATCGCGCTCGTTGCGCCGGGAGCGATCATTTATTTCCTGTTCCCGCCGGCGCTCGTCCTGGCCGGACTCGTGCTCCGCCGGTGGTGGCAGCCGGCCGAGATCGTCGGGGCATTGGCGGGCATCGCTGTGCTCTACATCACCTGGGGAGAAATGCTCGCGCAGCTGGAGCAGATCTTCAGTCCCGGGCCGCTGTGGATCGTTGCGACGCTTGCCAGCCTGATGATCGTGGCGGCCCTTGTGGAAGCGCAGCCCGTCCTCGTCGCCGCGCGCCGAGGCGCGGTGATCGCGTTTGCGGCCTTGCTGGCGCTGGTCGGCTGGGGCGTCGCCACTGCCGCGCCGGACTATTCGCCGGACCATCAGCAGCGCTTCACGCTAGAGCACGTCACCGAATTCCCGTCGCGGCAAAGCCACTGGTCGGTGCTGAACGACGGCGCTCGTTTGCCGAAGTCGTACGAGAGGCTGGCGGATTGGCATGGCGGGAAGCTGTCTTTTTCGGATCGTATGCGCGCGATCGCCCCGGCGCCGGCTTTGCCGGGAATCCAGCCACCGTCGCTCGAGCCCGTCGAAATCCTGCGCCACGGCGATGCCCGCACGATCCGGCTCCGCCTCCATGCCAACGGCTCCGAGCGGATCGCGCTGATCGCGCCCGAGGACGCACGGATCGAAACAGCTGGAACGGCCGGCTTCGTTCGGCCCATCGCGAGCCCGGGCTCGGGGGGCAAATTCAGCATCTCCTGCACCGGGCGAAGCTGCGACGGGGCCGAGCTCACCATCGAGCAGGCAAGCGCGAAGCCGATCGACTTCACCGTGGTCGGCTCCCGGAACGGCCTTCCGCCGAGCGCCGGGCCGCTGCTCCGCGCGCGGCCCGTCAACGCCAGGCCGCAATACACGCCCGACGAAACGGTCGCGGTCGCCCATGTGAAGGTCTGACCGACTCGCCCAGGCTGTGCTATGGCTCTTCGCAGGCGCCCGGCGCGCCCTGCGCGCACCGGACGGCACCCTGTTCAAAAGGAGGTGTCATGGCGACCCAGACGATGCCCGCACCGCGTACCACGCGCACAAAGCCGATCCCTGTCCGAACGATCACCGACGGCGATTTACGATCCTCGCTAAGGCAGGGTTGGGAGGATTTCCGCGATCTTCGCGGCGACCTGGTGTTCGCCGGGCTCATCTACACCCTGATCGGGCTCGCGGCCGTGGTCATGACGACGAGCCGCCCGCTCATGCCCTTCTTCTTCCCGGTCGTCGCCGGAGTCGCCCTGATGGGCCCGGTGGCCGCGGTCGGCTTCTACGAGCTCGCGCGGCGCCGCGAGAAGGGCGAGGAAGTGCACTGGTTCAACTTCCTCGACGTCCGCAAGCGCCCTTCGATCGACGACATGGGAATGGTCGCCGGCCTGCTGCTCCTGATCTTCTTCTGCTGGCTCCTGGCGGCGGGCGTTCTCTACGGGCTGCTCTTCGGCTGGGTGACCCCGACCTCGGTCGGCGGCTTCCTGTCGATGGTCTTCACGACCCCGCGCGGTTGGGCGCTGATCGCGAGCGGGCTGGTGGTCGGGGCGGTCTTCGGATGGCTGGTGCTGGCGCTCAGCGTCGCCTCGCTTCCGATGCTGGTCGACTGCGACGTCAGCGCGGCGGAAGCCGTCTCCGCATCGTGGCGGGCATCGCACGCCAACAAGAGCGAGATGGTGCGCTGGGGCATCATCGTCGCCGGGCTGCTGGTGCTCGGCTCGATCCCGCTCTTCGTCGGCCTGGCCTTCGTCCTGCCCTGGCTCGGCTATTCGACGTGGCACCTCTACACCCGGCTGATCGACCGCGAGGCCATCCCGGCGAAGCGGAGACGGCGGGACTGATCTCGAGCGCCCGAGCGCCTGAAAGCGGTTGCGGGTTGGTGCGGTTTCGGGGAGTGAACCCCGATGCCCGGCCAACGCGCAACCGAATGATCCCGAAGCTAGTCCGGACGGCGCGCGCCTATTGGACGGGCGAGGGGCTCGGCTCGTTCCTCGTGCGGTCGGTCGCCGGGACCGGTGCGGTGCAGCTCGCCGGAATGGCCGTCGGCTTCCTCGTCGGGGTCCAGCTCGCGCGCGGGCTCGGGGTCACCGGCTACGGCTATTATAATCATTGTTGCCGAGAACGGCGTAGACTCCGTATGTCGCCTTCAGACGCCCGAGGGGCGCGATGGCATCCGCGACCGGATAGTCCCGGCCGACCAGAGTGTTGCCGACGAAATCGCCCGCCGCGACGACGATGTCCGGATGAAGCGCGTTGATCCGGCCCACAATCCTGGCGACGCGCTCGGGCGGCATGTCGGGTCCGTGGACGTGCACATCCGAGAAGAGGAGGATTCGAACCGGCGGGGAATTCGCGGGATAGTCCGGCATTCGGACCGTGAGGCGCCGGACGACCGGATCCGCCGTGGCGTTCCTGTAGCCGGCGGCTAGGACCGCGATCGCCGCAAGGATCAGCAGCGCCGCCACCCCGGTCCAGGCGCGCCGCGCGGACATTGCGGCTAGGCCGCGCTGTCCTGCAGCTTGTGGCGCTTCAGCGCGTGGCGAAGCTGGTCGTAACTGAGGTTGAGGGCGGCCGCCGTCGCGCGCTGGTTGAATCGGTTCCGCTGGAGCGCGTCCTCCAGCAGCTGCCGTTCGTAATCGGTCACCGCGGCGCGGAAGTCGCTGGTCGACGTCGGCGGCTGCGAGGGCTGAGCGGTTGCCGCGGGGACGGCAGACTCGCCCGCCTCGCTCGACGCCGGGACGGGACCCTCCAGCGCAGCGGGTTCGCCCCTGCTCGTCGGTGCCCACGGCGAACGGAAGGGATCGAAGTTGATCTCGTCGATCGCGCGCTCCGGGTCCTCGTGGCGATAGACTGCGCGCTCGATCACGTTTCTCAGCTCGCGGACATTGCCGGGCCAAGGGTAGGCCTCAAGCTCGGCGACCGCGCGCGGCGTGAAGCCCGGCCAGTTGGACCATTCGAGCTCGACCGCCATGCGCCGCCCGAAATGGTCCGCGAGCAAAGGCACGTCGCCCTCGCGGGCGCGGAGGGGCGGAAGCGTGATGACCTCGAACGACAGACGGTCGAGCAGGTCGGCGCGGAACCTCCCCTTCTCGACCTGGTCGGGAAGACTCGCATTGGTCGCGGCGACGATCCGGACGTCGACGCTGATGGGCTTGGATGCGCCGATGCGGGTGATCTCGCCATATTCGGTGGCGCGCAACAGCCGGTCCTGGGCAGGCATCGAAAGGGTCCCGAGTTCGTCGAGGAAGAGCGTCCCGCCGTCCGCCTCCTCGAACCGGCCGTGGCGGGTCTTGGCTGCGCCCGTGAAGCTCCCCGCCTCGTGGCCGAACAGCTCCGCCTCGATGAGATTCTCAGGCAAGGCGGCGCAGTTCATGATAATCAGCGGCCCCGCCCAGCGCGACGAAAGATGGTGAAGACGCTCCGCGATCAGCTCCTTGCCCGTCCCCCGCTCGCCGATGACGAGCACGGGCCGGTTGAGCGGCGCGGCGCGGCTCGCGCGCTCCACCGCGTCGAGGAACGCCAGGCTCTGGCCGATGAACTGGTCCGCGCGCTCCATAAGGTCTCTGCAAAAATCTGGCCGACTGTTGGTGGCAAATCCCACCAATTGGCAAGGATTTTCGGCTTGTTATCTGGCGGAAATTGCCGATTTCCCTGAAACTCGGACCTTTCCTCCAACATGGCACGAACCTTGTATGGTTATGGGCAGGTTTAGGCGCCTGATTTTGGAATTCGGAGTGACTGGATGAGTATCTTTTCCCGAACACGGGATATCTTCGCGGCGAACATCACCGAGATGCTCGACCGATCGGAAGACCCGGCGAAGATGATCCGCATGGTCATCCTCGAAATGGAGGAAACCCTGGTCGAGGTCCGCGCCTCGGCCGCGCGCTGCATTGCCGACGCGAAGGAGATGCGCCGCGCGCTTTCGCGTCTCGACGAGCTTCAGAAGAACTGGACCGAAAAGGCCGAGCTCGCGCTTTCGAAGAGCCGCGAGGACCTCGCCAAGGCCGCGCTGATCGAGCGGCAGAAGGCCGCCGACATGGGCGAGGGCCTGCGCGACGAGATCAAGGTCATCGACGACACGCTGAAGGGCTATGAGGCCGACATCGCCAAGCTTCAGGGCAAGCTGCGCGAGGCGCGCGCCCGCCAGAATGCGATCGCGGCCCGCTTCGAGAGCGCGGTCACCCGCGCCCGCGCCCGCGAGCTTCTGAACGGCAACCGCACCGAGGACGCCTTCTCGAAGTTTGAGCTGCTAGAGCGCCGCGCCGACTTCGCCGAAGGCCGCGCCGATGCGCTGGGAATGACGGGGCCCAAGAGCCTCGAGGAAGAAATCGCCGAGCTCAAGGCCGCCGAATCGGTCGACAAGGAGCTCGAAGCCATGAAGGCCGCACTCAAGGCCAGGGGGAAGTAACTCAATGGACGACATTTTAATCCCGGTACTCATTTGCGGCATGCTTTTCATCGGGCTGCCGTGGCTGATCTTCCACTACGTCACCAGGTGGAAGACCGCGGCGACCCTGACTAGCGGCGACGAGAAATTGCTCGACGAGCTGCACGACGCCGCGCGGCGGCTCGACGACCGGCTGTGCACGATCGAGCGGATCATGACTGCGGAGAACCCCAACTGGCGGCAGCAGTGCCTGCCCGGCCGCGAGCGCGACGACAGCCGCCGGCTGCTGGCGGACGGGGAGTAACGATGGCGTACAACCGCTATCCCGAGCGCGAGCAGCGGACGAACCGGCCGCAGATCCGCTCCAACCAGCCGCAATATGAGGTAGAGCCGGACTATCGCGACGAGCGCCGCTACGGCGTCCAGCCCGCGAGCCGCACGCGCTTCTACCGCGACAAGCAGAACGGCAAGCTGATGGGGGTCTGCGCGGGAATCGCCGATTATACTGGCTTCGACGTCGCGCTGGTGCGCATCGCCTTCCTCGCTGCGGTGTTCATGAGCGGCGGATCGGTCCTGCCCTTCTATTTCATCGCCGGCTGGGTCGCTCCGACCAAGCCGCGCGAGCTGGAATATAGCGGGAGCGAGGACAAGCAGTTCTGGCAGGGCGTCCGCGCCTCGCCCGCGCGCGCCGCGCGCGACATCCGTTCGCGCTTCAAGGACATCGACCGCAGGCTCGCCGATATCGAAAGCTACGTCACGACCGAGAACCGCTCGCTCGCACAGGAAATCGAGCAGCTGCGCTAAACATTGAGATCAAGGGGGAACAGACGTCATGGATCCGGAAATGGTTGCCGTCTTCAACTTCATCGGCAGCATCTTGCCTTATATCGCGATCATCGTCGTCGTCTCAGTCGGCGGATCGCTGCTCAACAACTGGCTGAAGATCAAGAACGGCTATCCGCTCGCCAACAGCTGGGGCATGCCGATGCACCCCAGGAAGGACGAAGAGACGGTCGAGCGCATCAGGCTGCTGACCAGCGAGAACGCCCAGCTTCGGGCCGAGGTCGGCGCCATGAAGGACCGGCTCGAAACGCTCGAGCGGATTGCAACCGACCAGCCCTCGCGGCTGGCGCGGGACATCGACGCGCTCGCAATCGACAAGGGAGGGAATGCGTAATGATGCCCGGCGATGTAATGGCCATCCTGATCACGGTCCTGCTGCCGACTGTTTTCCTGATGTACCTTGCGAAGCGCTTCTTCGCGCTTCGTGAAAAGCAGCTGGAAGTCGAGGCCAGGAATGCTGCGGAAAAGGCAGCCCAATATGCCGCCAGCAACACCGAGTTGGAGCAACGGGTCCGTGTGCTGGAGCAGATCGTGACCGACAACGGAGCCCAGACGGCGGCCCAGATCGAGGCGCTTCGCCAGGCTCCGCCGCAACTGGGCGCACGCGTCAAGGTGCCGACGGGCGACGCCGCTTGAATTGCATCGCCGGTTTCACCAGATGATGCATCCAAGATATATCGCAGCACTGAGGGGCCCCAATGAATCCCTTTGAATTCGTCCTCGGCGTGCTGATCGTCGTGTTTGCCTTCACGATCATCAGGCACCGGATGGGAATCCCGCTCAGGTCGATGCGCGAGATGCGGGGAGACCCGCCCGTCAACGACGCCGAGAACGAACGGCTGCGCGGGCAGGTGAAGCAGCTTCAGGAGCGGCTGCGCGTGCTCGAACGGATTGTCACCGACCGCGGCGCCGAGACCGCGGCCCAGATCGAGGCGCTGCGCGACCACGACCGCATCGCAGAGGAGGACAAGGCCTGATGGATGGCGGTCAACTTACGGCGATCATCATCGTCGCAATCGTCATGCTCGCATCGATCGTTCGCGCGAGCGTAAGGGGGCCTCGGCATCCCGTGACGTTCGGCGACGGACAGGCGAAAGTCGAAAACGAGCGGCTTCGCGACGAGGTCTCGCAGCTCAAGGAACGCCTCAAGGTGCTCGAGCGGATCACCGTCGAGAAAGAGAACAGCCTTGCCAAGGAAATCGAGTCGCTCCGCGACCGATAAGGAGCTAGGGCGCTGCGCATGGCCGGCCTGCCGCCTCTGCCCGACATCCTCGAAGAATATCGGCTGGTCGAGGCCGAGGACCGCTATCGGCTGCTGATCGACCTCGGCCGTCAGCTCGAGCCGATGCCCGATGCGCTCAAGACCGATGCGACGAAGGTCCGCGGCTGCTCGGCCTCGGTGTGGGTCTATCCGACGGCGAGCGAAGGCCGGCTCCACTTCCTCGCCGACAGCAATGCGGCGATCACCAAAGGGATCGTCGCGCTGATCCTGTCGGCGGTCCAGGACAAGCCGGCCGCCGAAGTCGCCGGAATGGACGTCACCGAAGCCCTCGCGCCGTTCGAGCTGCGCAAGCATCTCAGCGCGAACCGGACCCAAGGCGTGCCAAACATGATCGCGCTCGTGAGAGAAACGGCGGAGCGCTACGCCGCCGCGGCTTAGGTTAGCGCCGTTTCAGCACCGCGACCGCGCCGCCGGCCGCGGCGAGATCGAGCTCGAGAGTGCCGGAAGCGCTGAGGGTCCGGCTATCGCGACGGATGGCGTCGGGCTTGCTGCCGTCCAGCCAAAGGTCCGCCGTCCATGAACCAGGCCCGAGGAATGCAAGAGGGACGGAGATCTTTCGCGTGGAATCCCCGTTCATCGCGCCCAGGTACCAGGTCTCGCCCTTGCGCTTGGCGAGGACGATATAGTCGCCGACATCGCCGGCGACGAAGCGTGTTTCGTCCCAGCTGGTCGGCACTGCGCGGATGAAATCGAAGCCGGCGGGGCTTGCGCGGTAGGTGTCCGGACTGTCGGCAAGGCTCGCCCAGGGGCTTTCGAAGACGACGAACATCGAAAGATTGTGCGCGCGGGTCGTCTGCACCATCGGCAGCACCCAGCGCGGCTCGAACTCGGCCGGGGTCACGTTGACGAATCCGCCGGGGATGTAATCCATCGGCCCGAGCACCGCGCGCGTGAAAGCGAGCATGACATTGTGCCCGGCGGTCACGCGCCGGCTCCACTTGTTATATTCGGAGCCGAGGACGCCTTCCTGCGTGATGAAATTCGGGTAGGTCCGCGATAGGCCGCGCGGAACGAAGGCGCCGTGAAGCTCCACCATCAGGTGGTGGCGGGCGGCGGATTCCAGCAGCTTCTGGTACCAGCGCACCATCTCCTGGTCGTCACGGTCCATGAAGTCGACGTTGATCCCGACAATGCCTTGGGCCTCGAGGTAGGCGAGCGCCTTCTCCATGATCGGATCGATCTCCCGCCAGTCGATCCAGACCCAGAGCTTCACCCCGCGCTGCTTCGCGTAAGCGGCGACTTCCCGAAGGTTGAAGTTGGGAGCGTCCGCGAACAGGTTCGCCTTGGGATCGAAGTTCGGAGCGACGCCCGAACCCGCGTACCAGCCGTCGTCGACCATCACATATTCGAGGTGGTTTTCGGCGGCGAAATCGATGCACGCCTCGATGCTCTCCGTGCTGCTGACGGGCACGAGCTTGCCGCCTGCCACGCCGCCGCTGACCCAGTCCGACGAGGCCTTGCCCGGGCGGATCCAGCTCGTGTCCTCCACGCGCGACGGGGTAGCGAGGTTGTCGACGAGGTTGGACTGGGCGAACATTCCGGCCCTGTCCGCGAGCATGATCACACGCCACGGCGTGCTGATCGGCTCGCCGAGGCGGGTTCGTGCGGCAACATCCGGATCATCGGGCAACGGCGAGAGCTTGGTGACTACGCCCAACCCGCCGTCGCCGCGCCCCTTCAGATAGGCCGCCGGATAGTCGAGCAGGTCTGACTCGGTGATGAGGAAGGCCCCCTTCCCCGTCTCGCACAGCAGGGGCAGGTCGTAGAGATTGTGGTCGCGGATGTGGCGCGCCTCGACCGGATCGAACTCGCCTTCGTGGCTGGTGCCGAAGCGGCCGGGATTGAAGCCCCAGCAATCATAGTTGCGCGGGAAGTAGAAGCCGGTCTCCTCGCCCGCGATGACGGCACCGTCGGTCTTCGGCTGAACGGGCACGATCGTCCGCAGCGCAACGCCGTCGTCGTAGGCGCGAAGCACCAGATCGAGGCGGCGCTGCTGGGCGTCGACCAGGTGGACGACCACTTCCTCGAAATGGTCCTGGACGAGGGAGGCCTTGCCGACGACCGGCCGCCAGCTGTCGTTCACGCTGCGCCGGTCGACGCTGCCGAACGAGGAGCCGTCTCCGAGCGGCCCACTGTCGAGGGACAGCACCACCGGCGAGGGAGCGATGACCTCGTCGCCATTGCGGCTGATTGAGTAAGTCGGCCGCCCGTCCTTATCCAGGGTGAGCGAGATCGCATTGTGGCCGTCCGGCGAGCGAACGACGAGTGATCTGGCAACACTTTCGCAGCTGGCGGGCGCGGCGACTAAAGCGCTGGCCATCGCCAACAGCAACAGGCCGAGCCTCATGCGGCGGCGTTCTTCCGTTCCTCGGCCTTGCGCAGCACGTCATAGGCCGCCTGGACCTGCTTGAAGCGCTTGGCGGCTTCCGCGTCGCCGGGATTGGCGTCCGGGTGCGTCTCCTTGACGAGGCGGCGATGGGCAGCCTTTACGGCCTTGAAGTCGGCGTCGCTTTCGAGGTCGAGCGCGTCCAGCGCGCGCATCTCGTCGCGCGTTCGGCTGCCGTCGCCGGGCCCCGCCCATTTCCATTGCGCGGACTGGCGGAAGCCCCTGCCGTCGCGCTCCTCCTCCGCGGCGCGGCGGGCCGCTTCCTCGGGGCTGAGGCCGGCGAAATAGTTCCAGTTCCTGTTGTACTCGCCGGCGTGCGCTTCGCAGAAATACCAGCGCTCGGGGCTGTTCGGGGCCTTGGGCGCGGGCCGGTCGCCGATCTCGCTGCAGCCCTCGCGGTCGCACAGACGCAGCTTCGCCGCCGAGCGGCCCTTGTCGCCATAGGCGCGCCAGCGCGGGAATCCCCAGTCGTCCGATCTCTTCTGCTTGGCCATCAAGTCTCTGATAGATGCTGATTGCGCTCCTGCGAAGGCGGGAGCGTCGTCCAAAAATTTGCCAGAGGGCCTGTAAGCCGGGTTCTGTCCATCGCGCTTCAAGAAGCGTGACTGTGCGGCCATTCCTCTAGGCCCAGACTTGCGTCGGGGCTCAAGCAACCAACCCGGGCGCCGAGCCGGAACCAGGCTCATGCGGCGCCCCTATTCGGTCTTGCACCCGGTGGGGTTTACCGTGCCGCCTTTGTTGCCAAAGGCGCGGTGCGCTCTTGCCGCACCCTTTCGACCTTACCCGTCCGAAGCCGGGCGGAATCCTTTCTGTGGCACTGTCCCTGAGCCGCCTTCGCGCGAGGCTAATGGCAACCCGCCGGGCGTTACCCGGCACCGTAAGTTCCGTGGAGCCCGGACTTTCCTCGTGAGAGCAAGCTCCCCCGCGGCCGCCCGGCCCTCTGGCTGGCGCGATATAGGGGAAAGCGCCCGCTGTTTCGAGTCATGCTCCCCGGGGTCTGAATTGGGTGGAAGCCAGCCGCTCCTAAAGTGTCTGCGCGGCGAGTCTCAGGATCTCTCGGAAGATCAGGATAGTGCCTCCGATCAGAACAGGGATAAACGCCAGCGAAAGAACTACATTGGACCAGAAGGTGACTGGTTTATCGGACCGATAGGCTGGTCCTTCAACTTCATCAGGAATGACATACCCCAGTCTGGCCGCCTTATAGAGGGTTCTTCCAAAGTGGATGATCACGAACGGCGTGCCGAGGACCACCAACGTCAGGAAAATCAAACCCACCACGCCGGAGTTGGGTAATACCAGCGCGAGCGCGAGTGCAGTCAAGAACAGTACTCCAAAGACCGTCTCAAGTC
>Ga0207706_10000964_pt1 | contig 29432 bp, 23 predicted proteins | sample KBSC53metaG_FD_184318 | JGI IMG/M metagenome (GOLD analysis project Ga0207706, IMG submission 184318) | Corn rhizosphere microbial communities from Kellogg Biological Station, Michigan, USA - KBS C5-3 metaG (SPAdes) (version 2) | ecosystem: Host-associated > Plants > Roots > Rhizosphere > Soil ... | reverse complement strand
TGATGAACGCACGGAGTAGATTCATTTTGCTCTTGGTCGTCGCCCTGGCCCTGACCGCCATTCCAGCCGCAGCCGCCACCACGCCTCAAGTTGCCGGTAAGCACCGAGTCGCATCGCCGTTTATCGTAAAGGGACCGCAAGCGCTCCCCTCTGGCCTCTCTACTCCGAAATATGGCCTGTTCACTTGCCAGGTAGGACTGACACCAGGGGACATCTGTTACGACCCTTATCAGATTCGGCATGCCTATAACATCGACACTCTCGTCAGCGCGGGCTTCACCGGAAAGGGAAAAACGATCGTCATTGTCGACGCCTTCCAGTCCCCGAACATTGTGGCCCAGCTCAACTTCTACAATAGCTTTTACGGCCTGCCAGGCTTGAACGGGCTTGGCGGACCGGATGACCCCAGCCTGGGCACCTTCACCCAGATCGCCCCTGACGGATTGACCGCTTTTGATCCGGCCGATGACAACATGGTCGGTTGGGCGGAGGAAATCTCGTTGGATGTCCTGTGGGCCCACGCCATCGCGCCTGGCGCGAACATTGTCCTGGTGCTCGCCAAAACCAACGACGATGCCGACATCCTGAGTGCTACGCAGTATGCCGTCGATCACAATCTCGGCAACGTCATTTCTCAGAGCTTCGGCGAAAATGAGAGCTGTGTCGATACCGATCTTTTAGCGGCCCAGCATGAGCTGTTCGTAAAAGCGACCCTGAAGCACATTACTCTTATCGCGTCCTCGGGTGACCAGGGCGCGGCGCAGGAAACCTGCGATAGCACCTCGTGGGTTCGAGCGGCCTCCTCGCCGGCCAGCGATCCGCTGGTCACATCCGTGGGCGGCACCGAACTGCACGCGGCCGATTACTGCCTCACCCAACTCGGCTGCGATCCTACCGCAAACCCGGCTCCCGGAACCTATCAGGGCGAAATCGCCTGGAACGAATTCGGCAGCCTTGCCAGCGGTGGCGGCTTCAGCCTCTTGTATGCGACACCGTTGTACCAGTTGGGAAGCGTTCCGTTCGGGCGTAAGCAGCGGGGCGTTCCCGACGTTTCGTATAACGCCGCCGTAGCTCATGGGGTGCTCACCTATCTCGACATTCCCGGGATCCCCGCCGGCTTTTACGGATTTGGCGGCACCAGCGCCGGCTCGCCTCAGTGGGCTGCGCTGGTGGCAATTGCCGACCAGAAGGCCAATCGAAGCCTGGGCTTTATCAACGCAACGCTCTATCTGTTTGGTTTCTTCCCCAATTCCTCGCCCATGCTCCACGACGTGACCAGCGGCAATAACTCAGTCGTTGAGCAGGACGTAAACGGCCTGGATGTCGCCGTCAACGGCTTTAAGGCCGGACACAAGTGGGATGCCACAACCGGCCTGGGCTCCCCTAAAGCCGATCAAGTGGTCAATTTCTTGACGTTGTTTACTTCAGACAACGATGCCAGGAAGGCGATTCACAACTCTGGTCCGGGCGGCGCTCGTCACTCCGGCCGTCACCAGGTACGCAACCACTAATTGGTCCAGGAGCGGCACTCCGCACCCCTAACCTAAGCGCCAGGGAAAAACGCCGGACATCGATGGACAAAACCCGATGTCCGGCAGTTTATTTGCGTAACGGTTGGCGGCGTTATCGCGGCAGCGCAAAAGCTACGTACACTCCTCCGGACGAAGACTTGGGATCCTTACCGCCGCCCGCAGCTATCACCACGAACTGACGTCCATTTACTTCATATGTGACCGGCGTTGCGTTGCCCGCAAAGGGCAAGGTTGTTTCCCACAATAGTTCGCCCGTGGACTTGTCGAAAGCGCGGAATTTCTTGTCGAAATTTGTCGCCCCAATAAATACCAGGCCGCCCGCGGTCACGATCGGCCCGCCGTAGTTTTCCGTGCCCGTATTGATCAATCCCTTAGCGGCAAGCTCCGGATACTGGCCCAGGGGAATCTTCCAGGCGTATTCGCCGGTATTGAGGTTAATGGCGTTCAGCGTTCCCCACGGCGGCAGGACTGCCGGATATCCGTCGGGATCCAGAAACTTGTGATATCCCGTGAAACGATATTTCGCGGGGACAGGTAATGGCCCGCCGCCGCTGAGTTCCTTGCTCTCACCGCTGGTGAGGTAAGTCACCAGGGCGGATATCTGATCGTCCGAGAGATTGGGGAATCCAGGCATTCTTCCTTTTCCGGCCGCGATGGTGGCTGTAATCTGCTGGGGAGTCAGGCGATCTCCCACTCCCGCAAGCGCAGGAATTGCTGGCGGCGAGCCCATCATTTTTTCGCCATGGCAAACCCCGCACTGGCTCAGGTAAATACCCCGAGCGCTGTTCTCCCCCGTGTTGGGCGCGAGAGCGCCGGTCCATGCCATTTCGTTTGAGTTCACATAAATAATTCCAGTCTCCGGATCGACCGCCGGGCCGCCCCACTCTGCTCCGCCGTCGAATCCGGGAAAGACCACTGTGTCTTTTCCCACGCTGAGGGGAACAAATTGTCCGTCGCTGACCAGGCTGCGGAATTTTTTCAGCGCCCACTGGCGGGCCTCGGGAGTTCGGTTGGTGAGCAGGTCCTCGCTAAGGAGCTGCCGCGCGTAAGGCGCCGGGAGCATGGGAAGCGGCTGTTCGCCGGCAGTAACCTCTCCCGGCACCGCGCTGGCGGGATACTTGTGATACTCGATCGGAAAAAGGGGCGCCCCGTTGGTCCGATCGAAAAGATAAACGAAACCCTGCTTCGTGGTTTGTGCCACCGCGTCAATGTCTTTGCCCTCGCGCTTCACCGTGAGCAGCACAGGCGCGGCGGGAAAATCACGGTCCCAGATATCATGACGAACTGCCTGAAAGTGCCAGATTCTCTCTCCCGTTTGCGCCTTCAGGGCGATCAGGCAGTTGGCAAACAGATCATCTCCAACCCGGTCACCGCCGTAGAAGTCAGGCACGGCGGAGCCGGTCGGAACGAAAACAATTCCCCTCCTGGCATCAACTGTCATGCCGGCCCAATTGTTGGCGGCGCCCGCTGTTTTCCATGCATCCCGCGGCCAGGTATCGTTGCCAAACTCCCCGGGGCGCGGGATGGTATGAAACGACCAGCGTAGTTTTCCGGTTCGCACATCGAAGGCGCGAACATTCCCCGGAGGTGATGGCGGGGTTTCCGGATTCCGTCCGCCGACAATGAGCAAGTCCTGATAGACAATCCCCGGACTGGTGAGATCAACCGACTGCGAAGTAGCCGGCTCGCGTCCCAGGTTCTCGCGCAAATCAATTCGCCCGTGGCGTCCGAAGCTGGCAATGGGGCGGCCCGTGGTCGCGTTCAGCGCATAGACAAAGTTCATCACGCCAACCAGGACCCGTTTGTCCTTGCCCTGCGCCCAGTAGGCGAGGCCACGGTCCGGCTGGGTCCCTTTTATGCCCGAGTCAAACTTCCAGATCAGTCTGCCAGTGGCGGCATCCAGGGCAAATATCTTTTGCGTCGGTGTGATCCCGTAGAGCACACCCTCGACGACAATTGGCGTGCTCTGCAACCCTCCTTCTTCCTGTGAATCAAAACTCCACGCCAAGGAGAGCTGCTTTACGTTGGTTCGGTTGATCTGCGCCAGAGAAGAGTAATGATTGTTCTCGTCCGTCCCGCCGTACGCGGGCCAGTCGTGATGCTCCTGTGCCAGGCTGGGTTTTGCGCGCGCATTTCCTGCTGGCTTGCTCGAGCTCTGCGGTTCAGCAAAGCCCGTCGTGACCGTCGCGACGATAACGGCACCCATCAAGATCGATCCGAAAACCTTGCTCCAAGCCATGGATCGAAATGCAATCATCGGATGTTTTCCTTTGTGCCGGCTGGCTTGTCTAATCGGTCAGGACCTGGTCGAGCAGCTGTCCCACGGCCCGTTCGGCCTCGAGAATCGAGCAACGATGGTCCATGATTCCAGCCAGATCAGTATTGGCAAATGCAATGCGGCCGAAGGGCGCAGCTCGCAGGACTTCGCTGGGCGCGGGCTTTCCGTCCCTGCCGAAGAAAAAGCCGGGCTGCGGATTGAGGTAGGCGTGCCCCCAGCGGTTAAGAATGATTCCCTTAATATCGCGCCGCGCATCAAAACCGAAGCTGCCAAACATTTCAGTAAACTGCTCGCGGATTTTTCTTTCGTAATCCCGGAAAGAGGTTGCCAGCATTTCTCCCCGGCCGCGGTGACCCTGATCGGCGGCTGGCATCCCGGGATAGGAATACAGCACCTTCAACGGCAGCACCACCGGTGAATCCGGGCTGATTGTGGCCGCATCCGCGCCGATCAATGCTGTCTTCCGCACCTCGGTATAGTTGCCCACGCCCTCGAACCAGCGAAATCCGGTCATGCCCATGTTGTAGAGGAAGCGCCAATTTCGCAGCGCCACGTTGGCCATCATGCAGGGCGAGCGATAAAACTGACTGTAGGCGTCCTGTTGCGCCTGAGGGAGATCGCGGACCACATGCTTGGTACTCCAACCTCCGCCTGCCATAACAGCAGTGCGCGCCTTCACGCGATATGTTTTCCCGCCACGCGTGTAAACCACTGACACAGACTCAGATTTTTCTGGATCGCCGTCATGTTTCACCCACACCGCCGTGGAGTTCAGGCGAATGCGCGCCGGGGACTTCGACTGATCGAGAGCGGCAAAATTAATGTTATTGCGGCAGACCGCCTCCATGCCTCCATCGCCCGCAATGGACTCGGGTATCAGCGTCTTCACCATGAGCCGCGCGATTCCCGTATTCCCGCCGGGAAACATCTGGTCGGTATCGTCGCTCTGCAGGGGATGAAGCATGTCGGCCGCGTAGTCGGCGTATGCCGATAAAGCATCGGGCCCCAGGCCGGAGCCGCCGCCCTCCACGGGAGAGAGAAAAGTACGGATAGTTTCGCGGCTGATGCCGAAGCGCTGCATCATGTGCTCTTCCAGCGTGATCGAATCGAGATGCCTGGAAGTCTCATCCCCGAAATACTGTGGCCTCTTCTCTTCCTGCTCTGGACCGGCCCGCCACTTCAAGAGTTCACCCCGCACCGCCTCTGAGATGGGCGCGCCTTCAAGTTTCTTTCCCCACGGATCGATCAGCCACATGCCCGGCTTCTGGCCAAACTTCGCGCCGAAATACAATCCGTACGTAGCCGGTTCACTTCCCACCATGTCGTACGGAGTCTTGCTCAGCGTCATTTCTTTAGCGGGCCCCGCCCACTTCTGATATTGCAGCCGCGGTTCCTTCAACCCGATGGATTCGTAGAACCGAGCCAGAAAACTGTGTGGATATTGAACAAAGAAAACCGCGGACCCCTGATGCGCCATCAGGCGATGGCCGTCCACCATGAACTCGTTGCGTTTGGCCTCGCCTCCAAATACCGGATGATTGTCCAGCACCAGGCAGGTCCGATTCTTCCCGCTCTTTCGCTGGAAAAACAAGGCGGCCGCCAGGCCACTGATGCCACCCCCGACAATCACACAGTCATACATTTCTCCGGTGTCAACGATGTTCGCCGCGGGTCGGTCAAACTCGCCATCGCGGACGCGATGGCCGGCAGTCAACACTTCGAGAGTGTTGCCGTTGGAAGTGCTGTAGTCGCCGACGCCCCCGTAGCCTGTCCAGTCGTCGCCCTCGCCGAGAAGTTGCACCGGCGAAACGGAAGTCATCAAGAGGCCGCCGGAGGCGAGCAGCGTGGAATTCAGAAAATCCCGGCGGGAGATGGACTGGTCCATGCCGAGAGCTTTGTCCGCCTTGCCGCGACCGTTTTCAGGAGGAGGCATTGATCATCCCTTTTCCCCTTGAGGAAGGACAGCATAGTGCGATGGCGGACGCCAGGTCAAAAGAAATGGATGCTATCATGGCCGGTCTGCCGGAGGCCGAATGTCCATCGTGACTCGAATCAGATCTACCATCGTCGCTTTGACCGCCATTGCTGTATTGGGCAGCACCGCGTTCGCCCGTGATGAACGCCTGACCGCCCGCGAGGTCGTAGCCCGCATCCAGCAGCAGGTTGGAGTTCCCTGGCAAAGCGACGCGGTGGACACTTTTAAAGCCGGCAATCCCGATACCCCAGTGACAGGCATCGCCGTCACCATGATGGCCACCCTCGATGTGCTGCAGCGTGCCGCTGCCGCGGGCAACAATCTGATCATCACTCACGAACCGACTTTCTTCGATCACCTCGACACCTCCGACCAATTGCCTGAGAAAGACAGCGACCCGGTCCTGGTGGAGAAACGGCAGTTCATCGAAAAACATGGCCTGGTGGTCTGGCGCTTCCACGACCACTGGCACGCGCGCACTCCAGACGGTATTGAGGCCGGCATGGTCCACGCTCTGGGATGGAAGAAGTTTCAGGATGCGCAAAATCAGTATTTATTCAACCTGCCCGAGATCTCGCTGGAGAAACTGGCATCCGACATCAAGCAGAAGCTTGGCATACGCGTCATGCGGGTGGTCGGGGACCCGGACTTACGTATAACCAAACTCGCATTCGCTCCCGGCGCTGCTGGACTTACTCATCATGCCCGGGCGCTCGAGATGGCGGGAGTGCAGACCCTGGTCATCGGCGAGGCGCGGGAGTGGGAAACGGTCGAATATGTGGCGGACGCAGTAAGCGAAGGCAAACAGAAATCCCTGATCATCCTCGGCCACATCCCCTCGGAGCAGGCCGGCATGGAAGAATGTACGCGCTGGTTGAAGACTTTTGTCACCGGGGTCCCAATCCAATTCGTTCCGGCGCGCGAGCCTTTCTGGAGCCCGAAACCGTAGCTGGAAAAATGATGACGACGTCAGATTTCGATCGAAACCAACGACGGTGATTGCTATAGTCGTGAGTTCCGCAAATCCCCAGGCAAGGTACGTCCGCAACAGGGACAGAAAGTCTTCGCGAATGGCCGAGTCCGAAATCGATCTGAAGAAAACTTATGATGCAGTGGTAGTGGGATCAGGCGCCGCTGGCGGGATGGCGGCGCATGTCCTGACCAGCCGCGGCCTGCAGGTGCTGATGCTCGAGGCGGGGAAAAAACTTCCCATCGAGAAGGAATTGCGGTCGATGGAGTGGCCCTACAACAATGAGCATCGGGGCGAACTCCCGCCCGACCGCCACTCTCTCACTTTCAACGAATACACCATCCGCAATCCTCCTTACGGTCCAGGTTTTGAGAAATCCAAGCATCTTCACAGCTACATCGGCAGCTCCGATTACGTGAAGAACATCGTGGTCGATGAGCGCGAGAATCCCTTAACCGGCACCAACTATGCATGGGTCCGGGCGCGCTGCCTGGGCGGCAAGACGAACATATGGGGACGCCTGGCGCTCCGCCTCTCCGATTACGATTTCAAGGCCAAGAGCCGCGACGGCTTCGGCGAAGACTGGCCCATCAGCTACAGCGACCTCGCTCCTTATTACGACAAGGTGGACTTGTACCTGGGTATCACCGGAGTGAAGGAAAATCTCCCTCACCTTCCCGACAGCATTTTTCAGCGTCCCACAAAACTGAATTGTGCCGAAGTCACGCTGCAGCAGAGCCTGCGAAAGATGGGCCGGGTCCTCACCCAGTACCGCGCCGGCGTCACCACCGACGGACTGAAGCACAATAAATATCGCAGCCGTTGCTGGGGACGCGGTGCCTGCGAACGCAAAGGCGGTTGCGACATTCATGCCGCATTTGACTCGCCCACCGGCCTGATCTATCCCGCCGCGGATACCGGTAAGCTGACGCTGCGCACCAATGCGGTGGTCCGCGAAGTCACGGTCGATCCCCAGACCGGCAAGGCCAGCGGAGTGCACTTCATCGATTCCGAGACCATGAAGGACTACAACGTGCGCGCCAAGGTAGTGGTTGTCGCAGCTTCGACGCTCGAATCCGCCCGCCTTCTGCTGCTCTCGAAGTCACAGCTTTATCCCAACGGGCTGGCCAACTCCAGCGGCCACGTGGGCCACAATTTTTGCGAGCATATTATGGGACCCGGCGTCACCGGCCAAGCAAAGAATCTGGTGGGCAAGCCGCCCACATTGGATGACGGCCGCCCGGGAGGCTTTTACCTGACCAGGTTTCGCAATCTTACCGAGAAGCATCCCAAATTCATCCGCGGCTACGGATTTGAAGGTGGAAGCGGCGCGCGGATGTTTCCGCAAGGCACGGACGCGCACGGCTTTGGCTCCTCATTCAAAGAAGAGATTCGGCAGAACCAGGGTTCATACATCGGCATGGGCGCATTCGGTGAAGTCCTGGCACGCTATGAAAACTTTGTGGATCTCGATCCCGTAGTGAAAGACAAGTGGGGTGTCCCCGCTTTACGCTTCCACTACAAGTTCGGCGACAACGAACATCGCATGGCGGAAGACATGAAGGAAACCGCCCAGGAGATGTTCGAGGCCGCTGGCTTCAAGATCATGCATGTGAGCGACCGCGTGCTGACTGAAGGCTGGTCCATCCATGAAATGGGCACCGCGCGCATGGGTAACGACCCGAAAACCTCGGTGCTGAATCAATTTGAGCAGTCCCATGATGTCAAGAACCTGTTCGTGGTGGATGGCAGCGCTTTCGTAAACGCCAGCTGCCAGAATCCCACCTGGACCATCATGGCGTTGTGCTGGCGCTCCTGCGACTATCTCGCCGACGAACTCGGCAAAGGCAATCTGTAGGGAGAGGCAATGTCGAACAACCCGATCAATCTGAAACAGGACCGTCGGCAGTGGCTGAAAACCTCCGCCGCCGTGCTCGGCGCATCACTCCTGCCATTGCCGGCCGTGGCGGCGGAAGCGTCGCAGGCGAAAACCACGCCGGCCACGCCGCAAACCAAGCCCGCCGGCGAGGCGTCTGCTACGCGCTTTTTCACCCCCGCACAGCGCACGCTGGTCGAAGAGTTGTCGGAGACTATAATTCCCGCCGACAGCCACTCCGGCGGCGCGAAGGCCGCCAAGGTTGTGGACTACATCGAGCAGGAACTGCGCGAGAACACCGATGACAACCGGAAATCAACCTGGCAGGAAGGTCTTCGGCTGGTCGATCTCATGAGCCGGCACTATCACGGAAAATCCTTTGTCGATTCCAGTTCGGAAGAGAGAATCGCGGTCCTGACCGTACTTTCCGACAACGATCAGATGACCGACCTTCCCGAAGTCCGTTTTTTTCGCGAACTGAAACACCTTACAGTTCGCGGCTACTACACATCCAAGATCGGCATTCACGACGAACTGGAGTACAAGGGCAATCGGCTTCTGTTGGAATTTGCCGGCTGCGATGATCCCGCGCCCAAGTCATCATAATCGCGTGCATAGATAGTCACAGGAGGTCCAATGAAATCAGCGCTCCTGCGCCCGTTCCTCGGCTTGCTTCTGGCGGCCTGTTTGACTGTTGCCTCCCCATCTGCCGCGTCCGGAGAGAAGCCGGACAGTGAGGGCTGGGTGCCTCTGTTCAATGGCAAGAACCTGGACGGCTGGTATTCCTATCTGGATTCGAGTGGCAAGAACAAGGACCCGAATGGCGTTTTCAAAGTAGAGAATGGCATGATTCACATCCTGGACGTTCCTATGTCCGGTGGAAAATCGGACAATGGCTACCTCGCGACGAACCAGGAATTCTCCAACGTTCGCATTCACGTCGAGTACAAGTGGGGAACAAAACGTGCCTCGGAGGGCAAAAGGAATAGCGGCCTGCTCTATCTCGCAGTGGGCGCTGACCGGATCTATCCGACATCCCTGGAGTGCCAGATTGAGGAAACCGACGTCGGAGATCTCTGGATTGTCAACGGCGCATCGGTGACTGCTTTCTTCGTTGCTCCCTCCTTTCCCATGTATGACGACGATATGCAGGCCGGCACTCGAGTCCGCAGCGCGCCCGGCGACTCGCTGCGCGTGCTGAAGTCCGGGGACTTCGAGAACCGCGACGGCTGGAACAGCGTGGATGTGATTCTGCAGGGAGATCAAACCACGCACCTGGTAAACGGCCGGATCGTAAACCGCGCTCATGACATCCAGCAACCCGACCCGGCCAATCCTTCCCGGATGGTCCCGCTGAAGAGTGGAAGGATTTTGCTGGAAGCTGAAGGTTCCGAAATATGGTTTCGTGATGTCAGAGTCAAGCCGCTAGGGCCTGCGGAGAAACCCTGACACGAAGCCCAGAATACAAGGAGCGCAAACGCGGATGGCAAACGGCAGAGTCAAGGTCGGAATCATCGGATCGCAATTTCAGGCGGACATTCACGCCGCATCGCTGCAAATCATGCCAGAGGAGGCCGAGGTCGTTGCCGTAGCTTCCCCCACTCCCGGCAACTCAGCCGCATTCGCCAGAAAGTTCAACATTCCCCGCGTGTTCACTGACTACCGCGAGATGCTCAAGGACAAAGACATTGAGATGGTGACCATCGCCGCGCCGAACAGCCTGCACGCGCAGATGACCAAAGACTGCGCCGCGGCCGGCAAACACATCGTCTGTGAAAAGCCCCTGGCCATGACTATCGCGGAGGGTGAAGAGATGATCGCCGTCGCCAAACGTCATGGCGTGCTCCTGATGTACGGAGAGGAGCTTGTCTTCACTCCGAAATACCTGAAGGCGAAAGAAATGGCCGATGCCGGCGCCTTCGGCAAAATCTATCTCATCAAGCAAAGCGAAAAGCATTTCGGCCCGCACAGCGAGTGGTTCTGGGACGTGAACCGCTCCGGCGGCGGCGCATTCATGGACCTCGGCTGCCACGGCATCGCCTTCTGCTATTGGTTCATTGGACGCTCTCCCATCAAGTCGATCTATTGCCAGATGGGCACCTACGTTCACGCCGCCAAGACTCAGGCGGAAGACGATTCGCTATGCATCATGGAATTCGCCAACGGAGCGGTGGCATTGATCGAAAACAGTTGGGCGCGCCGCGGTGGCATGGACGATCGCATCGAGGTCTTCGGAGCCGAGGGCGTAACCTACGCCAACCTCCACATGGGCAACGCTCTGCCCACCTACAGCGAAAACGGCTATGGCTATGCTGTGGAGAAAGCTCCCACCACCAAAGGCTGGACTTATCCCGTCTTCGAGGAGCTTTGGAACTACGGCACGCCGCAAGAGTTAACCCATTTTGCCCGCTGCGTTCGCGGCAAAGAAACACCGCGGATAACGGGCGAAGATGGATTGGTCGTGATGCACGCTCTCTACGCGGGCTACGCCTCCGCTGGCGAAGGAGGAAAGATCGCGCTTCCCTTCCAGGCTCCCGCCGTAAAAAAGCCCATCGATTTATGGCTCAATGGTCCGGCCCGGCGGGCCCAATAATCATGCGCTTCCCAAATCCACCGACTGGTGCCCACTGAACATGCCCATCGCAGACAGAATTCGCCTCAGCCTCATGATGTTCCTCAACTACGTGATCTGGGGATCCTGGTACGTCACCCTGGGCGCGTACCTCACCATCACCCTGAAATTTACGGGAACTGAGGCCGGTGCGGTGTTTGGAACGACCGCCTTGGCCTGCATGATCTCTCCTTTTTTTGTCGGCCTGATCGCGGATCGTTTCTTTGCCTCGGAACGGGTCCTTGCCGCCTTGCATCTGCTGGGCGCAGTGCTTCTCTTCTTCGTCACCAAGGCAACCAGCTTCTTCGCGGTGTACACCTTGATGTTCGCCTACTGTCTCTGCTACTTTCCTACCATCGCGCTCACCAATTCGCTCACCCTGCAACATCTCAAAGACACGGGCCGCGATTTTCCCCTGATTCGCGTTTTCGGAACTCTGGGATGGATCGCGATTGGCGTGACTATCGGCCGCCTCGGAGTCGAAACCTCCACCGTTCCCTTTCTGCTGGCCGCGGGAGCGTCCGTGGTCATGAGCATTTTCAGCCTGACTCTTCCGCACACGCCGCCGCCCAGCAAAGGCCAGTCGGTCACGCTTCGGCGCATTCTCGGGCTGGACGCGCTGGTCATGCTCAAGCGTCCATCGTTCGCGGTGTTCGCCGTGGCTTCGATCCTGGCCTGCATACCGCTCACCTTCTACTTCTCGTTTACCAATGCCTATCTGAATTCGCTGCATGTTCCCAACGCCGCCGGCAAGATGGCTCTGGGACAGGCTTCCGAAGTTGTAATGATGATCCTGATGCCCTTCATCCTCCGGCGCGTCACCGTCAAAAGCATCCTGCTCATGGGCCTGCTCGCCTGGTCAGTGCGTTATATCTTGCTCGCCTACGGCAATCCCGGTAGCGCCGTCTGGATGTTTTACGTGGCGATCCTCCTCCATGGCATCTGCTATGACTTCTTTTTTATGACCGGGCAGCTTTACACCGACCAGGAGGCTCCCGCCAACCTCAGAAGCGCAGCTCAAGGATTGATTACATTTCTCACTTATGGAGTGGGAATGCTGATCGGCTCTCTGATTTCTGGCCGGGCGGTGGACTATTTCAGCCAGACCGTCGGTACCGAGGTGACCCGCGACTGGCGTGCCTTCTGGACAAGTTCCGCGCTGAGCGCTTTTGTCATTCTGCTGCTCATCGCGATCTTCTTCCGCAGCCGCGCCAAAATCCAGGCAGCCAGCGCCGCCTCAGAGGCGCCCGCAACCTGAGATACTGAGAACCGGGAACTCAAATCTGAAGAACTGGTTTTCTACAGCCAGCTTAGAATAAGCCAGCCATCGCAGCGTTACTTGCCGGCAACCGGCGTCATCGGGCAAGGCTAGCTACCAGGACTTCTTTGAGACAGCGAACGACAGGCCTGCTCCCATTCCGTGCCGCGCAGCGCCGGTCCGACGGCAGCCCGGGCGCTGCTTATGTCATGCCATCTTCCGGCTAGAACGCCGCCCCCGCGGGCTCCAGCATGCTCTCCGGCTCCGCTTCCTCTTCTGAAGTTCGGGTGTGCGTCTTTGCCACCAGCATGTAGATCGACGGCACGATGAAGAGTGTAAAGAGCGTTCCAATGATCATCCCGCTGACCAGCATGATGCCGATGCTGTTGCGCGCTCCGGCTCCCGGTCCCTTGGCCAGTACCAGCGGGAAGTGCCCGATGACCGTTGCCGCCGTCGTCATCAGAATGGGCCGCAGCCGGGTTTCAGCTGCTTCGATGATCGCAGCCAGCTTGTCCTTCCCCGTCTCTTGCAGATGGTTGGCGAACTCCACGATCAGAATGCCATTCTTTGACACCAAACCGACCAGCGTGATCAACCCGACCTGACTGTATATGTTGAGCGTCGTCAGTCCGAGGAAGGAGAACAGCAGCGCTCCCGAGATGGCCAGCGGGACCGATCCCGCGAGAATAATAAAGGGATCACGAAAGCTTTCGAATTGCGCCGCCAGAACCAGGTAGATCAGGATTCCAGACAACAGAAAGGTGCCCAGGAATTTGCTGCCTTCGGTCCTGAGCTGGCGTGACTCTCCGGCGTAGTCAACCGTGAAGCCCTGCGGCAGGATCTCCTTGGCCTTGGCTTCGAGCACTTTAAGCGCCTGGTCCAGCGGCACTCCCGGCGGTACCACTCCCTGGATGCGCACCGCGTTAAGCTGCTGAAACTTCTTCAGCTCCCGCGGCTCGGTAGTGGTCTTCAGGGTCGCGAAGGTGGAAAGCGGCACCAGCTTGTCCTGCGATCCCGTGACGTAAATTTGCGACAGTTGCTCGGGCGTCAAGCGCTCGGCGCGCTCGATCTGGGGAATAACTTTGTAGCTTCGGCCCTGAATGCTGAACCGGTTGACGTAATTTCCACCCAGCATGGTGGACAGGTCCTGCCCCGCCTGGCTCAGGTCCACTCCCTGCGACCGAAGCTTGTCCCGGTCGAAAACGACCTCGGTCTGCGGCTGGTCGTATTTCAAATCGGAGTCGGCGTAGATGAATTTTCCGCTGGCAAAGGCCGCCCCCACCAGCTGTTTGGCGATGGCAACCAGTTGCTGCGGTTCACCCGGCGACGCAATCACAAAGTCAACCGGAAACGTTCCTCCCCCTGGGAGCGCCGGCGGGGTCGTGGGGATGACTCGAATGCCCGCGATCTTCGACAGTGGTCCGGTGGATTCGAGCAACAGCTGCTGCGCGGTCTTCTTGCGCTCGCTCCACGGCTTGGTCACCATGCCGCCGAAGCCGCCGGTCGGAGACGTGATCTGAAAAATACTCTGATTCTCCGGGAAGGCATGATAGACGTCATAAACCTGGTTGGTGAACAACCGGGTCTGATCGATAGTTGAATTGGGCGCCGCCTGGATCACACCGAAGACCACGCCCTGGTCCTCGGACGGCGCCAGTTCCCGCTGCGAGAACATGTAGAACGGAATCATCAGTACCGCAACGATCGCCCACAGAGTGAGCACCACCGGGCGGTAGCGGAGCGTGCCGGTAAGAGTGCGTTCATAAGCGCCGCGTACACGTTCGAAGCGGCGATTGATCCACCCTGCGAACCCTCGCTCGGTGTCGCCGGCGCGCAACAGCTTCGATCCCATCATGGGAGAAAGGGTCAATGCAACGATTCCAGAGACGATCACAGCGCCCGCCAGCGTGAATGCGAACTCCCTGAACAACGCGCCGGTCAGTCCGCCCTGAATACCGATGGGGGCATACACCGCGGCTAAAGTGATGGTCATCGAAATGATCGGGCCCACCAGTTCACGCGCGGCATCCAGGGCGGCCCGCTGCGGAGACTTGCCCATTTGCAGATGGCGCTCGACGTTCTCCACCATGACGATGGCGTCATCCACCACTAATCCGACCGAGAGCACAATGGCCAGCAGGGTCAGCAGGTTGATGGTGAAACCGAATGCCAGCATCAGGAAGACGGCGCCAATGAGCGAAATCGGAATGGCCACGACCGGGATGAGCACCGATCGCATGGAGCCGAGAAACAGGAATATGACCACGATCACGATGAGCAGCGTCTCCGTCAGGGTCCGCAACACTTCGTTGATGGCGTCCTGGATGTACGCCGTTGAGTCGTAGGGTATGCCGACTTTCATCCCGGTCGGCAACTGCGCTTGAATGCCGGGAATCGCCTCGCGAACTCTCTTGATCACTTCCAGCGAATTGGCCGTGGGAAGCACCCACACGCCCATGAAGGTCGCGGTTTCACCGTTGAAGCGGACTTCGGAGTCATAATTCTGGGCGCCGAGCACAACGTCCGCGATCTCGCCCAGACGTACCACCACGCCGTTGTCGTTTTTCACCACCAACTGGCGGAATTCATTCGCAGTACTCAGGTCAGTGTTGGCGACCAGGTTGACCGATACCATCGAACCTTTTGTGCTTCCCAGCGCCGACAGGTAATTGTTTTTTGCCAGAGCATCGTGCACCGCTGAGGGAGCAATTCCCAGCGCCGCCATCTTGTCCGGCTTCAGCCAGATTCGCATGGCGAAGGTACGATCGCCGAGGATATCGGCACGCTGCACTCCGCTGATGGCGCTCAGTTTGGGCTGTACGACGCGCGTCAGGTAATCGGTGATCTGGTTCTGGTCGAGATCGGGTGACGAGAAGCCAATGTACATCGCGGCAAACTGATTGTCCGCCGTTTGCAGATCAATGATTGGCGCCTCAGCTTCAGGGGGCAGGTCGTTGCGCACCTGCGCCACTTTCGACTGAATCTGGGTAAGCGCCGCGTTGGTATCGTAGTTGAGCTTCAGGTGCACCGTGATCGTGCTGAGCCCCTGCGCACTCGACGATTCCATGTAGTCGATGCCATCCGCGCTGGCGATGACGCGCTCCAGCGGAGTAGTGATAAATCCGCGCACCAGGTCGGCGTTCGCGCCCACGTAAACCGTTGAAACCGACACCACCGCAATATCGCTGCGCGGGTACTGACGCACACTCAGCGAGCGAATGGATTGCAGCCCGGCGATCAGAATGACCAGGCTGACCACCATCGCCAGAACGGGTCGCTTGATGAACAGGTCCGTGAACTTCATTTAGCTTTCCTCGGGCTTGGGAGCGGGATTATTTCCCGGCTGAACTTTATTGTTGACCTGGACAGCGGCGCCATTGCGCAGCTTGAACACGCCTGACGTCACAACTTCGTCACCGGGATTCAAGCCAGACACAATCCCCACCTGGTCGCCCCGCGATCCCTCGACCTTGACGAACTGCTGCCGCACTCCACGATAGGGCTGACCCTTCGGGTCTTTCAGGTCGGTGATCACGTAAACCGAGTCACCATACGGGGCGTAGCTGATAGCGGACGCCGGCAGGGTAACCACGGACCGGCTTTCACCCAATGCCACCTCCACCTGCACGAACATGCCAGGCTGCAGCTTGCCCTCCGGATTGGCTAGGGTCGCCTGCACCTGAACGTTTCGCGTAGCCGCGTCCACCACCGAGTCAATTGCGGTGACCCGCCCGGCGAAAGTCTTGCCCGCAAGATCGTCAGAGGTCACTCGCAGGGTGCGGCCCACTCGCACTTGTCCCAGCGCCTGCTGCGGTAAGCCAAAGTTCACGTAGATAGGATTGAGGGCCTGAAGCTGGACCACCGCACTGCCCGCGGACAGGTACTGCCCGAGGTTTATTTTGCGGATACCCAGGGTGCCCGAGAACGGCGCCCGGATTGTCTTGCGCTCGATCGTGGCCCGTATTTCCCCCACGTTCGCTTCCGTCTGCCTCTGCTGCGCTGTGGCCTGGTCGTACTCCATCCGTGAGATCACGCCCTGTTTCACCAACTGCTCCATGCGGGCGAAATTCACTTTCGCAAGATCACGCTGGGCCTCGAGCGCGGCCAGCTGGGCCCGCTCCTGGCGGGTATCAAGCTCCACCAGGATGTCTCCCGCCCGCACTGACTTGCCGGAATCGAAATTGATCCGTGCCACTGAACCGGGAAGATCCGCGCTTACCATCACGCCGCGAACCGCCTCCATGGTCCCGATTACGCCGGTGGTCGAAGGCCATACTGCACGCTTGACCACTACGCTCGTCACCGCTTCCGGAGGCGGCTGAAACGAGGCCGCCTGCACCGCAGATTGAACCTGCTTGAACTTTACAAAGCCCAGGGCCGTGAGCAGCACCGCTGTCGCGCCCAACATCAGGAACATTCTCTTCGCCATGACTTCCCCTTTAGCCTGAAAAGCAGCTTGCTTACATTCATCGCCGGCAACTCCCGGCAGCCGACGTCTTGGTTGAACCGGGAAACTGGTATGTCGGACGCGAACCGCGCGCCCAGAGTCGAATCCCGATTGCTCTTTGATTCAGCTTGGGCTGGCCAGGATTCGATCTTATTCAACCGTAGGTACAATTCCTGACAAGACCCCGCAAATTTGTTGCAGCCTTAAGCCCCTCACGCTCATCAGTTAGTCGGCGCCCCTTCCTGGAGTAAGTCGAACGGAGGGATGCGAAATCGACACGTCCTCTGGAAAAATATCTGGCCGAATACGGGAGTTTTCGTTGATTTCAGCCTGCCTGATCCCGGGCAATACCAGGTCGTGGCCTGGCATGAGGGTTGGAAGCTCGAGCGGGAAGAAACTGCCTTCGACGTCCTGACCGAACACAAGATCAGGCGTCCCATATTCTCAGATCCTAAAACCTGGGAAAAACCGGTCACGGTCACGCCCGACGAAACTGCCGTCATCAACTTTGTGATCGGCGCAAAATGAGAGCTGGGTCATTCCTCAGCTCTGCCACCGGGCGGACACAGCCCCAAACTCAATGACAATTGCTGGAGGCTGGCCGTCCCGCGAAACGGGCCTGAATCCAGGTAAGCTGCTCCCTCACGGAGTCACCCAGCACACTGGCAAATTCGGAACTCTGGTAGTCATGAAATTGGACAACGTCGCGCTGCCGGCACAGGTTTGCCACAGCCCTTGCGGTCATGCCCGTGCGCACTGCCGGATCGGCGTCGCTGCTGACAATGAGCAGCGGACGGTAGGCAGGCTTCCGGCCGATCGTATTCCGGGCAAGAAACTGCTCCACAACGCTGTCGTCCTGCCAGCCTGGTTTCAACACTGGCGCGGCGATCGTGTCCGGATCTCTGGACATCACGACGCATGACTTCTCGAGCTGAGAATAAAAGGCGAGCCCTTTTTCCGTGAGCATCTGGTTAGCCTGAAACTGGGGATACACGCTTTGGATTTGGTAGGCCAGGACAACCAGGGGCGCCGGTAAACTGTCCTTTGCGGACGTTTCGTAGAATTCTTTCGCATCGGCAATGCCGGAAATTGCAATGCTGCCCAGATAATCGGGGTCGCGGATGTCACTTTCCAACTCCCCGACGGCCAGAGCGGCGAGGCCCCCCGCGGATTCCCCCATCGCGACCCACTTTCTGCCCAGCTGTGGCACGGCCGCGCGCGCGGCGGCAATCGAATGGATCACATCAGCTGCATCCGATTGCATATCGATGGAGGCGTTCCTGAAATTTGTTCCCAGCCCCGTGTAGTCTGTGGCCACCACGGCATAGCCAAGCTTGACGTACATCGCCAGGAAGGGGCCCTCATTCAGATTTCTCATGAGAGAAGGGGCGCAGTGGCGAGCTATGCCGGTGAAGCCGTGGGCCCAGGCAATGATCGGCCAGCCCCCGGCAGGCGGGGCCTGGTCAGGAGTGAGGACCACGCCGGATGCAGCAACGTCCGTACCGCCGGCAGAGCGCGAGTGATACAGAATGCGGAATGCAGACACGCCCTCAGGAAGCTGATATTCGTCGAACTCCGCCGCACGAATCAACTCACCTGGCTCGCCTCGAGGGAGCGGATTGGGAGTCGAATAGAACCTGGTGAGAGGCAGGAAGCCGCGAAAATGATGGCGGTCGGTTTGAGATTCAGTCTGGCCTCGAACAGATTGGGCGATGGCCGGAACCGCCGTTAGAACTGAGGCCAGGCCTGCCGCGATGCCAAACCAGAGGATCCAAAGCCTGGGACGCAACGCCTATTCCCTCCACCGCCCCTTTCCTCGGAGCCTGCTCTAAGGCGAAGTCGGCGCGACACTGATCATGATCATCACCGCTTCCAGATCATCATTGTTCCCAGCACCACCGGCAAGTAAATGACCGAGGCATGAACTACCCGACTGGCCATCACCCGGGAGCGCGACACCGCTAATTTCGCGGTGTGATACACGAAAAACGCTCCTGCGATAAACATAATCAGAGAATAAACAGCTCCGCTGCCGCCCGCGCCCGGCAGTATCGTGACCACCACCAGGACAACCGCGAATACCACGATCTCCGCCTTGGTGAAGCGGCCATCGACATCGAAGCCAGGCAGCATGCGAAAGCCGGCTGCCGCGTAGTCTTCCCGGTAGAGCAGCGCAATGGCCAGGAAATGCGGAAACTGCCACAGAAAGAGCACGCCGAAAAGCAGCCAGGCATTTCTTCCGATGCCGCCGGATGCGGCCGCCCAGCCGATGAGGGTTGGCATGGCGCCGGGCACGGCACCCAGCAGTGTGCAGAGCGGCGTCTTCCTCTTTAGCGGCGTGTAAACCAGCAGATATCCCAGCAGGGTCCCGATCGCGAGCAGAGCGGATACCAGATTGACCGACGCAGCCAGAAGCCCGCCGCCCGCGGCACTCAATGCCAGCCCAAACCAGCAAGCCTCGCGGCCCTTGAGTCTGCCGGAAACCAGGGGCCGGTTTGCGGTACGACGCATCCGGGCGTCGTAACCTCTCTCCATCCACTGGTTGAGCGTCGCCGTGCCGCTGGCAACCAGCAAGGTGCCGGCGAGGGTGATCAAAAGCCTGCCCATTCGCAGCGGCCCTGATGATCCAAGATAGAAGCCCGCCGATGTAGTCATGAGAATCAGCAGGTTCACTTCCGGCTTGGTCAGCGCGTAGTAGTCCCGCAGCTTCGAAGGTATGGCGTTTGCCGGTGGAGACTCGACTATCGCGTGAGTGGAGGCCATGGGGTGGTCGCTGCAATCGATAAATCAGGTTTGCTCCAGTTGCCTTCGGAATCCGCCGTGCCGGCCGCATCCCGGCACCGGGTCCGGTTGCGATACATGATGAATACCATGGCAATCGACATCAGAGTGGGCGGAACGATGAGGATCAGAATTCCGCTCTTTAAGGCGTCAATCATGCGGGTGCCCGCCGAGGCGGCCTGGGTGTAGCAAAGCGCGCAACTCTGCGCCATCACCGGCAGTGGGCTGGCCAACAGCACCAGGGCAACCAGAGCCATCAGCATCGGCCTTATTGTCGGTGTTCCCTGCTCCATGACTCTCAAAGTCTTCTTTGCGACCTTTGCGCCATTCTTTGCGACCTTTGCGATCCAGCTTTTCCGGGCCGGGGGCACAGTAACCCCGACCACCGCTCACGAACAATACCCCCCGCAGTGCACGAGCCGGAAACTGTCAGTCCACCCAAACTGCATCGAGAGCAGCACAAAGATCGTGAAAACCACGACAAACAGCAGGAAGCCCCGTTTCTCCGACCACAGATGCATAAAGAACATGACGGCCACCCCAGCTTCGATCAGAGACACCGACAACATGCGACGGAACATTTGCGACGCCGATATATTTTGATAGGCAATCACGAACTGCAATCCCGCCAGTGCCAGTATGCAGAGATAGACAATCAGGTATTTCCCCATTCCTTCGTGTTTTTCTTCCGCGATGGTAGTCATAATGTTCTGCTCCAGCTGTAGTCAGTGGGCGAGATTCAGCAGATAAACAAACGGAACCACGAACATCCAGACCAGGTCCACGAAGTGCCAGTACAGCCCGACGACCTCAATGTCATCCGCATGGTAACGGCCGCCCTTGTAGCGCAGGCCTACGATGATCAACGCGATCACGCCGCACAGAACGTGTGTAATGTGCAAGCCGGTGACGCTGAAGAATGCCGCGCCGAACAGCCCCGTGCCCCAGGGATTCTTGAACAGCGTCATGCCTTCGCCGATCAACCCCAGCCACTCCCGAATGTGCAGCACGGCAAACACAATGCCGCACAGCGCCGTGATCATGGTCCAGCGGAAGGCTCCGGCTTTGTCCCCTCGCTTGGCGGTCTGGACTCCGACGAGCATGGTCAGGCTGCTGGTGAGAAGAATGAAGGTCATCACCGCCACGTTGACAATGCTGTGGAAAGGCCTGGGCCAGTTGGGGGTGCCGTTGCGCAGAAATCCGTAGGCCACGAGGCACGCCGCGAACGTCATGGTGTCTGCGATAATAAACAGCCACATCGCAAGCTTTTTAGTGGGAATGGCAAACGGGCGATCTGTCAGCATGCCGGCGGAGTGCCCTTGCATCGTGATATCAGCTTGACTCACAGCGTCTCCTGTTCGCGATCGCGCTAGAGTTTCATCCAAAGCAGCAACAGCAGATAGACCCAGAGTACGTCCACGAAATGCCAGTAGCGCGCCGTCGCGTCCAGGGTACTCCGCCGCAGCTGGGACTTCCTGACCTTTCCAATCACATAAAGCAGTCCGGCCAGCCCTCCCAGCACATGCAGCACATGGGCCGCCGTGAGCAGGTAGAAGAAAGAACTGCTGGGATTGGTGGCGAGATATAGCCCCTCAGCCCGGAGCCGGACCCAGGCCACATATTGGCCGGCCACAAAGAGCAAACCGAAGACCAGGGTGATGTAGAGCCAGCGTGCCGGACTTTCACCAGGGAGGGCAACACCTCCCATGAACGTGGCAACGCGGCGGCGCGCGATCTCCAGGGTAACGCTGCTGCACAAAATCAGCGCCGTATTCAAGTAAAGGATGGACGGCAAAGTGAAACTCTGCCAGTCCAGCGACGAGCCCTTGCGCACAATCAACGCGCTGGTCAGGGCCGCAAAGGTCATGGTGATGGCATAGACCACCACCCAGATCCCGGTACTCGCCGGCGGCGGCGAGTAGTCCTGCACCATTCGCCGGTCTCCATCCGCGGGCACAAGGTTCCGCCAGCCCCCGTTACCGTTGTCCCGTTGAGGACGTGGCTCGATCTTCGGTGGTTCGTGGATCGTCGTCGCCATAAACGCCCAGACTCTCCTTACAACTTCAACCCCTGCAGCCTACTTCTCTTCGTGCTCGCTCACAACTTGCTCAGGCGATGTCTGCATCACGTAGTCGCCAGTCGAACTTTGCACCCCATACTGGTAAGGATCGTGATAAACCACGGGGTGCTTCCCGCCAAAATTATCGAACGGCGGTGGGGTGGGCGTGCTCCACTCCAAGGACGTCCCCTCCCACGGGTTGTCGGGCGCCGGCTTGCCCCAGAACCGGCTGTGTATCAGGTTGTACAGAAAGATGAACTGGGCTATGCCGGTCACGATCGCGGCCACCGTAATGAACCTGTGCACCGGGATCAGCGGCTGCAGATATTCGTCGACAAACGCCTGGTAGCGGCGCACGTTGGCGGCAATCCCCAGATAATGGAATGGCATGAAGATGCAATACGCGCCCACAAAACTGAGCCAGAAATGAATTTTACCCAGGGTCTCGTTCATCATGCGCCCGGTCATCTTGGGGAACCAGAAGTAGGTCCCGGCGAAGATGCCGAAGATGGCCGCCACCGCCATCACCATGTGGAAGTGGCCGACCACAAAGTAGGTAGCGTGCAGCATGATGTCGATCGACGGCTGCGCCAGGAAAAAGCCGCTCACGCCGCCGGTAACGAACATGGAGATGAATCCCAGAGCAAACAGCGAAGCCGAGTTGATACGCAACCTGGAGCCATAAAGGCTGCCGATCCACATCAATACGATCATGGTCGCCGGAATGGTGATGATAAGTGTCGGAAATGAGAATGCCAGCGAAGAAAATGGGTTCATGCCGCTGACGAACATGTGATGTCCGTAAACCATGTAGCTGAGAACGCCAATCGACGCCATGCAGCCTATGATCACCCGGTGACTGAGCAGCGGGCGTCGCATGTTCGTGATCAGGACATGCGAAACAATTCCCATCGCGGGCACAATCGCGATGTACACCTCAGGATGTCCAAAGAACCAGAACAGGTGCTGCCAAAGCAGTGTGGACCCGCCGGAGTGCGGCTGCAGTTGATCATTGATGACCAGATTGGATGGGACAAAGAAGCTGGTGCCGGCCACATGGTCCAGAATCAGGAGAATGCAGGCGGGCATCAACACTGCAAACGCCGTGAGACCCATGCAGGAGGTGATGAACCAGGCCCAGGCGCTGAGCGGCAGGCGCATCAGGCTCATGCCTTTCACCCGAAGATCAAGCGTCGTGGTAATGAAGTTCAGCGAACCCAGCAACTGTCCCACGCAAAAGATGGCAATGGACGACGCCCAAAGCACCTCGCCCAGACCTTGTCCCGGACCTGCAACCGCCCCGACTGCACTCAAGGGAGCATACTGCGTCCAACCCGCCAGGGTCGGACCATCACCCACAAAAAACGACGACATCATAACCAGAAATGCCGTGAACGTGACCCAGAACGACATCATGTTGAAACGGGGGAAGGGCATATCCTCAGCGCCCACCTGGATCGGCAGGAAGTAATTGCCGAAGGCGGCGAATGGCGCCGTGGTCAGAACAAAAAAGACCATGATGGTGCCGTGCATGGTCATGAGTTGCAGGTAATATTCCGGCGTCATGATGTCGCCGGGCGCGCCGTTCTTGGAAAGGAAATGCAGGCCGGGAATGGCCAGATTGGTCCAGCCCAGATGCAACCGCATGATCCAGGAGAGCACCATGCCCACGAATACCGCCACCAGAGCGAGAGCGTAGTACTGCTTGCCGATCACCTTGTGGTCGAGGCTGAAAACGTGCTTCCGAATGAAGCCCTGCGGAGGGGCATGGTGTTGCGCCGCATGTGCCGATACATCGTGCATGGATTCTCCTCAAACCAGCGAATGGCCGTCCTCACCGCCTCGAGACGCAGCGGCTATTGCAGTGCCGCTTGCTTTTTCAGCCAGTCGTCAAAGTCGGTCTGTGAAAGCACTGAGAGATAGGCCTTCATGTTGTAGTGCCCCAGGCCGCACAACTGGGTGCAAACGATTTCGTACCTTCCGGTCTTAGTGGCTGTGAAATGAATCGACAAATCCAGGCCGGGGACAAAATCCTGCTGCACCCGCAGCTCCGGCACATAAAACGAATGCCCCACGTCCTTGGCATGCATCAGCAGATGGATTTCGTGGTTTACCGGAATTGCCATTTCCGCGGTCACAATGTCGTCTTTAGAGTCCTGGTCGTTGGTCAGATCAAGGCCAAAAAAGTTCGCATCCGACTCGCTGATCAGCGAGGGATGGAGCGGGCCAAACTTCCCGTCCGGACCGGGATAGCGGAAGTAAAACGCAAACTGCCCGGCCTGAACCTGAATCGGCATGGCGTCAGCAGCCGGGGGTGTGAAATATACACTCGCCCAGGCCCGGGTACCAAATATTCCAAGGGCCAGGACTTCAGTGCCCACTAGAAGAAAAGCCGCGATCACCAGGCCCCTGGCGCCGCCCGGAAATTTTCCGATCTTCGCGTCCTTTGGCCGGTTGGAAAACTTCCAGATAAAAATCGCCAGAACAAACTGCGCCGCCAGAAACGAGATTCCCCCCTCCGCCATGGTCTCCGACATCTGTTCGTCAATCAGATGTCCGTGAACTGAAATGTCCTGTGGTTCCGGCCAGCTATGGCGCAGAATCGGAATCGCGGAAGCAATCGCAATTACGATGATGGTTATCGCAAAGAACTTTGCCATGAGGTCTCGCTTCTCGCCGGTCATTAGATCCGGCATTCGCTTTGAACCTGAGCGCGCGAACTTGAACGGCAGCGACTGGAGCGCGGAAGTCGCCTCAAGGAGAGACAGCACCCATCTCGGGTTGACCCGGTCATCCCGAACTCATCATTTCGCCTTGAACGTGAAGTCGGCAGTCCCGGGCTTACCCGCAGCCACCGTAACCTTCGCCGTCTGGGTGCCATATTCTTCCTGCCAGGCGGTCACCGTATAGTTGCCCGGCGGCACGTTCTCGATGGTGTAAGCGCCCTTTTCGTCGGTGGTCGCGTAAGGGCCCTTCACCACGACGAAGTAGCCGTGCATCCAGGGATGAATATTGCACTTCACCGGGATCGCCACCTCTTCCGCCTTCCAACTGGATTCAATCGGTGGGGCTCCCGGCGGCTGCGACTTGTTCCACGGAATATTGCCGGCGAGCGGGTTGGGCAGCGGGTGAATGTTGTGAGTGGTCTGATCGCTGGTCATCACCTTGAATTTCTGGTTGACGCCCATCGCCAGGACATGCGGCGTGTACATGCAATTCTTCTGATCAAACACCGGCTCTTTTGCCGGCTCCTGGCTGGCCTCAGCTGCACTCAGTCCCTGAGAAATGTAAAGCACAACGTTCTGCAGTCCTCCGCCCGCCCCCACAACCACATTCTCGAGGTGCGCCGGGCTGTTTTCATGCTGCTTCACGCAGAACGGGTCTTTCGACATGTCAATGCCCTTCATGTGCGGGGCCGCGCCATCCAGTTTGACCGTTCCTGTGATTTTGCCTTCGGCGGCCGCGCTCACACTCCGGGCTGGCCATAAGAGACCGATCGCGAGCAGCAGCAGGACTGAGATCATGCCTGCTGCTTGGTAACGTGCTTTCATTTGCTTTTCCCTTTCTTCCGGATACATCCGATCCTTCACTTCCAGGTTGTCATTGCTGCGCTGCCGGCGCTGACGCAGCGGCAGCACCCGGCTTCAAACCGATTTGCCGGGCAAGCTCCTTCTCTTTGCTTTTCATGGGCTGCAGGGAACGCAGATAGAACACCAGGTCCCAAGCCTCATCGGGCTTGATATTGTCCGACCACGAAGGCATGGGCGTTCCGTCCAGTCCGGTCATGAAAATGCGGTACAGGTCTTCGTCGGTGGTGCCGCACTTGAAGCGCTTCCCGTCATGAAAGTTGTAGGGGGCAATCGGCCGATTCTGGTCATCAGTGAGCGTGGCTGCGGATGGTCCATTCCCCATTCCCGTCGGCCCGTGACACTTCCAGCATTCCACCCGCTGAAACACTTCCTGCCCTGCCTTCAGGCGTTCCGCGGTGAGTTCCGGCTTTTTCGGAATTTCAATTGGCGTTCCCGGCTTCTCAGTGACAAAGCGCGCCGAGAAGTGTTTTACGTAAGCCACCAGGTCCGCCCGCTCTTGCGCGGACAGCGGGTTCCAGGACGGCATATTCGAGCTGTCCAGACCTCGCCCGATGGTATCGAAAAGATCTGAGTCCAGCGGCAGCGTCCCGGTTGTGGTGGAGCGGCACTTGAATATTCCCAGAGTAAAATTGCGCGGCTTGGGTTCGAGCCACTGCGCGTTCTCGCCCTCGCCGTCTCCCAACTCACCGTGGCAGCCGACGCAGTACCTGCGATAGTTGCCTTGCGCGGAAGTGGCATGACCGGTCAGCTTGCCGATGTGGCTCTCCATCCCCAACCGTTGATCCTCTTCCGCCTTGGTGGCCTGCCCCCAGGACAAGCTGCACAGAGCGATCGTCACCAGCGCCGTCAAAACCAGCGAACCGTTAAGCATCATTCTTCGCATCGAACGTTCCCTCTTTTAGAAGTCGAAGTCGAATCCCAGCAAAACGCTGCTGCTAGCCAGGTCGGTGCCGTCCGGCGCCGTTCCGCGTTGACGGATCCAGGAGTACTCGTTATGAATAGCGAATCCGGCTCGGCTATTCATAATCGGCATGTACCTGTATCCAAATACATAGTTGTCAATGTCACCCAGATTGGAAGGCGTGCCCGGAATCGCCTGCTGCGACATTCGTATCCACTCTGACCGCTGAATGAATACAAGCTGCGGGTTGTGCACGTAGTGGGTCTCGACGAACGCCCCGTTCCAAACCGCGGACCGTGCCCCGCCCGGGAGAGGATCAGGGGAGGCCGTAGAGGTGGCGAAATAGGCATTATCCGAACCGTGCTGCGTCACCACCTGGAAATCCAGCTTTTTCAGATAGAAAATTCCGTTGAAGCCCACTCGACTGAAGGTCTTGTTCCCGAACCCGCCGCCGGGGATCGGAAACTCTGGTCCTCCGGAGGTCAGCGTATTGGTCGGCGCTTGTCCAACCATGGCATAGAAGCCCACACGCTGGGTCCCAAGTTTTCCGATTTCAAAGGCTTGACTCCCGGCAAAGAATCCGGTGTAGGAGTTGCTTCCTGGCAGGTCCACGTTGCCGTCGCTGGAATTAAAGAGGCTGGCTGAGATGCGCGTGCGGTCATTCGCCGAATGTCCCATCCACTCCAATCCGAACTGGTTGTCGCCAATCTGCCCAACGAAGTTGCTGTCTCCGACCGGAATGAAGTGATAGAGCTGGAAGCCGCCGCCGCTCCCGCTAAGCGTAAGACCGCGCTTCTCGGAAACGATGTTGTCCAGTTCGAATTTTCCGACCTTGACGTTGAGCCAGGGGCTGCCGAACAGGTTATCGAATCGCGCATTGACCGATTCAAAGTGGAAGACCGCGTTCTCATCCGACGAAAGCACGAACAGGAAGGAAAGATTCTTGTCGAGTGTGCCGCCCGAAAGCAGATCAAGGCCCCCAACGTCAAAACCGTGAGAGGTGATCCGCTGCTGCCCGCCGGTCTGATCGACGGCTACCTTGTCGGTGCTCTCGCGGTGCCAGCTCGGCGTAATTCGTATGGTCACCGGCCAATAACCGTTGTTCTGCCAGATCGGAGCGTCCCGATCATTCATCAGCTGGTAGCCGTTGTCCTTGAACTTCTGGCCGAAGTAGTTGAGCATCGGCCAGGCTTCATGACAGGCAGAACAGCGCAGGCCATACTTTCGCGCGAAGGCAGGGAGCGCGTTCGCATCACTGGCGGCAAAGAGGAGAAAGATCGACGCCAGCAGCACACCACTGGCGAAACGGTTCCGGGCAGAGGTCATCGAGTCCTCCTGGTATTACGCCAAACTGGAACGACCGGGTCCAGTTACAACGAACCAAAAGCTACTGCCCCTTTTGCCCACGTTGTACGTGGGCCCCGATTCGATTGCAAGAGCTGCAAGTGCGTGCAGGCGCACTTACTTGGTGAGCATCGTAATACCATGGTCGCGAGAAAACCGTCAAGAAAAATGTTTAACGCGAAACTGCAGTCAATACTGTCTGGGGGTGCAGTGGAGATGGTGCGGCCTTAACTGAGCAACAGCGCCGCTCGCGGCGCCGGAGGATCCACCAGGTCTGCGGGCGAAAGGCTGCGGACCAGAAGTTTGGCGATCGCATAAGCCGTCCGGGCGGAGGTTTTCCGCTCCTGGCGCAGCACCGCCGGGCGCATAAAACCAAACATGAATCCGATCACGCTCACCGATTGGACCAGCGCATCGAACTCGGCTTCGGGCAGCTCCTGGCATTCCCTGAATTTCTTCAGACGTGCGCCGATGGCGCGGGCCCTCTGGAGCGGACCGACCTGACGCAGCACCTGCCCAAAGCCCGGATCCAGCAGCGCCCGCGGTATGGCCACCCTCAGAAACTCGCGGTCCTGCCACATGTGCTCAACCGCCCAGCTCACCAGCCGCAAATATTCGTCTTCGAAAGTGCGCGCGGAAGGCAGGTGATGCGCGAGGTCGGCTACTTCCAGGGAGACACGGTACTCCATAAGAGCAGGAAGCAGCCCCGCTTTGCCGTTGAAATAACGGTGAATCAGGCCCTCCGCACACCCGGCGGAAGCTGCGATTTCCCGGGTCGTGGTTGCGTCGTATCCCTTGCTGGCAAACAACTTCAAGGCGGCAACGATGAGCGCCTGTTTTTTGCCGGCGCGGTCTCGAGTCCGCCTCGATCGGGGTTTGTGCCCGTCGAGATCCGCTTTGGAAACTGCCTGTCTCTGTGAGTTCAACTTCATGACGCTGGCCGATCCGTCAAATAATTTTGTCAGCGTAACACCCATTTTGGGGACAAGTTGTAAAAGATTTGTCACGAATGCGCCCGCTGATCGATATCGAAAGCCAGAGAGGATTGCATCCGGAGCTGAGGTGGGGCCGGCTTTCTAGCGGTCTGGAGATCGGGCTCCATTCCGGGACAGTTGACAGCCTGACTTGATCGAGAGTATGGAACAGGAGATGGGAGCAGTTTCAGCACTAATATCTCGGAGGTCCGGCCCGACGGGCCAAATGGCAGGATTGAAGGCGTTTGGCCCGTTTCTTGTTGCCCCAATCCGCCCGCGCCTCACCCGCCGCTCACCCCGGCGCCATTCAGTCGTGATCATCGTGGTGTTTGCAATCGTCTTCCTGCTGGTGGCCGTTCCTCCGCTTCAGGGTCGCGGGCATGCCAAGAAAGTCGCATCCGAAGACTACGGCCTGGGCTTCTCCACCGAGATCGCAGCCCCCGAAAGTGAAGTGGTCAATGCCGTAGAGGCGGTAGTGAATAACGGGATCATCCAGGGAAGCAAGGAATACAACAAAGACCAGTACATCGAGAGTGCCAGCGCCGCTGCTTCCTCGCCGTTGTTTCCGGAATGGAAAGATGCGGGAAAGGTTTATTACAAAGTTCGCACTGGCGTGCTGGCGCCCCTGCATTTCAAGGACAGCAATGACGAAGGGACCCTGGCCGTCCGCTATGTAGTGCAGCGCAAGGATGCGTCCAAGTCCATCCTGCGCATCGACGCAGTCTTCGTCGAGGATTTCCGCCGCACCGTGCATCCCTCCGATGGGAGCGTGGAAAGCGCCGAGAGCCTTGAGATCCAGAATCAGATTGACTCGTTCGAGGCGGAGAAGAAACAAC
>Ga0207706_10000963_pt1 | contig 29439 bp, 14 predicted proteins | sample KBSC53metaG_FD_184318 | JGI IMG/M metagenome (GOLD analysis project Ga0207706, IMG submission 184318) | Corn rhizosphere microbial communities from Kellogg Biological Station, Michigan, USA - KBS C5-3 metaG (SPAdes) (version 2) | ecosystem: Host-associated > Plants > Roots > Rhizosphere > Soil ... | reverse complement strand
CCGAGGGACTGGTTCAGCAGATCCAGGTTCTTCGCGCGGTCCTAGCGCGCCACCATCTCACGCAACTTCCCATTTGGAATACCGAAGGTGGCTGGGGTAAGAACGTTCAACTGCCAGATCAGGGTGAACAAGCCGCCTTTCTAGTGAAATGGTTCATGATCAATTTCACTTACGGGATTGCGCGGGCATATTGGTATCAGTGGGACAACCCTGAGTGGGGAACTCTGTGGCGGGAAAACGGTGGAGTGGATCCAGCTGGAAAAGCAGCTGAGCAAGTACATGATTGGCTGAATGGTGCAACGTCAGTCTCACCTTGTCGGGCCGAATCGTCCTCAAATCTTTGGACTTGTGATCTCACTAAAGGCAGCAGTCTCTATCGCGTTCTCTGGAGCGCATCGGGCGAGTCGCGATATAGCAACGTTGCCAACGTTATCTCGCACACCGAGGTGGGTGGCACAATGCAGGGACCGAATCACCAACCCATTACGGTTGGATCCCGGCCAATTCTCTTAGAAATTAAGAAGCAGTAAAAGCCATTCCTCTCGCCAGATTGTTGATGCCGGCCGGAGTCATTTCTCACGCGCCTGAAACTACTTCAATGAGATTGCCTGCACCGAGTAAGCCGGAATATCGATCGCGGCGGTACGGTTTACTCCTGAAGAAGAGAATGAAATCGTTGAAGAACTGATCTGAGATCCGTTGACAACCCTGTAGAGAGTACCCTGCGTGGTGGTGAAACCGGGGTTGGCAAAAGTCACAGAGATCTGTGTATATGCCGTCGGGGTTGGGTTGGTGATGACGATCGCGTCTTGCGTGGAAGTGTAAAAAGCTGTCGTAGCCAAGCCACCTCCTCCGGTCGGAGTCGAGATACTCTTCGCCATGTGGCCGCCTGCCGAGAGGCCCAAATAGCTGGATGATCCAAACAGCTGGTATGCAAAGTACTGTGGATACGGGACCGGTGTTGCGCCCGCAGAGTACAAGCAATCCATGCCGGAATCCCGAACCCCAATCAGACAGAAGTATGGATATGCTGAACCTGCAAAGTAGGTCAGCTTGTTGGGAACGTGCAAGGCGCCGTTGTAAACGGAATCGAGCATGTCGGTGATGTAGAGAGAGTTCCACACGGGGGCATAGGTGCTGTCGTTTCGGCAACAATCTTTGAAGAATGCCCAGTTGGTGTTGAACTCGCTTACATAAACGGGTGTGCTTGCGCCACCCTGTTGTTTGCCTAAAGCAACTTGTGCCAGAACTTTCTTGTAGTTTGCGAGGGCGCCCACGCTTGGGTCCTGAGTCATCTCGTACAGAGAGGGTACCCCTGAATACGTGTCCCACTGAGCCTCGAGCTGGCCGGCGCCGAACATGTACTGGTGGTAGCTGACAAAGTCAACGTAGTTCGCGGTCGAAGTGTTCGTTAAAAGCGTTGAAAGCCAGAGCTGAGAATAGCCTGACAGGACAGGGCCACCGATTCGGATTGGCCTTCCAGTTTGAGTTGCCGCGTCCTTCATTGCAGGAGCAGCGGCTGCGTAGATTGCCATGTATGTGCTCAGGTGGTCAGCGCTTGTGCACATACCAGTGGCATTCGGCTCGTTCCAGATCTCGTAGTCTTGAACAACATCTGGGTACTTGGTGTTGAAGTGAGAAACATATTCGGCCGCGATTTGTGCCCATTGGGTGATGTTCGTGGGTGCTGCAAATGCATTGCCGGCGCAGGTACCCGACGTGGGCTGTAGCCACGGCGGCGACTGGTTAAGCTGCAACATCGCATGCTGTCCGGTGCTCTGGATCGCGGCAATCAGCGGGTCGATCTTTGTCCAGTCTGGCGTTTGCGTTGCATACACGATCGAAGCCAGAGAGGACAGGCGTGTTTCTCTCAGTCCAGCATTGGTAAGCAATTGTCTGTCGGAGGTACCCCGGAGTGCTTCGCCGCGACCGTATCCGAGCATTCCCGGGGGAATTGGTGGGGAGGAGTTGTCGCGAAGTCCGAAGTCGGCGGTGATGCTGGTGAAAGACGTCACCTGAGCGCCGCTTGTCTTATTCAAGGTGGAATCGGTCACTCTTACAGTATGTTTGCCCGGAGTCGCTGGCGCGGTATACACGCCGTCGTTTGTGATCGTCCCCACGGTTCCGTTACCGCCAGCAATGTTGTCAACGGTATAGCTGACCGGGCGTGTATCTGGAACAAGGCAAACCTGGGCCTCGAACTTCTGGTGTCCCCCCGTGGGTATCGATGACACGAAGGGGTAGATCTCGAAGACTGGAGTACTTGTGACGTTGATGGCCGAGGTCCCGTAGATGAAGCTCGAGGTCTGACTGACGGCCTTTATGAGGTGCGAACCGGTGTACGGGGGGGCAGTGTAAAGGCCGGATGCAGTTATTTTACCGACTGTTGCATTGCCGTTGAGCACGTTATCGACGTACCACGAGACAGCTGTATTTGACAGAGCAGTAACTATCGCACTGAACTGCAAACTCTCTGAAGGAAGAATGCACGGTGAGGCGGGAGTCACTGAGACACTGGCGCCAGGTGAACCCGAGATGCCGGTACCTTGCAAAGGAACGGTGAGCGGGCTGCCAGGTGAATTGTACCCAACAGTGAGATTCGCCAGCCGTTTATTAGCCGCCGTCGGCTTGAAGGAAATCTGGACCGCGCAACTTGCTCCGGCGGCTAATGCGCCTCCGCAATTTGTAGTAAACGGAAAATCCGCCGACGTGGTCATCGTCAATGTCAGTGTAGATGAGATCTTGTTGGTGAGCGTGACCGTCTGCGGCGTGCTGGATGTTGAAACGATCTGGTTATAGAAGTAGAGGCCACCGACCGGCGCATAGGATAGCGCGGTCTTCACTCCATTGCCTGTCAAGGAGATGACCTGCGGGGAGTTACCAGCACTGTCGGTAACGGTTAAGCTCAACGAATAGTACTTGACCGCAGTCGGGCTGAACGTGACGGAGATTGTGCAGATCTGGTGTGGTTGCATTGAAGAACCACAATTGTTCGTCTGAGCATAGGGCAGCGAGGTTTGAATACCACTGATGGTCAGAATGCCCGTCTGATTGTTTTCAACCGTTACCGCAAGTGGAGAACTCGTGGTTCCAATTGCGGTATCAGGAAAAGCGAGAAGCCTTGGATGGACGTATATGTTTTGCGCTTTCACGCATCCGCACAACAGGAGCATGCTCGAGAGACACAGATAGATCTTACTGAGGGGAAAGATTCGCACCGCACACTCCAGCTTCGAATTTAATTTGAGGCAACAACGTCCGACAGCGGAAGTCTGGGTGCGGCTCAAGCGAGCGCCCCGTCGACACACCCTGATGGAACTCTGATGCCAAAAGGTCAATGAAAGTTGGCTCGGTGATTTTTCCGTTCTTGAAGCGTCAATAGAATCAGCGAACGGAGGATTGCTCCCCTCTCGGGACTCAGAAATCCTTCAGATGGAATTGAGCATCTGACTGTTTAATCCGACTGCTTATCTGTCCGGTTCTTTTCACGGTTGAATGCACCAGGTTTGAACAACAGATTTTCCGGAAAGGCCGAAAATCAAGATGCGCGTGTCACGATCGATTGTTCTGTCAGTTTTGTTGCTCGTCGTTACAGTTCTTTCAGGATGCGGGGGCTTCAAGGGCGTTGTTACACCAACATTGACCGCCATCTCACCTGCCACAGTGGCCGCGGGAAGTGAAGGCTTCACACTTACTGCCACGGGAACAAACTTCACGAGTGGGACGCAGATTCTCTGGGATGGAATCGCGCTTTCGACCTCGGTTGTCTCCAATACCCAATTGACAGCTTCGATTACGGCTGAGCAAATCGCCGCAGCCGGCTCAGTAAGTATCCGCGTAATGAAGTCGGACACAACGACCTCGGATTCAAAATTGTTGACGATCACTGGGACCGGTTCGCAGACGTTCAGTCTCACATCGATTTCTCCATCATCCGTTGCAGCGGGTAGCCCTGATTTCACTTTGTCCGCGACTGGGGTCGGTTTTGCCAGCGGCGACGTAATCACGCTCAATGGAACCGCAATCACGACCACCTTTGATTCGGCGACGCAATTGCACGGGGTAATCCCTGCTGCAAATGTTGCCGCCGCTGGAGCTATCAGCGTTGCGGTGCAGGACGCAACCAAGAACACGACAAATTCCCTCCCATTGACCGTCACTGGAGCTTCGACTGGCACGCCGCCGACACTTACGTCAATTGATCCGAACACGGCCTTTAACGGAAGCCCAGCGATTACGCTTACCGCTAATGGAACAGGCTTTGTCACCGGGAGCCAAGTGGTGTGGAACGGCAATCCACTCACCACGACCTTTGTCTCGAGTACACAATTGACCGCCGTCGTTCCGGACACTTATCTGACAACCGCCGGAATAGAGAATGTTTTTGTATTCAATCCCGACTTCACGGTGTCAACTACTCTGCCTTTCACCATTGCGGTTTCGCCCAAGACGACTCCCACGCTGACGTCGATCAGTCCGAGCAAGACGGCAGTCGGCAGCCCAGGCTTTACGCTGACGTTGAACGGGACGAATTTCGCCCCTGGTGCGGTCGCATATTTTGGCGCAGACGCGCTGGCAACCACGGTGGTGAGTGAAATATTGGCGACCGCACAGGTGCCCGCGTCGGAACTGACTGCAGTTGCCCAGGTGCCGGTAACGATAAAGAATACGCAGTCCAATCCCTCCAACCCCATCCCGTTCCTGGTGGGGATGAACATATTCTTCGGCGAGGTTAACGACCTGGCTTGGGATGCTGCCCGGAACATTCTCTACATCTCAGAGCCTGGAACATCTACGAAGAACCCCAATATGGTCGTGGCAATCGATCCGATTGCGCTGACTATCTTGTGGTCCTATGCTCCGGGCGCTGGCAGCGAGCCGGACCGCCTGGCTCTCTCGGCAGATAAGAAGTACCTTTACGTCGGACTTGATGGAAGAGGAACCGTTCAGAGATTGACTCTCGGTAATCAGACAGCAGTGCCTGACATTAGCATTCCTCTCGGATCTGATCCGAATCTTGGCCCTTACTACGCGATGGACCTGCAGGTTAATCCGGTGGACTCCAATACGATTGCTGTTGCGCGCGGTATACTGCCGAGCATTTCAATTGTGCAGGCGCAGGGTGGTCTCGCGGTTTATGACGGAGCGACTCAACGTCCTTCGATTGTGACTCCAACCACTCAGGCGGCTAATGTCTTGATCGACACGATTCAATGGAGTGGGGACGGAACTCAAATCTATGCGGCCAATAACGAAAACTTCCAGGCAGATTTCTATCAGTTGGCGGTATCCGCTGCCGGAGTAACGCTTGTTAGCGATCATCCCGGCTACTTCCCGACTCCCAATTTGCGTGTTCATCTGGATGGGACGACAAAGTTACTCTATGGCGATGACGGACTGGTTGTGGACCCAGCATCCGCGACGCAGGTAGGGAATTTCGTCTCAAGCGGGATCATGGTTCCTGACTCCACGATTGGAAACGCGTACTTTGTTGGTCAGTCAGCGGCTGATGTTCAAACCGTGGCGTATGAGATTGAGTCATTCAATTTGGCTAACTTTACTCCCGTAGCACAACTCCACCTTTACTCGGTGCAGGGCGTTCCGCAGCATGTTGTGCGATGGGGATCGAACGGCCTCGCCTTCGCAACAAAGAAGGTTACGAACTGCGTTGTTTCGCCATGCAACATTCAGGATGGCCGTCTCTACATTGTGTACGGACCGTTTGTGACGCAAACTGTGCCGTAATTGCGGCGAAAAGTGAACTAAGACTCCGAATGCGGCGACGTGGCTGCGTGGCTGGTAGTTTCCGCTGCAAATTGAAAGATGGTTTCGGGAGTAAGGCGTGATCAAACGGAATTTGGTCCTGGGATTTCTGCTACTTTCATCGATTGGCGCGCTCGGCCAGGTGGTTGAGTCTGCCACTGAAGGATCTGCCCCGTTGACGGTGGGAGGATACTTCAGTTTTTTCGATGCAAGCTACGCCTCAAACAAATTGGCGGGAATAGGAACTTACGTGGACTGGTCCCCGTTGATGACGGGCAACCTAGGCGTGGAAGCAGAGGGACGATGGCTGACTTTTGGCGGTTCCCACGGATTTAGCGAGTATAACTATCTTGTTGGACCGCGATATCGGTTCTATTTGAATGATCGCTTCCAGCCCTATGCAAAGTTCCTGGTAGGTGCAGGGGAGATCAGTTTTCCCTATGACCTGGCCCACGGGGGTTATTTCGCAATGGCTCCGGGTGGGGGCCTTGATTATGCTCTGAATCGTCGTTGGAAGGTGCGAGCCGACTACGAATTTCAGATATGGCCAAGCGCGGTGGGCATTCCGGGAATTCAAACCGGTTCCGTACACCCGAATGGCGTGAGTGTCGGCATAAGTTACAGATTATTTCGATAACGGCGCAATCAGGTGCGTCTTGCAAGTTACACGTGTTCACAGTCCGCACGAAGATTGGTTATGGAACAGACAGCATTGAAGAAAGAACTTCATGGGCGCCGACAGCCAGAATCTTAGTCCGGAACAAGTGAAGGGGAGTGTTGCCCGCGCACTCATCTCTGCGCTCACAGACAGGTGCAAATCGTATTGCATGCTCTCAGGGTACGACCAACTTCCCGACTCCTTTGACACCGACATTGACTTCATGGTGACAAGGGAGGACTTCCAGCATATGCCGGGCGTTATTGAGCATGTGACACGCGAGACGAATACGCGTCTGTTCCATACGGTTGAGCATGAGGTTACGGGGCGCTCGTACTCCTTGGGTTTTCAGGCCGGTTCGCAATTGACCATCGTTCAGCCGGATTCAGCATTCGACTATCGGCACTTCGGATTGCTTTGGCTTCGTTCCGACGAAGTTCTCGCGGCCAGGCGATGGCATTCGCGAGGATTCTGGATTCCTGCAGCTGCACATGAATTTGCTTACTACCTGATAAAGCGGCTCAACAAGAGATATCTTGCCCAGGAGCATGGCGAGAAGCTTCATCATCTATACCGGGAAGACAGGCAAGGCTGCAACGATATGATCGCGCGCTTTTGGAAAGGTCCGAACCGGATCAGGCTCATCGGCATGGCTGCTTCGAACGATTGGGTGCCAATGAATACTGACTTGGAACCTTTTCGCAGCGAGTTGCGGCGCAACAGTGCGGATTCAATCTTGGACAAGGTAGCATTCGGCTCGAAGCAGATCGCGCATTTGTGGAGAAGGATGGCGCAGCCAACGGGCGGATGGATTGCATTTGTGGGGCCCGATGGCTCAGGGAAATCCGCAGTCATCAGCGCGATTCGCGAGCAGTTTATCTTCGCATACCGTGAAGTTCGGTGCTTTCATCTGCGACCAAAAAGTCTGCGGAAGACACCGAACAATGGTGCGGCCGTCACGGATCCGCACGGACAGCGGCCGCGGGGACTCTTGATGTCTCTCGCAAAGGTGCTATTTCTTGTTGCGGACTACATCGTGGGCTATCTCGTGCAGGTGGCGCCCGCCGTGCGACGCTCTAACTTGCTCATCTTCGATCGCTACATTTATGACTTGCTCGTTGACAGCAAGCGAATTCGCTATGGTGGCCCGGCGTGGCTATTGCGGTTCGCTGCGCGCATTGTTCCGCGCCCAAATCTCGTAATTCTGCTTGACGCGCCGGCGGAAGTGTTGTGGTCGCGCAAGCAAGAAGTGCCATTTGAAGAAGTAGTTCGTCAAAGAGAGGCCTATTTGCAGATTGCGCGAAGTATGTCGTCGACGATTGTCGTCAACGCGGCGCGGCCACTCGCCGAAGTTATCCACGACGTCGATTGTGTAATCGTCGAATACTTTGCTCGTCGCACGGCCGAACGACTTCAACTTAAGGTTCCTCCGCTTTCTGCAAATTCGCTCGAGATCGAAGTCCCAGGTCAGCGATGCTAAAGAGCGGCGAGTTGAACCCTCTCACAACGCCGGACGTATTGAGGCAAGCCTTCCCCGATCGCGGGTCAATCGAAGGGGTACCTTCAGCCATAGAGGTATCGGTCTACACTATTCCGCAGTTTGACGAGCCGCGCTGGATCATCGTCGGGGATCCGCGAAAAGCATTGTGCGTGCTGCGCAGTTGGAATCCATGGAACGCAGCCTCGCGTCTGCGATGGAGCGCAGTGAAGCTTGCTGCGTCCAGCGGATTCCTTGCCCGAATGCCGGGTGTCGAGCATGGGGCTTTCCAAATTCGGACCTCGTACTGGCAGCACGAGCTACCGCAATTTCCGGCGCGCTTAAATGCGGTCATTCATGTGGGAACTCGATCGCATACGCGCAAAGCAATCGTATTTTTCATTGGCGCTGATGGGGCCGTTGAGTGCGGAGCCAAAGTTCCGTTGGTCGACGGGGGAGCAAAGGCGATTCTCAATGAAGCGGCGATGCTCGATCGGATGAAAGATTTTGAGAATTTGCCGAGAATTATCTTTCAGGACCCGGAGCGCGCGATTGCAGCGCAAACCTGGCTCGAGGGGCGACCGGTGTCCCGGGGGTTTTCGCAGGCCCATCTTGATCTGGTCAGTGGACTCGTCAATGCAGGAAGGAGTGTTCGAGTGTCGGAATTCAGGTCAGAGACGGAAGCGGATTTGGAACAAATCGATCTTCCGTTTGATCGATCGGTTCTGGCTCGAGCACTTGAACTGCTGGATTTCGATACACCGGTGCAAAGCTTCATCGAGCATCGCGATTTTGCCCCGTGGAATCTTAAGTGGGTTCGAAATGGAGTCCTCGGGCTTCTTGATTGGGAATGGAGTGTGCCCCACGGTCTGCCGTGGCAGGATATTTGCCGCTTCTTCTATTTAGATGATGTGCACTTTGATGGACCGGGACGGGTTTGGGAGGCAATGGCCACCAACGAGTTGCTCTTGAACTATCGGCGACGCTTCGAGATCCTTCCGGCTGCTCTGCCATCTCTCACCATGCGGTATCTACTACGCGTGCTCGCAATGGATTCGATGAGCGGAAATGAGCGCCTCGCGCGCTATACCTTTCGCCAGATCGAGCGGCTTCTCGAAGTCCGTTCTAATCGATGAGGTGAGAAGAGAATCACCCGGTGGTCGGACTGAACCGAGTGGGAGCCTGTCGGGGCACTTAACTGCTTCTGCACGCTCAATTTAGCCGCGTCGGCCCTGGGGCTCGTGAAATATCTTTAGGCAAGACCCAATAACTAAAGTATTCTATCGACAGTAATCTCAAACATCTTGGAAGCTCGATCGAACGGTCCCACGAGTGCGCCACTGCGCCGCGAGTGGAAAGCCAGTCGCTTCGGATTTCAGTGGAACGGCAAGAATGGGTTCTCAGAATCCGAGACCGACGAAAGAAGATCGGGGCGCTCTTAAGAGATTTGTGGTTGCACGGAAACAGCACAATTTGTATGATTCACGAAAGGCTTCAGAAAGAGACCCTCAGGGAAATTTCTTCGCTGGAATCAGGGCGATTATCCTGGTTGCACTCGCAGGAGGGGCAGTATGGTTTCTCCTATGGAAATTACTGGTGCAATTCTCAGGGATTCTTGATCGAAGGTAAGCTGAGCAAGCCCGCAAGCAAGGAACGTGAGCTTTTTAGCATTTCGGCGTTTTTCCTGCAAAGAGGAAGCGCCTTCGCTTCATTCTTCAAAATCGGCCCTTTGACGTATTGTGATTGCCGATTTTGTTTTTGCTGTTAGACAATTCCTTGCAGTAGGCAAAGCGCCATTGGCGAACGTTAGTTGTATCGCGCATCGGAACGCTCTCTCGGGCTTGAGAATCACGCTTTTCGCCCGGCGGTTATCAACCGCACTTGCAACGAATGTCTTGGTTCAATTTGCGCACCAAAGAGGCATTGTTGCAATCGGTAAATCTCTTTAAGTTATCCCCTCGAACATCGCTGGCAGGAGCCAGTGACGGCTTTTCTGCCGCCATGCTCCGTCGGTCAGCCTCCGTACACAAAGATAGATGCAGAAAAAAGCATCTCGCCGTCTCTTCGGCGCAAAAAAAGTGTCTTTTAACACAACGGAGCCAGGCGAATAACCCGCAGAATAACGAGACGAAAATCTTCTTAAGTCAAGCACCCGCAAAGCAGGAACAATCCCGATGGAGCAAAGGATCGTCTTTCTCCACTTTCGTTAAGAGCGAGAAAGCGTTGCTCAGATGGTCGCAGACGGGACCGCAGCACGGAAGACTCAAATTCACAACAAAACAACAAGTTGAGACGCCAGCAAAATGGCGCACATTACCTTTGCCCAATTGAGGGTTGCCGTTGTATTTCGCCTTGCCGCCTTGGTTCGAACCAGGCTCCAGAAGTGGAAGCGTAAGAGAGCGCTATCTGGATCATTAGTTCGAGCAAACAGTCTCGACCATTGCGGTCGAGGTTTCGATTATGTCGTTCAACCTGGGCTCCAAGTCCGAATACCCGCAGAGGCTCTCAGATGCACTTTAAGAAATCATTCTTCATTCTCCTTCTTACGGCTCTGGCCATCGCCGGACCCCGTGCGCGCTCGCAAGCGACCGTAACAGAGAACCAGACGACCTACGTCTATGTAAGTAAATCAGGATCAGATTCGCATTCTGGAACAAGTTCCTCGCCACTCAAGACCATTCAGGCGGCGGTAAACAAGGCGAACTACAACAATCAGAAAAGCATCGGAACCAAGATCATTGTTGGCTCCGGCGTTTATCGCGAGACGGTGACTGTCAATCGCGGTTCGACTGGGGTTCCGTTGACGATCCAAGCATCAACGACAGGATCGGCCATTATTGCGGGGTCGGATGTTTTGACAGGTTGGACTAACGTGTCTGGAAAGGCTTACACGTATTACCGCTCATGGAATTACAACTTCGGATATTGCGCTGTTCCGTCCGGTTGGCCCAGTGGATTTCCGAGCATCGCGAAGCGCACCGAGATGATCTTCGTGAACAACGTCCCGTATACACAAGTACTGGCGGAGTCCCAGCTTCGTGCGGGAACGTTCTTCATCGACGAAGGAACGAACCAGATTTTGGTGAAGACGCCATCGACTACGAGCATTTGGACTGCGACCGTGGAAGCTGCCGTGCGTCCCGAAACCCTTCAGGTGAATAGCCGAAACAACTTGGTTCTTCGTGGCCTCGTCTTTCGTCATGCTAGAAGCTGCATCAATCAGAGCGGCGCGGACGTCAACAGCAGTTACAATGTCTTGATCGATCGAGTGCAAGCGAACTGGAATAACTGGGGCGGATTGGCTGTCAATTCGAGCAGCCATATAACCGTGCAGAATTCGATTGCAAGCCACAATGGCGGAGTCGGCTTTCAAGGTTTTAGGGATCAATACACCCTGTTCAAATACAACGAAAGCGATTTCAACAACTGGCGCGGATCCCAGGCGGCGCTGTACAACTGGGGCATGGGCGGAACGAAGCTGATGGGCATGCGTTCTACCACCGTGCAGAATCACTATTCCTACGGCAACCAGGCGCAAGGTCTGTGGTTCGATACGGACAACAAGAATATTACGGTGGCAAGCGCGACAGTGGCTGGAAATGCCCTCTCCGGGATGCAGCTTGAAGCGAATGAAGGACCGATCGTGGTGAAGAACAGCCATCTTTGCAGTAGTGGCGTCGGCGTTACTGTGCTCAATAACGAGAAGCTGACGATGCAGTACAACACTTTCTACAACAACGGCAGCTCCACCGGTCAATATGACGCCGAGATATTTATCGCAGGAAGGCCCGGCGGCCATACGATCCGTGACTGGCAGACTGGACAGTACTACGATCTGTTCACCTCTAACACCGTTCTGACTGGCAACAATTTCGTGAATGCTACTGCCGGCCAGAATGTATTCGGGACCTATCTCAGCGGCAGCGACTGGTCCACCTTTGCCTACTCGCTGGTCGCAAGTGGGAACCGTTGGTACGATCCGACTACTTCGTACTCGTTCAAGCTTCCGAGTAATCACGTCACAAATTTTTCAGGTTGGAAGAGTGCAGTGGGGACGGACTACACCTCGTATTGGGCAACTCCGACAACCTCGCCGGCGAGCGGATGCGGCATTCCGACTCAGACATACACGGACTTCAATGTGGTCATGAGCAGGGAAAGCTACTCGATGGCATCAGGCCGCGTGGTTATCCCATTCAGCGTAAACTCATATGGATTTGGAACCGTGAGCCTCTCAGTAAGTGGCTTGCCTTCTAATGTGAGCGCGTCATTGAACCACTATAGCTTGGTGAAGGGAACAGTTAATCTGACTCTCTCCGCAACTCATTACGCTGTGAACAAAGTTGTGCCCATCACTTTGTGGGCAGTAAGCGGGAGCCGCGTTCATAGCGTAACTGTTAATGTTCACATTGTTCCAGCTTGAGAAAACAACAAGCGCATGCCGTTGAATGAAAGCTCCCGAGGCTAGCCTCGGGAGCTTTCTGATTTGCGTACACGTTCGCGGGCAGCAGTCGAATGCAAGTGCACCGGTTATAGTCAACCTGCAAGACAACGAGAAGGATTGGCGGCAGGTGCGAAAGCGAGAGTTGTGGCGCAATCGATTTTCTTAAGGATATCTGCTGGTTATTTCGACTCGAAGCGAGCCCTGGCTCCTGGACTTTAGTAACCGAAACTTAAGTGTAAAGTAACCATTTTTTGAATGACATCGGTTACGTAGTTTGCGGTACTCTTCGTACAACATCACAGTTGAGCTAAAACGACGTGCTTGGAAGCTGGCGCGGTCGCAATACCTTTGCCCGAATAGGGATTCGTGTGTCGATGGTTACCCGTTCTGTCTTGTTTTTGAGCTTGCTCCTGAAGTTGAAGTGAAAGAGAGCACTTCAGAAGTTGAGTTCGGAAGGGTGGAGCCACCCAGCGCGAGGGGGTGTGTCGACCATTGTTGAGCGATTCTTTCGCATACCTAAGGGGTAAGTAATGCAATTCACGAAAGTCTTCCTTGCTCTGATCCTTGCGGCTCTGGCAATTGGTGGAACCCGAGCGCGTACCCAAGCGACTGTCACCGAGAACCAGACCACGATACTGTACGTCGATGGGAAGAGTGGCTCAGATACATATCCAGGCACGATCTCGTCCCCTCTTAAGACTATTCAGGCTGCGATCAGCAAGGCGAATGCTAATAATCAGAAGAGGATAGGAACGCGGGTCATAGTGAACCCCGGAATCTATCGCGAAGCTGTTAGCATTAATCCTGTTTCAAATCAAACTACAGTACCGCTAACTGTTCAGGCTGCCGTGACCGGTACGGCCATCATCGCGGCTTCGGATGTTCTGACGAATTGGAGCACGGATCCGGGCTACCCGTCCGCATACACAACGACCTTTTCCCCTGAGAAAAGCACGTGTTCTCTTCCGTCGGGCTGGCCAAACAATTTCGCTCCTATCGCTCGGCGCACGGAGATGATCTTTGTTAACGGAACTCCGCTCACGCAGGTCACCACCTACGCGCAGATGCAACCTGGGACGTTTTATAGGAGCGAGGGTTACAACCTGCTTCATATTTGGCCGCCTGCGGGCACAAACATGCAAACCGCTGTTGTCGAGGCTGCAAAGCGTCAAAAGACCATGAGCATTGTTGGTCGCAGCAACATCGTTCTGCGAGGCTTGGTGTTTCGCCATGCGGCAAACTGCATAAATACCAGCGGGGCGACGGTAACAACGAGTTCGAATGTACTCATCGATTCTGTGCAAGCGCTCTGGAACAATTGGGGTGGATTGGGAGTCTTCTCCAGTACGAACTTTACGGTGCAGAATTCGATCGCAAGCTACAACGGTGGTGTGGGTTTCCAAGGGAGCAAAGATCAGTTTGCTCTCTACAATTTCAACGAGAGCGATTACAACAACTGGCGCGGCGCGCAAGCGGCATTTTATGAATGGGGAATGGGGGGTACGAAGTTCTTCCAGATGCGTAATACCACTGTGCAGAACCACTTCTCATATAGCAATCAGGCAGAAGGCCTGTGGTTCGACACCGACAACAAAAACATTCTCATCGACCATGTGACTCTCGCAGGAAACGTGACTGCAGCTCTCCAAATAGAAAGGGATGAGGGGCCAGTTACTCTACAGAACAGCCACCTGTGTTCGAGCGGCAACGGCGTCAATATTCTTACGAGCGAGCAAGTCAAGATCCAAAACAATATCTTCTACAACAACGGGGCGACCAATAAATATCAGGCCCAGATCTTCATTGCTGGCCAGCCCGGTGGGAAAGTCATTACCGATTGGCAGACGGGCCAAAGCTACGATCTGTTCACAAAGGGCATGATTCTCACGGGCAACACATTCGTTGACGCGGTGCCCGGTCAAAATGTGTTTGGAACCTACCTGAGCGGCAACGACTGGTCTACATTTGCGAACACGCTCAACGCGAGCAATAACAAATGGTATGACCCAACCACATCGAACTCATTCAAGGTTGTGAACGGGAAGATGGTCAGTCTTGCCGGATGGCAGACGGCGACCGGAACTGACTATACGTCGAGTTGGGCTCTTCCAGCGACGTCGCCAGCCCAAGCCTGCACAGTGCCTGCACCGTCGTTTTCCGATTTTCACGTAAACGTCGACAATGGTACCTACACGATGAGTTCGGGGAAAGCTGTTGTGACGGTGCGCGTGAAGTCGTTTGGCTTCGGGACGGTCAGCCTAAAAGCTACCGGTATGCCCTCGGGAGTCACTGCAGCCATCAGTAATGCGAACCTAGTCAGCGGCGTGGCGTCGATAACGCTCTCCTCGACGAGATATGCAGCGAATCAGACCGTGCCGATCACTCTGTTTGCTGTGAGCGGAGCCAGGGTTCACACCATAACGTTCAGCTTGCACGTAGTACCACTTGTGTAAAGGGCTATCGAGAGATTTCTTAGAAACAGTTTGTAATGGGGCTTCCCGGGTCTTTAACCCGGTGAAGCCTTTTTCGTTGGCCTGATCAACCCGAATCTAGCATCTAAAAAAGATAGGCTAACAAGTGCTAATGTTGTTTGGAGAATAACGCTTGCACCATGCGCAATCTATGGCTGCTCCCAAATAGGTTGCTAAGATCACTCTGGAAGGGCCATGAAGCTTCTGCTTTCTGCGTACGCTTGTGAGCCGAGCAAAGGCTCGGAACCCGGTGTTGGCTGGAACTGGGCGCGGGCACTGTTCCGTCGAGGGTATGACGTACATGTCATCACGCGGAGCAACAATCGTAGCGATATCGAAAGTGCGTACAAGGGCCAATCACCTCCCATCACTTTTTACTACCACGATCTGCCTAGGTGGGCCCGATTTTGGAAGTACTGGCCTGGGGGAATTTATCTCTATTATTTGGTGTGGCAGGTAGGCGCCTTTCGACTTGCGAAACGACTCCACTTAAAAGAGAAATTCAATTGCGTTCAGCACATAACGTTTGTCTCGTTCCGTCAACCTTCCTTCATGGGTGGACTGGGTATTCCTTTCATCTTTGGGCCCGTGGGAGGAGGGGAGACAATGCCCCCGCAGCTCCGCAAGAGTATTCCGCTGCTGAGTCGATTAGTCGAGATCGGGCGTGATTTGGGAAGCGCGCTGGTGTCGCTGGACCCGCTAATGTGGCTCACCTTCTCTCGTGCTCGCAAGATTGCTTGTGCCACGGATGAGACTCTGGCCCGGATTCCACGTCGATTTCGAGAAAAGTGCGTAGTGCAGCGTGCGATTGGCATCAATGAATCAGAGATCGAGGTAAAGGTTACAGCGGATGTGGAAGGCGGGCCGCAGTTTCTCTATGTCGGCCGATTGCTCTACTGGAAAGGCTTGCATTTGGTGATCCGTGCATTGGCTCAAGTTAGGCAAACGATTCCTGATGTGAGATTGAAAGTTGTCGGAGAGGGCGAAGACCGTGGCTGGCTCGAAGAGGTCGCGCGTGATGCAAATGTGTCGGAGTTGATTGAATGGACGGCGGCGAAGCGCCGGAATGAGGTTTGGCAGGAATATAGGAAGAGCCTGGCATTTGTCTTTCCCAGCCTTCATGACTCGGGAGGCATGGTCGTTCTAGAGGCATTGGCTGCTGGATTGCCGGTCGTCTGCCTTAGCCTGGGAGGACCTGGATCGATCGTGACATCATCTTGCGGCGTCGTCGTGGAAGCTCGAGTGGAGAGTGAGGATGAAGTGATTGAGAAAGTGGCGAGATCCATGATTGCCCTCGCGAATGACCCCCAATTGAGAGTGAAGCTGTCGGCTGGCGCGGTGGCGAGAGCCCGGCAACTGTCTTGGGATGCCGCTGCTGATTCACTGTACTCGTCATTTTTGGAAGCGGAACCCGTGATGCAATCAGCGGTTGTGACGCGCTAATAGAAATGGCTCATTCGAAAAGGACCATATCGCGTGTGCTGTGGAATCGCGCACGATCCTTTGAGGTGGCAATCGATCAGACTGAAAAATCAAGGCTTTCACCAAACATGACGGCGTTAATTCTTGGTGAAACGCATTGCAAGGACGCGCAGGCTTTTCTGAATTGTGTTATCAAATATAATATGTAGGAGCGCCGCATTTGGCTTCTCGCGGCTGATGCTTCCCCAAGGATTTGAGCGAACCATTGAAATCTCGACCTTGTTCCGTCGCGCTTTCCCTGGCGTTTGCCGGGCTCGCGCTCTCTGTGTTCTTTTGGGGACTTAGCTACAAGCTGTCACTGTATGATGCACATGAATTGAGTTCGCACCGGATACCGCGGGCGAGCTTGCTATCGAGAAACGAAGATCCGAAAGCAAACGAAACTGCTCATCTCACAGAAGGCAGGGCTATCCAAGATATTCCTGCGGTAACGATTCTTTCAGCGGCTCTGCTTCTTTGTTGGTTTGAAGTAGCCTCTGCTTTTCGTCACAGCAAGAAGTTGCAAAGTTACGAAGTTCGATATCCCTGGTGCATTCGCATCATTGCGAGTCTGACAGCGTTCGCGTTTCGACCCCCTCCTACAACTTCCCTGACTTAATCCCGAGTTCTAAGCGACGAAGATTTCCCGCGGCGTATTGGCCGATTGCGCGGGGCTTTGGCATTGGGGTCGTCAATTCGCCTCACGGGGCAAAGCAAACGGGAATCATAGGAAGGCTGTCAAATCATGCGGAAGCGATTACGTCAACTTGTTTCAACGGCATTGGCAGCAGCGGCGGTCTCAACTGCAGTCGGATGCAAATCACGTGCAAGTCGGGTTAATGCTGATGCGGCTGAGATATCGACCGCGTCGGTGGTAGCGGTTGGGCGGGACTCGATAGTACGCAGGCTAAACCTTGCGGGCCAGTTTCAGCCCTTTCAGGTGATTGACGTTCACGCTAAAGTCTCGGGTTACGTGCGGCACATTTATGTCGACATTGGCGACAAGGTTCATCAGGGGCAGATCCTTGCGGTTCTGGAGGTGCCTGAGCTCGACGCACAGTTGAAAGGGACCATATCAGAACTGGCGCGAAGCAAAGACGATATCACGCGCGATGAACACGAAGTTGCGCGTGCCCAATCGGAACACAACGCGCTACACAGCAACTACACAAGGTTGAAACAGGCTGCTTCAGCGCAGCCCGGCCTGATTGCGCAGCAAGAGCTCGATGATGCGCTTTCAAGGGATCTGGCTTCAGAGGAGCGAATCGATGCAGCGAAGGCAACTCTTGCCGCCGCAAAACAGCAGTCCGCAAGCGCCGGGGCGGACAACGAGCGCGTCAGTGACTTGGCCAGCTATACCAGGGTCACGGCTCCCATAGATGGAGTGATCGTTTGGCGGTATGCCGACACCGGGGCGCTCATTCAAGCAGGAACCTCATCGAACACACAGTCTCTACCGGTAGTGAAACTCTCGCAAAGCAGCTTGCTTCGTCTCCGTCTCCCGGTTCCAGAGGACGCCGTGGTGTACATCCATGAGGGAGCGCGGGTGGATGTAAATGTCGACGCAGTCCGCCGATCGTTTGTTGGCAGGGTCGCACGATTCACTGGCGACCTAAACCCAGCCACAGGAACCATGCAAACGGAGATCGACGTTGAAAATCGAGACCTTTCGCTCACGCCGGGCATGAACGCGAATGCGACGATTGAATTAGAGCGGCACGATAACGTACTGACCATTCCCGTATCGGCGGTGATCAGAAGCGGTGATCACACATCAGTCCTCGCGGTGGACAAATCCAGCCATGTCCAGTCGCGCTCCGTCAAACTGGGGCTACAAGAATCAAACATTGTGGAAGTAACGTCGGGCCTTGCAGAGGGAAATTTGGTGATCACTGGTGGTCAGTCGAATTACCAGCCAGGCGAGGCGGTCAGGACAAACCTCGAACAGGTTAAGCGTGAAGCCATAGACGAAGAACGATCGGGAGGAACAAAGTAATGCCCAAGTTTGCTCTCAAGTACCCGTTCTTCATCATCATGGTCTGCCTCGTAGTTGTGGTATTGGGCATTGTCAGCATTACATCGATGCCGGTTGACCTGTTTCCACAAATTGATATGCCGGTCGTTGTGGTCGCAACTTTTTACTCGGGCATGCCTCCCCAGCAGATTGAGGCCGATATCACAGACACCTTCGAGAGATTTTTCACGCTCGGTAGCAATATAGATCACATGGAATCGCGATCGCTGACAGGCGTGAGCCTTATAAAGATCTATTTTCAACCCGGCACGAATGCAAATGCAGCGCTGAGCAACATTTCAAATCTGGCTATGGCAGATTTGCGGCGTTTGCCACCGGGAACATTGCCCCCTGTCGTGCTTGGAATGGATGCATCGAGCCAACCAGTTTGCCTGGTGACTCTGAAGGGGGTCGGACTTAACGAGACAGATCTGAAGGATTTGGCACAGTTTCAGGTACGCAATCAGATTGCCAGCGTGCCCGGTGCATCGGTCCCACAGCCTTTTGGAGGGCGTTACCGGCAAATCATGGTCTATGTCGATCCGTTGAAGCTCGAGGCACATAACCTGAGCCTGATGGATGTAGTGAGGTCCGTTAACGACTCGAACCTAATTTTGCCCGCAGGCGATGTGCGAATCGGCCCAAAGGACTACAACATTTACGCGAATAGCCAGGTCTCCACGCCGCAACTCATTAACGATCTACCTCTGAAATCTGTCGGAAATGCATCGGTTATGGTTGGCGATGTTGGAAAGGCTCAAGACTCGGGGACTCTGCAAACGAATATTGTTCGCATCGATGGCCAGCGGTCAGTGTATGTGCCCGTACTCAAACAGGGAGGGGATAGCAACACGATCACGATCGTGAATGGGATGAAAGCCGCAATCAAGTCCCTTGTGGACATTCCCACTTCTCTTAAAACGGCTGTCGTGTTCGATCAATCAGCCTTTGTCAAATCAGCCCTGAGAAATCTTGGCAATGAGGGCGGAATTGGACTGGTTCTTACCGCGCTGATGATTCTGCTCTTTTTGGGTAGCATTCGCGCGACCTTCGCTGTTCTCCTTTCGATTCCTCTTTCCGCACTCGCAGCTTTCATTTGTATTCGGATAGGAGGCGGCTCGATCAACACGATGGTTCTGGCGGGTCTGGCGCTTGTGTTCTCGCGACTCATTGATAACTCCGTCGTAGTTCTAGAAAACATCTTCAGGCATCTGGAATTGGGTGAATCGCCTGCGGTTGCGGCAGAAAGAGGCGGCAGGGAAGTGCAACTTCCCGTGCTAGCCGCAACGTTTACTACAGCTATTGTGTTCTTTCCCGTCGCTCTTCTCTATGGGGTGAGCAGGTATCTTTTCACGGCACTGGCTCTCTCCGTTGTATTTTCTCTCTTCGCTTCTTATGTCGTTGCAATGACTGTAGTGCCGCTCTATTGCGCGCGCTTTATCAAGCAAACCGAAGCGCACGCCTCGGAAGAACAAGAGATTGATAGAGAGGGACAGCTTGAGTATCAACGACGACCGCATCTTTCAGTCTTTCAGCGGGTCGTCTGTAGCTTCAATGAACACTTTCAAGAAATGCTCGAGAGATATGTGACCGTCGTCAACCGAGCGATATTGCGTCCAATTCATGCGACTGTCGGGATCCTTGGAGCGATTGCATTGAGCTTCCTTCTATTTCCTCTGCTTGGAAGAGCGTACTTTCCACGCACCGATCCAGGGCAGTTCGTGATCAATATCAAATGTCCAAGTGGGAGCAGGATCGAATTGAGTAATAGGTATATTGCGCAGGTCGAAGAAGAAATTCGTCGTGTAATCCCAGGGCACGATCTGGGCATGATTGTGTCTAACATCGGCATTACGCCGGACCTCTCATCCATCTACACGAGCAATTCGTCAATGGATACTGCATTCGTGCTAGTGAGTCTCAAAGAGGGTCATAAAGTTGGAAGCTACGAATACATGAAGCGAGTTCGGCAGCAGCTTTCGAACGAGATGCCGATGCTCTCCACCTATTTTCAGGCGGGGGGACTTGTAGACTCCGTTATCAACCAAGGATTGCCCGCACCGATTGATGTTCAAGTCAGCGGTAATGATATGGAGCAGTCACTCGTGATAGCGAACGAAATCGCCGGCAAAGTCAGGGGCATTCGGAATGTGGCCGATGTGCTTATCCCTCAGAATCTGAGATACCCCGGGCTTGAATTGAGCATCGATAGGCAGCGGGCTAGTCTCGTTGGTCTCTCTCCTAAGGAAGTCGTGGAAAACGTCATTACCGCCCTTACATCGAACGGCATGATTGCACCGAGTTACTGGGTCGATCCAAAGACCGGTAATAACTACATGCTGGCTGTGCAGTATTCCGAAAGCAAGATTGGCAACATGAATCTCGACGATTTCAAGCAGATACCGTTGCGTGGAACGAACCAGACGCAATATACGCCATTGCGATCAGTTGCGGCCATCAGCGAGATCAACACTCCGACGGAAGTGGATCACTACAAGATCCGTCGAGTAATCGACGTCTACGTAATGCCATCGACCGAGGCTTTGCAACAAGTCAATCGCGAAGTCCGCGGCGTGATTAGCAAGATCAAGACGCCGGGCAATGTCCGCATAACGATTAGAGGCAGCGTGGTAAGTATGAACGACTCATTTGAGCGGTTTGCGATTGGCTTAGGTCTGGCTGTTCTGTTGGTTTATCTGATTCTCATGGCACAGTTCGCTTCGTTCGTCGACCCGATTATCATTCTCATGGCTGTACCACCAGGGCTTGCCGGTGTGCTTGTTATTTTGCTCTTAACTGGAAGCACGATAAACATCATGTCTCTGATGGGCGTGATTATGATGGCAGGCATTGTGGTCTCCAACAGTATCCTCATCGTGGAATTTGCAGGGCACTTGCATCATGAGGGACTTCCAGTAGCGAAAGCAATCGTTCAATCCTGCAGGATCCGGCTCCGACCCATCCTTATGACATCGCTCGCCACGCTACTGGGCATGATCCCCATGGCGCTCGGCTTGGAAACGGGGAGCGAGCAGTATGCACCACTCGCGCGGGCCATTATCGGTGGTCTCGCGGTATCCGTGGTACTCACCGTCTTTCTCGTTCCAGCTGTTTATGTGATCGTCCATGGCAGGGAGAAGATCGTCGCAGAAGGAGAGGTCTAGACGCGCATGATTATGGAAAGTAAATCTATTCTCCTGAAGTCTATGTTCGTTGTGTTTGTGGTGTGGTCTGCCACGGACACAGCGATCTCACAGACGCATGCAGGGGATGACGTGCCTGATGCCCCTCAAGTTCAATCGATCTCACGCTTAGTGGCAGAGGCTGCTCTTTCGAAAGAAGTCGGCGTGGTTCAGGTGACGAATAGAGGCGCGGACACGCAGTCGAAGGCGCGCAATCGCCTCACGCGAACCGAGGCTGAAAAGATGGCGGTAAAGAATAATCCTCGGATGAGTGTTTCCCAATTGCTTGCGTTGGCTCAGCGTCAGGTTGTACGCGAAGTTCAGGCCGCCAAATTCCCGACGACAGATGCAGCATTGACTGCAGTAGAGGCAGAGAACGGGAGCAGAATCTCGGCAGGTTCGTTGACATCATCAAGGCTTTTGGAGCATGCCGGGGCGGGAGTCAACATTACTCAACTAATCACAGATTTTGGCAGAACTACGAATCTTGTCACTTCTTCGAAGTTGCAGGAGAAGGCGCAGAATGCCAACGTCCTGGCAACACAATTGGACATCACTCTGGCGACAGACCAAGCATTTTATAATGCGCTCGAGGGTCAGGAACTGCTCAAGGTTGCGGGTCAAAATGTATCCGCTCGTCAGGCACTACAGGCGCAAGTGAACCAGATGACAGCCAACAAACTCAAGTCGACTCTTGACCTGAGTTTTGCCGATGTAAATCTGTCACAGGCGAAGTTGCTGTTGCTCGACGCTCAGAATAATGCAGCTTCGTCGATGGCTACGCTGGATGCGATTCTTGGACTTGACCACGAGGTTAACTATCAGCTTGTCGACGATTTTGTTGCAATACAGCAACCCCCACCAGATATCGAGCAGTTGGTGCAGCAAGGTCTCCGCCAGCGTCCGGATTTGTTGGCACTGAACCTAAGTCAGCAGGCTGCGGTCAAATTCAGCCACGCGCAGCATGATCAGATGTTTCCTAGCATTGGTGCTGCAGGAACTGTGGGAAGCGTGCCGATTCGTCCAGCGGAGTACTATACGACGAATTGGTGGGGTGCTGTAGGTGTGAACGTGAAGATTCCACTTTTCAATGGATTTCTATACTCAGCGCAAGCAAAAGAGGCATTGATCCGCGCACAGGCTGAGGCTGAACGAGTACGCGATCTGCGTGATCGGATTGTACGAGACGTTCGGACGGCGTGGCTAACGGCGAACACCGCGTATCAGCGCATCGCTGTGACTACAGAGCTTTTGAAGGAAGCCAATCTGAGTCTCACGTTGGCACAAACGCGGTACAAAATGGGACTTAGTTCGATTGTTGAGTTGAGCCAGGCTGAGTATCAACAAACAGATGCTGCGATAGGAAACACCAACGCAATATATCAGTATCGACTTGCGATTGCGACTCTTGGTTATCAGGTGGGGTCCAATCCATAGCAGCTCGGATCCAACTACCACCAACGAATTTGGAAGAGATCAGAATCCGCGTGCACACTGAATTAATGAAAGTTGTGTGAGCGGATCTCTGCGCTAGTGATCTCAATCGGCTCAATTTGTTGTGCCTTCACATGAATAACGCCGTCCTGCTTTTGCAAAGGACCCCTGATGCTTAGGAAGCGGCAACGAGTGACGATGAAGCGTTCACGCTCGAATAGATCAGGTGTAATGATCACGTTCGATATACCGGTCTCATCTTCAAGTGAGAGAAAGACAAAGCCCTTCGCTGTTCCTGGACGCTGACGGGCAATCACGCAACCGGCAATGCGAACGGAACAATTGCCTTCAATTTGATTGAGTTCGATCGCAGAGAGATAGCCTTTCTGTCGTAATGCAGCGCGGCTGTAGGCCATAGGGTGTGGACCGGTAGTCAATCCAGTTCCTGCAAAGTCAGCCGTAATGCGTTCGTCAGTAGTCATCTGTTTCAATGGCTTCGAAACCGGCGTTTCTGTTGAAAGATCTGTTACACACAGCAATGGCCCAACTGGGCGTCCTGCTTGCTCAACCTGCCAAAGTGCATCGCGACGGTGCTCGACTTCATTGAGAGAATTTAGCGCGCCGATACGGGCAAGCATGACAAGTTCCTTACGATTAAGTTCCGCAACCCGATTTGCAAGATCATCGACGGACTTGAATACTCCGTCGCGACTACGTGCAGCAAGCAATGCATCTGCAGATGGCTTTCGTAATCCCTTCGCATAGTTCAATCCGATGCGCAGAGCGAGCGTTCCCTCAGCCTTTGGCTCTAAAGTACAGAGCCAGTCTGATCGTTGCACGCAAATTGGCAACACACGCAGCCCATGTCGCTGTGCGTCCTTTACGAGTACCGCAGGCGAGTAGAACCCCATTGGCTGATTGTTGAGCAGTCCACAGGTAAATGCAGCAAGGAAGTGGACCTTGAGATATGCAGAAGCATATGCGATCAGAGCAAAACTGGCGGCGTGCGACTCTGGGAATCCATACATGGCAAATGAGGAAATTCCCTGAACAATATTGTCTTGCGCTTCAGGCCCGATGCCATTTCGTGTCATCCCCGTACGCAGACGTCCTTCGAGATCATGCATTCTCTGCATTGAGCGACGCATTCCAACGGCGCGGCGTAGTTCCTCAGCCTCGGCTCCTGTAAAGCTCGCAACCACCATGGCCATGCGCAGCAACTGTTCCTGGAATAGCGGCACGCCTAATGTTCGCTTGAGAACTGGTTCTAATGAAGGGTGTGGATAGCTCACTTCTTCTTTGCCCTGGCGGCGGCGCATGTATGGATGCATCATCTTTCCAACAATGGGGCCTGGACGGATAATGGCTACCTGCACTACAACATCGTAAAAGTGCGTAGGGGCATTATGCGGAAGGGAAGCCATCTGTGCGCGACTCTCCACCTGAAACATGCCTACCGTGTCAGCCTTTCGCAATGTTTCATAGACCACCGGATCCTCGGGCAAAGCAGCGAAATCAACTTGCTTCCCATAGTGCTGTGGAATCAACTCCAGTGAGTCCTTGAGAACAGCCATCATCCCGAGACCCAGGAGGTCAACTTTGATCAAGCCAAGGTCCGAGCAGTCTTCCTTGTCCCATTGCACTACCGTGCGTCCCGGCATCGAAGCACGCTCTAAAGGGACAACGTGATTCAGCATTCCAGCGCAGATGACCATGCCTCCAGAATGCTGTCCAAGGTGTCGAGGCAGATCGCCCATTCGCATGCAAAGATCGAGATAATGTGCGATGCGAGGATGTCGAATATCGAAGCCTGCCTGCTCGAAGTGGTTGGCCATCGTATCATTCTCACCCCGCCACTCCCAATGACCAACCAGGCTGGCAAGGCGCGTGAGTTGCTCAGCGTCAAACCCAAGCACCTTGCCAACTTCGCGTGCAGCAGAGCGTCCGCGATAGGTGATGACATTGGCAGTCATAGCCGCACCTAGCGAACCGTAGCGCTCATAAATGTACTGAATGACTTTTTCACGATGATCCCCAGAAGGAAGATCGAGATCGATGTCGGGCCATTCACCACGATTTTCACTTAAAAATCGCTCGAACAGCAGTTCCATTCCAACTGGATCGACGGCTGTAATTCCTAGTGCATAACAGACCGCAGAATTAGCAGCTGATCCTCGCCCCTGCACGAGAAAGCCGTTTCTTTTGCAGAAACAGATGATGTCCCACACGATTAGGAAGTACCCGGCAAAGCCGAGTCTCGCAATGAGCTCGAGTTCATGTCGTACTTGCAAACGAGCCTTAGCAAGCAGCTGGCGTTTAGCGTCTACACCGTAGCGATTGCGCACGCCTTCGTCTACCCGTTTTGCAAGAAAGCTATCCATAGTTTCGCCATCGCCCACTGGGTAATGTGGAAACTCATATCCGAGATTGTTTAGTGTGAACTCAAGTCGTTCGCTCACGATTTGAGTGTTCGCGATAGCTTCTGGAATATCACGGAATTGATCAATCATCTCTCGCGCTGAGCGCAAGTACCGTGTGGAATTCTCGGTTAGCAGACGGCCTGCCTGATCGAGTGTGGTGTGATGTCTTATCGCAGTGAATACGTCCATCAGTTCACGGTCTCTTTCCACTGCGCAGCGAACGCCGTTAGTTGCAATCACAGGCAATTTGAATTTTGATGCGAGGCTCAGCACAGATTGATTGCGGCACTCTTCTTCGCGCTGTTGATGTCTCTGCAATTCAAGATAGAGATTACCGGGCCCATAAATAGAGCCAAGCCTGTCTATGGTTTTGCACGCTTCTGCTTCACCGCCATACGCGAGTGCCGATGCCAATGGTCCTTCTTCGCCACCGCTCAGGCATATCAAACCAGCCGAGAATTCTTCTAGATCACCTAAGGTAGCAGCGCCTTCAGCCTTAGTTTTTTCACGCATTTTGAAACGCGTAATAAGCTGGCAGAGATTCTGGTACCCGGTTTGCGTAGCACAAAGCAAAACAATCCGGGGAGGTTCATTAGGATACTGGTGCGGTAGCCACTCAGGAGGAGTCGCCTTGCTGCCGAAAGAAGAAATAGAAATCTCAGCACCAATATGCGCTCTCACTTTGTTGCGAAGTGCGGCGGTATGTAAGCGCGCAACGCCGTATAAGCCATTACGATCGGCAATGGCCAGAGCGGGCATTTCGAGTTCCACAGCGCGTTCAATGAAGGCATCAGGTTGAGACGATCCAGCAAGAAAGCTGAAAGCGCTCGCTGCATGCAGTTCGATGTATTTGCACTCTCGATTAGTCATAGAGCGCCTCAAGCAGCCATATGTCTCGAATGCGATCAAGTGCGAGCAGACACGCAATCGATTCACCACCCGCGTTTGATGCGAGGACGTCCCATTCTTCTGCGTCCCATCCGTTGTCGGACCACCAGCAGCCACTCGTTTTCCAGGGGCCGTATGCATCTATGATTTCGTAACGTTTCTCAGCATTACGGAAGGCGATCGGTCTCATTGCGAGTAGAATTACGCGAACTGGGATCGGAGGCCTCATCCTCCGTAGAGCCAGGCGCGGTGGCGCGGGCTTGCGCTCGGTAACTTTGGCATTAACTGTGAAACTGTCGATGTGAAAGCGGCCAGGTTGGTGCGCATCCTCGAGTACAGGAGACCCTACTCTCTCATCGCCTACAAGAGACTTAAGGCGCGCGAGTGTAACGTCAAGCCGCGATGGCTCAGGAATCTGCGGAGTGAACAAGCCAAGCTGCACTCTACTCGAGTGATCCGCTTCAGCGCTGAGCGAAAGTGTAGCCACGGCTGCCTGTGGCGGATACGCTGCAATCTCGAGTTGCACTAGCTTTAAGAGGAACTTGCGATCTGCGGATGGAATTGCGGGTCGTATCACGCGCTCGTAGATCAATCCTCCTTCTAGATCCAGGTGAACATTAAGAAGCGCCAGTGATAATGCTCTTTCCGTTGCACGAGTTACGAGGCTATTAATCATGTTTGCACAGATGAAGAGCAGGGAATCCATCTGTTCCACGTGCGTCTCGAAGTCGAGAAACTCTTTCAATTGAAACTTTTCTTCTATAGGTTGAAAGGTGTGTCTCGCTTTACCGAGTGCAAGTTCACGCAATCTGCACGCCTGCTGACCAAGCCGTGATATCAGATCTACCTCAGGTAGCGCCGCGAGCTGATCAAGAGTACGGATTCCCCAGAGTACAAATGTCTCGTAGTGATCATCTGCTAAGTTCAAACTTCTGAGAGGGAGTTTGGCCAATGCATTTGCCTCCTCTCCCTCAGGGATCACCACAATTCCGCGAGTGGTAGCTGCTTTCATTCGCGCAGCATCATAGTTTGCGCTTACAGCAATCGAAACATGGAAACCAGTCATCACGAGAGCACTGCGCAGCCTTTCAGCCAGTTTTTGAGGTGGACCAAAAAGGCGTTCTGTGCCTGCAATATCGAGCACTAACGTGCACGCCGTCCCTTCACTTATTTCTTCAATACGAGGAGAAAACCGTGATGCGCATTCAAGAAAGACCGCACGTGCTGCAGCTTCGGTTTCTTCCGAGCGCTGGAGCACAAGCAGACCTTCAAGTTCTTCTGCCTCGAGACGGGTCATGCCTGGCGTAACTCCACGTCTTCGTGCATGGCCGTTTAGAGCGCAGACTGACTGTTGTGTATTTCGACCATGAAGAATGGCGACGGCTTTCGATTGTAAATCTGGTCGTAGGCGAAGCAAGGCTTGCGCTGGAAACTCCGCTGCATATAGAGCGGCATACAAGGTTTTCTGTGCGTGGCCAACTTTCATGCGCGCCTCTCTGCCTTCCACGCAGCGTGCGCAAACCATGTTGAAGCAGCAGGCTTGCGCGTTATGCTCGTGATAGGTGAGAAGCGTTCACGCCCGCGCTGCACTACGAATGTGAATCCCCGAAGAACAGTCTCGCCGGCAGTCTCAGTGCGCCTCGGCTTGCACTCAATCACAACTGCAGCGCCTGATTGAGCATAGGGAGCTTTGCCCAAGACGATCAGGCTGCACCGCGTTCGGTCCGCTGCTTGTCTGAAACGGAACCAAGTCGCCAGTGGGATACGACTAGCGTGTTCGACAGCTACATCAGCGAGGTCGAGCACAATTGCAGCAAATCCACCAGCTTGCAATAACAAATCAGTTGCACGAATAGCCTGGTCCAGACGGCTCCATGGTTTGTCTTTTCCGGCATAGAATTTGTTGCTTGTCCTTGCTGATTGATCTGTCGGTGAGTTCTGGCATCTCACCCACAAAAGTTGTTTCAGGCCAACACCGTTGGCGGCCGCCGATTCTGGATCAAAGGAGTCGTTGGCATCGACCCAAGCGCAAACATTCCCATCACCGGTCCGCTGCGCGAGGTAAGCCAGTGCAATGCTCGTCCGACCCGAAGATACAGGACCTGCAAGTTCGCTGATGGCGCCAATTGGTAGCCCGCCTGATAAGAGTTCATCCAATTCAGGTATTCCAGTCGATGCCACCTCTCTGATCGTTCGTAGCCCAGGTGTAAGCACCGACGGAAAACGGTGGTCGAGAGAGTGTTCGATTTGCAGTCGAAGTGCGACAGAAGAAGGCATGGGAATTTATCAAATTCGCCTTTTATTCGCCTTTAGATTCGTTCTATTGGCTAGATGTTGTCAACATTTATTCGGATATGAGACGAGACTGTTACCCCTCATCCCAATCGAACGAGCAAAATAATCATTTATAAATCAATGATATAAATCGCATAATGCAAAACTACTTTAACTAATTGAGCGGTTTTAGATGGGCAGTAAAATGTCGCAAGAAAGGGGCTTGATAGGTGAGCTTCATGCCGCGAATACCTTCTCGGTTCTTGAAGACTTCTAAAATGACCTCTACAAGATAGTCAATATGACTCTGTGTATAAACACGCCGCGGAATGGCCAATCGCACAAGATCCATTTGCGCTGAACCGGCAAACATCAGCGTGCCTATCTCAACGGAACGTATTCCGCCTTCAAGGTAGAGCTCCGCAGCTAATGCCACACCGGGGAATTGATCTGAAGAAATATGCGGAAGAAAGGAGCGCGCATCAATATAGATCGCGTGCCCACCAGGAGGTTGAACGATCGGCACGCCAGCCTCTGCGATGTGATCGCCAAGATATGCCGTCGATGCGATCCGATAGCGCAGGTAGTCCTCCTCCAACGCCTCTTGAATTCCAACGGCAATTGCCGCAAGATCGCGCCCTGCTAAACCTCCGTATGTGGGATATCCCTCGGTGAGAATCAGCAAGTCCTTTTCCTGCTGTGCCAGCAGATCATCACTGGTGCATAGAAAGCCGCCAATGTTTGCCATGCCGTCTTTCTTCGCAGACATAGTGCAACCGTCGCCGTACTTGAACATTTCCTGGGCGATCTCTTTTGGGGTCTTGTCAGAGTACCCTTTCTCCCTCAGCTTTATGAACCAGGAATTTTCAGCAAAGCGGCATGCGTCGAAATAGAGAGGAATGCCATAGCTCTTGCAGAGCGCACTTGTCTGTCGAACATTTTCCATCGAAACC
>Ga0207706_10000961_pt1 | contig 29483 bp, 30 predicted proteins | sample KBSC53metaG_FD_184318 | JGI IMG/M metagenome (GOLD analysis project Ga0207706, IMG submission 184318) | Corn rhizosphere microbial communities from Kellogg Biological Station, Michigan, USA - KBS C5-3 metaG (SPAdes) (version 2) | ecosystem: Host-associated > Plants > Roots > Rhizosphere > Soil ... | reverse complement strand
TATGCGGGGTGGACGCGCCACTCGCCCTTGACGCCCTCGACGACGGCCGGCTCGCCGGCCTCGCCGACGTGGATCGGCTCCATCGGCATCGCCCGCGCCATCTGCCGGGCGATGCCGAGCGAGGCCAGCCGCCGTTCGTTCATGCGCCGCTCGGCCTCCTTACGGGTTGTGAGGTCGCGTAGGATCCCGATGAACTGCCGCCCGGCTTTGGGCGCGGCGACGCCTGTGCTGCCGGTGCCCATGAAGGGGTCGCAGATCGTCCGCCCGCCGACATTGGTGATGATCTTGTCCATGACTGCATCAGGCTTGACGGTCGGGTGGTCAAACTCGCTCTTGCCCACGGGCGTCGTGATGTGTCGCCGCTTGTCCGCCAGATCCCCGCGCGGGTAGAATGGCTTGTTCCAGGCATGGAAGTAGAATTCGGTGTCCGGTACATAGTGCTTGTTCGCAACAGGCATCGGGTTCGACTTGTGCCACGCACAAAGGACGAGTCGTTCGAAGCTGCCATCGAGATAGGTCGACAGCTTTGGGATATGGTCATTGTGGCAGAACACGGCCGCAGCGCCGCACAGCAGTGGGTTTATAATCGTGTGATCGAAGCCCTGATCCAGATCCTGATCGCGGATCTCGTTGAAGTGCCCACGGGTCGAGCGGAACCGGCCGCCGCCGTCCATGTCGATGACATAGGGTGGATCAGTTGCGATCACGTCCATCCAGCCTAGCGTCGGCAGGATCTGATAGCTGTCGCCCTGGTAGAGCGTGGCGTTGCCGATGGTGATGGGGGTCAAGGTGCGCCATCCTCCGGCGTAAGGCCGGCTTTCAAGGCAGCATTGGCAAGGCGGCAGAGGTCGTAAAGCTCGGCCGGGTGCCCGATCCGGCTCAACTGCGCCAACACAATGTCGTCATTCCCCTCGGGATGTTCGCGGACGATGCTCGGCAGGCGCGAGCATTCCCAAGGCCCGTCGATGAAGGTGAAGCGGGGGATGGTCATCTCACCCCCTCCATCCATTTCCGCACCCGCCAGGCATCATGCGCCGCAGCGGTGGACCAGTTCACATTGACCGCCGTTTTCCGCGCAGCGCCGAAGCCGTCGCCGGGACGATCGAGGCGATAACGATACTGCCCGCAGGCGCTGATCACCGCGCTCACGATGGGACACCTTGGGACCGCACCGGGTCCACAAACTGCTCGATGTTCGCGCAGTGTTCCTGTGATTTGAGCGAGGAGATCGCCGGAAATACTATCGAACTATGGGGATGCGTTGCCCTCCGAAGGCAAAGGCCAGAGGTTCGAATCCTCTTGGGTGCACCATTCTCGAACAAAAGAGAGAACCGCAGGCGCGGTCTTGTCCGCACCCCCTGCGGCACTCCGCGCCAGCACTGCTTTCGAGCCGCTGATGCGAATTTGATGATCGTTCACGAGGACCTCGCTGAGCAGCAGCCGGGCATACGCCTGGCGCAGATCAGGTGGGCCGTTGTGCAGCTTGTCACGTAGCAGCGAAGCCAGCTTCTCGACCTTGGCAGGCGTGATCACCGGCTCAGCCATGGCAAGGCGGCGGGTTAGGTCTGAAATCTGCTCGGCGAGTTCGTCCCGTCGGAACCGCAGGCTGACGAGGCGCTCTCGCATCGAGCCATCTTCGGCGTCCATCAGCCCCTTCTCGACAAGTTCCAGCAGCCGCGTCAGGCCTGCCTCGGCTTCCTTATGGTCCTGGCGCATCTGCCGCAGTCTGTCGCGATTGCGGTCCTCCCGTTCGATCGCGGTGCGTAGGTAATCTCCCAGGAGGGTCTTGAGGTGATCGGGCTGCAATATGTGCTTCGTCACCTCGCCGATCACGATGCTGTCGAGCTTATCCATTGGCATGCGCAACCCCGTGCAACCTAAGGGACCTTCCTTGAGTCTGGTGGAGCAGCAGTAGTAGCGGTACTGTCCACCCTTGCCGGTGTTCTGGATGAGGGCTGCGCCGCAACTGCCACAGCGAGCGACGCCGGCGAGGAGCGTCGGCGTGTTAACAAGGCGCGGCGCAATCCTTTTCGGAGCACGGCTCTGCAGGAGCGCCTGTGCCGCGTTGAACGTCTTCTCGTCGGTAAGAGCCGGAACGGTGAGCGGTATCCATTCCGAGGGTGGACGTGAACGCCCATTCCGGCTGTCGGTGCGATTGAAGTAATGCTGCCCATGGTAGGTGGTGGCAGTCAGGATCGCGTGAACCCCGCCCGTCGTGAACCTCCTGCCCCGACGCAGAATACCTCGTTCGTTGAGCCAGGTGGCAATAGCCTTCACGCCCATCGGTCGGCCCTCCACGCCAGCAGCCATGTCAAAGATCATCCGGACGACACGCGCCTCGCCCTCGTCGATGACCAGCACCTTCTTATCCTTGCTGCCACGTCGCTCAGCAATCTCTACGCCGTAACCATAGGGCGGTCGCGACCCGTTCCAGAATCCCTGGCGGGCATTCTCCAGCATGGCTCTGTGAACGTGCTTGGCGGTTTCGCGGGACTGATGTTCGTCGAAAATGTGCAGCAGCTTTCGGAACATCTCGCCGGTGGGGTCCTGACCGACTTCCTGCGTGATCGAGACCAGTTCGACCCCAACTTTCCGCAACTCACGGATGTAGAGTTCGGAATGGAGCGAGTCCCTGCTGAAACGGCTGAGCGAATGCACCACCACAAGGTCGAAAGGGTTGTCCGTCCGCTTGGCGGTGTGGATCATCTCCTGGAACACGGGACGGTCCTCGTCGAGCGCAGAAGCGCCCGGCTCGGAGAAGACCTGGACCACCTCGATGTCCTGTCGCTGACACCATGTGCGGCACTGGACGATCTGGTCGGGGATCGACAGATCGCGCTCAGCCTGCCGGGCTGTCGACACGCGGACATAAATCGCCGCGCGGGTCATGAGCGATCACTCCTCTTCGAACAGGATCGAGTCGATCTCCCTGCCAAGGTAAGCGCGCAGGATTGCCACCTCGTCTCGAAGAACAGGCATGGTCGCGGGGAAGTTGCTGACCACGGCCTGCTCCCCGCTAGTCCGTGATGCGACCGGCGGCGGCACAGCTCGCCTGCGCCGGATAACGATCCGACCACTGCGTTTCGGCGCAGTGTCGCCCTTCGATGAGGGCTGGGAGGTGGGCTGAGCGTCCATCTCCCATTGTCTACATGCGGGCAGTCCGTGCAACCAAGCCCCCGATCATCGGGCGGGACAATGTATGCTCCAGCAGCCCTCCTGCGTGCAATTAATTGCACAGAACTAAGCCTCATCGCGCCCCTCCCTTCGTCACTTTCAAACGGGCCAAGGCGGCGTCTCTCCGGCTGTCAAAAGCCGTCTGGATGGAACGATGGGCAAGAGCAGCGTCGGCAAGGATATAGTATTTATGTGCGGTCTGATGGACGGTATGTCCCAGCAGGTCGGGCACGAGCGCCACCATGTCAGGATTGTGATCGACAAAGCTCGTCGCCGCGATGCTGCGTGCGAGATGCGGCCAGATATAGCGACCAAAGGCGTCCTCGGTGCGCTTTTCGATCTGATCCCTGATCGAGCGGTCGCTCATGGCACCACCCCAACGGTCGATCCAGAGCCGATCGGTCTTCCCGCCATCGCCGCGCGCCAGCAGCCTGCGTCGGTGATCCCGCAGCCATATATCGACATAGCGCGTAAGCGAAGGGGGCAGTTCCGCCTGATAAGGATGGGCAGTCTTTGTCTCCTCATCAGTGAAGTAGAGGCGATAGCGATCGCCGTCGAACAGCAGGTGCCCGCCGATCTCGATCATGGTGAGGTTGGCTATCCTGACCGGGCAGCAGGCGAGGACCGCGATTAAGAGCCCGTCCCGCATGCAGGTGGCGGCATGATAGCGATCTCCCATCTCCAGTGCCTCGTCCATGAGTTCGACGCCGAGCGCGAGTAGCTGGCGAGCATCCACCATATGACCCCGCTTGTCCTTTTCCGGTCTGGCGGCGGCCTTGAGGTTGGTGATGACGATCCGCAGCCAGGTCCAGTCTCGTGCGGGATGCATGACGAAGATCATCCGGGCGAAGCCTTCGAAGATCATCGCAGCGCTGGCCGAGGCGACCCGAACCCGCAGCTGGTTCACAAACAGGCGCACGCGCTCGGGCGTCACTCTCACTTCTGGAGGCGCTTCGGGGTCCAGCCAGCCGCTGCGGTCGAGGAATGACAGCCACTGACCGTAACCCTGCTCGACATTTCGGCAGCGGGCTGGGCTCCATTTACGGGCAGGCTTAGGGCCACCGAGGAAAGTCATGGTCTCGCGGGCCTCACGGTAGCGCAACTGGTCGTTGGCGGGCCAGTCGTGCCGCTTGATGCAGAGGGGAATGCTCACAGCAGGTCGCTCCCTTCATCGAACCCGCCACCACCCCCTTTGCGTCGCGTGTTCCGTTTGATCCTGATCTGCGCTGTTTCGCGGCTGCGCAGAACATGTTCCTGAAAGTGACGTGAAGCCTGTCGCTGCTGGGGGCGCGCATAGTAGCGCCTGGTCGTGTTGACATCGCGATGCGCGAGATGCTGGCTGACGGTGTAGATGCCTTCCGGGTTATCCTTCAGGTAGAGTTCGGCCGAGATATGCCGGAACTGGTGCGGGGTGATCGCGACGCCGAGAACGCGCTTCGACTGCGCGCCTATCGCATACGCCATGGTTTTGGCGTCGATGCAGCCGCCGTCAGCTGCGGGGAACAGCCAAGGGGATGAATGGGAGCACAGCCTGGGTCGCCAGTCGCGTAGATACGCCTCTAACAGGGTCACGGTCTGACCTTCCAGTCTGAACCGAAGGTCCTCTTCATTCTTCACCTCCACGCCGTCGCGTTCGATGATCCAGAAGGCATCCTTGCCGTGACCCATTTTCCGAATGGACTTGCCGAGTTCGAGATCGACCAGATTGGCGCGCCGGACACTGCAGATGAGCAGTATCTCGATCGCCATGGCCGTACGAGCCAAGGCGGGCGCCCAAGGCTTGTCAGCGTTCCTCTGGACCCGGTCGAGCAGGATGAATGGCAGGAGTTGCACCTGGTCGGCGAAGCGCTGGTCATCGAGCTTGTCCAGCAATGCCCGGTTCTTGGGCGTCATGCCGCGCTTCCGCGGACTTTGATCCTTGACGCTCAGGAATATCTCGTCGAGTCGATCGAGGTCCTCCTGCCGCATGTTGCACCAACTAGCGATGCTGCGGACCCGAAGCGCCAGCTGGAACATCAACGGCGTGACCTTGCCGCCCGCACGGGTATGCAGATATTGCAAGACCAGATTGACATTCTCCGGCCCAACCACGTCGGCAAGGCAAGCGAGGGCATCTATGGGCACACCGCTCTGAACAAGGGCCGACACCAGGATTGAAACGTTGTGGCGATATTGTTTGACCGTACCCGGCTTCAGCACCTTGCGTCTTCGAGTAACGAAATCGGAAGGCGTGGATAGGAACTGCAGGAACGCCTCGAGTTCCGCCACGAGCGTCTCGGGCCATTGGTCGAATGAAATCCAGTAGCTGGTCCGTTTGACAGGCGGCGGCGTCAACGTGGGCAGATGTTCATGAGAGGCAGACAGCCGGTTCCATGCCTTTATGCCGTTCGCGCGAATGCGCTCCCAGTCTCCCAGCATCGCCTCATCACGCAAGTGCAATGTGAAACGCTCGATCACTGCATCGGACATCCTGTGTGGCAGGACACCCAGCCCTGCAGCGAAGTGAAACAGGCGCGAGGTCGCCCGCTGTGACTTAACGTCTAGTGTTCTCTGCAGGTCACCCCACTCACCAGTGAGGGCACAGCGCGAGCGGGGATTGGGCAATCCACTCTGGTCCCGCACCAGGCGGAACGCCTTCCGTGTCCTGGATTTAAGGTTGGCATAGGACCCTTCGGTCATGCCTGCCATGGCCGGTGACACCTGTTCCAGCCGCTCGAAGACGAGCCGCTCATTAGCCGGGTAATCCAGCATGCCGTGCCCGATCAGCTCGTCAACGCGCTTGAGAGCTGAGCGCAGAAAGGTTCGCTCCACAGCCGAAATTTCAAAATCCAGTAGTGCCTCGCTCAGATCACCTAGCGTGGAGACATGTTTTTTCTGCTCATGATGTTCGTTGTTATAGTCATACTTGTTCATTGTTACTCACCGTCGCTCAAACGTGAAAAATTGTGAAACCCCATCTACATTATTCCTTGCGTGTAGTTATTTGGGGTATTCACAAGGATCAGATTGCTCCACCCTTGAGGAACTTCACTAGGTCCACCTTGTCGATCCTGACGCGGCCTCTTTCCTTGGAGCGATAAGCAGACAGGCCGTCCTCTCGTATCCAGCGGCGTATGGTGGGCTGAGACACGGCTGCGAAGTGCGCGGCCTGCCGAACCGTCAGCAACTCGGCGGGCATGGCGATGACCGGGGCGGGCGCTGGGGCAGGCAGCGGAGGAACCGGAGCGGCGGCCTTTCTGCGGCTGAGATTGATCACTTTGGGTCTCCTTAAACCAATGGGCCACGCCACCAGAAGGAGAGTGCGAAGCGGTGCGATCGTGCTGCCGCATGGCAGCGGATCATCGCCTGACAACCACCTCGGCGCCTCGTCGGCGGCGTTGGTGGTTGGGCATAATGATCAGATATGGAAGGAAATCATCAACTATTACATGAGGTGGGACGCTCTGCGACCCACTTGGACTTACGGCCTTCGTAAGGAGCAAGGCTGCGGTCAGCTGTCAGTGGTGGGCGGCATCCTCACCACATAAGGTCAGCACGCCGGCGCGATCGAGTTCTCCTATGCTAGGTATGTCCCAACGCTCGTTCTCATCCAGAAGATACTCGATGAGGCGGAGCATCTCATCGTCTGCTCCGTTTTCTCGCACGAGCAGTTCGAGCCGACCAAGTTGCTCCTCCACCCACCTGGCAATGTGATATTGTTCGATATCTTCAAGACTTGGAAGCTCGCGATTTGCGATGCTCATGCGTCATCCTCCTAGCGCGTGACGAGCGAAAGAATGGCCAACTTCCCAGGCAGTTCAAGTGCTTGTGGAGGGGCCGGAGCAAGCCGCGGCCCACTCCGACGATCCGTTTCCAAACCGTATGATCTTGACTGCCTAACTATCGGAGCGCTTAGCCGGAGAAGCTGGCTGATAGGAGTTTGGTCAGCGCCTCCTCCTTCTTCAGCAGGCCACGGGAGTGTGGCACCGCTCCGGCGCCTGTTAGCGCCTTCTCAAAGAGGTCGTATTGCGCCTTATCCAGATACAGGACGACGGCTTTCATCTCGGGGTCAACGTCGTGCCCGTGAAGGTGCAGCTTGAGTTCATAGGCGGTGACCGCCTCTGCCAGCGTCAGCCACTCCTCGACGTTGTCCGCATGCACGACCGGAGCGATATGCGACAGCTTCGTCCAACCGATCCGCCGCAGCCGATCCGGAGCGATGCCGAGTGTGTGGAAGCTGCGGTCGATCTGGGCGAGATGATAAGCTTTCCGCTGACCTATCCCCAAGCTCTTTGCGATCGACGCGAAATCATCGGTATGCTGATCCTGTATTTCGCGCAGGTACCGGGCTGCCTCCAAGAAATGATCGCCAATCATGTCGATGAGAGTCTGAGGTATTTGAGGCGCTTTTATCCCTTTCATTCTGTCATTCCTAAAATGTTGTTGGGATATATTTCCTATGAGAAAGACGCGACCAAGCAACAAATTAAGCAAGAGAGACGAAAACTAATAGCAAGTATAATGATTAATTTCTGCAATTCGCAGGCGCCGATCGCCACCTTTAGCCCGCGAATGCCTCCATCAGCAGCAGAAGGACACCGAACAAGGACATGCCAGACATCCAGATGCACTGACGCAATTTGCGGTCGATCGTATTCAGCCGGTCTGAGGTCGTGCGCATGGGTATTCTATACATCCAGGTCGCGGAGTTCGCCAGAGGCGCTCCTGACCTGCGTGATCAGCCCACGACGGGGGGCTGCCCTACCGGTAGGCCGTGCCCAAGCGTCGCGATGTCGCACTTCAGCGCTCGGCAGAGTTTGATCAATGCCACCACCGTGAGGTTGTGCTCGCCGCGTTCGATCCGTCCGACATAGCTGCGGTCGAGCCCGGCCACGTGAGCAAGCTCCTCCTGCGACATGCTCAATGTCCGTCGTCGCTGGCGAATGCGCTGGCCAAGGATGTCGAGATGTGGGTCACTCACCGCTCCAGATCGTGGGAAAGGTGACTATTCGTCCACGGAGTATGAATCCCGCTGTTAACCTTTCGTCGCTAATTACCGCATCCGCATCAAGGCTTGAGGAGCGATATGGCACGGCAGAGGGGCACCCCTGTTCTTATTTCCGAGGGTAGCGCCCGCAGCACGCTTGACCGCATTAGGCTGGGCGATGGGCTGCATGACGAGAGTTGGCTACAAGAGCTGATCCACGATCATCCGGCCATTCTGCCGATGTCGGACATCGAACCCGGCTTCGGCGATCTGATAGCTGTGGCCCGTGAAATTCCATGCGGGCATGGCTATATCGACAACCTCTACCTCACCCCGTCGGGCGACATCGTACTGGTTGAGACCAAGCTATGCGCAACAGCCAGATGCGCCGGGAGGTGGTGGCGCAGGCGCTGGATTATGGTGTGATCCCTTTCAAGCACGCGGGGGGAAGCAAAAGTTTACCTTTGCGCCTTACGCTGCAAGTCATGCGCGCAGACAAGCTGGCACGGCACCAACGCCTTTGTGAACTCATCGAGCAGACAATCGCCGAGGCAATCGAGCAAGGAGAGGACTGCGAATTTGAAGGTTACTGTTGGGCGATAAGGCCGCAGTCTGTCTGGGCAGAACTGCTCGGCGTAAGCGTCGATGCGATCACTGATCTGATCAAGGAGCCGCCCATACGGCGTAGCTACACGCAGGTGGAGGGGAAGAAGGCGGTATTGCTGCGCGTTGGCGATGCCGCACCGTTGACCGAGCGTGAACTCGCCAACATCATGAAGGCTCGGTTCCGTAAGGCTACTGGCCGCGATCCGAGCGCCGAAGGCTGGGCCATGCTGAGGGGGCTTGCGTCAAGCTGGCCAGAAGGTGCGCAGATCGACATTTTCCAGACCGTGCTTGACGACTGGCCCGCCTTCAAGGCACGTGTGGCGATGAAAATCAATGACATGATTGAGAACGGCGAACCAGCTCATCATGCCTGGCACAAATACCCCTCAATCTCTGTCATTCTGCGCTTTCACGAGTTGGCGGTGGAACTGTACATCATGAAACTGCAGGAGAAGGGCAAGAAGCCGCCGCCCTCGATCGTGGCGCTCGCCCCTTCTTTGTGGTTGCACTTGAATGGTGCGTGATGGGACCGATCAGCAATTGCCAGAATGCCCTTTATCCAAATTATTAATACCTACTAACACCATTATACGCAAGGGGACATAGGTATTCTGGCAATTATGGTAGAAGTAGGGTTCCCCGCTTCGCCGTGCTCGCGGCGAACGTGTTTGATGGTTGAACATGTCTCGGGGGGAAGATTTAACCCGGTCATTAGAAAGGCGCGATGTTCCAAACGTATAACATTGCCTTCAGGGGGTAAGGCACTCAGGAGCGACGAAGATGAACGTCAGAGAAAGCTGCGGCAGCTAATCTCTCAAACGATCTAAGGGGAGGGATTTGCCGGGATGGCCTCCGAACTCGAGGGCTTTGCCTGGGCGGTTCGGCCCGAGCGGGAGTGAGCGGAGCTACTTTGTGTAATAAGTTTGGACACCATATTGGACCTGGTCAAGGATCCATCGATCCAGAAAGATGGTACGCAGGTCTACGGTGAAAAGGCGTCATTTCTCAGAGTGGGCCCCGGCGTCCGCGCCCCGCGCAGGATTGCCAACTCCACGCGCGAAGCCTTCCGAAAGAGAGCGGAAAAAAGGACGTTTCGAAAATTCAATCGAAAAAGAGCGACGATCGCTCATTTTCGTTATAGGGAGCATCGGCCAGCGATTCCGGCCGAAGGGTGTGTTAGGGGTAGCTCAACGGGATGAATGCGGTTGAAATCGAGGAAGCTGTCTCCCGCCTGGCGGAGCAGCCCTTTGATCCTGAAGAGTTTCCATTCGCCTTCCTCGAAGCGTTGGGCAACAAGACCACTACCATCAAGCGGTTGCGCTCAGGTGCGTCCAACAAATCCGACCTGGGCGGCGTTCTCCAAACCAACAATATCCATATCGCGACCGCTGTCATTTATTCCAACGGCACCGAGAGCAACCTGCTGCTCCGCTCCCTGCAACGCGCGCTATACAAGGACGACGACAGCCGCCGCGTCTCCGAGCCAGACGCTGGACCCCTGTTCGCAGGGGAGAGCGACGATGGCGACCTGGCCAGCGGCACCATCTACGTGCTTCGCAGCAAGTCGGAGCACCCGACCGTCGCGGCCAACCGCGAGGTGCTGCACAAGATCGGCGTCACCGGCGGCGACGTAGCGCGGCGCATCGCCAACGCCAAGCTGGACGCGACCTTTCTGCTGGCGGACGTGGAAATTGTCGCCACCTACACGCTCTACAACATCAATCGCACAAAACTGGAAAACCTGTTCCATCGCATCTTCGATCCGGCGCGGCTCGACATCGAGATCAAGGACCGTTTCGGCAATCCGGTCATCCCGCGCGAATGGTTCCTGGTGCCGCGCTTCGTGATTGATGACGCCGTGGAAAAGATCAGGGACGGCACGATCACTGATTATGTCTACCACCCTACTGCGGCGCGACTAGTGCACCAAAACGAAAAGTTGAGGGAACGTCCATAACGTCGATGCAGGGCCGTATTGGCGATCGTGGGAGGCGGTTTGTGACGCCCGCTTGCGAAATCTCGTCTTCGTGTCTGCGGCGATTCATCGGGATGGCAACTACCCCAAGTATTACGCGGCGCGGGATGTTGGCTAAAGGATCAACAGGGGGGCATATGATAGAGTATTCAGTCCGAGCGGCGGTGCAATGCCGTTGACGCTCACCCCCGTTTCTCATGGCTCCCTATGTCATGGCTCCCGATGGATCATCGCCGACGAAGACGATCTCGCCAGCAGGGTCGCCCGGTTGGCGCTCGGTCAGGCACGTCACGTCGCCGCTATTCTGGCCGGCATCGACAAGATACCTCCCGCGACTCGCGCCGACGCGGCAAAGGGCGCGATCAAATTGCTCACCGTGCCTACCGGCAAACCGCCTTACCACCGCGACGGTTGGGTCTTCCAGGCGATCTCATGGATCGCCGCCCATCGTGGCGAGACTGGCGCGGTCATTCGCGCGCCGCACATGATCCATGCCCATAAAGGCTTTGATGGCTTCCAACTCAAGCTCGACGATGCTGGACAGAACATCACTGCCGTTGTGGTATTCGAAGACAAGGCGACGGAGAATCCCCGCGGCAAAATCACCGGCGACGTGTGGAAAGGCATCCGTGATCTCGAGGGTGGCGGGCGGATGAACGAGTTGATCCCCGAGACCGGCGGCTTGCTAGAGGCCCATCAGCAGCGTTTTCCCGAACTTGACATCGATGTCGCCATCGAGAGGATCGCTTGGGAGGAGGCACGCCACTTCCGCGTCGCGGTGACCGCTGACACGAGCCACGACGATGACGAGGCCCGTGCCGAACTCTTCAAGGGTTTCGACGAAGTGGCGCCGGGGCAGTGCGCCCGCCGCCAGGCTGAAACCATGGTAATCCCGAAACTGCGCGATTGGATGAAGACGTTCTCGGCAAAGACGATCCAAAAGATCGAGGAATGGCGCGACGATGTTTGATCCCGTCACGATCGACCTGATCAGCCGCGCTCCCCCCCTCGCCGATCTCGACTTCGACGCGCTGCCCCAGCGTTTCACCAACGCCTTTGCTGAGATCGTAGCTGCGCGCGTCCGGCTGCGCGGCGTTGCCAGTCAAGAACAACGCGGCGAGGCGGCGACCGAATTGCTCTCGGAGATGCGCAGGCTGGCGGCGGCGCAGGAGCTTCTAGTTGCGACAGCGCCGGAACGCGCCGACCGCGCATCGGCTGCGTTTGTCGCGGGGACAGCGCACCAGCTTTGTTTGATGGCTCAAATCGTTGCCGCTGACGGGGAGGCCCACTTTTCCAGCGTCAATGCGATCCATGCCGACCACGAGATTTGCGCGACGCTGCTGTTCCTGATCGCCGATTCGCAAAGTGACGCCGCCGAGATGGCGAAGCGGCTCAGGCGGCCGGAGGGCGATCTCAGTGCAGAATCGCGCCTTGTGGCTGCGATCGGCGACCTCGCGGCGGGCCGCTTGCGTGCGGTGATCGCCAGTGAGATGGCCGAGGACGATTTCGACGTCTACGATCCGCCCGTCGACTTGAGCGGCGGCGGGATAGCGGTCGAGGCGCTGCTCCGTCGGCTGCACGCAGGCGTGATCCAGCTGGCGAGGGAACTACTCGTCGCTCCCCGTTCCGATGCCGAAAAGGTTACGATCCCGGAATCTCAGCGCATCTTCGCGCAGGTCCGCGACCTGTGCGTCGCACCGATTGACGATGTGTTCGATGCGGACGGTCCCCGCGCCGTCAGCGTCTTCCCCGGACCCCTGCATATCGCCAAGCTACTGCTGGCGGTGTCAGGGAACCTTGTCGAAGCCAGCCTGTGCCGGGTTTCTGCACCCGATGGTGTCGATCCCGGGTCATGGTGGCAGATCATTCGACGCGCCGCCCGCAAGCGGCCTTACCTCTGGCGAAATCACCGCGAGGCGCTGGAGCGCGGATACCTGGCCAAGGGCGTTTCCGCTGCCGTTAGCTTCCCGACCGGTGGGGGCAAATCCACTTTAGCGGAGCTAAAAATTGCGGCCGCACTGCTGGGCGGCGGCCAGGTTGTTGTACTCGCACCGACGCTCGCGCTGGTTGACCAGACCGCCTTTTCTCTCGCAAACGCATTCAAGGATTATAACGTCTTCGGCGATCTTGACGACGAGATCACCTTCTCCGACGTCTTGGTGCTGCCAGAAATCATTGTCACGACGCCCGAGCGCTGCCTCGTTCTCCAGTCGATACAGCCCGAAGCCTTTGCCGATGTGGCTCTCGTGGTGTTCGACGAGTGCCATCTCCTGCACCCTCGTGAATCCGACCGGAGCAGGCGCGCGATCGACGCGATGCTCTGCATGCTGAACCTCACGAATTACGCACCGGACGCCGATTTGCTGCTCGTGTCGGCGATGATGCAGAATGCAGAGGAAATATCCGGCTGGGTCGCGGAACTCACCGGTCGCCGATGTCTTCCACTCGACCTCGCCTGGAAGCCGACGCGGCAAGCGCGAGGATGCGTCGCGTATGACGCGGCGCGCATTACCGAGCTTAATGAACTCCTCGCGACCGAGCAGCTCACTGCCACCACCAAGGGCGTTCCCAAGCATCTCGCGAGCCAGTTGGATGCACCGCCCTTCGCTTTCTTCTGCCTCCGGCAGACCTGGGCCACCCGTAACCGCGAGGATTATGCCTTGATGGCGCTGCTGGATGAGGCGGTCCCGTTCGCCTCCAATGCGGCCAAGAAGTCGGGCGAATGGTATCTGACGCCAAATGGCAACGTCGTCGCTGCCACAATAGCGGCCGCCGCCGCGGAGGACGGGCTGAAGACACTGACCTTCGTCCAAAGCATAACTGCTGCGGAATCCGCAGTCCGCACCTTCCGCAGCCTGCTTCCCAAGCGCCGGGTATCCCTGATTGAGGAAGAGCAGGCTTGGCGCAAGATTGTGGAGGAAGAGCTTGGCGGTCCGCAGCATTGCTATCTCAAGCTAGACGCCAACGGCCAAGTCGATGGCAGCGCCACAAGTCATCACGGGCAACTGCTCAAGGCGGAACGCATGCTCCATGAATCCCTGTTCAAGCGGCGGGATGGAGTTGACGCATTGTTTGCAACGTCCACGCTCGCGCAAGGTATGAACCTCCCAAGCGACGTCGTGCTCATTGCCGGCGACAGCCGCTGGGACGTGACGGACGACAAGTTCAAGCAACTTGATGCGCACGAACTACTCAATGCTGCCGGACGCGCTGGCCGGGCAGGCGAAGGCGGACAGGGGTTCGTGCTCGTGGTTCCTAGCAAGATCATCAACATCGATAATGACGAAAACACGATTAACCGGCATTGGATGTCGCTGCAGAGTATTTTCGCGCAATCCGACCAGTGCCTCAGGATTGATGATCCGATTACCGGCTTGCTCGACCGCATCCACATGCACGCGCACGAGGGCAACGAGGACTATTTCCTAACCCGGCTGCCGATTGGGGACGGTGACGCCCCCGACGAACCCGCGACAGAGATGCTCAAGCGCTCCTTCGCGGCATACCAAAAGCGCAAGGAAGGTAAGGAAGCGTGGATCGACACCCGCGTTCAGGCTGCGCTCCAGCGTCGCGAGGAACTCGCGCCGAAGCAGGATCTGACTTGGCTTGAACGCGTCGCCGCTTCCGCTGGCCTACCCTATGAGATCCTCGTCAGTCTGACAACGCTCATTGACGCGGGCGCATTCACGGGAGCCAGCACCGATTGCATGAATGCCCTGTTCGACTGGATCGAAGCCCGTCCAGCTTGGTTGATGCACCTAATCCGGCCGAATGACATCGAGGGGCTGTTCGGCAAGGATTACCGGGAGATTGATGGCAATGCCGCGAAGGCAAAGGTAGCGCTGCCACAGATAAGGCCGCTCCTGACGGCGTGGATGGCCGGCAAGCCGCTATGCGATCTCGAACGGGCGATCGGCACCAAAGAGCATCTCATCAAGACCTGCGAGACGGCTCGGCATTTCGCCATGCGCCTTGTTCCCGATCTCGCCTTTGTTGCCGGCCTTCCAGCGCGTATTCTGGCTGCAAAGGCGGTGGCAGCGGGTGAAGAGCCGGCCATACCAATCATCGTGCAGACCCTGAGCGGGGTTGTCCGGAAAGGGTGCGCAAGCCCAGAGCAACTTGCCAATGCCGTGCACCTCAATTCCGAGTCCCGGCCGAGTGCCCGCAAAACCTTTGCCACTATCGCTCATCTCATCCCATCCGGCGATCCGTTTGAGAGCTTCGATGATGTTCTGACGCGGGTTCGGCACGCGCACGACGTGGCGGTGTTTGACGATCTCTAACTGGGGCCGCGACGTGGCTTCCACGTCGTCTGTACGGGTTAACATCGTAGGACCAGCTTTAGCCGGTCGGGGTGAGCCTAAGCCGCAGAGGCAGCAAAATAGGAAGTCCATACCAGTCAAGGTGCGCACCCTGCGGCCGGATTGACGCGTTGGGGGGGCATGAAGCTGCGAATACGCCATGAAACCACCTACCGCTATCGGAATGCGGTCGGCCTGCAACCGCATCGCCTCATGCTTGCGCCGCGCAGCTCGCACGATCTCAGGGTGTTGGCGAGTTCGATCCGCCTGGCGCCGGAAGCGGACATCGAATGGACGCAAGACGTGTTTGGGAACCTGGTTGCGACCGCCTGCTTTTCAGGCTCTGCGGACCAACTCGTCATATCAACGGACATCACGGTGGAGCAGTTTGCATCGGCCTGGCCTATTTTCCGGATTGCGCCAGGCGCTCACTCCTACCCATTCACATACTCAGAAGAAGAAATTGCCGATCTGGGCGCTCTCCTAAAGCCGCAACATCCGGATCATGGAGGTCAGTTTGATAGTTGGGTAGGCGCCTTCGTTTATGCATCGCCCACCGACACGTTGTCGCTGCTGAAGGACATCAACAATGGCATCGCCGATGCGATCGCGTACCGAACCCGAGACGAAGATGGAACACAAGATCCGCTGGAAACTCTAACGATGGCGAGTGGATCCTGCCGAGACATGGCAGCTCTTTTCATCGAGGCGGTTCGCCACCTTGGTTTTGGGAGTCGAGCCGTTTCGGGCTATTTACATGATCCCGACAAATTCTTACACGAGGCAGGATCAACGCACGCCTGGGCGGAAGTCTATCTTCCAGCGGCCGGGTGGATCGCATTTGACCCTACGCACCGGCGCATCGGCTCAGCGAACCTCATTCCCGTAGCAGTTGGCAGGTGCAACAAGCAGATCATGCCGGTCACTGGTGGGTTCATTGGCGCAGCGGACGACTTCATCGGCATGGACGTCCAGGTGAACGTTGCGCTGATTTGATCCGTTAGCCGCACTCTCAGGTGGCGCTCAAAAATTTCCGCGATCCCGAAGGAACGATCAATGCTTAATTCTGGATTCTACATCCAGATCCTGACCGGCCTCGGCGCCATTATTCTGATGACCGCCTGGATTCCGATGGTCCTGCGGAAGATGCCTCTGTCGCTGCCGATCTTCTGCGTCGCCGTCGGCGGCGCCCTGTTCACGATGCCCCAGTTAAGACCCTTCGCGGTTCATCCGCTGCAGTACCCTGTCCTGGTGGAACGCCTGAGCGAGCTTGTGGTGGTGGTCGCGCTCATGGGCGCGGGTCTGAAGATCGACCGGCTCATCGGTCTTCATCGCTGGGTTCTTACGTGGCGTCTCCTCGCGATCGCGATGCCGATCACGATCCTGCTTGTTGCCGCGCTCGCCTCCTCCCTTCTTGGGCTCGGACTGGCAGCCGCCCTGCTCCTGGGATCGAGTCTCGCTCCCACAGACCCGGTACTCGCGAGCGACGTCCAGGTCGGCGCACCAGGAGAGGGAGAGGAAGATGAAGCCCGTTTCGCGCTAACGTCCGAAGCCGGACTGAATGATGGGCTTGCTTTTCCTTTTGTCAACCTGGCGATTGCACTGGCAGGCCTCTCCTTTGGAACCGCAGCGCTTGAACATTGGCTCATCGTTGACGTGATCTGGAAGGTTCTTGCCGGTGTTGGCATGGGCTACGTCATCGGGATCGGGCTGGGCTTCCTTACTTTCCACCTGCCCAACGCCGCCAAGCTGTCCCGGACAGGTGACGGCTTCGTTGCCCTGGGTGCCGCGCTCCTTGCATATGGCCTCACCCAACTGGCACATGGGTATGGCTTTCTCGCCGTTTTCGTCGCAGCGCTTTGCCTTCGTCATGCCAGCCGCGATCACAGCTACCATCATCGTCTGCATGCATTTGCCGAAGAAGCCGAACGCCTGTTGATGATGCTGATGCTGGTGTTGTTCGGCGGCATGATCACCCATGCAGGCCTCCTCGCCCATCTGGATGTTTGGACGATCTTATTTACCGCGCTGACAATCCTCGTCGTTCGTCCATTCGCGGGTCTCATCAGCCTCGCAGGATTGGTACTTCCGTGGCGTGAGAAGCTTGTGATTTCCTTCTTTGGAATACGCGGGGTGGGCACGATCTACTATCTCGCCTTCGCCCTCAATCAAGCTCATTTCTCCGAGGCGGAGAGGCTCTGGAGTGTCGCTGCCCTCGTGGTGCTCGTTTCAATCGTTCTACATGGTATCACCGTAACTCCGTCCCTCCAGCTTCTCGACCAGTGGCAGGCGCGACGTCAATCTTCGCAGTGATGGCAGGAAGGGACAGGGCATTCCGTTTGCGCTTCAATGCTGAGTAGAAAGTGCTCTTGTCCCCACCCGCAACGTGCTATTGTGAGCCATCCCGGCTCGACTCATCCAGACAGGCCGGGGCTGAGAGACACAGGCGCTCCCGTTTGGCGAGGAGCGCACAATGTCCGCATCTGAAAGCTCTAATCCATCATTATCGCAACGCGAGGCTCGCAGGCACGCTGACGCTGAGCAACAATGGCTGACCCTTGGAGCCGCGCGAGAACGGTCGAAGAGCGCGGCTGCCAATTTTTCCCACGATCATAAGCGCCAGCTAACGTCGGCGATCGACAGCTGGGAGAATGAGGGTGGAACGGCGATTGGAGTTGCCACGTCATCAAGACCCAAGCCTCTCCGGCTCACTAAGCTTCAGTGGTGCGCTGATCTATTTCGTGACGATACCACGATGCGTGCGGCCATTATCAATGGCCTCCTCATCTTGATAGCAGCAACAGTAGCCATCATATTGCTGAATAATTGAGCGGACCCATATTTACAGCGATTGGCAGAAAAATGGATGCTATACCAAAAGGACTGGCGAGTACCGATCTTCGACTGATGCCCGGACTGGCCGGAGGCCTCGATAAGCTACAGGAACTTCAGAATCTCCTCTATGCTGCCCGCGATGCGCTGGAACGTGGAGAAGCGCTGTCTACGGTCGAGAGGCAGCGATTGAACGGTGCGCTCGACGACCTCATGGCCTTGAGAAAGAGCAACAATGCGCCACCGGGTGCGCCCAAGCATCTGAACAAGCGAAGCAGCACAACCCATACATCTGACGTCCAATGTAAAGGAACATACCATGGCCAAAAGCCAGAAAAGATCGAACCGTGAAGTTCGCAAACCCAAGGCTGAGAAATCCAAAAAGCAGAATGCGTCCAACCCGTCGCAGAAGCCCGGCGCGCTCGGCATTGTTACCCTGAAAAGCTGATTGCAATAGGGGGGCGGCGGGTGTTTCAAAAGCGTCCGCCAACTCGTTCATCAGGTCCGATCAGGCAGGCCGCCCATGCCGTGCGGCCACCTACGAGCCCAATTGCTCTACCTCATCGTTCATCAGAACTTTTTTCCGCGCCAGGACGGGGGGTGAGGATTATCCCCCCTCATCGCGAGCGCGGCCCCTGCTCCTCCTCTTCCAACCGGAATTCCAGAGCAATCGCTGCGTCTTCGGGGCTGAGGGCTTCAGGCGTTCCCGCTTCGCGCGCCTCAGCCTCGGCAGCCTCAGCCTCCCATGCGCTTGCGGCCTTCAGCGCTCTCTGACGCACCTGATCAAGAGGTGAGGCGGTAGCGACCTGTCGATGGTGCGCCGCCTCTCGTCTGCACATGGCTGAGCTGTTGAACATGGCGGGCCTACCGGCTGCCGCTCGGCGGAGCATTCCGGACCCACAGAGAAACCCAACGGGCGCGACCAGGTCGTTCAGCGTCAGATGCTAGGGCCTGCTCTGTCATGGGTGCCAAGGGCAGTCCGGTGGATCGCCCTCGTTGATCGCGTTCCAGTGCAGCAGCGAGATGCAACGGATCGATCGGATGATGCTCGACGACCGATCCTTCTTCGACCCGCAGCGTAGTAGCGACCCGATGATAGGCTGTATGGCCGTTGCCCTCCAGCATCTCTTCATCAGTTTCCACTTCGTAGGAACCTGCTGGCAACGGTTCTGCGAACTCCGGCAGCTGAAATGGCGCTGTGAATGTTGCCATTTTGCGCGTCGTACGGATGGTCATGATCGTTTTCCCTCATGGGGAGAGGCGCGGTCCAGGGCGACAGGCATCGTGTATCTCCCGTTTGCAGGCGGGAGCACGTTGGTCTCTCTGTCACGATATGCCTGCGGCACGATGAGGGTGATAGTCTGTTATATCACAGGCTCCCCAATCACCCGCATCTATTCGTCGGAGCGCGGAGCGGGAATGCCGCTGCGCTAGAATCCCATGCCTGAATGCGCACCATCGGCACTGCTGCTGCCCTCCATGCGATCAGCAATTGCCGCTTCCGTGGTGATCAGCAGCCCGGCGACTGACGCGGCATCCTGCAACGCGGTTCGCACAACCTTCGTAGGATCGATGACACCGCACTGGAAAAGATTTTCATATTGTTCGCTTTGAGCATTGAAGCCGAGATTTTCATCTTTCCCATCCAGCAGCCTACCGGCGACCACGCCGCCATCAAAACCTGCATTCTCCGCGATCTGGCGAAGTGGTGCCTGCAGCGCCCGGCGGACGATTTCGATGCCACGCCGCTGGTCATCATTGTCGGGACAGATAGCGTCCAGCGCCTTCGACGCATAAAGCAGGGCGGTGCCGCCGCCCGGCAATATACCCTCCTCGACCGCTGCACGCGTCGCGTGAAGGGCGTCCTCGACACGATCCTTCCGTTCCTTGACTTCGAGTTCGGATGCCCCGCCGACCTTTATGACGGCAACGCCCCCGGCCAGCTTGGCGAGCCGCTCCTGCAGCTTTTCCCGGTCATAGTCGCTTGTCGCGGTCTCGACCTGCCGCCGGATCGTTTCAACACGGCCCTGAATGGCATCGGGCCTGCCGGCCCCATAGACGATCGTGGTCGTATCCTTCGTGATCGACACACGCTTTGCAGTGCCCAGCATCTCGAGCGTGACATTCTCAAGCTTGATCCCCAATTCCTGGGCCACAACGTTGCTCGCCGTCAAGATAGCAAGATCTTCAAGCATCGCCTTGCGACGATCACCAAAACCCGGCGCCCTTACCGCCGCGACCTTGAGCCCGCCGCGCAACTTGTTGACCACCAGTGTCGAGAGCGCATCGCCTTCAACATCCTCGGCGATGATAAGAAGCGACCGGTGCGCCTTTGCTACCGCCTCCAGGACGGGAAGCATCGCCTGCACGTTCCCCATCTTCTTCTCATGGATCAGGATATAGGGATCTTCCAACTCGACCGACGTCTTCTCACTGTCAGTGACGAAATAGGGCGACAGATAGCCCCGATCGAACTGCATGCCTTCGACCAAATCCAATTCGAACTCAATTCCGGGGGCTTCCTCGATCGTGATCACGCCCTCCTTGCCGACCTTTTCCATAGCCTCGGCGATCCTGTTTCCGACGACCTCATCGCCATTGGCCGAGACGATGCCGACCTGCGCGATCTCCTGGTTATTCGCCACGGGCTTGGATCGCGCCTTGAGTTCGGTCACCACGGCGGTGACAGCGAGATCAATGCCGCGCTTAAGATCCATGGGATCGATGCCGGCGGATACCGCCTTCATACCCTCTCGAACGATCGCCTGCGCGAGTACGGTGGCGGTGGTGGTCCCGTCTCCGGCATGATCATGCGCTCGGGATGCGACGGCGCGCATCATCTGCGCGCCCATATTTTCGAACTTATCGGTAAGCTCGATTTCCTTGGCAACGGTCACGCCATCCTTGGTAATCCTGGGCGCTCCGTAGCTCTTATTGATCAGAACGTGGCGGCCCTTGGGGCCAAGTGTAACGCGCACTGCGTCGGCAAGGATGTTGACGCCCCGTGCCATGCCCTCGCGGGCCTGCTGGGAAAATTTCACGTCTTTGGCTGTCATGGCTTAGCCCGACTTTCCTGTCGCTGGTCCGCGATCATATTGTCGCTTTCACAAGCGGGAGCCAGCGCTGCCATCTGCGAGTAGGCACTCCCAATCGAGAGCGCCAATTAAGGTCATATGCGCCTTAACCGGAACGATGACAAGCTCGCCAGCCGCGCTGCACCTCACCTACTCGACAGCCGAAAACAGCGACAGCTTCTAAGCCGCGCACCTCGCAGCCGGAATGACCGTAGATGGCGCGTCGCTGCCCACTTGGTCGCCGGCAGGGAACTGGCCGCTGAAGGAAATGAGATGACGGACAACCTTCCGTCTTTTCGCCCCAGTCGAGGAACTGATCTCGCTCCGGCCAGTCCTATCTGCAATGAAAGGATCGGCAGATGTCAGGGCCCAGAGAACAGGTAGGCGCGACCAAAAAGGGCGCGCTTGCAAAAACGCCGCGCCAGATCCCTTGGGCCGGCTGGAAGCCCATTTTGAAGCGGGCATGGGTGAACAGCGGGCGGCATAACCTTAGCCTGCTCTCCGCTGGCGTGGCCTTTTACGCTTTCCTCTCCTTTGTTCCTCTTCTCGGTTCACTTGTCATGACCTATGGTCTCGTCGCCGATCCGGCTACGGTCGCCAAGCATATGCGTGCCATCGTGGACCTTGTGCCAGCCGATGCAGCCCGACTGATATACGAACAGCTGACGCAGCTCACCCAGAGCGCAGCTGAAAAGAAGGGAATAGGCCTTCTTCTGGCACTGGCGGTCTCGATCTACGGCGCGTCCCGTGCCTCGGGGGCAATGATCGGATCCTTGAACATCATCTATGAGCAGGAGGACCGTCGATCCTTGATCAGGACGGCTTTGATTGCTGCTGCGCTTGCCGGTGGTGCCGTCATCGTGGGCTTGATCGGCATCATCGCTGCATCGATGCTCAATTTCGCCCAGGGACTCGTTGAAGGCCTCGGAACCGTTGGTGCCGTGGCCCTGCAGGCAATCACCTGGACCATAGCCGCCGCGCTGTGCAGCTTCGCGCTCGGAGCGATGTATCGTTTTGCGCCAGACCGGGCGGATGCACGCTGGCAATGGCTTAGCCTCGGCTCCGGCTTGGCAACGCTGCTCTGGCTTCTGACGACGCTCGGCTTCGGCCTCTATGCCAGCTGGCTGGGGGATTACGACGCAACCTATGGTTCGCTTGCCGCTGTCGTGGTCCTTCTCATGTGGCTCTATGTTTCCGCATACGCCGTGCTGATTGGAGCCTTGGTCAATGCCGAGGTAGAGCGGCAGACCTCGCGCGATACAACTATCGGGCCCGAAGAGCCGATGGGTGAACGTGGAGCGACAATGGCTGACACAAGCGCCGCGCTGGACCAATGAGCTTTCCGATGATCATTGAACTCGCGTATAGCCGCTTGATCAATGTTGTTCCATTTCGGGTAACAGCCGTCGCCTCTCATCCCATGCTGGCGAATTGGTACGGCTGGTGCGGAGGGAATGGGCTTGGCCCACGATAGGGCCTCAGAGCGGCGGGATCGTAAAGGCCCAACCGCATGGGTCTTCCGTGAGTCTACGCTGGTTACGATGAGCAAGGGCATGCGCATGTGGGATATCCGGGTGATGGTCACGCAGGCGGATAGAGCGATGCCCGTTAAAAATGACCCGACCATCCTAAGATGGCCGGGTCAGTAGAAGAATTCTTTTGAAATCCTTCAGGGTCGCACTACTGTTGTTAACCCCTTTTGTTAAAATAGATATCTCTAAATTTAGCCTTAATCCTAAATACGGTTAACTGGCTGAACTACGCCGATTATTTCTGCTGTTCAGATCACATCTTTATTTCGAAAAATTAGTTGGCAGTTTTAGTGCAGAAAATAGCGATCCGTGTTACGATCCTGTATCGCGGCCAGTGTCTACTAAGGCGTGCTGCGACTGAGAGGCCATCGCGCTCCCGCACAATGAGCAGAGCGCCATGTCCGCTCGAGCGCTCCCGCTTGCTGACGCGGAGTTCATCATGATTACAGATACTAAAAACAAGGCCGGACCTGCCGAATGGGCAGATTATGTCATCCGCGCTGCTGCTGGAATAGCCAGTGCCGGATCGATCTTCGGCTATGAGAAAATCGTCGCTGCCCGGATTTGGCTGGCCGAACGCCACGGGCGTTCGCTGGCGAAGGCTACAGACAATGAGTTGCACGGTCAGCCTTGGTGGAGCCGGAGGAGGAGAGATGAACTCGCTACTGCCCTCGATGAATGGGAGAACGAGGGCGGTGGCATCTCGAGGTAAGGTGGAGCGAAGAGCCCGCACCGCCGTATGTTCGATAAGCGCGAACTTTTAGTGCGGGCTTCGCGGCTTTATACTGTGTCGGCCTGTCGCGTTATCGCCAGTTCAATCGCCCTGATGAATTGATCACCATATTGCTGCGTGGACACATAATCCTGTTCATCCTCCCCCAAGACATGACCTAGACTGAACGTTTGTTTGAGGCGCATCAGAATGTCGGGCTGCTCTTCTGCGATATGACGGATCAAGGCCCGTAATATGCGTTCATGGGCCAGGACCCGGCGTTCCAGATCAGTGTTTTCGATATTCATTTCGGATACATTCCTTTGTTCACGTTTCTGGGAAGCGCTTGGTGATGCGGCCTTCTGCTGAAGCACGTATTTCAAACGGCCTTCTGCTGCCGCGTTTCGTTTGTCAGCCATTCTTACTTCTTCAGCTGCCGATCGAAAGGCGCTAAAGCGCCTTCGCCCTCCTTGCGCATCAAACATATTCTACCTCCGTCGAGGCGATTTGCGACTTTGAAGCCGGCTGCCTTGGATCCAAATTATGTTCGCGAATGAGGCGATCTAGGGTGCATCCCACGTCAGAGGTCGTTACGGTTCGTCAAGTCATCGAAAGCCTTATTTAGCCGGCGCATTTCGGTATGAGTTAGAAGTTCGCCGCAGGCCACCTGGTCACGCGCGCTGGTGAGAAGGCCTTCAAGAGCCTGCAGACGCTTTTGAGTTCTGTTGGGCACGCTTTCTAGCCGAGACTGGGCATTGATGATCGTCGCCGCGAAATCCAAGTTATTTGCTGTTGGATATGTGTTGGTGTCTTGAATCATTTCCATCTTTCCGGCCTTAATTGTACATCAATACGAGGATGGTTGCCGCAATCAGAATAAGTGATGCGTTCATGATCACCGCGCGGGCCAAGGTATCGTGAGGAAAGAGATCGGCGCTGAACCGAAGCATTCTCCAACTCTTGAAGTGGGGAAGTGCGCGAAGCTGAAGAATTGGAAGGACCTTCTTCGTTCCCGTGTGTCGATAGCGGAAAGGGGCTATGTTCTCCCGGCACCGATGTGAGACCAGCGCGCACCGTTCGTTCTCGCGCCGCACCCAGTGCGAGTCCTAGCCGCTCCACGCGATCATGCAGAATGCTTTGCCGCAATGGCAATTTGAAGGGTGTGCTTGGTGAGGTGGACATGTCACTCTCCTCGTCGGGCGGGAGCGCGATAGTCTCTCAGTCACGGCGGCCATGGACGGAGTCGAAGCCGGGATGCACCAGTATACCACGCCCCACATAGCGATCCTAAAGCCGTTTTCGTGAATGAATGGAATCCCTGATTTGTGGCGGCCCCACGCAGGCCGATCTGCAGGGTGTGGAACCAGGCTGGTGGGGAGGAGCATAGAACAATGGCGCGGCGGTACGACTAATACGACTAGGCGAGTGGCGGATTGATCGTGAGCGTCAAACTGAGCCGATCGCGTATGGCGGCTTGATGGTCGGCCGGCCCTGCCTTCTTACGTCAGCGTAGGCGCATGCAAGCGAGCCCAGCCTAGTGGCCTTCTTGCCCCCTCATCAGGCAACTCTTAAGCCGCTAACAGCGCTTCAAGGTTCAGCTTCTCCGAGACGGTGTGACGTAGCCGCGAAGAGATGTTGGAGGTAAGGCTGCAGTTTGCCCGGAACGGAGTGGTTGATACTGGAATAAAGCGCCTGCCAGGACTGGATACGGCGCTGAGACCGACTAAGGTCGTGCTTGATGACAAACTTCGTCGAACAGTCCGAGCTCGTAACCGAGTCGGAAGCGCCCCAATCTCCGGGGCGTGACAGTTTTGAACGGCGCGTCTTTCGGGCGACAGCCGTCGTGATCCTAACGGTCGCCGCGGCCTACGTGCTGTGGATGCTCGTGGACTTGCTGCTGCTCCTGTTCGCTTGCACCCTGGTCTCGCTGATCCTGCTGACCGGAACCCATGCCCTGCGCGCAAGGATCCGGTTGCCATTCAGCGTAGCCCTGGCAGTCACGGTCATTTTGTTCATCGCATTGATCGGTGGAGCCTTCGCTTTCTTCGGCGCCACGATGCAGGCGGAGTTCGGCGAGCTTGCCCAGCGGCTGCCGACTGCATGGGCAGGCCTGCAAGGCCGTATTGCGGCCTTGCCGATTGGAGCGGCCATCTTGGAGCGAGCGCAAGGACTGGTGCCCAGCAGCGAGACCATCGTCAGCGCGGCGAGGACAGCTCTGGCGGCGGTTGGCGGAGCCCTGTCGTTGCTGCTGATCGTTCTGGTGGGCGGGGTGTACCTTGCGGCTCAGCCGACGCTTTACGCTACTGGCCTGCTTCGGCTGATCCCGCTCGGTGCACGAAGCCAGTCGGCCGAAACGCTCGACGCAATCTCGATCTCGCTGAAAAACTGGTTGAAGGGACAGGCCATCGGCATGCTGTTCGTCGGCGTTGCGACGGGCTTGGCGCTGTGGCTGGTCGGCGTGCCGGCCGCTTGGGCGATAGGCCTAGTGGCTGGTCTTGCCGAGTTTGTGCCCTACCTTGGCGTTCTAATCGCAGGGGTTCCCGCCGTGGTGCTGGGGTTCGGACAGGGAACAGCGACCGGGTTGTGGACGCTGGGCGTGCTGCTGGCCGTCCAGCAGGTCCAAGGCAGCCTGATCATGCCGCTCGTCCAGAACAAGATGGTGGACCTGCCGCCAGCGATCACGATCTTCGGGATCATTGCTGCAGGCATTCTCTTTGGAATCGCCGGGGTTCTGCTGGCTACGCCGCTGACCATCGTGGTGCTCGTAATCGTGCGCCGCCTTTACCTTCACGAGGACAAGGAGGAGGTCCTTGCAAGCGCAGACGCGGCGGAGGACAGAACCGCGTGATCTTGAACTTGCAAGCGGCTTGTCGGACATGGCGGCTTTTCCATCGCCAAACCGACTGCCTAACCTGAACGAGTAGCTGCTGCTGAGAACCGAAACGAGCAGCTGGACCATGAGAAGTGGCGCAAAGCGGCCGGAACTGCTTGCCCCGATCTCCTCAAACGATGATCACCCAGTTCTCATCTTCATCATCGTTGGTGCGCCATTTGCGAATGGAAATCAGATAAATTTCCGTTCCAGGCCAAGCAGATGGCTCTTGGCCTTCAGACCACCTGCAAAGCCTGTCAAAGCGCCGTTGGCACCCACCACCCTATGGCACGGGACAATGATGGAAAGCGGGTTACGGCCATTGGCGGCACCCACGGCCCGGCAGGCGGACGGTTTCCCGATCTGGCGGGCAATGTCGGCATAGCTTCGCGTCTCCCCGAAAGGGATTGTCAGCAGCGCAGTCCAAACGCTCTTCTGAAAATCCGTTCCGACGAAATGAAGCGGCAGATCGAACGCTTCCCGCTGCCCGGCGAAATATTCCGCCAGTTGGAGCGCGGCTTCGTCCAACACCGGATGGTCGCGATGCTCAACCCGCTGGTTCAAGCGGACCCTGTGGGGATCATCGTCCTGCCACAGCACCGCCATCAGGCCCGCTTCGTTCGCCACCAGCGTCAATTCGCCGACCGGAGAGGTCATCATGCGACAGGCGTAGGTCATGCCTTCCCTTCCAAATCCTTGCCCGAACCTGCATGGGGCATGACCTGCCGGACTGCCTTCCCGCTGCTTGCGGCCAAAAATTATTTCAGGCCGCCGCCCATGGCGCGATAGAGTTCGATCATGTTCACAGCGCGGGTCAGGCGGGTCGCGAGCAGGCTCTGTTCGGCATTATAGAGCGTGCGCTGAGCGTCCAATGTGGTCAGGAACGGGTCGACGCCCGCCCGAAAGCGCGCTTCGGACAGGCGATAGCCGACCCGCGCCGCGTCCCGCAACGAACTCTGCGCCTCCAGCTGCTCGGTCATCGTGCCGCGGCGCGCCAGCGCATCGGCCACTTCCCGAAAGCCGGTCTGCACGCTCTTCTCATAGGTCGCGACCATGGCGTCATAGGTTGCTCGCGCATAGCGCAGATTGCCCCGGTTACGGCCGAAATCGAAGATCGGCAGGCTGGCGGAAGGGACCACCGACCAGGTCTCGCTGCCCGACTTGAACAGATTGGACAGACCAAGGCTCAACGTGCCGAAGGCGGCGGTGAGCGAGATGTTCGGGAAGAAGGCCGCGCGTGCCGCGCCGATATTGGCGTTCGCCGCCAGCAATTGATGCTCTGCCGCCATGATATCCGGACGGCGGAGCAAGGCTGCGGAAGGCAGGTCGGCGGGCAGGTTGGAAAGAGTGATGTCACCTTCAGGCATCGCCGCCGGCAAATCCCCTTCCGCGACCGTCGTACCGGCCAGCAGGTTCAGCGCGTTCTGATCCTGGGCAACCAATGTGGTCGCCTGGGCGATGTCGGATCGCGCCTGATCATGGCTGGTCTGTGCCTGCCGCACCTCCAGTTCGGACGCTATGCCCTTGGCAAAGCGCGCCCGGGTCAGGTCCAGCGTCTGACCGAACGCCTTCTCCAGATCGCGCGCGATCCTCAACCGCTCCTGATCAGCCGCCATGGTAAGCCAAGCGTTCGCAACCTCCGCGATCAGCGCCGTCTGCGCGGCATTGCGGTTTTCCACCGACGCGAAATATTGCTCCTGCGCCGCCTTGCTGAGATTGCGCAGTCGTCCGAACAGATCGATTTCCCATGCCGAAACACCGACGGACGCCGAATAAATGTCCATTCGGCCCGTCCCGACCTGAGAGAAAGGCGTGTCCTGATAGGTCGCGCTGCCGTTGGCGGTCACCCTGGGGAATATATTTGCGCGCTGTACCCGATATTGCGCCCGCGCCTGCTCGACATTGGCCAGGGCAATGCGCAGGTCGCGATTATTGGCCAGCGACGTCTCGATGACCCGTGTCAGCCGCGGATCGACGAAGAAATCCTTCCAGGCCGTATCCGCCGGGACGATCGCCTGCCCCGGCCCGGCCGGATAGGCCGACCCCTGCGGGCTTTCCTGCGGCACAGGCAAGGCGGGACGCACATATTTGGGCGCCATGTCGCAGGCCGCCAGCGTCAGCACCAGCGCAGCCGCCGAGAACGGCTTGATCTTGTTCATCGTCATGGTGCCTCCTGAGGGCCGGGCAGAGCGTTGCCCGCTTGCCCTTCCCCATCCTTGCCATGATGTTCGCGGAACAGCCGCTTCACGACCGTGAAGAAGACCGGCACGAAGAATATCGCCAATATCGTGGCGGCCAGCATGCCCCCGACCACCGCCCAGCCGATGGCATTCTGACCACCGGCGCCCGCGCCCTTCGCCACCGCCAGCGGCAGCACGCCGAAGACGAAGGCAAAGCTGGTCATCAGGATCGGTCGCAGGCGCAGCTTGCCGGCTTCCAGCGCCGCCTGCGCGGGTGATAGCCCCTCACGCATCTTTTCCTCGGCAAACTCGACAATCAGGATCGCATTCTTGGCCGACACGCCGATGGTCGTGATCAGACCCACCTGCAGATAGATGTCGTTGTTGAGGCCCACCAGGGTCGCGGCGACAACCGCCCCGAACACGCCAAGCGGCACCACCAGCATCACCGCGATCGGCACCGACCAGCTTTCATAGAGAGCGGCCAGGCAAAGGAAGACGATCAGCATGGACAGCGCATAGAGCGCCGGCGCCTGCCCGCCCGATGTCTTTTCCTCATAGGAAATCCCGTTCCATTCATAGCCCACGCCGGCCGGCAGCTTTGCTGCCATCTCCTCCATCGCCCTCATCGCCTCGCCGGTGGAAACGCCGGGTGCCGGCGCCCCCATGATCTGCATCGACGGCACGCCGTTGTAACGTTCCAGCTTGGCGGGACCATGGGTCCATTCGGTGGTCGCGAAGGCAGAAATCGGCGCCATCACGCCGCTGCTGCCGCGCACGTGCAGCACGCCGATCGCATCCGGCGTGGTCCGGAAGGGTGCGTCGGCCTGCACATAAACGCGTTTCACCCGGTTGCGGTCGATGAAGTCGTTGACGTAGCTGCTGCCCATCGCCGTGCTGATGGTGTCGTTGACGTCGGACTGCGCAATGCCCAACGCGCCGGCCGCCGCCTGATCGACATTCAGCTTGAGCTGCGGTGTATCCTCCAGTCCATTTGGCCGGACCTGCGCCAGCCGCTTGTCCGCCATCGCCATGCCCAACAGCTGGTTGCGCGCCTCCAGCATCCTGTCGTGGCCGAGCTCGGCCCGATCGACGAGCTGGAAGTCGAAGCCGGTGGCATTGCCCAGTTCCTGAACGGCGGGCGGTACGAAGGCGATCACCATGCCGGCGGTCAACTTGCGGAAGGCGGCATTGGCGCGCAGAGCGATGGCGGACACCTTGTTATCGGCGCCCTTCCGCTTCGACCAATCCTTCATCCG
>Ga0207706_10000957_pt1 | contig 29536 bp, 32 predicted proteins | sample KBSC53metaG_FD_184318 | JGI IMG/M metagenome (GOLD analysis project Ga0207706, IMG submission 184318) | Corn rhizosphere microbial communities from Kellogg Biological Station, Michigan, USA - KBS C5-3 metaG (SPAdes) (version 2) | ecosystem: Host-associated > Plants > Roots > Rhizosphere > Soil ... | reverse complement strand
AAATAATTAGATAACACAGCTTAATTGAGAGTTTAAAATTTTTATAGCGTGGAAATTATTTAAAACAGTTTATTGCATTTACAACAGTGAGTTCCGATCAATAAAAGCTGCGATTGCAAACCCGGTAAAGAGTTTGAGAACGGAATGATTCAATTTGAAAATGTGAAAATGTGAAAAATGTGAAAATCATTTTTATGAACCGGACGGAAGAATATGAATTTAGCTTCGTTGCGTCGCACACTTTTACTCAAGAAATTTGATTCGGCACATTTGAGAAGAAGAGCTTCGGCGAAATCCAGCCACTTATTTTTCCGATGAACAATTAAATTATGTTGATCATAATTACGAAAATCTTTCGACACTCATATTCAACTTTGGTTCTTTTTCAATAAGAATATTTAAAAGCCTGAGTTGATTTGCTGCACGATTGAAATTATGCAATTCATATTTTGCACCGTAATAAATGTCGTTGTTGAGGTAATCGGCAAGAAATCGTAAAGCCTGCATGTATATCATAAATTTTCCTGCATATACAAAATATTTTTTTTCATCGTTGCTAAGTTCATCATGCATTTCACTTAAGTAACCACTAACGATCGCATCAAAATAATCTTCCCTTACATCAATTTTGCTTAAGTCAGTTTCTTCTTCACCGGCAGGCGAAAGATAAGTGCGCATCATATCACCTACGTCACTAATAAAATATCCTGGCATCACAGTGTCGAGATCAATTACGCAAATGCCTTTGTTGTTTTTATCAAACAATACATTACTGATCTTCGTATCATGATGTGTAACTCTTATTTTAAAAGCAGGATCAGATTTTATAGATTCAAATGTTTCTACAATGTCGTAGTATTGTTGCAAAGCATCGACGATATCTCTCGATCTTGCAAGTCTTTCCGGAGAAGCATTTTTTATTGAAGCCATAAATTGCTCGTAACGCAATGAAAGATTATGAAAATCTGGAATCGTTGTTTTCAGTTGCGTTGAATCAAAACCCGAAAGCAGCTTTGTAAATTTTCCAAACTGTTTTGCTGCTTCATAAGCGAGTTGCGGATTTTGCAGCGCAGTGTAAGCATGTGAACCTTCAATAAATTCGAACAAACGAAAATAATTTTCATCCTCTTTTATAAGCGTTGCTCCTTCTTTTGAAACAACAAGTGAAGTAAAAATATATTCAGGAAAATGGAGCTTCAGATATTTATCAATCGCAGTTATGTTCGCATCAATCGCCTGAGGATCTTTAAACACATTTTGATTGATGCGTTGCAAAATATATTTTCCGTTCGGAGTATTTACGATCCAGGTGTGATTGATAAGCCCTGTACCAAACGCTTCAGCTAATGGTTGATTTGTACCTAATGCAAAATGTCGTATTACTGCTTTGATCATTTTGCATAGATAATTATTTCATTTTAAAAATAAAAACTGAAACAATTATGAGTTATTCAAATCTACTTTGCAGACATTTGTGAGGTATGATTTTATCGATAGTTATTTATTTTAGAAATAACTATTTGATTGCTGTAAATTTCTCCTGATTTTTTTAATCGTATTATTTTATCTTGAAGTTTAATTACTCTACTGCTTATGATTGTTTTAGCTATTGATCTTGGCGGAACAAAACTTTCCTGCGCCGTTTTTACAGGAGAGGGAACAATACTGCATAAAGAAACAACTGCATTGAATAATAACACCGGAAAAGAAGTTGGACAGTTGATCACTTCTTCAATAAAAAAATTATTGTCTGCACAAAAAGATGAAGGGAATATTATTAATTCAATTGGTATTGCGGTTCCGGGAATAAGTCATAAAAAAAGCGGAACTGTTTGGGCGCCGAATATTTCCGGCTGGGAAAATTATCCATTGTTGCAAGAAGTAAAAGAAATCAGTAATGAAATTCCTGTAAGCATTGATAGCGACAGAGCGTGTTATATTCTTGGTGAATCATGGAAAGGAAATGCGAAAGGTTGCAGCGATGCGATTTATCTTGCTGTTGGAACAGGTATTGGCGCAGGCATTCTTGTAAACGGTTCTGTTCTACACGGCGCATATGATATTGCAGGTGCAATCGGATGGATGGCATTACAAAAACCATTTGAAGAGAAATACATTTCATGCGGATGTTTTGAATATCATGCATCAGGAGAAGGATTGACGAAAGTTGCAAGAGAAATAATTCAAAGCAATAATCGCGCAAGTGAATTATCAAAGCTTGTTGCAATAACAGCACGTGATATTTTCTCTGCTTATGAAAAAAATGATGCTGTTGCCATTGCTGTGATAAAACAAGCGATAGAATTTTGGGGAATGGCGATTGCGAATCTTGTAAGTCTATTCAATCCTGAAAAAATAATTCTTGGCGGAGGTGTCTTTGGTCCTGCAATAAAATTTATTTCCGGCATAAGAGAAGAAGCAAGCAAATGGGCTCAACCAGTGAGTATGCAACAGGTAAGTATTGAAGCTTCTGCGCTTGGTTCTGATGCAGGTTTATATGGCGCAGCACTGGTTGCATTACAAAACCTAAACTCATAATAATGCCGTTATCTTACAAAAAGAATCTCGTTTTCGCTGCAGCCTGTTTGGGCATGTTGTTATTCGGCATTGGTCTTATCACACTTGGCTCTGTTGCCGGCAATCTTAAAACAAAATTTGTGCTTGATGAATTTTCGGCAGGAACATTATTCTCGATAATGCCGTTTGGTATTTTAACGGGCTCACTTCTATTCGGACCGATTTGCGATAAATATGGTTACAAAATAATTTTAATAATTGCATGTCTTGGAATGTGTGCAGGATTTGAAGGAATTGCGTATGTGAGTTCATTAAGTTTATTAAAGCTTTTCATTTTTATATTCGGTGTAAGTGGCGGAATCATTAACGGTGCAACAAATGCTGTAGTTGCAGATATAACCGCTGAAGCCAAAGCAGCAAACTTAAATTTGCTCGGTGTGTTCTTTGCAATTGGCGCTTTGGGAATGCCATTCATTCTTGGTTTCTTAAAAAAAGATTTTTCTTTTGAACAAATTCTTTCTTCGGTTGGAGTATTGACATTTGCTATTGCTGTTTTTTTTCTTTTTATACAATTTCCAGCTTCAAAAAAATCACAAGGATTTGCGCTTGCAAAAAGCAGTTCGTTTTTAAAAGATGAGATCATTATCTTCATTGCGTTTTATCTTTTTTGTCAAAGCAGTTTTGAAGCGATCATCAATAACTGGACAACAACTTATCTCACAAAACAATTATCAGTAACAGAAAGCAATGCTTTATACGCCTTATCATTGTTTGTAGTTGGAATGGCTGTAATGCGATTGTTATCGGGAAGTGTTTTGAGAACTGTTTCACCAAAAAAAATATTGATAGCTTCTTTTGTGTTGATACTTGCCGGAATTATTTTTTTGAAATATACGCAAGCATTTTATTTTGCTGTTGCAGGATTGATATTGCTTGGCGCAGGATTGGCAAATGGTTTTCCTGTGATGCTTGGAATAACGGGAGGACGGTATACAGAACGTTCAGGCACTGCATTTAGTTTTGTTCTGGTAGTTGCGTTGATCGGAAACATGCTTGTAAATTATTTGATGGGTATTATAGCAAACCGTTATGGAATTCATCAACTCACAAATGTCGCGTTGATTGAATTGTTTGTGATGATAATGTTGAGTGTGTTTATTTTTAAAAGAGTGAAGTAAAAATTAAAAATCAAAAATCAAAAAGGATATTTCGAATCTTTACTTTTGAATCTTGGCTTTGCTCAATAAAGTACTGAACGTTGAAGTGAGTGACACAACAGGCGATGCTATGAAAACCTAAAGTTGGTAGCATAAAAATTATAAACATCGTACAAAAATCATTTTCAAATTTTCAAATTGAATTTATGCTTGCAAAACAATGGCTCGATAATGTCCGGGGAATAATGGACACGATTGAACAAACACAAATGGAAAATATTCGCAAAGCCGCAGAGGTAATGGCTGACAGCATTGAACGTGGCAGATGGGTGCATACTTTCGGTTGCGGACATGCCACGTTGCCAATAGAAGAAATGTATCCGCGTATTGGCGGTTTTGTTGGCTTTCACCCGATGATTGAATTGCCGCTGAGTTTTTTTACGCACATTACAGGAGAGATGGGCGTGCATCAATTTGTTTTTCTGGAACGTGTGGAAGGTTATGGTGTTGAAATAATGAAAGGCTACAATTTTGATGCGCGTGATACGATGTGGTTGTTCTCTCACTCAGGCATCAACAATGTGAATATTGATGTTGCTATCGAAGCGAAAAAGAAAGGTATGAAAGTAGTTGCTTTTGGTTCTGCTGCCGCAGCAAAAGGAAAACAAACACGGCACTCAAGCGGTAAAACAATTTTTGATGTTGCAGATATTGTTGTTGATACTTGTGCGCCTGTTGAAGATGCATCTGTGCCACTAAAAAATCACCAGGATAAAATTGGTCCTGTATCAACGATGGCTTTTGTAACATGTGTGTGGATGACCGTTACAACAATTGCGGAAATATTAGCTGATCGCGGCGTAAAATTATTTATTCATCCTTCACACAATGTTCCGGGAGATACTACTGCAAAACAAAGACTCGAAGAAGCATTAGCTGAGTATAAAAGAAGAGTTGCCGGCGTTTAATTTTTTTGCTATCCGCTTTTGCGTTCTATTAATTTCGTATAACTCCTATACATTTGTTAGCGGTCATGCTATGGCGACAAGTCATCATCTAATACTACTTCACTCGTTGTCGCATTAAGCCCTAAACTTGTCGTATTTACACAGCACTAAATCCTCAAATGCCTTCCATCTTTGTACTGTCAATAAAATTTAAACTATAATTCAACCAGCGTTATGAAAAATTTACTCAAAACAAATTCACTTAAATCAATACTGCTAATTGCAATCATTATATCTACGGCATTTCAATCAAATGGACAACAAATCAAACCTTCCAATAGTGGCTACGCACCTGTTAATGGCATCAAAGTTTATTACGAAGTATATGGTGAGGGCAAGCCTATCATTTTACTGCATGGTGCTTTTTATACCATTGAAATGAACTGGGGCCAATTGATTCCTGAGCTGTCGAAAACCAGGAAAGTAATTGCCATTGAAATGCAGGGACATGGGCATACGCCGTTTTCAGATAGAAAATTATCAATAACTACTTTAGCAAGTGATGTAGAAAAAGTGATGGATTACCTGAAAATAGACAGTGCTGACGTAGCAGGATTTAGTATGGGCGGCTCTGTGGCTTACCAGTTTGCTGTACAAAGTCCTAAACGGTTAAGAAAATTAGTGATTATTTCTTCTACGTATAAAACTAATGGTTGGCTACCCATAGTAAACAGCGGGTTTGAAAATTTTAAGCCTGAATTTTTTGATAACACACCAATAAAAGCCGCATACGATGCAGTGGCACCTGATAAAACAAAGTGGAGAAAGTTTTTAGAGCAGATGTTTGCTTTCGCCAAAGTTCCATTCAACGTCGGTGATTCCAATATTGCAAAAATTTCTGCACCTGTATTAATTATATCCGGCGACAACGATGGACTGGATAAAATTGAGTTGGCAAAAACATATCAACTATTCGGCGGTGGTGTTTCTGCTGATTTGGGACCGATGCCGAAATCGCATTTGGCCATTGTTCCTTCACAAGGGCACGTTAGCCTGATGATGCAAACGAAAACAATATTAGATTATCTGAATGATTTTTTAAAGTAAACATAATCATATCAACAAAGCAATAATTCCAATAACTACAAATTAAAAATACTATGAGAAAGATAACTGTTTTATCAATGATTACACTCGATGGAGTACTACAAGCACCGGGTGGACCTGGGGAAGACACATGACGCATTTATATTGAGCTATAAAACAATCAATGAACATTTGTACATTTATTCATCATTGGGTGCGGGCTGGGAGTTCAAAGAATACCGCCACATCGCCAATGCTTCTCCGTTCTTTATCATTATTGCGATAAAGAAATTTCTGCTCTTTCCATATCGGGTGATTTATACAACTCTTCCGGTATTTCTGCTAGTGTGGAATAATGCAATTCATGCCCTAATCCGTAAAATTTCTGAAAACTCATAATGAGCGGTCTCCACTTGCTTGGATCTATTCTGTTGATAAATCCCTGCATCAATAAAGATTCTTCAACGTGTACACGAACGATTCTTAATTCTATGGTTAATATGCGACCGTTTTGCAAAATATCATCCTCAGCTAATTTATGCTTCGTTACCAATTTCGCTTCAAGCTGAACAGGGCATTCTTTTACAAGTGGCGCATTGACTTTGTCAGCTTTCACAGGTGTAACATTGGCAATAGAAAATTTATTCGGTTCATACCTGTAACCTTTTAGTTTCTTTCCTTCTGGAACGGGATCAGAACCTGTTGTACGTGCAAGGCGATTTACTATTGCTGCCTGTTCAGATGACGGAAGATTTAGAACGCATTCTCCATTGCGTAAAATATTTTCTGTTGTTTTAGAAAAAACACTTATTCCTATTACGCATCTCCATCCTAACCAAAAGACTGAAGAGATTGGAGCAAGGTTAAATGTTCCATCTTTGTTGACTGTGCTTATCAATACTACCGGAGTTCCAAAGTATAAAATAGCCGGTTGAACAATTTTGTGCATGATCAAATTATTTGCAACAAAATTCTCTTTTGTTACCGGAGCATAAAACCCGAAACTTGCTATTTACAGCGATGAAAAATATTTTAACCTGTGGTTTAATGAAGTGAGAAAAGCGTTAATGTAAAATCACTTTTGTTTTTACTCATTAGTCTGCAGGTGGCACATCTTCTAAGCGATAGTAAATTTTCAATCCTCGTTCTTTAGCGATCCTCACATCCTCATCTGCACCTTTTGATTCTCCTTGAAGACGAAGCACTGCATCACATTTTGTGAGCAATCGTTTTGCTGCAGGATATAATATCTCTTCGTATGCTTCGTCTCCGGGTTTTTTAGAACCGGCAAGATGAAGCAATGGAAGAGCGACCCACTCTCCAATCATCGGTATATGTCCCATGCGAAACAAAGGAAGCGCTACAGATTCCAAACGGTCTAAATTTTTTCTCATTAGCGTGGAGTCATCGTTGGTACCACTGCGATAAGGACCTGCGATAAGTATCATCATAAATTTTATTTTTCGCAAAGAAAAAGAACAGGAGAGAAAAGGAAATTAATCTACATTAAGAAATTGGTCGTTTTACTTTTTTCTTTCGCACAATACTTAAAAATTCCGGTGTAATACCAAGATAAGATGCAATTTGTTTTTGCGTTACATGCGGAATTAACTGAGGATATTTATTGATGAAGATGTTATATCTTTCTTCAGCAGGCAGTGATAAGTTGTGCAGCACACGCAGTTGTTCTCTTATATACGAGTTCTGCATGATTATTCTGAAAAATCTTTCAAATTTAGGTACAGCAATGTAAAGCTTTTCGAGATCAGCTTTTTTCAACTGCAATACATTGCTGTCTTCAATCGCAACAATATTTTGCATGGCAGGTTGATCGGTTACAAAACAATACATGTCAGTTATCCACCAATCATGAATGGCAAACATAATGGTAGCTTCCTTTCCTTCGTTGTCAATAAAAAAAGCTCTTAAAGCGCCGGACTGAACAAAGTTGATCATTTTACATACTTGTCCTTCTCTTAATAAAAAATTTTTCCGCGGTATTGCTTTTGGTTTGAGCAATGAAGTAAAATATTCTTCTTCTTCTCTTTCGAGAGAAATATGCTTTGATACATTCTTTAGAATTGATTGAAAGATCATACAATGATTTTATGCAGATAAATTATTTGCTAACAGAGTTACGTTTTTTTAATATAATTGAAAGAACACATTTAATGAATAAGTATTTTACGCTTTTAAAGCTTATGATAAAATCAAAACCTGTAGCAACACTGCTTGATCTGCTAATGATCGCTTTCTTTTTTATTGTTCCGCATTTTGGTTTAATGCCTATTTACATTTATCCTGTTGTATTGCTATTCATTTGTTGGTTGTATTTGAAACTATTCCACCAAAGCTTTGATGATATTGGTTTTAAGTTTTCAGACCTTTCAATGAAATCGTTACTCATTGGGTGTTTGCTTGGTGCGGGTTACTTTTTCTTCAATTATTTTTTACTCGGTCCTTTACTTCAAAAGCTGTTGCATCTGCCTCCTGCTGACATAAAAGATTTTCAATATGTAAAAAACAACTTTACGGGTTACTTGCTTATTCTTCTTATTGCATGGATATTGGGTGTTCCTTATGAAGAAATAATTTTCAGAGGCTTTATTTTCACACGACTAAGAAAGATGTTTGCGGGAACAAAAAGAAATTTTATCATCACCGGATTTATTACGAGCGCCATATTTGGTTTTTATCATTTGCAACAAGGTGCCGGTGGTATTGTGCATGCATTTATATTCGGCATTGTTATTACTATTCTTTATAAGCTGTTTAGGGGAAACCTTTGGTATCTTATTTTTTTTCATTCGATGTATGATACTATTGCAATAACAGCAATCAGGTTAGGATATTTTGGGTGACCTTTTAATACTTTATGCAGAGAAATTGATAGGGCTGTTGTTGAGTAATAATTGCCAAAGTTTCAATTGTATAAGTGACACTCCGAAGGAGTTCTGTGGACAACAGATGATGCCATGAAATACTACGGCCCCAAACATAAATTCTATTTTTTTTCCCCATTCATTGCTTCAAGAAAATTACTTGTTAGTTGTTTAATGATGTCTTCATTACGCAGGTACTTATTGTCGGTCTCAAGATATTTAATTTTTTTACTGAAACATTTTCGCATCATTTCGTAACCCTTCTGCGCCTGCACCGAATCATAAAAATTTTCGTCCCATTCTTTTTTTACATCGCCATAAAGTTTCATCACCACACCGTTGGATGCAATAACAAGCGGAGAAGAAAACCAATTGTAAGAAACATAAGCACGTTCGTTTTTACGCGCATCGTGAAACAACAGTTGCCAAAAAGCAAGATGATTTAAAACACGGTTTTTTATTTGCTCATTATTTTCATAATGTAAAGGTTTTATGCGCCACCAGTTGTTTTCCCTGCTGAAAGGATCTTCTGAAAGTTTCGAAAAATGTTCGTTATCTTCTGTTAGAAAAAACTGGTAATAGTGCTTATGAAAAAGATAATCACCAATGGAAGGATCATTTAAATGATTAGCCGCTAATTTTTCAATTGCGAATTCATCAGTATCCAGATGCAATGAATGTTCGTTTATAGTGTCCACTCCGAATTCAATATTCACTTTGTTTGCAGATTCATCAAAAAGTTTCAATATTCTTTTTTGCTCATCATATTTCCAAATGCCGTGAATGTATTGCTTCATCAGTAACATATCAAAAGAACTGTCTTTGCGAAGAATAAGTTTATTATCGAGAAAAAGTTTTTTCATTGTAATTTCTGCATCATCATTTTCTTCACTTATTACGTATAAAAACTTTTTTAGTTTCGGCATATCCATCGCAATAAAATTCCATCGTTGAGCAAGCAACGCTGACGGTTTTCTTTTACAGCCTGCAAGAATTATTATAAAGGAAGAACATATCAACAACAGTTTCATTATGCAGCAGATGTTTAAGTTGAAAATAAAAAAATCGTTTCATTGTAAAACGATTTTGAAGGAAATTTTCCTACCGGCTGCAATGCATTGCGCCAGCTTATTGAAGAACCACACATTTATGCCTTCATCATTGCGGGATTCAACTTAAGCCTTTGTGCGTTTACAAAATTGGAAACACGAATAATTACTTCAGACTCGAGTAGATCAGTGTTTCAATTTTTTCTGTAAGCTCACCGTGAGAGTTGGGATTATGTTGCGTCATAATGAGGCACACAAGATGTTCTTTCGGATCTGCCCAATAAGTTGTTCCGTAATAACCGCCCCATGAGAATGTTCCTTCATTCCGCGAGTTTCTGGCGGCAGACTTTGCGGAAGTGATCATAAAACCCAAACCAAAATTATCTGTGCCATTAAAAAGAAAATCGAGCTGTCCGCTTGTCATTAACTCAACAGAACGTTTTGATAAAATTCTGTGATCATTATAAATGCCGCCATTTAATAGCATTTGAAGAAAAATCGCATAATCGAGAGCAGTAGATGAAAGTCCTGCACCGCCGGAAAAATAATGTTTGTTCATTAACGGGTAGTCGGGATCAATGTGACGAAAAGTGTGGCTCCATTTAATAATGTGCCCAAGTGAATCTTCTGTGTAAACACTTGCCAGCCGATCTGCTTTTGAAGCAGGCTCATTAAAATAAGTGTCCTTCATTCCAAGCGGATCAAAAATATTTCTACGCAAGAAATCTTCAAGATCCATTCCGCTAATCACTTCAATCAAACATCCGAGCAGATCACTGTTTAAACCATATTGCCATTTTTCTCCGGGTTGAAACATCAAAGGCACTTTTGCAAGTGCTTTCATTTTATCGAGAAGATTCGCATCGAAATATCCGAGCCCCGACGGGATGCCGGCTTTGGCATAGATTGCATTGCCTGTTGGCGTTCCGATATCTGCATAATCAATTCCTGAGGTGTGCGTAAGCAGATCACGAAAAGTTATTTCTCTTTTTGCTGGAACAGTAGTGTAGGTTGTATCTTCTGCATTAAATTTATCGATCACCACAGGATGTTTAAACTGCGCAATAAAATCTGAGATTGGTTCATCGAGGTATAATTTTCCCTGCTCATACAATATCATTATTCCAACGCTTGTAATTGCTTTTGTCTGGCTCATGATGCGGAATATCTCATCATTTTTCATCGGCGTTTTTTTCTCCGCATCTGCATAACCATATCCTTTGTATTGCACAAGCTGGTTATCTTTCACAACGATTGTTACAATACCCGTCTCCCAATTTTTACTGATATAATCATTCACCAGCGTATCAATTCTTTTTAAACGTTCGTAATCAACGTGAGTATTTTTTCCACTCATATCAATCACCTGTCCATGCAAAAAAGAAAAAACAAAAAGCGAAAAAAGTAAAAATAATTTTCTCATGACAGTTGCAATTTGCGAGGGAAGATAATATAAGTTTACAGTCGAGATGAAATAATTTATTTATGAACCTTACAAAGACGCGAAGTCACAAAGCTATGCGTAAACATCTTTTCGCGAATGATTGTACTGCAGAACGATGAATGAGCAAATGAAGCTTTAAAATTATAAACGATCTTAAAAAGCCTCGCTCCAGGGAGGTTTGGAGGGTTTCTATGATCACAAGAATATGGCACGGTCGAACCAAGACTGCTGATGCAAAAGAATATCGTGAGTATGTAATTAAAACCGGTATTGATGATTATAAATCGGTGAACGGAAATCTCGGTGTACAGATATGGCAAACAGAAGACGGAGATGTAACACATATTTATACTGTTACATGGTGGGACAATTATGAAAGCATCAAACAATTTGCGGGAGAAGATTTTGAAAAAGCAAAGTATTATGAAGACGACAAAAAATATTTACTCGAGTTTGAAGAGAAAGTGATGCATTGTGAGTGTTGGGATTTTAAGTAGTAGTCCGGGAAGTCAGTAAGTCAGCAAAATCGGAAAGAAAAACTTTGTTTGATTCTACTTTTCTAACCTTTCTGATTTGCTCAATAAAATTCCGAATGTACAAGTGAGTGACACAACCGGCGATGCCCAAAGAATCAACAGTTTGTCCCCAAAAAAACCTTCGAAAATGCGCATTCTTTAATTCCCTTGATTCTATTACCTTTGCGCCGATTTTAGTTTTATAAAATACAAAAAATGCCCGGTCAGTTAAAGGAAATAAGAACCAGAATCAAGTCCGTACAAAGCACGCAACAAATCACAAAAGCGATGAAAATGGTTAGCGCTGCAAAGTTGCGTCGTGCACAGGAAGCGATCACACAAATGAGACCTTATGCAAAGAAACTGCAGGAAATGCTGAGCAATATTGTAAGCAATGCGGAAGGAGATGCAGACCTTAAACTTGCCGAAGAACGACATGTTGAGAAAGTGCTGCTGATTGTGGTTACAAGCGACCGCGGTTTGGCCGGCGCATTTAATTCGAACCTGACTAAACTTGCGAAGCAAACGATTGCCGATAAATATCCCAATCAATTTAAAAGGGGCGATGTTACTATCTGGAACATTGGCAAAAAAGGATATGAAAGTTTATCGCGTTCCGGTTATAAAACTGTTGATACTTACAGAGACATTTTTCTTGACCTTCGATTTGAAACCGTTCAGGCTGCTGCCCAAGCCGCTATGAAAGCGTTTGAGAACAGGGAATTTGATGCGGTGGAAATTATTTACAGTGAGTTTAGAAATGCGGCTACACAACGTTTTCAAAGCGAACCGTTTTTACCGATACCCAAAGTGCAACGAAAAGAAGGTGCAAAAAAAGCTGATTTTATTTTTGAACCGGATAAAGAACAATTAATTGCTGAGCTGATGCCGAAGATTCTGAATACACAGTTATACAAAGCCGTGCTGGATTCAAATGCCAGTGAACATGGTGCGCGCATGACGGCAATGGATAAGGCAACAGAAAATGCCAATGAACTTTTGAAAACACTTCGTGTTACTTATAACAGTGCAAGACAAGCTGCCATTACAACTGAATTAAATGAAATTGTAAGCGGTGCCGCGGCATTGCAAGGATAATGTGCTAATTTGAAAATTTGAAAATTTAAAAATGATGTTTGCAATTATTTCTTTGACATTTTCAAATTAACGAATTTTCAAATTTTCAAATTCAAACTATGGAATTAAGTGCAATCATTCCCCACATAGAAGCTCTGATATTCGCAAGTGAAAAACCATTAACGAGCTTAGAGATCGTTGAACTAATCAACAATGCTTTTGGTTTTATGGAAGAGCGCATTTCTCTCGACCAGGTTGAAAGCTGTATCGAAGGCATCAGAGAAAAATATCAAAGTGAGTTTTATCCTTTTGAAGTTCGTGAAAGCGGTGGCGGCTGGCAGTTCCTAACAAAGAAAGATTTTCATAAAACACTTGCTCAACTCAACGGTGAACGTTTTCTGAAACGTTTATCTACAGCAGCATTGGAAACACTTGCAATCATTGCTTATAAACAACCAATTACCAAAGGAGAAATCGAAAGTATTCGGGGTGTGAACAGTGACTACAGCATTCAAAAATTATTGGAGAAAGAATTAATTGTAATCACCGGTCGCAATGAAAATATGCCAGGCAAGCCTTTGGTGTATGGTACTTCAAAAAATTTCATGGATTATTTCGGACTTAACACCACAGACGATCTTCCAAAAATAAAAGAAGTGCTTGCAGAGCAATTAGTAGAACCAACGATTATAAATCCTGATCATTCTAAAACAATCGATGATGATGAATCATTATTCTCTGTTGACAGCAACGGTGATCTTGTTCTGAAGATAGAAGCAAATGAAAATTCTGCCGAAGAAAATGATCAATCACGAAATGAATCGAACAGTGAAGAAAATACTGATAAAGAAATTTAAGATGGAGCCCTTTTAGCAAGGGCTTTTTGTTTCACCTTGTTTTTACATTTTATAATACTTCTCATATCGTATCTTCGGCAGTTATGAGCCAGCAACTTTCTAAAGAGCAATTGACCGGTATTGCAAACGAATTCGGAACGCCGGTTTATGTTTATCATGCAGAAAAAATTGAAGAACAACTCAACGAATTAAGGGATGCTTTTTCCGGTTGCGCTGCAAAATTTTTTTATGCATGCAAGTCTTTAACCAATATCAACATTTTAAAACTCATAAAGCAACTTGGTGCAAACCTCGATTGCGTTAGCATCAACGAAGTGAAACTTGGTTTGAAAGCAGGCTTTGAACCAAAGCAAATTTTATTTACGCCGAATTGTGTTGACTTTGATGAAATCGAAGCAGGTAAAGCGCTTGGCGTGAATATCAACATTGATAACATTTCCATTCTTGAGCAATTTGGCAACAAGTACGGACATACTTATCCTGTGTGTATTCGCTTAAATCCGCACATCATGGCTGGCGGAAATTTTAAAATTTCAACGGGACATATCGATAGCAAATTTGGAATTTCAATTCATCAAATTCGCCACATCGAAAGAATTGTAAAAACAACCAATCTTCATGTTGCGGGTTTGCACATGCATACCGGCAGTGAAATAAAAGACATCAATGTTTTTCTTGCGGGTCTTGAAGTGATGTTTGATATGGCGCGCCATTTTCCAAAACTCGAATTTATCGATCTGGGCAGCGGTTTCAAAGTTCCTTACAGTGATGATGATGTTGAGACAGACGTTGTTGCACTTGGAAAAAAAGTTTGCGAGACATTTCATAGTTACGAAAAAGAAAACGGAAGAAAACTCGAAGTGTGGTTTGAGCCCGGAAAATATCTCGTGAGCGAAGCCGGTTATCTCGTTGTTAAAACAAATGTTATCAAGCAAACAACTGCAACGGTTTTTGTTGGTGTCAACAGTGGCTTCAATCATTTGATACGCCCGATGTTTTATGAAGCATATCATCGCATCGAAAACATCAGCAATCCGAATGGACCGGAGCGCATCTATACAGTTGTCGGCAACATTTGTGAAACAGATACATTCGCATGGGATAGAAAAATAAACGAGGTGCGCGAAGGTGATTACCTTGTATTCTACAATGCAGGTGCTTATGGTTTTGAGATGAGCAGTAATTTCAATTCACGTTTTAAACCTGCTGAGGTTTTGGTGAAAGATGGCAAAACAAATTTGATTCGAAAAAGAGACCAGTTTGGAGACTTGCTACGCAACCAGGTGGAAGTATTATAGTTTGTAGTTTTCAGTTTGTAGTTGTAAGAGATTTTTTTATGAACTCAGCTTTTGTATTTCATGGCATCTTTGTTGCGTCGCACACTTGTACTGAAGGTAATTCTGTTGAACAGTGCGAAGAGCAGATGCCTCATTCTTCGGCATGACAAGCTCAGGTTCTTTGAAGTAGCTGAAAATCTTATTCGCAGCTTATATTTATTCTTTAGCTTGTCATGCTGACGAAGGAAGCATCTATCCTTTATCTGCCTATGTAAGATTGCTTTCATGAGCGATCGTACTGCTTCTATTAATTGAACAATTAAAATTATCTTGTTGCTTACGATAATATGATCGAAATAAAAAACATAAAAAAGTCTTTTAGCGGTAAAGTGATCATTGATGATATCAGCGCAGTAATGGAAACCGGCAAATGCAATCTCATTATTGGCGCAAGTGGCAGCGGAAAAACCGTTCTCACAAAGTGCATGATCGATTTATTCAAACCTGATAGCGGTGAGATATTTTACGATGGTGAGAATATGCTTTCAATGAATGATGAAGAGCGAAAAAAACTTCGCCAGAAAATCGGTATGCTTTTCCAGGGCTCTGCTTTATTCGATTCAATGACAGTGGAACAAAATGTAATGTTTCCACTCAACATGTTTACAAATGAAAAATATCCCGAAAAAAAGAAACGTGTAAATGAAGTGCTGGCACGGGTAAATCTTGAGAACACCAACAAAAAATTTCCTGCCGAGTTAAGTGGTGGTATGAAAAAAAGAGTAGGTATTGCAAGAGCAATTGTTTTAAATCCGCAATATCTTTTTTGTGATGAACCCAACTCCGGTCTCGATCCGCAAACGTCATTGGTTATTGATAAGCTTATCAAAGAAATAACTAATGAATTTAACTCTACAACAATTGTTGTAACCCATGATATGAACAGCGTAATGGAAATTGGTGATCATATCGTTTATCTCTTCAACGGTAAAAAGGAATGGGAAGGAAATAATAAAGAAATTATTTTCAGCAAGAGCAAAAACCTCAACGATTTTATTTTCGCTTCAGAATTTTTGCAGGATGCAAAAGATATGCGGGTGCTTGAAATGAAAGGTAAGATTGACAATGACAGAGACATGAATGCCCTATTGAATTCTCCAGGGCAAATCACTGATAAATTAAATGAAGAAGAAGATTTTTAGATTCTCATTTCCAAGAATATTCCCTAAAAATCCTCGTACAGCAAATACTTCATTCTTATTTTTTTAAACTCTTCCAATTTCGGTTGCCAGCTTGCACGAATTTCTGCTTCTGATTTTTTCTCAATAATTTGTTGCATTAGTTCACTGTTTCCTGCAAGTTTGTTAAAGTAAAAATCCTGAGGATTCGAATTGAATTTTTTTGGATGAATAAAGAATTTTTCTTTATCTGGAAATAGTTTGTAAGCAAGCAACAACCATTTTAATTGCAGTTCTGTTATTGTTCCATTGCTATCAGTTCCATAAATATTCCAGCCATAACATTTTTGATCTTTCAACTTTGGATCTGCTGCTCCTGCTGTACTACGCGGAGTAAAGCTGAACAAAGTATCTGGCAGATCAGGATGACCAAAAATTTCAAACGGGTGTTCTGTTCCCCGTCCTTCACTTAAAACCGTTCCTTCAAATAAACATGTTGAAGGATAGCTGTAAATCGCACTCATCCCAGGCAAATTGGGTGAAGGTTTCACCGGCAAAATGTATCTGCTTTTATGTGTATAATTTTTACACTTGATTACAATTAGCTTGAAATTTGTATGTTCATCTTCAAAGCCAGACCCTTTACCAAGCGAAACATTTCCATCTTGTTTTCTTTCATCTTTCCATGTCAACAACTTTTCTCCCAACAACATTTTTGCATACTCACCAATTGTCATTCCATACACAATAGGCACTGGTTGCATACCTACAAAACTTGAAAACGCGGTGTCAAGTACAGGACCGTCAACATAAAAACCATTTGGATTCGGACGATCAAGAATGATCAAAGGCAAATTATTTTCAATCGCACTTTGAATAAAATATTGCAGCGATGAAATATAAGTGTAGAAGCGCACTCCAACATCCTGAACATCGAAGAGCAAAACATCTACATCATTCAAATCAGCGCCGGAGGGTTTTACTTTGCTGCCATACAAAGAGATCACTTGTATACCGGTTGCAGAATCTACATAAGATTTTACATTCGCACCTGCATCTGCGTTTCCGCGAAAACCGTGCTCAGGAGAAAAAATTTTTACAACATTAACGTGAAGCTTTTTTAAAGAATCTACAAGATGCGTATTGCCAACTACCGATGTTTGATTGGCAAAAACACCAACTCTTTTTCCCTTAAGCAGCGGAATATATTCTGCGGTTTGGTATGCACCGGGCAGAATATGGTTTGATGTTTGTTGCTGATTTCTATTGGTCTTTGGCAAAGCTCTTTGAGATAGTGTTTGTTTAGGTTGTGCATTTGCAATCAAAAGAATATCTAACAAGAAAATAATTAATAAAAACTTTTTCATCCGGTAAAACTTATGAACGCGAAAGTTAATTAAAAATAGTTGTGCATAAACTATTATACATTTATCTTGCCGCCGCATGTTGGTTAGCTGCCCTTATCTTATTGTTAATATCTAAGTACAATCTTTCTTCATTAACGAATAAGTTAAATTACCCAAAACATTTTGCACCTTTTCTTGCTCACTTTATGCTATACAGTACAAGTAACCACAAAGCGGGATGAGCAAGATGACACACAGGTGCTGAAAAAGTTTTGCCGCTGACCTCAAAAAAATTCAAACTAAAAAATATCATTATGCAAGTAAAAAACGGAGATACCGTAAAGGTTCATTATCATGGAAAATTAACTGACGGCACTACATTCGATTCTTCTGCAGGTCGCGAGCCTCTTGAGTTTGAAGTGGGCAGTGGCATGGTGATTCCCGGTTTTGATGAAGGCGTGATCGGCATGACTGTGGGCGAAAAGAAAACGATAAATATACCTGCTGAAGAGGCTTATGGCGAGGTGGAAGAAGAAAGGATTCTCGAGTTTCCTATCGACCGTTTTCCGCCTGATATGAAGCCTGAAGTTGGAATGGCCTTAAACATGAGCAACGGTCAGGGCGAACATATTCCTGTTGTTATTACTGAAGTGCGCGATGATGTTGTTGTGCTTGATGCTAACCATCCGCTTGCAGGACAAGACCTGATTTTCGATGTTGAATTGATAGATATAAAAAGCAAGAGCCCGATAATTTTAATGCCTTAATCCTTTCGTTTGAATGTTTGAAAGTTCATTTGGCCTTCAAACATTCAAACAATCTCCTTCGCTGAATTATTTCACTATTTTTTTTGTTACGAGCTATTGTACTTCGTGGCATCATTTGTTGTGTCACTCTCCGAAGGAACCCTTTGGACACTTCATCGTTCCTCTTCCAATTGAGCAGAATTAACTCGCAAACTATTCTTTACTTTGCTGCACTAAATTTTTCGCGATGAATAATTATGCGTTTACAGCAGCAGAAAGATTTATGCGCTATGTGCAGGTAGATACACAAAGCGATCCCCACAGTGAAACTTCTCCAACAACAGAAAAACAAAAGAATCTAAGCAACATGCTTGCAGCAGAGTTGAAAGCAATTGGTTTAACTGATGCGCATACTGATGAATTTGGTTATGTATATGCAACCATTCCTTGCAACACAAATAAAAATGTTCCGGTGATTTGTTTTTGCAGTCATGTTGATACAGCACCTGATTGCAGCGGAACAAATGTGAAACCGATCCTTCATAAAAATTATAACGGTGAGGATATTGTTTTGCCTGATGACACAACGCAAGTAATAAGTACAAAAGATTATCCATATTTGAAAGAACACATCGGTAATGATATTATTACTGCAAGTGGATTAACATTGCTTGGTGCCGACGACAAAGCAGGAGTCTCTATTATTATGGATCTTGCAAATTATCTCGTCACTCATCCTGAAATAAAACACGGAATAATAAAAATTTTATTCACTCCTGATGAAGAAGTGGGAAAAGGAACCGCAAAGGTTGATCTGAAAAAATTAGCAGCTGATTATGCTTACACACTCGACGGCGGTGAAATAGGAACTTATGAAGATGAAACGTTCAGCGCTGATGGCGCAACAATAACGATCAATGGTGTGAGTGCGCATCCGGGTTATGCAAAAGATAAAATGATAAATGCAATCAAGATCGCCGGAGAAATTTTAGCTGCGTTACCAAAAAATGAATTTAGTCCGGAAACAACAAGCGGAAGAGAAGGATATATTCATCCTGTAGGCGTTTCAGGCATTGCAGAAAAAACAACGATTGAATTTATTGTTCGTGATTTTGAAACACAAAATCTTGCAAAACACGAAGCAAGATTGAGAAGCATTGCAGAAAATGTGATGAAGAATTATCCAAAAGCTTCGATGCAGTTTAAAGCGCATGAACAATATCGCAACATGAAAGAAGTGCTTGATAAAAATCCTCACATGATAGATAATTTGATTGAAGCGTATAAACGCGCATCACTCACACCTCGCAATGAACCTATTCGCGGCGGCACTGATGGAAGCCGCTTAAGTTTTATGGGTTTGCCTTGCCCGAATGTTTTTACAGGCATGCATGCGATTCACAGTAAACACGAATGGGTTGGTGTAAGAGATATGGAGAAAGCTGTTGAAGTATTGGCACATCTTGTGCAAGTGTGGGAAGAGAGAAGTTAGCGTGATTTCAAAGCAATGGTTAAAAACATCTTTTAATAAAATAGATTCAGAAACGATGCCTCATTTTCTAACAAAATATTTGCTCATCAATACCCGATTTGAGACGATCAAATACTGATTCTCTGATAAATTATTTACTTATTAGACTTTCCAAAAAAGAATTTTAAAAAAATAGGCCCGCTCTGGACAGAGCTGGCCGTTGCTAACCTATGAAAAACACCTATTTAAATATCTTACTTATTTTTTGGTTTGTTAGGAGATTGCCTGTTTTTAGGAATTTGATTTTGTTCTTTTCGTAGCCTTTGCCGGTTTTGTAATTCTTTTTTGAAGAGGTCCCTAAGATTTTTTTCTGAAACGTATACTTTATTTACTCGGGCATCGGAATTCAAAACTTTCTTAAAATCCGTTTTATACTTTTTTCTAATTTGAACTACCTTATCTTCAAAGCCTACCTCATCATTTGCGTAATCTCTTCTTGCCTGCTTTATTTCTGAAAAATAATTATTGTAAAGCGGCCAAAATTTTTGTTCTTCGTCAGGAGTTAAATTTAACTCCTTGTTCATATAAGTGATCTTTATATCTTGAACCCTGCTATCGGATTGTGTCTGAGCTACACAAAAGTAACCATGTAAAAATAATAAAGAAATAATAAAAAAGATTTTTTTCATCTTTAAGCAAATTTAAATCCCTTTAATTGGTTTTTCATTCTGATCACCATACTCATTGAGATAGTTTTCTATCTCTTCATCACTTACCCTTTGCAACATGTGCAGAATCTGCGGATCCTCATTGGTTGCAGGGATTAAACTGCCTGACATAATACCATCATTATCTTTCAGGTAATTAATAATTTCTTCTTCATTTAACTCTGCAATTTTTTGTTCGACAGGCATATGTTTTTCGATAGATCTGTTGTGAATTGTGACGTACAAATAAGTTGTTGTTGCTATAATAAACAGCACGGATGCCGCTGCCGCATAAGTTACCCACTTACGAATATTGCCTGCTATAGAAATTATTTTTCCGGTTTTTCCACGCGGAACAGGAATTTCAAGTTTCTCAAAATAATTGTGTGGAAGAGAAAAAATATTTTTTTTATCTATTGTATTAAGAAGCGGGGCTATTTCGGAAAGCTCTTGTTGAACTTCATTTGCTGTGCCAGAATTATGAATTTTAACTAACACATCATTGGCTAAATTCTCAAAATAGCTTTCAGGAACAGAAAAAGAGTTCGTTATATTTTTTAATTGGGATAATTGAACATGAAAAAGTATAGACCCTGTAAGGGAATTAAAATAATCATCTGGAACAGTATATGGATTCGCATTCCCTATGCCGTCAACTAAAGGAGCTATTGCATCTAATTCACTTGTATGTTTTTTTTTCTCTTCCATTTTTAACAAATTGTTAGACTATTCACACGCATAAAGGTTTAATGGTTTTTGATGTACTCTTCTATCTTCTTTGCAGCATGATGATAACTTGCCTTCAGTGCCCCTTCACTCGTATCTAATACTTTACTCATTTCTTCATAAGGCATTTCATCATAATATCGAAGATTAAATACTGCCCGTTGTTTTTCGGGCAATTGTTGAATTGCCAATTGAAGTTTCCATTCAAGACGGTTAGCATCAAAATTTTTATCTGCAGTAATTTTATTTGCCAAGCCTGTCTCAACATCATTTAAACTTACTGATGATCTTTTCTTCTGTTGTTCAAGAAAAGTTAGCGATTCATTAGTGGCAATTCTGTAAAGCCATGTATATAATTGGCTGTCTTCCCTGAAATTTTCTAATCCGTTCCATACTTTAATAAACATATTTTGAAGCACATCATTCGTATCATCATGATCAACCACCATTCTTCTTATATGCCAATAAAGCTTTTCCTGATATTTTTTTATAATAGCGGTAAAAGCCCTTTCCTTTGTTTCAGGCTGCCTGAACTGATGTAATAATTCCTTGTCCTCAAACTGCATGCAGAGTTTCTTTAATAATATAAAATTAAAAAACCCATTTCTATGAATGAGTTTTTGTGTAAAAGGTTTAACGGCAAACGTTTTTTAAGATTTTTTTCGTTGCATTACTTTCTCAGCAGCGGCAACAATATCGGGCGCATCCAAACCATATTTTTTTAACAATTCTTCCGGTTTACCGCTTTCGCCAAAAGTATCTTTCGTTCCAACCAATTCAATTGGAATCGGTTTATGCTGTGAGGCCACTCTTGCAACACTTTCACCTAAACCGCCGTAAATATTATGTTCTTCACATGTAACCGCACACCCTGTTTTTGAAATGGACTTTATAATGGCTTCTTCATCCAAAGGTTTAATTGTATGAATATTTATCAATTCAACACTGTAGCCTTTTTCTTCCAAAATTCTGCCGGCTTCAATGGCTTTCCATACAAGATGACCGCACGCAAATATGCTGATATCTGCTCCTTCGCTGAATATTTGTGCCTTACCAATTACAAAATCGCTTCCGTCTTCTTTTGTAAAGTTGGGCCATTTAGGACGCCCAAAACGCAGATACACCGGACCTTTATAACCTGCAATAGTAATCGTTGCCGCTTTTGTTTGATTAAAATCGCAGGGCACAATAACACTCATATTCGGAAGCATCTTCATTAACCCAATGTCTTCCAGTATTTGATGCGTTGCACCATCTTCACCTAAAGTAAGACCGGCATGGCTTGCACAAATCTTTACATTTTTATTGCTGTAAGCAATGCTTTGGCGTATCTGATCATACACTCTTCCTGTACTAAAATTGGCGAATGTAGTTGTATATGGAATTTTTCCGCCAATTGTTAGTCCCGCACCAATGCCCATCATATTTGCTTCTGCGATGCCACATTGAACATAGCGGTCAGGAAACTCTTTCATAAAAGGGCCAAGTTTAAGCGAGCCCGCAAGATCTGCAGTAAGCACAACTATATCTTTATTTGCTTTACCCACTTCATAAATACCTTCTCCAAAACCACCGCGTGTTTCTTTTTGATTTTGTACCTGGATATCTTTCAGCATTCTTTTTTCTTTTTATTTAACTGTAAAATTATTTATAAGTTTTTTATGAGCTGGTGTAAATCTATACCTTACCCAAATTTTCGGGTTCAATAATTCTTAATATTTGCTACATGAAGTAGCTGTTGATAGCTTTTAGGATCAATGGGAATGATCGATAAAGTATTCACATTGCCCATTCACAATTCACTATTAAAATAATCCAAATAACATACCATCCACTTTATTGATCACTTCACCGAGATGTTCCTCATTCTCATCAAAATTATTTTTGTCAACATCGATCACAAGTAATGGTCCTTCTTTATAGTCAGCGATCCATTTATTGTAGAGCTCATTTAATTTTTTTAAATAATCAAGACGAATATTTTCTTCGTATTCCCTTCCGCGTTTTTGAATTTGCCCAACGAGTGCTGGGACAGATGCCTTTAAATAAATAAGTAAGTCCGGTGGCTGAACCATCGACTTCAGCGTTTGAAAGAAATAATAATAATTATCAAAATCTCTTTTGCTCATCAGCCCCATTTCATGAAGGTTCGGTGCGAATATATGTGCATCTTCGTAAATAGTTCTGTCCTGGATCACTGTTTCAGTGCCACGTTGTATTTCCAGCAAATGATTCAAACGAGTGTTAAGAAAATATACTTGAAGATTAAAACTCCAGCGGGGCATGTCTTCATAAAAATCCATTAAGTAAGGATTGTGATCAACATCCTCAAACTGCGGTATCCATTTATAATGTTTGCTGAGCAATTCCGTTAAAGTGGTTTTTCCTGCGCCGATATTTCCTGCGACGGCAACATGTTTTGGTTTTTTTGCTTTAGCCATTAGGACTTTCAGATTTTACGATTTTACAATTTTGAAAACCTGGTTTTATTTTTCTTCCTGCTCTGTTATATAAATTTTTCATCAGAATTTTTGAAGGTAAGTTTCCAAACCGATTGTGTGAAACCTTTAAAGTGTTTTTATACGCAATTTAATCTTGATATTTGTAACACTCGTTACTACAGTATTACAAATAATTTACTCCCACTGCCTTTCTTACGAGTTGTATAGTTGCATCTGCGCTCGCCCTTGCTTTTTCTTTTCCCTGTTTAATTACTTTTGAAAGATAAGCTTTATCGTTTTGTATTGCAAGCGCTTTATCTCTTATTGGCGCAATAAATTTTACCATGTCTTCAGCCAACTGCTTTTTCATATCGCCATAACGAATCACGCAATTGTTGTAATCCTCGTCAAATTTTTTAACAGTATCTGGTGAACTTACAAGTTTCATCAGCACAAAAAGATTTTCTATATAATCAGGTCTAGCGCTATTGAGTTCTTTCGGTCCTGCATCCGTTTTTGCTTTCATAATTTTTTTACGGATCAATTCATCATCATCAGCGATATAAATTGTGTTCATCTGGTTTTCGCTCTTACTCATTTTGCCACTGCCATCCAAACTCAATATCTTCACAAGCTCACTTCCGTAATTAAATGCATAAGGCATCGGGAACACTTCACCATAGCGTTTATTAAAACGCTCTGCAAAATTTCTTGTCATTTCCACATGTGCTCCCTGGTCTTTGCCTACAGGCACTTTCACTGCACGATGAATAATAATGTCAGCGGCCATTAGTGTAGGATAAGTTAGTAATCCCGCATTTATATTGTCGGGCTGCGAACGTGCTTTTTCTTTGAATGATGGTGTTTTCTCCAACTCACCTTTGTACGCAAGCATATTCAAATACAAATACAGTTCGGCAATCTCAGGCACATCACTTTGCACATATAATGCAGATTGTTCCGGATCAATTCCCGCGGCCAGTAACTCTGATAGCAACCGGTGAACGTTTTGTTTTAATTCTCTCGTATCAGAATGTGTTGTAAGGCTGTGCCAATCCACCACGCAGAAATAACAATTGTATTCGCGCTGCATATTTACCCAGTTACGCATGGCGCCAAAATAATTTCCAAGATGCGCAAAGCCTGTTGGTCTTATACCACTTAACACTACTTCCTTTTTCATAGGCGGCGAAGATAAGGAGAGTTTATAGTTTGTCATTTCACATTAGTCGCCATCAAAAGGTTTGCTTTCGCATAGGACCTTTCAATATTAATGAAGATATAAGGATGAAAAAGAATAACAGCTTTTACTTTGATACAGTAGATGGAGGTTTAGTGGTTACAGAGTGCTTGAGTAAAAGCTTACTTAGATAAAATCAGCCTACCAGGTCTTCAACAAAAGCATTTACTTCTTTTACTCTTTTGTAGTTGATGGAGTAGTAAATAAATTTTCCTTCGCGTGAGGCATTTACAAGATTCGCTCTTCTAAGAATGGCAAGATGTTGTGATGTTACGGATTGTTCAAGCCGAAGTTCAATATAAATTTCAGTAACGGTCATCTTCCGGCGCTCATCAAGAAGCTTTACGATCTGCTGCCGGAGTTTGTGATTCAATGCTCGTAATATCAGCATTGCCTTCTTCATGTGTAAAAAGTCGATCCTGATATTTTCGTTGGTGTCCGGATCATTGATTACTGCAACTTGCTGGTGGTTAGTCATACGGTGGAATTACTGGTTAAAAACTTCGAATTACAATTAAAAACTTGATTTAAATACGAAATTAAATTAAAATTTTTTACCATAGTGTTTATTTGAAGTAGTAAAAAATTCTTTGAGATAAAAAGGTTCGGAATAAGCAATATCAGCGAATTGTTTATGCGAAAAGAATTCCACACTTAACGTGATCATATGTTGGGCGCTATGCTGCACTTCAGAAAAAATTGCATTAGGATGCCGGATTATTTTTTTAAATTTTCCGCTCCCACTTCCTGAAAAAACTATTCGTTGCTTACCTAAATGATCTGTAAATGAATCTTCTTCAAGTATAACAGCCGCCGGTTTTATTATAGCTTGCAGTTCACTATCATATAACGCTGTAAAGACTTCCATGCGACGGGCATCTATCATCGGGCAAAAGAGAAAGTTTGTAGTGTGTGATTCTCCATTATTAGTTGCCGGTTGCAAGTTGTTAGTGGCGACAATATTTGATTGCTCATTAATACATGCCTGAGCCATCACTTCTAATGTATTTAAAAGAATAAGAGGTTTGTTTAAAGCATAACATAAACCCTTTGCTGTTGCTAACCCAACACGTAAACCTGTATAGCTTCCGGGACCAGCGGTGACTGCTATGGCATCTATCGATGAAATCTGTTGATGAATATTTTCAAATAATTTTTTTATTGCGGGTTGTATAAAAGATGCATGATCTTTTTGCTCAAAACTTTTTTCTATGCACAACAACTTCTCATTTTCACTGATGCATACACTGGCATGTTCTGTAGCTGTATCTATGTTAAGAATCAAAGGCAATTTCAGTTTGTAGTTTTTAGTTTATAGTTATCCATTGGTTTGGACATTTATCACATTTTCACATTCATCACATTCTTGCACTCTTCAATTAATAAAGGTGCTATTTCATATCTGCTTTCTTTTTTATTCAAATGTTTTAATAATGCATAAACATTTTGCAAGCCGATTTTTGCACTCCATTCAAAAGGACCGTAAGGATAATTGGTTCCAAGTTTCATCGCGATATCAATTTCTTCTTTTGTACTTATGTTTTCTGATAAAGTAAAATATGCTTCATTAATGATCATAACAATTATCCTTGCCGCAATCATTCCCGGTTCGTCCGGCACCCAAACAAAATTGCGCTCAAGTTTACTCAATATGTTTGAGCAATTTTCTTTCGCGATTTCATTTGAAGCAGCAACTTCAATAATTGTTCTCTTTAAAAACCCATTCCATGCATTTATGCGAACATAATTTTTCGGAAGTTGCGATGCAGTTGTGATAACAGCATTTGCAAATACCGGAACCTCTTTTATAAAAATATTTTTTGCGAGGTCTGTTTCGTCAAAAAGCAGATCAAAACAGGCATCGACATTTGAAATATTTTTTTGTTGTTTATCAAACCATATTATTTCGGCGTTATCAATCCCTTTTTCAAGCAACTCCTTTCTTTGTTCATCATTTGAAAAAATTGCAATGCGCATATTGTTTTTTAAATTGCAAAAATAGGTTGCACAGTTAAAGGAAATACTGGAAATTGCTTTTAAAAATCCCAGCATGTCAAAGAAAGTTATCAATACGGAAAAAGCTCCTGCTCCAATTGGTCCATACAATCAAAGTGTTATGGCCGGCGGCTTCTTATTTATAAGCGGCCAAATCGCGATCGATCCTGCAACAGGTAATATGGTAAGCGGTGATATAAAAGCAGAAACACATCAATGCATGAAAAACCTCGAAGCAATTCTGGATGAAGCAAAACTTACATTTGAGCATGTTGTAAAAACAACAATTTTTATTGCTGATATGAATTTGTTTGCAGAGGTAAATGAAATTTACGGCAGTTATTTTAAAGGTGATTTTCCTGCCCGTGAAACCGTTGCAGTAAAAGGCTTACCAAAAGGTGCAAATGTTGAGATAAGCATGATAGCTGTTGAACGTTTGTAATTTTTTTATCCGAACTATAGATACAATAATGAGGCTTTCGTTGCGTCGCACTCTTGTACATTCAGTTCATTGATCAGCAATAAAAAAAAATTTATGCGATTAACTTTATTTTCCATTTTGATTTTAGTTGCGCTTTACAAAATATACAATCATTGCAAAAAATTTTGCATTCCCCTTTGAATGGTTTTGATAATATTTATTGGATGAATGCTTCTTCAATTCTTAAATAATTTATCTTTCGAAAAATTTTCCAATGAAATCACTCCTACTGTTCGCATCAATGTTTATTTGTTTAGTTTCAACCGCACAGAAAAAAGAAAAACTTTTTAACGGCAAAGACCTTACCGGCTGGACAATTCACGGCACAGAAAAATGGTACGCTGATAATGGTGAACTTGTTTGTGAAAGTGGTCCCGACAAACAGTATGGTTATTTGTCAACCGATAAGAATTATAAAAATTTTATTCTTACACTTCAATTCAAACAGGAAGCGAATGGCAACAGCGGTGTATTCTTTCGTTCACAAATTCCTGAAGGTGTAAAGATCAGTGGATGGCAGGCAGAAGTGGCGCCTCCAGGTGATCATACAGGCGGCATTTATGAATCGTATGGACGTGGCTGGCTTGTTCAGCCAAAACCTGAAGATGAAAAATATTTAAAGATGGGGGAATGGAATACTTACAAAATAAAAGTAGATGGAGATGAAGTAACAACATGGTTGAATGGTCATCAAATGTGTTATATAAAAGATGAAAAGATCGGGCAGGGTGAAGGTTTTATTGCTTTGCAGATTCATGAAGGCGGCGGAATAAAAGTAATGTGGAAGAATATTGAGATACAGGAATTGTAATGATCGTAAGTCATAAATCGCGAATCGCAAGTTTGTTGAGAACTTGCGATTTTTTGTGCGTGTAATTAATATGCAGACTAAAGTTCAGAATGTACAAGTGTGCGACGCAAGAAAAGCATCATAGTAGTAAAGAAGCTGGGCTCATAAAATAAAACATCGAAATACATGCAATCATCAATTTGTAAATTTGCTGCTCATCAAAATGGTTGCTATGCAATTTGGCATTATCGGAAGCGGCAGTTGGGCTACGGCTTTGGCAAAAATTCTTACCGACAATAATAACCGCATCAATTGGTGGATACGCGATACAGATACAATAAATTTTTTGCAGCAACGCAAACATAATCCGCACTATGTAAGCAACATTCGCTTTGATAATAATATGCTTCAACTGAGCAGCAGTTTGAATTATGTAATTGAACAATCTGATGTGTTGCTGATTGCCGTGCCCAGCGCTTACATACATAGTGTGCTTACAACATTGAACACTGATGCATTTGCTAATAAAAAAATTATTTCCGCTATAAAAGGTTTACTGCCCGGCCGTAGTGAACTGCTGAATGAATATTTGTCAAAAAATTTTTCTATGTCGCTCAAAAATTATTTTGCAGTGCTTGGTCCTTGTCATGCAGAAGAAATTGCTGCGGAAAAATTATCTTACCTAACTTTTTCGGGTATTGATGAAACAACTGCGCAAAATATTGCTGCACGTTTTCGCAACGATTATTTAAACACTGTGGTGAACCATGATATCATGGGTGTGCAATATGCGGCGGTGCTGAAAAATATTTATGCGCTCGGTGCAGGCATTGCTCACGGACTTGATTACGGTGACAACTTTTTAAGCGTGTACATTGCGAACAGCGCCAATGAATTGGTACGTTTTGTTCGCGAAGTGCGGCATGATGAAAATGGTGCGAGGCTTAATTATGCGGCATCAGCGTATCTTGGCGATTTGCTTGTAACTTGTTATTCTTTGTACAGTCGCAACCGTACTTTTGGCAACATGATCGGTAAAGGTTATTCTGTAAAAGCTGCGCAGCTTGAGTTAAACATGGTTGCTGAAGGTTATAATGCAAGCCGCTGCATTCATCATACTAATGAAAATTTAAAAGTAGAGATTCCTATTGCTGATTGCATTTACGAAATTTTATGGGAACATCTTCCCGCCGCTGATGGATTTAAAAAAATAGAAGGATTACTTATTTAGCCGTTTATGGATTTAAGAAAATAGAAATACTGTGAATATATTTTTGTCTGTACCTTTAGGTATGCCAATTTCAATAGCAATATATGGGTCCTTCACACTTGCGCTTCTCTTGGGAATTGGTGTTGTAAATCTTCTCCGAAAAATATTTTCGCATAACGAGTAGTTATATTTATTTTTTATGAGCCTAACTTCAAACAAGCATGATGCTTTCGTTGCGTCGCACACTTGTACTGTAACAAATAAGTTAGCAATTAACAGTTAGCAAAAGAAAAACAACTCACTGTTTACCGCTTACTGTTCACTAATGTTCAGAACGTACAAGTGAGTGACACAACCGCAGCTTAATAATAGCAATAAAGCTTACTTCATAAAAAAA